>ERZ869909.49-NODE-49-length-171632-cov-28.039847_pt1 | contig 171632 bp, 133 predicted proteins | sample MGYA00520892_ERZ869909 | MGnify/ENA primary metagenome ERZ869909 (study PRJEB32215, sample SAMEA104723947) | bioreactor metagenome | biome: bioreactor; feature: anaerobic bioreactor; material: water | place: China | collected 2015-03-12 ... | reverse complement strand
TTTTGGATTAAATGATAACAGAACTAATGTTTTATGATTTTTTGTGTAATTGACTTTGCATCGGCTTGCAGTCGCAGAAAGTAAAGTCCGGGAGGCAGGTTGGAACCATCCAGTTGTAAGCGGTTTGATCCCGGCTGGAATTGCTTTACTGCCGGCTTTGCCACCAACTGCCCCATGATATTATACACTGTTACTGAAATCAGCCCCGGTTTTTCTAACCAAAACTCAATCTCCAGCTGTTCTGTAAAAGGATTTGGGAAAACAAGAAAACCTTGCTCAGACTGAGCCTCTTCGATCCCCAAAGTAAGGCAAGCTTCTTTGATCTCTGCCGCGCTGTTGCAACCTGGGGCGTTTGCGTGAATGAGTAAGGATGCATCTGGCGTAGCCAGGTAATCACAAATACTTTGCACTTCGCAGGTTGATAAAGATGAATTATCTCTTATGTCAAGGTATGAGATTGAGGTGCCATCAATGTTCTCAAGTCCTGCCAGACTGGTCAGGGAAGAATTAGACATTATGCGAAGAGTACCTCCGATTGAAGTTAGATTTTCCAAACCCGACAGGCTGAGAAGGGAGTTGTTGGTGCCAATATAAAGATCAGCTCCGATTGAAGTTAAATTTTCCAGTCCTGTTAAGATGGTAATAGAATCATTTCTCCAAAATTCTAGATTGCCTCCAACTGAGGTGAGGTTTTCAAGCCCTGTCAGGCATAGCAGGGATGGGTTAACGGGTATCTTGAGGTTGCCGCCGATGGAAGTCAGATAATCCAGGCCCTCCAGACTGGAAAGGGTAGGATTATTGAATATTTCAAGTTGACCCCCAATGGAAATTATATTCTCCAGCCCAACCAGGCTGGAAAGAGAGGGATTTTCCCTAATAGAGAAGGATTTACCTATGGATATTATCTGGCTCAATGCATTCAGATTATTTATATTATTACCATTAATAAAAACATTGCCTTGCAGTTCAAAGCAATCAGGAAAAGCATGGGAGAAATTATCAATATCAGATTGGCGGTAAAAATAATATGCGCCATAAGGCAGACAAGGCACGTTGCCACAGGCAGGTGCCAAATCCATTAAGTTGCAGCCAGTTTTGTTGCCGTAAATAGTCACCACTCCCTGCGGTTCAGCCAAATAATCGCAAAGCCATTCAACGCCGCAGGTGGCTAGGGAGCTGTTTCGATATATATTAAGATCTCCTCCAATGTAGGCGATACTATCCATTCCTGACAGACTGTTTAAAGCCTCATTATTTGCAATCAAAAGATCCCCTGCGATGGAAGTCAGATTATCTAACCCGCTCAGGCTGGTCAAGGCTCGGTTTCCATGACCATTAACACTGCCTCCAATCCTAAGATCACCTTCAATATGAGTCAGATTATTTACACCTGTCAGGCTGGATAAGGCACGGTTACTCTGTACATCAAAAAAGCCGTTGATGTTGGTCAAACTATCCAGCCCGGTCAGGTTTGTAAGTGCTCTGTTATTATGAATATTAACACCTCCTGTGGAAACCAGATTGTTTAGTCCTGTTAGGCTGGTCAGAGCATTATTATAAAATAAGTTCAAGGCACCTCCGATTGAGACCAGGCTTTCTAATCCTGTCAGGCTTGTTAAAACAGAGTTGTAACCAATCTTTATACTCCCTCCAATGGAAGACAGATTATCTAATCCTGTAAAGTTAGATAAAGCAGTGAAGCTGCGTATCGAGAATTGACCCCCAACAGAAGTCAGATTATTCAATCCCGTCATACAGGTTAGGGCAACATTATTATTAAAGAATAGGGAGCCTGATATGGTTATTATTTGGCTTAATCCACTCAGGTTTGTTATATACCTGCCTATGATATGCACATTACCTTCTAATTCAAAACATCCTGGAAAATTATTCTGGAAGCTATCAACGTCGGATTGATTACTAAACCAATAATTTCCAAATGGCAGGCAGGTAAGCGTGATTGAGCAGACATTTGCCACTTCTGTGGGATTATTGCAACCATCAGCATTGTAATATATATTTATGCTACCGCCCGGATTTGCAAGGTAATCGCACACACTCTGAATATCGCAGGTGGATAAACTTTCATTATTTCTAATGTAAAGATCAGAAATTGAACTGGCTTCAATATTTTCCAGCCCAATCAGGCTGACAAGAACATGATTGTTGTCTACTTCAAGGTAACCGCCGATTGAGGTCAAACCATCAAGTCCGGTAAGGCATGTTAGATCAGTATAGTCTATCCTAACATGCCCCCCAATAGAGGCCAATGTGCTCAAGCCGTTGAGGTTGGTGATGCCGGGACCGACTATACGCACATTACCCTTAATCTTAGTACACCCGGGATAATTGATCGGGAAATTATCAATCTGCGCCTGATTAGTGAAAATGATGCCATTTGGCAGGCAACTGCAACCAAGTTCGGGCGGCTGGCCTTTGCCATTTTCCTGTGCTGAGAGGTTAATCAGTAAAGCTAAACCTGCCAGGATAGTAAGTGCTAAATTTTTCATGATTTATGAGGGGTTAATTTCTAATTATATCCTTATGACAATTTAAAAGCCTTTTACCCCTACTCTCTGAAAAAATATTTTTTAAAAATCATAAATCGGGCAGTTTAAAAAATCACATTAGTTGTAAATAAAACCTTTAAAGTAGAAGCAACCTTAAATGGAAGGAGGTTGGTAAGCTGTTCAGGTATTTGGGTTTGAGCCTGCCTGGTGTCAGAGCCTGATAATCATGTTTTTAGGTCTTTGTTGCGATACCACCGGGTTTTAAAACCTGGCTTTTAAAAATAAGGCTTGTTGCCCGGCACTGACTGTTATTACATCATTTATGTAAATTTGTTGGCTGTATTTACCTTGCTTACAAGAAAATTTCAGGTATGATTCCCGATTCACTTATACAGGATATAAGTCAGGCCCTAACAAATGTTTCAGGCATAAACGAAAAAGTAAAATCTACCACACCTGTTGGAGGTGGTGATATTAACAAAGCTTTTCTTGTGCGAACACAAAGCGGTTCTTACTTTCTGAAATACAATGATGCCAGTCGTTTTCCGCGCATGTTCGAAACCGAAGCCCTGGGTCTGAAATTGCTGAAGAAACCCGGCACCCCTCGCGTTCCTGAGGTGCTTGCGCATGGCGAGAGTGGAAAGCATAGCTGGCTTTTGCTGGAATATATTGATCAGGGCAGTTATGGAAAAAACTTCTGGGATGATTTCGGATTTACGCTGGCGCAACTGCATAAAAACAGCAGTGAATCTTTCGGTTTGGATCACGATAATTACATTGGCTCATTGCCGCAATCCAACAAGAAACATCAAACCTGGCCGGAATTCTTTGTTGAGGAACGCCTGGGCAAGCAATTGGAAATGGCAAGAAAGAAAGGCCTTGTGGACAGCGCCCTGATGCGGAGCTTCGAAAACCTGCACAAAGCCATTCCTTCCATTTTCCCGCAAGAACCGCCGGCATTGGTTCACGGCGACCTGTGGAGCGGCAATTTTATGTGCGACACCTACGGCAATCCCTGCATTATTGATCCGGCCGTGTATTACGGCTCCCGCGAAATGGACATTGCCATGAGCAAACTTTTCGGTGGGTTTGCAAGCCGTTTTTATGAAGCCTATCATGAAGCATTTCCCATGTCTCCCGGCTGGCAACAGCGGCTGGACATCTGCAACCTTTATCCCTTGCTGGTACATGTAAACCTGTTTGGCAGCGGCTATCTGGGATCGGTAAAGGGGATTGTGGAAAGGTTCAGGTAATCAGGTGTAAATTGAAATCAAAACTTTCAAATTGCGCCAATATTGGCTCTTGATTGCGTACTTCTGCAGTTTCTCAAAGCCCGGATATTTTCCACTATGCAAAATCCTTCTTTCACACTCCGAGGTATTCCCAGCATGAATCAGGATTAATCACATGGGTAGTGGAATCAGGATAGCTGGCGGTAAAGGTTTTTGGAAACAAAACCCTTGAGTTTGGATTTAATTTAATTTCAAAAGCCTGAAGTTTCCCATCCGATTCTTCAATGTAATCTATTTCCTGCTGTTGTGTAGTGCGCCAAAAAAACCGGCGGGTATTGATCTTATTATAGTGTAGATATTTCATTCGCCCGGCAATGAAAAAATTTTCCCATAAAGCGCCTGCATCAGTTCGCGATTCAAGACTGCTGTAATTTCCCAAAATGGCATTTCTAACGCCGTTGTCATAAAAATATATCTTCCGGCTTTTTTTTATCTCATTCCTGACATTTCGGCTAAACGATCGCAACCTGAAAATAATGAAAGCCTTTTCAAGCAAACTGATATAGCGTTGAACTGTATGAGGATCGGTTTTCAGCAAATGGGCTAATTCGTTGTATGACACTTCCGAACCCGTCTGAAGAGCAAGCGCCTCAAGTAATTGTTCAATAAATTCAGGCTTCCTGATGTCCTGATATATAAAAATATCTTTAAATAGATAGCTGCTCACCAGGTTGTTTAATATTTCAGGTTCATTTCCGGGATGATTTATTACATCGGGATATGTGCCGTAAATGATATTCTGGCGGAGATTGCGGCTCACTTCGATAAAACCATAGTGATCAACCAATTCTTTGATTGAGAGCGGAAAAAGCTGGTACTCGAATTTTCTACCTGTCAATGGCTCGTTTACCTGGTTAGCCAGATCAAGGGAGGAAGAGCCGGTTACGATCAACTGTACATTTGGGATCTGATCAGTAATCAATTTCAATGTCAGGCCGATGTTAAGTACACGCTGCGCTTCATCAATCAGCACAAGTTCATGTTCACCGATCATTCGCCGCAGATCATTGATACCGGGTTCGGTCAATTGTTTTCTTGTATCGTTGTTATCGCAATTCAGCAATAGAGTTTTTGAATCTACCTTTGATTCGATCATCTTCAGCAGGGTGGATTTGCCCACCTGCCGCGGGCCAAGAATGATAATGGCTTTGCCCTTGAAAAGTTTTTCGCTGACAACATTTTCCAGTAACCTGCCAATCATAATGTCTTTGTTTAATAGCGTTCAAAGATACTTATTTTTTTGAATCATGATTCAAAATTAATATAATATTTTTGAGTTATAGTTCACAAAATAGCAAACAGACTTAATCAACAGAAGATAACCCAGATACTGAGCAAGATCAAGGAGAAGACCCGGAATTACCCGGAATCTGGTGAAATCCTTAAAGAATTCTGGTGGCAATAAAACATTCAGGAAGGAATACCTTCTATAAACCTTTCCAACTCCGCCAAATCCCACTGCAAATCCATCTCTTCAAACATTGTCCTGGCTTTTTCGAGGTAGTCTTTGCCGCTGAGCTTGTTAAGTTGTGTGGGTTTGGTGTTGGGGTCGGACAGGAACTTGCCAAGTTCGAAATAGGTGCGGGAAAGTTCAAGCCTGTGGTTGAGTTGTTCCCCCGCCTCCAATGATGCTGCAAAATACCTGAAGGATTTGGTATGTTTGTCAAGCAGCCGGTATGCAATGGCTTTTAGCCTGTAAGCCTCCGTTGCAGCGCTAAGGAGCTTTCTCGACAACTTTATCAGTTTGTTAAGCGTTTTCAGCAATTCGCCTGATTGCTTATCATGTGGTTGGTTATTATGAAGGCAGTCTTTAAGATCAGACATTTCAATCTGGGCTTTGGCGAATAGGTAAGCACAATGATAGATGATGATTACTTTGCGGTCGCCGATGTATTTCTCAGCTTCATCCAATGCCTCGCGTGCCTCTTTAATTTGACTTTTGGCAGAATGAGCCAGTGACTTTGCACACCAGATTACCAACAGCATAGCATGATGACCCGTTCTGGCTGTATATGCGATCCCCTCTTCGGCTATGGTAAGAGCTTCCTGATTTTTTCTGAAACGGTAATGACCCATAGACAAAAAGCGGAGCGCCTGTGCTTTTGCATGGCTGTTGTCGAACGCTTCGGATATCTCATTCAATCTGGCAGCTATTTCCATCATTCTATCATACCGGCCTAGTTCCACATAGATAAATCCGCTAAACAAAGTATATATTGTTGTTGGCCAATATCTTCCAATCCTTAACGCATTTTGAAAAATTGAGTCAAAGTCTTCGTCAATCTCCCAATGGCCAGCATGAAAGTTGTAGATTTTTCGTGTATATCTGTAATCAATTCTATTCTCGGGGTGATTATCAATGCCGGCTGCTTTTGCAGTATCAATAAGTTTTTTGCTGATTTTCAATGAAATTCCCGACCACACAAAAAATACGGAACAATCGGTTGCCAGTGAAAGCGCCGGTAGAGATCTGGAGATTTCATAATTGAAAATATCCTTGACAAAAAGAAATGATAATAAAAGAAATCGCTTTGGATTCAATGTAGAAATGGCCTCGCCCCAGCTAATCATGATTCTACAGAAAAGGTTGTAATCAGATGTTGGGTTTTTATGTTTGGTATAGGGATATAAATAAACTTTTAAAACCATTCCAATCATTCCAAGCAGTCCACTGATTTTCTCCGATTTTTCGGTCTTCGGAAATTTTCGGCCAAAGTACCGCTGCATGATCATTTCAAATGTCTCGATGGCTTCAATATTGTGGCCGGCAGCCTGCTGGGCAAATCCAATTTTAATCTGAAGTTCCTTTATTTTATCTTCCTCTGCTTTGTCAACAGGTTTTGGATGCCTCATTTTCAATGCTTCCTGATAGAAATTAACCGCCTCGTTTGAAGCGCCCGATTTAAAAGCTTCGTCGCCCGCTTTCAGCAGGTATTCTTCGGTTTTTTCCTTATTCTCTGCTTTTTCATAGTGATAAACCAGCGTGCCATAAAACTCATTGATTTTTTCGGCAAACACTTTTTCAATGGAGCGGGCAATTTTCAGGTGCAGTTCTTTGCGTGATTGCAGTAAAATGGATTCGTAGGTAGCCTGTTGCGCCAAAGCATGTTTGAACAGGAATTCAATCTCTTCTTTCTCCTTGCGCTCATTGATCAATTGCACGTCCTTGAGGTATTCCAGCTTGTCGTCCAGCTCGCTGATGGTATCGGTAGCTTCCTGCAATACCTTGTAGTAAAAATTGCGGCCAATAGCCGAAGCTGTTTTCAACAGGCTTTTGGTTTTCTCATCCAGCTTTTCGATGCGCGATACAATGACTTCGTTGATGGTTGCCGGCACATCGGCGGTTTGTAGTTTATCGGTGACCACAAAATGATTGTCTTTCACCTCAATGATACCTTCATCAATAAAATTACGGATCACTTCCTCTATGAAAAACGGGTTGCCTTCTGCTTTGTCAATGATCAGTTGGCGGGTGTTTTCGGGCAGCCCGGTTTTATTCAGCAGGTTCACAATCAAGTCAACGGACTCGGCTTCTGTTAGTGGTTCAATAAAAATATTCAGGCAGAACTCACGCAGGTTTTCCTCCAGGAATTTAAGCATGTGTTCGCCTGTTTCCTTGTATCCGGGACGCATCAGCACGATGAACATGATGCGGTGGCTGCGGGCCAGTTTGAAAAGCGATTCCAGGTAGGCAATGCTGGAGCCGTCAATCCAGTGCATGTCTTCGATCACGATGATCACCGGCCTGAGTGCAGACGCCAGGGCAAGCATATCACGCAGGTTTTTCAGGATCAGTTTTTCTAATGGCTCGCCTTCGATCCCTTCCACGCGCTGTTTTGCCTTGCCGCTCAGTTTATAACCCATCAAAGTGGCGATAAAGGGGAAGATTTCATCGGCCTGTTCCGGAAACATGCGCCTGATCTGGTGTTCGAGTTTCTGAACCGCTTCGGCGGCATTGTCTTCTTCGCGGATGCCTGCCCAGGATTTGAGTATCTGGATGAGCGGGTAATAACTCAGGTTCTGGCCGGTTGAAAAGGCCCGACCTTCATGCAGTGCAGCCTTTTTAATGAGGTCTGTGTTTCTTAACTCGGCCATCAGGCGGGATTTGCCGATACCGGCTTTCCCCGTGATGGTGACCACAGAGCCTTTGCCATCCATCAGGTTCCTGATGCGCTTTACCAACAGATCATATTCCGTATTCCTGCCCACCATGTCTGAAACCACCTGCCGCGCCGATTCGGTATGCATGCTTGTTCGTTTGGCCGCAATCAGTTCATACAGGCGCAGCGCCTCTTTTTTGCCGGATTGCGGGATGGGTTCCAGGGCAACAAAGCTAAATTTGTCTTTTCCGGCTTCAAAGCAACTGAGTCCGGCAAGGATTTTCCCTTCGGCGGCCAGGTCTTTGATGCGGAGGGCGCTATCGACCGTTTCGCCCAGCACCGTGAGGTTCTTTTTATCGCCTGCCCCGATGGTGGCCAGCACCACCGGTCCTGCGTTCACACCCATTTTGATGCCCGATAGCTGTTCAAGTTTGTTTTCTGACACAAACTCGTTGAAGTGATCCCGGATTTCCAGGGCGGATTCCATGGCTTTTTCCGCGATTTTCCCGGCTTTGTTTTCAGATTCAAATACAGCAAGCTGGCAGAAGCCGATGTATTTGTCAACCCTGCCGCCTGAAAAGGAGATCACCCTTTCGGCTTTCTCAAAAATGGCGTTGAAATGTTCGCTGGCCTTGTCACTGCCAAGCCGGGCAGCAAGCCTGTCGAAGCCGGTCAGCTCAACGAGCAGGATGGTGGCATGGTTTTGTTGGTTGGTTTGGTTTTGCATGAGGATATATTTTTCAACCCCGTCAGGGTTTTGTTTACAGATATTTGATTAGGTATCAGTCTTCTTTTCAGTTTGCCACTTCAACCCTGACGGGGTTTATTGCCAACTGCTTTTTGCCAACTGCCAACTACTTATTATTGTAAGCTACCCCATTTCCTCAAAAAGCCCGAGCAGCATTTCCCTTTTGCGTGAGGCTACCGGAATTTCCACACCGTTGCTCATGATCACAAACCCGCCGTCTTTTTTATCGAAATGGTTCATTTTATTCACATTGACCAGGTAGGTTTTATGAATCCTGAAAAACCCCTTGTCCACCAGGATTTCTTCAAATTCGCGTAACGATTTCAGCACCAGCAGTTTTCTATCTTTTTCGAGGTAGAAGGTGGAGTAGTTGCTGTATGCTTCCACGTAGATAATATCGGCGATGTTTACAAGATATAACTGATCGCTGGTTTTGAGGGTGATACGGTCAACCTTTGTCAGCGATTTCATCCGGTTTTCCAGGTGTTTGAATTGCAGCTTTTCCTCATAGCTGATCTGTTCGGCGGTTTTGTTCACAGCCATCACCAGTTCTTCGGCTTCGAAAGGTTTTACCAGGAAATCGCTTGCATTGTACTTGATCGCTTTCACGGCGTATTCCATATAAGCCGAAATGATGATCAGTTTAAAATCGGGTTTGCCGAAATGTTTAAGCAGGTCAAAACCACTGCCATCGGCCAGTTGAATTTCCAGGATCACCAGATCAGGTTGATGGGTGTTGATGGCGGCAATTCCTGTTTTGATGCTGTCGCATTTTTCTACCACTTCCACCTGGGTGCACATGGAAGCAAGCGTTGCCGTGGTTTGCTGCATGGTAACCGCGTCGTGTACAATGACAACGGCCCTGATCATGATAATGTCTGCCTGATTGGGTTCATGGTTAATTGATGGTATTGAGGGAGATTCTTTCCTTCGGAAAAAATCACCTACAAATATACGTAGCAATGAGCGTTTTTCAGCAATCATGGTAAAATTTGTTTTTTTTATCCTTGCGATTTATCAACCAGCCAACATTTTTTCTGATCAGGCTGCTTTTTACAGAACTACTAGTCTGGCAATGGCTGCAGTTTTGTTATAAAGTCCCATATCTGCCTGTGCATGATACCCTGTGGGTGTTTTAATGTAATATCGTCCAACGTAAGCAAGTATTTCGGGAAACTGTTGCTGATGGATTCCAGCGAACGGAACTCCCGGTTTACGGTTTGCTCTGAAGGCATTAAATAGGCCACCTGGATGTATTGCACAACTTCGTCACGGTTGGCAATGAAATCAACTTCATAATCCCTGTGGCTACCTGTTCTTACTTCAAAGCCTGCCATGCGTAAATGCATGTAAACAATGTTTTCAAGCATCCCGGCAATATCCTTTATAAGCAGGGGATACAGGTAATTGCGGAAACCGAGGTCATTCACATAATATTTTTTTTCGCCCGATAATAACTCTTTGGTTTTTATAGAAAACCTGGGGCAGCTCCTTACGACAAAGGCCTGCTCCATATATTCGATATAAGCTGAAATGGTTGCATAATCTGCCTTGCGCTGCCAGCTTTTAAAATACCTGACAATAGAAGGTATCGAAATCAGATTGCCAATATTATGCAACAGAAACAAAAACAAATCCTCCAGTAAAACATAGTCCCTGATATTATGCCTGTGCATAATGTCTTTCAGCAGGATGGTATCTTTCAGCGACTGAAAATAGTGCCGGTGAATGTCTTTGGAATCAATGTTGTAAATTTCCGGAAGCCCGCTGGTTTGAACATACCTGATGAGGTTTTCTTTCGTGTTTTGATAAGAAAAAAATGCAAGGAACTCCGGATAGGAAAACGGAAAAACCTCGAATAACAAATAGCGACCCGACAGGTAACCCGCAAGCTCGCCGGATAAAAGCCTGGAGTTTGAACCGGTGATAAACACCTCATTATCATTTGTAACATGCTGTGCCAGCGATACAACAATCTTTTCCCAGCGCTCAATATCCTGTATTTCGTCAATGAAGATATACACCTTTCCTTCCGGTTTTATTTCCTGCCTGTATTGCTGAAACAATTCCGCAAAGTCGAAATCTGTTTTAACAGCTTCAAATTCATACATTTCTTTGTTCAGGTAAAAGATGTTAAGTGGATTTACAGATTTTTCATGGATCAAATGATGCATGATCTGCCTGACGATATAACTTTTACCACTTCGCCGCTGCCCGATGATTACTTTGATCAGCTTATTGCCCAGTGCGCCGGTGATCTTGTTAAGATATATATTACGGATAAATCCCATATTAAAACCAGGCTCACCGTCCCAATAATTGATTGCTCTTAGTGATGTTAAAATATTTTCCATATAATTCGATTATGTTCTAATGTTTTGCAATATTAATCATTTTATTAGATTATGATCAAATTAATTGCTAAATACCACTCAGACATCATTTATGGTAACTTAAAGACAGAGATCAATATTTTACGATCTTGTGTGTTGCTGTACCCTGCCCCTACTTCACCTTTCAGGGTTACAAACCTTTAGGTACATCGCTAAACTTATTCTCCGTGGTTCTCTGTGTCTTCTCCGTGGCACTCTGTGTAACTGGTTTGAAGTGAATTTTGTAACACAGAGAAGCACAGAGGCAACACAGAGAGTCACAGAGAGAAAAAGTTTGGTTTCGCATCATCCATCAGTATTTTAGAATTTTCATTGTGCTTGTTTCCTTCCCCGCCTGCACCCTGCACAAATACATCCCTTTAGGCAAATCCTCTGCATCCCACCTAAACTGCTGCTGCCCGGCAGGCAGTGGGCCGTGGTGCAGTTCGGCTACCTTTACGCCCATGGCGTTGAAGATTTGGATGGAAACGATGGAAGTTTGGGGCAGGTAAAATTCAATGCTGAGTTGGCCGGTAAACGGATTGGGGTAAATGGAGAAACCGCTTTCAGTAATTGTTTCTTCAACACCCACAGTTGCACAGGCTGCAATCACCTGTACCTGACTGTTGCAGCCAGGGGCGTTGTTGTATATGCTGACCGTTCCATTAGGCGCCACCAGGTAATCGCAGATGCTTTGGACTTCGCAGATGGATAATGAAGTATTATTTTTAATTAGTAAAGCTTGAATTGAACCAGCAGCAATATTATCAATTCCTGCCAGGCTGGTAAGGTAGTTGCTCCCTATGATTTCAAGATAACCCCCTATGGAAAACAGGTTCGCCAGCGCAGTTAAAGTAGTCAATGAAGTGTTATTGTAAATGCTCAGATAATTCCCGATTGAACTCAAGCCCTCAAGCCCCGTTAGGGAGGTCATAGTGTTGTTGCTTCTGATTTTAAGATAACCACCGATGGAGTTCAGGTTCTCCAGCCCTGTAAGGCTGGTTAAGGCATTGTTTCCACGTATAGATAAATTCCCAGCGATAGAAGTCAGGTTGTCTAGACCCGTCAGGCTGGTCAGTGCTGAATTGAAATTAATTTCAATATAGCTCCCTATAGAGTTCAGGTTTTCCAGTCCGGTCAGGCTGGTCAGTACATTGTTTGACTGAATGCGAAGATAACCCCCGATGGAGGTCAGGTTGTCATACCCGGCAAGGCTGATCAGGGCTGCATTGGAATTAATTTCAATATAGCTCCCTACAGAAGCCAGGTTCCCTAGTCCAGTCAGGCTGGTCAAAGCGTTGTTGGAACTGATTCTAAAAGAACCCCCAATAGAAGTCAGGTTTTCCAGTCCAGTCAGGCTTGTCAGTGCATTGTTTGACTGAATGCGAAGATAACCCCCGATGGAGGTCAAATTATTCAGCCCTGTAAAGCTGGTCAAGGTGTTATTGGATTCAATAGAAAGACTTCCCCCGATGGAGGACAAGTTATCTAATCCCGTAAGGCTGGACAGGGATTGATTATAAGAAATGTCAAGATAGCTTCCGATGGAGGTCAGATTCTCCAAACTTGCCAGGCTGGTCAATCCTGAGTTGGAATTAATTTCAATATAGCTCCCTACAGAAGCCAGGTTCCCTAGTCCAGTCAGGCTTGTCAGTGCATTGTTCGACTGAATGCGAAGATAACCCCCGATGAAGGTCAGATTCTCCAAACTTGCCAGGCTGGTCAATCCTGAGTTGGAATTAATTTCAATATAGCTCCCTACAGAAGCCAGGTTTCCTAGTCCTGTCAGGCTGGTCAACGCGTTGTTGGAACTAATCCTTAGGCCGCCACTGATGGATGTCAGGTTATCAAGCCCTGAGAAGTTGATGAGGGCGGGATTTCCACCTGAATAATCATCCCATTTACCTATGTATAATCCACCCCAAATTGTATTCAGGCTTCCCAATCCGGTCAGGCTGGTCAACGCGTTGTTTGAACTGATCCTAAGGCCGCCACTGATGGATGTCAGGTTGTCAAGCCCTGATAGGTTGATGAGGGCGGGATTTCCACCTGAGTTATTATCCCATTTTCCTATGTATAGCCCACCTCCGATTGTATTCAGGCTTCCCAATCCGGTCAGGCTGGTCAACGCGTTGTTTGAACTGATCCTAAGGCCGCCACTGATGGATGTCAGGTTGTCAAGCCCTGATAGGTTGATGAGGGCGGGATTTCCACCTGAGTTATTATCCCATTTTCCTATGTATAGCCCACCTCCGATTGTATTCAGGCTTCCCAATCCGGTCAGGCTGGTTAAAGCGTTGTTGGAACTAATCCTTAAGCCGCCACTTATGGATGTCAGGTTGTCAAGCCCTGATAGGTTGATGAGGGCGGGATTTCCACCTGAATAATAATTCCATTTACCAATGTATAACCCACCGCCAATTGTAATCAGGCTTTCAAGTCCCGTTAAGCTTGTTAATGCATTGTTGTAACTGATCATAAGATCGCCACTTATGGATGTCAGGTTGTCAAGCCCTGAAAGGTTGATGAGGGCGGGATTTCCATATGGATTATAGTCCCAGCTACCAATGTATAATCCACCTCCGATTGTGTTCAGGCTTCCCAGTCCGGTCAGGCTAGTCAACGCGTTGTTTCCACCAACCTGCAAATTCCCAACGATTGAATTCAGACTATCCAGCCCAATCAGACTAATCAATGCATTGTTTGCACTAATAGTCAAATTCCCAGCAATAGAAGTCAGATTCTCGAGCCCGGTCAGGCTGGTCAACGCGTTGTTTCCACTAACAGCCAAATTCCCAGCGATAGAAGTCAGATTCTCGAGCCCGGTCAGGCTGGACAGCGAATTGTTCCCGAAAATACTAAGATTACCCCCGATGAAAGTCAGGTTTTCTAGTGCCGTTAAACTAGCCAGGGCGTGATAGGATTGAATTGAAAGACCTCCCCCGATGTATGCCAGATTATTCAGACCAGATAGGGTGGTAAGTGTTGAATTTCCAATCAATCCACCATATAATGTCAGGTTGCCACCGATGGAAGTCAGGTTATTCAGCCCTGTAAGGCTGGTCAGGGAGCCATTCGAGCTAATCTGAAGATAACCCCCGATGGAGGTCAGGTTATCCAGTCCGGTCAGGCTGGACAGGGAGCCATTCGAGCTAATCTCAAGATAACCACCGATGGAAGACAGGCTTTCCAACCCTGTCAGGTTCATCAGAGATTGGTTGTCCGCTATAAAAAGGTTGCCCCCGATGGTAGTCAGGCTATTCAGCCCGGTAAGACTTATCAACGATGGGTTACCCACGAAATCCTCAAGACCCGGTGGATACCATCCGATGCATAAGTTTCCGTTTATGGAGCTCAATCCCTCTAATCCTGTGAGGCTGCTCAGCATGGCATTGCCATAGATATAGATACCCCCGCCTACAAAAGCCAGATTCTCTAAACCCACAAGGTTAGTAAGTGATGGGTTAGCATACCACCCGCCCCCGATAGATAAGCTGCCTGAGATGGAAGTAACAGCATTCAGCCCTGTTAGATTCGTTATGTCAGATCCATTGATGATAACATTCCCCTGTAATTCAGTGCAGTTGGGAAAGGCTGACTGGAAATTATCAATGTCGGATTGGGAGTAAAAAAAATAGGAACTATTAGAAGGCAGACAGGGTAAGCCCCCGCAACCGGCAGCTATATCCATAAAACTGCAGCCGGGTGCATTGCCTTCAATATTCACCGATCCGGTTTGTGCAGCCAGATAATCGCATAACCATTCTGAATCGCAGGTGGATAACGAACTGTTGTAACTTATTGTAAGATTGCCACCGATGGTTGACAAGTTATCTAATCCCGTAAGGCTGATCAGGGATTGATTATTAGAAATCTCCAGAAAACTACCGATAGAGGTCAGATTCTCCAGCCCTGTAAGGCTGGTCAATGAATTGTTACCAATATTATAATCAACACCAATTTGTAAATAACCTCCGATTGATATCAGATTCTCCAGCCCCGTCAGGCTGGTCAAAGCGTTGTTAGCACTGATACTAAGATTACCCCCGACAGAGGTCAAATTATTCAGCCCTGTCAGGCTGGTCAGTGCGTTATTGAATTCAATATAAAGACTCCCTCCGACAGAAGCAAGATTCTCCAACCCTGTCATGCTGATCAAGGTGTTATTGAATTTAATAGAAAGGCTTCCCCCGACAGAAGTGAGGTTCTCCAACCCTGTCAGGCTGGTCAGTGCATTGTTTTGTTGGATCGTAATTTGACCTCCAATGGAAGCCAGGTTCTCCAGGCCCGCCAGGCTGATTAGAGCATCGTTTCTTGAAATTCTCAGATAACCTCCGATAGAAGTCAGGTTCTCCAACCCCGTCAGGCTGATAAGTGATAGATTTTGATTGTCGCCTCCAATTATCAGATTGCCCCCAATGGAAACCAAGTTCTCCAGGCCCGTCAGGCTGGTTAGAGCATCGTTTCTTGAAATTGTCAGATTACCTCCTATTGAGGTTAGGTTGTCCAGACCAGTCAGGCTGGTAAGGGAATTGCTGATCTTTATATTAAGATTACCCACGATGGAGGTTAGGTTGTCCAGACCAGTCAGGCTGGTAAGGGAATTGTTGATCCATATATTAAGATTACCCACGATGGAGGTTAGGTTGTCCAGACCAGTCAGGCTGGTCAAGGCGTTGTTATGACTAATACTAAGATCACCTCCTATTGAGCTTAGGTTTTCCAGCCCCGCCAGGCTTGACAGGGCGGCATTATTACGAATAGAAAGATAACCTCCAATAGAATTTAAGTTTTCAAGCCCTGTCAGATCAGACAATAAAGGATTACCATAGTTGATACTCCCTATATCGAGGTTACCCCCGATGGAAGTTAAAACGCTCAATCCATTCAGATTTGTGATGTTATTGTGGATGTATACATACCCCTCAATTCCCGTGCACCCCGGGTAATTGGTTTGGAAGTTATCAATCTGCGCCTGGGTGGTGAAGACGATACCCTGGGGCAGGCAGGTGCAGCCTGATTGTGGTGGCTGGCCTTTCAGGATTTCCTGGGCTGATAGCGCAGGAATTAAATGGATGGCGCCTATGCTCATCAATGTTGCCAGGAGTAAAATGATTTTTTTCATGGTTGTTTGTTTTTTGTTTTTACTAAAGTTGATTACGAAACAAAGGTACGGCGCCGGGAAGGGGGGTGGGGAAGAAATGTGTGAACGCCGGGTTTTGATGGATGAACGCCGGGATTTTCTGGATTAACGTTTTTAATTACCCTCAAATCATCCCGTAAATTTTGAAACTGAGATCAAAATTTGCAGGATATCCATCTTCAGCCGGTTTAAAATACCGGATGTAATGAAATGAATAATAGATTCGATGAAGCCAGTTAGCGGAAATTTCCGGAACTTTGAACTTTGAACCATGTGCCCGGCACTTCGATCCGCCACGGCGGGACAGGCAGGCTCAGTGCCCGTCGCCCAAAACCTCAAACCTCAAACCGTGAACCCAAAACATTACATAATCCCCCTCTTCATCCCCATGCAGGGCTGCCCCTTTGATTGCGTATTCTGCAACCAGCGTAATATTACCGGGCAGCAGCAAGCACTGCGCGATGAGGAAATTACAGCGAAGATTGAAAGCCACCTCAGCACCCTGCCCAACGAAAACAGGATCATCGAAATCGGTTTTTTCGGCGGAAGCTTTACGGGATTACCCATTGATGAACAAAAGCATTACCTGAGATTGGTTCAACCCTGGCTTGAAAGCGGTGAGGTGAAGGGAATCCGATTATCCACCCGGCCGGATTACATCAAACCGAAGGTGCTGGCCATGCTAAAAGCCAGTGGTGTCAAAACCATTGAACTTGGGGTTCAGAGCATGGATGAGGAAGTGCTCCGGAAAGCAGGCAGAGGGCATACGGCTGAAGATGTGAGGCAGGCCGCTGCAATGATACAGGATAGCGGCTTTGCATTGGGCTTGCAGATGATGATTGGTTTGCCGGGCGATACTTTTGAGAAATCGTTGGATACAGCGAAAGAGATCATTGTGCTTGGCGCAGCTTCCACCCGCATTTATCCCACGCTGGTGATCAGAAACACTGCGCTTGAGAGCCTTTACAGGCAGGGTAGATTTGAACCGCTTTCGCTGGATGAAGCCGTGGAATGGTGCAGCAGCATTGTTCCTTTGTTTGAAGAGGCCGGGGTCAAAATCCTGCGGCTGGGTTTGCACCCGTCAGAAGGCATACTGCATGGCGATGATCTGATCGCAGGCCCCTTTCATGTGGCTTTTGGCGAAATGGTGTATTCAAAAATCTGGTTTCACATCTTAAACGAACTGGAATCCGATCCAAGCGCAGAGATCACCATCTTTGTGAACCCAAAACAAATTAACCATGCCATCGGCCACAAAGGAGGGAACCGGAAGATGCTGGAAAATAAATTCCGGATGGTAAAAATTGCAGGTGAAAAAACATTGAAAAACAGACAAATCAAAATTTGCAATAATCCATAAAACGTTTGATGTAGAGACGCCATGCATGGCGTCTCTACATCAAAAACAATGAAAATTTGGGTTTATCGTGATTAAAATTTGACAATTGTGATCATCGTTGATGGAAAAATGCCCGATTTTGCAAAGGCTAAATTAGCTGAATGTGGCCATTTGCTTGAACTGGAAACATCCGGCATCACCTATCCGGCCATTTCGGGGCATCCGGATATTTTCTTTTGCCCAACACGGGCTGGTTTGATCGTGGCGCCGGATTTACCGGAAGAATATTTCAGTCTGCTTGACCTGCACAGGATAAAATACCGGAAAGGAGAAACCGCTGTGGGCTCAGCCTATCCGCAAACCGCTCCTTTCAATGCGGTGGTCACATCAAAATATATTATCCATAACCTGAAACTTACCGACCCGCTATTGCTCAAGGCATGTGAAGGATTAACACCGATTCATGTTAATCAGGGCTATACACGCTGCAATTTACTTGTGTTAGATGAAAACCTTTTTGTGTCATCTGATAAAGGCATTTGTAATACGCTGCTGGATCATGACTTACATTGTCATTATTTTCCACCCCACGAAATAAAGCTTGAAGGTTTCTCAAACGGTTTCCTGGGCGGCGCCTGCGGAATATGGGATCAGAAATTGTTTATGTGCGGCAGCCTGAAATATCATTCATGGGGTCAGCAATTCAGGGAAATCATTGAAGCGGAAGATCTGGCAATCATTGAACTGATTGATAAACCTTTAATGGATGTAGGGAGTATCATTTTTTTTGAACAATTGAACAATTGAACCATAGAACAATTGAACCATAGAATGATGAACTCTAACACACTAACACTTTAACACCTTAACACGAGAACACTGCATCACTGCATCACAATACCACTGCATCACAACTATAAATTCGTAACCAGCTTAAACCCCGTGCCATGCACATTGATCAATTGCACATTGGGGTCCTGCTTAAGGTACTTGCGCAATTTGGCAATATACACATCCATGCTGCGAGCGTTGAAGTAGCTGTCGTCGTTCCAGATTTTGTGCAGGGCAATTTTTCGATCCAGAACATTGTTCATGCTGTCGCACAACAGTTTCAGCAGTTCGTTTTCCTTGGATGTTAGCTTCTGCACTTCCTTGCCGAAGCTTAGTGTTTGCCGGTTGTAATCGAATGCATATTTGCCGATTTCAAAACTGGTAATGTCCTCGCCGGGCAGCGGACCCTGCGAAGCACGGCGCAGGATGGCTTTCATGCGAACCAGCAATTCCTCCATGCTGAATGGCTTGGTGATGTAATCATCGGCGCCCAGTTCAAAGCCTTTGATCTTGTCTTCCTGCAAGGATTTTGCGGTCAGAAACAAGATGGGAATATTCTTGCTGTCGAGCCTGATTTCTTTGGCAAGACTGAAGCCATCCATTACCGGCATCATCACATCAATAATACAAATATCAAACTTGTTTTTTGCATAAGCCTGCAGGGCTTCCTGCCCATTTACGCAAAGCGTTGTTTCGTAATTTTTTACTTCCAGGTACGACTTGAGTATGTTGCCCAGATTACGGTCATCCTCAGCCAGCAGGACTTTTAGTTTTTCTTCACCCATAATTTATCAAATATTTTAAAGCGATTTAAAATTTAACAGTTGGCAAAAGATATGGCTGCCAACTGCCTCCCGATAGCTCCCGATAGCTATCGGGACGGGATGCCAACTTATTTTTGCAAAATCAATTACCAAACGGCAGAAAAATCCTAAACCTCGTTCCCTGTCCCGGCTCACTTTCCACGCTGATGCTTCCTTTGTGTTTTTCAACAATAAATTTTACATAACTCAATCCCAGGCCATAACCTTTCACGTTATGGATGTTTCCGGTGGGAACGCGGTATAGTTTTTCAAATATTTTCTTCTGGTTTTGTTTGCTGATCCCGGCGCCGTTATCAGAAACCGTTATCACAATGCCATCCTGCACGCTACTTGTTGAAACCTCAATGCGTGGCTTGTTTGGAGTGTATTTGTTGGCATTATCCAGCAGGTTCGTAATGATGTTTGTGATGTGAACCTTATCGGCCTGCAAAATGCTTTGTGTTGCCCGCAGGTCTGTAATTATTTGTCCGTCGCGGATTTCAATCTGTATGCTCATGGTTTTCACGACTTCCCTGATGACCTGGTGTAAATCAAACGGTTCGGGCCGGAGTTTCAGGTCGCCTTTTTCGAGGATAGCGGTTTGAAGAATTTTCTCGGCCATTACACCCAACCTCCGGTTTTCTTCGCTGATGATGCTGATGTAATTGTGATACAAACTTTCCGATTTCTGTATGTCCTTATCGCTCAACGCCTCGCAAGCCAGCGCCACCGTGGATATAGGTGTTTTGAACTCGTGGGTCATATTGTTGATGAAATCGGATTTCATTACCGATAGTTTTTTCTGCCGGATGATGGTGTGGATCGCATAATAGAAAATACCGATCAGGATCAGGACAATGAGAATGGAAACAGAAAGCATACCTGTGAGCTGAACCAGCATAAAGCGCATCTGGCGCGGGAAATACAGCACCAGATAATCGGTTCCGATGAGCATATTATCGGGTGTAAGCGGGAACACAAAGCCTTCATCCAAAAGCTTGTTTGTAAAATTCCCTGTTTTTTCCACCAGCAATCTGTTTTGAACAGAGCTGAAAATACCAAATTCATAATCGGTGCGGATGCCTTTATTGTTCAGTTCAAGGCTGATCAGCGAATCGAGACTGGTTTTACTGTAACGCTGCACGCCCCTGAAAGGATTGCGCGAGCTGAGCATTTCTTCAAAAAGTTCGTTGAGTATATCGCTTTGCTGGCGGTAGCTCTCTTCAATTTCTAAAACCTTATCGCGGGTTTGCTTGTTGTAAACGTATGAACCGGCATTTGCCGAATCGCTGCTCATTTGTATGTAATAGGCATAACTGAGCGAATCAAGCGATCGCATGATCCTGTCGCTGCGCTGTTGCAGATTAAACTCACGGGCCAGTTCCATTTTCTGCAGTTTGTAGGCTACATTGCCCGCCACTTCGTTTACATTACGCTGAAAATAACTCTCTTCCACCTTTATGGCGCTGTTGATCCAATACAATTGTATTGCCACCAGCGTGATCAGCGCCAGGCTCACCAGGGTAATAATAAGGATGATACGACGACGGTTCATACATGCAAATGTACTGCAAGGCAAAGGATTACAACAGGTGCTTAACACTTTTTAACTTTTGTTCGGGTTTGTTAACATTTCAAGGGCCTTGGCAGACTTATATTTGCATCATAATTTTTTTCATAATCTCACATAGTTTACTTTTTGGTTTTATGTTAGGTGTGTGTAATAAGCCTGGAGTAACTTGATTTTTGTTGTTTGTTTTGAAGTGCGGCTGCCCTGCCGCACTTTTTTTATATTTTTACCCGCATAAAAATTAACTCATACCCATATGGAAGCGCTCAAAGTTGATATCCAGTCTATTCAGCAGTTTGTTGATAATGATGATCTTAAGAAGCTTGAAGTGGATCTTAAAATCCACCATCACGATTTGCTTTCCGGCACTGGCGCCGGCAGTGATTTCACCGGTTGGGTTAACCTTCCCTCTGCCACAACGGAGGAATTGCTTGACGACATCGCAGAGCAGGCGTTTTATCTGAAGGAAAAATCGGAAATAGTGGTTGTGGTGGGCATTGGCGGGTCTTACCTTGGCGCAAAAGCTGTTATTGACGCCTTACAACACCAGTTTGCCGGGCTGCTGCCCGCATTCAAACGGCCGGGGCCATTGGTATTGTTTGCCGGAAACAATATCAGCGAAGATTACCATGCCGATTTGCTGGACATTTTGCAGCGGGTGAACTGGTCGCTGATTGTGATCTCAAAATCGGGGACCACCACCGAACCGGCCATCGCATTCAGGATTCTGAGGGAGCATCTGATAAGGAAATACAGTGTCGCCGAGGCCAGAAAGCGTATCATCGCGATCACGGATAAAGCAAAAGGCGCTTTAAAGAATCTTGCCAATGAAGAAGGGTATAAAACCTATATCGTCCCCGATGACGTTGGTGGAAGGTATTCCGTTCTCACGCCGGTGGGTCTTTTGCCTGTGGCGGTAGCAGGGTTTGATATCCGGCAACTTATACAAGGCGCTGCCGGAATGGAAAGGATCGCAAAAGCTTCGTATCTTCCCGAAGAAAACCCCGCCGCGTTGTATGCAGCCGCCCGAAATGCCCTGTACCGGAAAGGCAAGCCGCTGGAAATCATGGTGAACTACCAGCCCAATCTGGTTTATTTTACCGAGTGGTTCAAACAACTTTACGGCGAGAGCGAAGGCAAACAACAGCGTGGAATTTTTCCGGCCGGCGTTAGTTTTACCACCGACCTTCACAGCATGGGACAGTATATCCAGGATGGATTGCGCATCATTTTCGAAACCGTCCTCACTGTTGACCAAAGCTCAAAAACATTATTGGTACCCAGGCTTGACGATGATGCCGACGAACTGAATTACCTTGCAGGCAAACGGTTGCAGGAAGTCAACCGGATGGCCGAACTGGGCACTTTGCTTGCCCACATTGATGGCGGGGTGCCCAACATCCGAATAAGTATTCCTAAAACCGATGAATATAATTTGGGCGGCATGATTTACTTTTTTGAGTTTGCCTGTGCTCTAAGCGGATATATTCTGGGTGTAAACCCCTTCGACCAGCCGGGAGTGGAAGCGTACAAGAAAAATATGTTTGCCTTGCTGGGCAAATCCGGTTTTGAGTCGGAAGGGAAAAATCTGCTCGGCAGGCTCAGCAAAATGGGCTGTTAAAAGGCTTTTCCCCCTCTATAACTTTGTTATCAGCGAAAAAATAATCCTTCGGCAGGATTGTTCAGGAGGATTTTGTTGTATATTTGCACAATTATACAATAAGTGTGCAATTGAGTAGTTTGTAAATATATGATGATGCAAACCAAAGAAACAATCCTTCAGGAAGCCCGCAAAGTATTTGAAAAATTCGGGTTCAACAAAACATCTATGGCCGACATTGCCCTGGCTGCCCGCAAGGGCCGGCGAACCATTTATGCATATTTTACCAGCAAGGAGGAGGTCTTTCGTGCTGTCATAGAGGTGGAGGTCAGGGCCCTGGCTTCAAGATTGCAGGAAATGCTCAGCGGTTCAATTCCGGCAAAGGAAAAACTGCGCAATTATATGCATATCCGCATGAATGCTGTGAAGGAGCTAACGGTGTATTATGATGCTTTGCGCCAGGATTTAATGAACAATATGGGAATGATTGAGAACCTGCGCCGGGAGTATGATTTGCTGGAAGTGTCCATGATTAAATCAATTCTTGATGAAGGGGTTGCGCAAAATGAGTTTGAGGTTGAGAACACCCGGCTTGTAGCCCAATCCATTGTGCTGGCATCAAAAGGATTTGAATTGCCCATTTTTATGAACCAGGAAGATTATGACCCCGAACCATTTATTGATCCGCTGATCAGCCTTTTATACAACGGAATATTAAAGAACAAAAGAAATTAGTGTTTTAACACCTGAACCCCGTAAACTCCTGCGTGGCACGGGGCAAACGCCTGAACACACACAACATATGAAAACCCTCGCCCACACAATTCTCCGCCTGCGCTACCTAATCATCAGCATTGTGCTGTTGCTCACTGTTTTTTTTGGCTACTTCATCAAAGATCTTCGTGTAAATGCGGACGTGCTTGGCTATTTGCCTGATGATGACCTGGCGGCCAATCTTTTTAAAGAAATCGGAAGGAATTACGGCGGCAATGAAATGATCATCATCGGGATTGACGGGAAAGAAGTGTTTACTGCTGAAATGTTGGAGCTTATCCGACAGGTGACTGACAGCGTGAGAACCGTAAGAGGAATAGGCTATGTAACCAGCCTTACCAACGTGCTGGACATAAAATCAACAGAATACGGTATCGAGATTGGCCGCCTGGTTGATGAGTGGGCAATTCCTGAAGATGCAAGCAGCCTGGAAAACCTCAAGAAATATACACTTTCGAAGGAAATGTATCGTGGCAATCTTGTTTCGGAGGATGCCCGTTCTACCCTCGTTGTAGCAAAAGTGCTCGACGGCGCAAACCGCACCGATGCTGTTGAGGAGATCAGGGCCAAGCTCGCACAGATCCCTTTCGAAGGCAGGTTTTATTACGGCGGAATGCCTGTTACCCTTCTGGAGCTTAGCAATGTTATTATTCATGACATTAAGTTTATCGCGCCGCTGGCCTTTGTTCTGATCTGCCTTGTGCTGGCAATGGGATTCAGGAATATGCGCGGCGTTCTGGTGCCCATGTTCACCGTATTGATTGCCGTTACCTGGACCATGGGTTTAATCGGCTTGCTGGGATATGAGATTACGCTTATAACCAATGTCATTCCGGTTATTTTGCTGGCAGTAGGCAGTGCGTATGCCATTCATGTTGTAAACCGAATAAATGAGGAAATGGGCGTCGAACCTAAGCAGGCGCTTATCAGGGCAATGGCCTACGTTACGGTTCCTGTGTTTCTTGCTTCACTGACAACTGTTTTTGGTTTCCTCTCCTTTATTGCCGGGTCATACCTGACTATGATACAGCAGTTTGGATTGTTCACCGCCATCGGCATCATTTTTTCCCTGATCCTTGCGGTGACATTCATCCCTGCCTTGCTGGGTGTTTTTCATAAATCCCCTTCAGCCGTTGCGAAAGCCGGTTCGTCCAATAAAATAATGTTTACGCTTACCAATGGGATCAGCCATCTGGTGTTTAACCACCAGAAGTTATTGCTGGGCATTTGGGGGGCGCTTGTGCTATTCAGTTTCTGGGGAATTTCAAGAATTGAAAGACGGGTTGATCTTGTTGATTATTTCAAAAAAGAAAACATTGTACAACAGAGCGAGAAATTGCTGAAGGAAAAATTCAACGGCAGCATGCCTTTGTATGTTAAGATCAGCGGCGATGTACAAAATCCCGAAGTATTGCGCATGATGAAGACCACCCAGGATTTCATGGAACAGTTTTCATACATTCCTCACAGTCAGTCAGTAGCTGATCTGATTGAGCAAATGAATGATGTGATGGGAGAGGGAAAACAAATACCCGATGATCAGGCAAAAGTTCAGCAGCTCTGGTTTCTGCTCGACGGGCAGGAAATCATGGAACAACTTGTAAGCTACGACCTTCGTGAAGGGATCATACAAGGCTATGTGGCTTCCACCGACCTGGAAGTTTTGCGCGAAATAGAAGTTAATTTCAGTGAATTCGTCGCTCAGAACCAGAGCAATGATTTTGATTTGGCGGTTACTGGCATTCCCATTATGTTCAAGCGACTCGACGACAGTATTATACGAAGTCAGATCTATAGTCTGATCCTTGCTATCTTATTGGTTGTGGCCCTGATCAGTTTTCTGCAACATTCACTCATCAAAGGTTTACTCGCCATCATTCCGGTGGCGGCCACCCTGATCATTCTTTTCGGAACCATGGGAAACACAGGTATTCCGCTTGATATTGCAACAGTGCTTACCGGAAGCGTTACCATTGGGATTGGAATTGATTACGCAATCCATTTTATCTCGTATTTCGGGAATGCTTATCAGGCAAGTCATAACATACGGGAGAGTATTGAGAAAAGCATTCATGGCAGCGGCCGGGCCATACTTATCAATTTGCTTTCGGTTGCCATTGGCTTTGCAGTGCTTCTGTTTTCGAATCTGGTTCCATTGCAGCGTTTCGGATTTCTGATAGCGGTTACCATGATCATCTCGGGAATGGCAGCGCTTACCTTGTTGCCAGTAGCATTACTGATGACAGGTGAAAAGCTGGAGGTAATTTTCAGGTTGAAGGATCGTATATTGAAAAAGGTGGGGTAGTTAGAGGTTGGAAGCCAGAATTGAGGAGGTCAGGAGTCGGAAGACGGATCTCGAAATACTATTGTGCCAATAATATTAACGATGAACTAAAATATTTGATTATGAGAACTCACAAATTAATCATTACAACGGTAACGGTTCTGCTGATGATTCTTTCAGCAGCAGCAAAAGCAGAAGAACCGATTGAGATTTTGAAAAAGATGGACAAAGTGCTTTACGGCCCGTCGGATCAGATAAGTACAGTTAAAATGACCCTTACTGACCGCAATGGAAATGAAAGAATCCGCGAAGCCGATATCTGGCAAAAAGGAAGTGATAAACGTTTGTTCCGGTTCACGGCCCCCGCTGCCGAGGCCGGCATAGCGTTCTTGTCGCTGCCCGATGATGTGATGTATATTTATATGCCTGCTTTTGGCCGGGAGCGCCGCATTGCATCACATGTAAAGAACCAGGGTTTTGGAGGAACCGATTTTACCTATGAAGACCTGGAGGCCAAGGAATATGCAAAAACCTATGTGCCCAAAATTGTTGAAGTTACGCCGGATAAATATATTCTTGAGCTGGTTCCCCTGCCATCTTACCGGAGCGATTATTCAAAACTGATTGTGGGTGTGAACAGGCAAAACTACTTTCCTGAAACCATGGAAGCATATGACCGCGGCGGCAACAAGGTTAAAAACTCCGTTTACACCTGGAAACAAAAGGATGGGTTCTGGTATTCTTACGAAATCCACACAACCGATCTGAAGCGCAACCACAGCACCCGTATGCTTATGACTGATGTTGAGTTCAATAAAGATATTGAAGAACATGTATTTACGGTTCGAAACCTGACTAGATAGGCTATTTAGAGAAACGTTAGCTATTTACGAAAGCCCATCCCCCTTGGAGAAGGGGGTTAGGGGGATTGATTGCTAATCTTCTCAAAATAAGACTTCTGAAAAACTATTTGAGAATAACAAAGCACATCAACATTATGAATCGCCTGATTTCTTTTCTTTTAATCCTGTTTCCGGCCAGCCTATATGCCCAGGAAAGCAACCCTTTGCTAATCAGAGGTGAGCTTTACAGCAATCACCGTTTGTTATTAAAGCATAATAACGACTGGGCATGGAATGAAAACTGCCTGGATCTGAGCTTTCAAAAACGAGCCGGAAAAATTAATTTCTCCAGCAATATCTGGCTGCGTCACCTCAATGCCGATCCGCTTCACACAAGTGCACAGCTATACAGCAAGGATCAGATCAATCCCTGGAAACTTGAACTACGCGAAGCCTATGCCGAGGTAAGAGGTTTTGTTTTTGATGGCCTTGATCTGAAAATCGGACGGCAATTCATTTCCTGGGGAACCGCCGATATGATTAACCCTACCTGCAACCTGAATCCTTACGATCTTGAAGACATCATGGATTTCGGGCGACGCCGCGGTATTGAAGCCATGAACCTTACCTGGTATTTCAACCATGCTTTTTCGTTGCAGGCGGTGTATGTTCCCTTCTTCAGGCCTGCAAATCTGCCCCTTGGAATATTTGCTGACTTTTTAAATCCGCCACCTGATCTTCCGGCAGGAATGGAGATTACTGAATATTCTGACAAACTGCTTATGCCCCGTCAAAACCTGGCTGAAGGTGCTTCACTGGGGCTGCGTTTCAAAGGTTTTGCCCTGAACACCGATTTTTCGCTGAGTTATGTTTACGGCCGCGATGGCCTTCCCCAGCCTTTAAGATCCTCGCTTACCCACACTGCTTCAGGCGTCGAAATTTACAGCGAACTGTTTTTCCCGCGCCATCATATTGTGGGCGCCGATATGGCCGGAAGCATCGGCAGTGTGGGTGTTTGGGCCGAGGCCGCTGTGTTCATCCCCGAAGAGGAAATCATCCACACAAGCCGGCTGATTAATTTTAACCCTTTTTTCCCTGTAATGCGACGCGACAGCACCGTGCTGAAAAAAGAACCCTACATAAAGATGGCGGTTGGCGCAGACTATACTTTTCGTAACGGTATTTATTTAAACCTTCAATATTTGCACGGTTTTATCCATGAACGCGGTAAGGGCAATATGAACGATTACATATTGTTTGCAATGGAAAGAAGTTTTCTTGGCAACCACTTAAACCTGAGGCCAATTGCTGGCGGCCTGGCAATTTCATCCTGGGATGATCCCGCTTCAAACTTCGCGCTTTTCTACACCCCCGAAATCACCTGGCGAGGCATTGATAATCTTGAATTAGGCCTTGGCGCTTTCTTTTTTGAAGGCAGAGGCGATAACATTTTTGCAGGCTTGAGGGATTTTAACATGGTTTCAGTTAGTGCAAAAATTAACTTCTAAACTGATCATAATAGACAGCAATCAGTGTGTTCAGAGAAAATCCTCATCTGCAAGACAACGTAGGAATCAACCTAAACTCTGAGATTCTCAGGGTAATTGTAACCTTGTGTTCAAAAAATCCGTCTGATCAATGTTGAATAAAATGAAAACCCTATGAAAACAAAAGCTTTACTCAGCGCTCTTATTCTTACGTTTGTGATTATTTTCAGCGCTGCTGCGCAAAAATTACCAAAAGACAAACAGGGCCTCATCTCTGCAATTGATAAAATCCTGGAAGAGGATTACATGCCAGATGCCCCGGGTGCAGCAGTGATCGTTGCTAAAAACGGCAAAACCATATACCACAAAGGTATTGGCATGGCCAACCTCGAACTTGGTGTTCTCATGAGGCCCGACATGGTTTTCAGGATCGGTTCCATTACTAAACAGTTCACCGCTGTAGCCATTCTGCAACTGATGGAACAAGGTAAACTTTCCCTTAAAGATGATATTACGAAGTTTATCCCAGACTATCCCACACACGGTTATAAGATTACCATTCATCATCTTCTCACACACACTTCGGGAATAAAGAGTTATACAGGCATGAGTGAATGGACCCCCGAAATCAGGAAAAAGGATTTCACACCCATCGAAATGATTGATTTTTTCAAAGACCAACCCATGGATTTTGAGCCCGGAGAAAATATGCTTTACAATAATTCAGGATATTTTCTGCTGGGTTATATCATTGAACAGGTCACTGGTGTGAGTTATGAAGATTATATTAAGAAGCACCTGTTTGAACCTTCCGGGATGACTCATTCACTTTACGGAAACGAGAGGATCATCTTAAAAAACCGTGCTTATGGCTATCAGACGGGCAGCGATGGGTATGAGAATGCTGAGTTTCTGAGTATGACCCAACCCTATGCGGCAGGCTCCCTTTTGTCAACAGTTGAGGATTTGTATAAATGGAACCGTGCATTGGTATCCGGTAAGTTGATTGCCAAAAAGTCACTCGATCTTGCCTGGGCCAATTACACCCTGAGCGATGGCAGCGTGATCAATTACGGTTATGGCTGGATGCCGGGCAACCTGCAGGGTTTTGACATGATTGGCCATGGCGGTGGAATCAACGGTTTTCTGACCCTTGAATCCTATTATCCCGGTGAAGATCTATTTGTGGCGCTTTTTACAAACTGCACATGCAACAGTACCGAAGCCGTCAACAAAATAGCGGCACTGGTTTTGGGCAAACCATTCAACTATCAGGAAATCCGGCTTCCGGTTGCAACACTTGAAGAATATACAGGTGTGTATAAGAATCAGACCGGAAATCAGCGGAATATCTATGTTGACAACGGAAAACTCATATCACAACGGCTTGGTGGCGGAACCTTTGAGATCAAGGCTTTTGAAAAGGATAAATTCTTCTTTGAAGCATCCCTCACCAGTCTTGAATTTAAAAGAAACCCACAGGGAAAGATTGAAGCCGCCATTTTGAAAACTGCAACAGGTTTTCCTGAAACATGGGAAAAGACAGACCTTCCATTACCTGAAAAACCAAGGGAAGTAGCGGTTCCCGTGGAAATTTTGAAGAACCACACTGGTAAATATGAATTGATGCCTGGTTTTATCATCGCCATCACCCTCGAGGATGGCAAACTCATGTCGCAAGCCACCGGCCAGGATAAATTTGAGATTTTTGCCGAAAACGAAAACAACTTTTTTCTGAAAGTAGTGGAAGCCCGGCTTGAGTTTATTAAGGACGACAAAGGAAAAACCATCAGCCTGATCCTCAGGCAGGGCGGAATGGAACTGGAAGGCAAGAGGGTAGATTGAGAGGGTTTTCTAATCAGGAAACCTCCTCGGCAGTTTATTTACGTTTTTATGCATTTCTTGCCGGAACCTAAAGATAACGATGCGGTTATCTCGCTCCCGGAGATTATTTCACAAGCTTTTTTACTGTTACCCCTTGTTCGGTAATTACCTGAACAATAAAAACAGCCCTGGTATAGCCGGCATTCATTTGTACTTTAGAGGCAGATTTGAATGTTTTGCTGTCAATCTTCCTTCCGGTAAGGTCGAACAGATTGGCAGTTCCGCTGGCATTTTTCGGAAAAGTAATATAAATGGTGTTGCCAATCGGGTAAATATTTGGTGAGTCCTGTTCCGGAGCTGAGGTTCCGGTTATAAAATCGAATTCAATATTATCAAGCCTGAGTTGCGCACGCGGCCCCGATGCACCACTGTAAAGATAATATCTCCAGAGTAGCTGTACATATTCTTTGCCAAGCAGCGATTGCGGTAAATCAATGGCATCAAAGGTTAAGGTTTCTCCATCCGGACCGGCTATATACTCTACGGCCTGGCCGTTTTGCAACACATCTGAAAAAGCGCCTGTTATGCCTTCGCGGTATTGTAGGCGAAGCGCATATGCACGTGAGTTTTCGAGCAGGGTTCCGCCAAGCCAGCTTACGTTTGCTGAAATGATTCCCCTTGTATCAAGGGCAAGCAGTGCCCCACCCAGATCGCGGTTGCGGCCTGTGTTGATAAATGAAATTCCGTCTTCACCAAGGCCATTGATCCTGGTTCGTCCGGTATTGTTGTAGGGAAAACCAATGGTGCCCTGATCATCGGCATGGTAGTCGTCGTGAGGGATGTAGTAAGCATAAAGCAATTCCATTTCAAGCCCGGGATCGCTGATGTCAGTTTGCAGAAAAAGCATGTTTGAAGGATAGGTATATTCCGGCTCGCCGGGATCCCAATATGTAAAGGCAACAGAACTGCCTCTTAGTTTAAGCGCTTCGGGATAAACCAATATCCTGAAGTTGTACCACACCGGAGTGTTGATCCCGTCATTAGCGGTCAGAGTAATGGTGGCTTCACCACGCCGGAGAGGATTGATAGTTAAAATATCTCCGTTTAGCGAAACACTAACCATCATTTCATTGTTTGAGTAGGCTCCAAAAGTCATCGGGTCGTTATCGGGATCCTCAAAGATATCGTTCATGTTGAATTGCAGCACGTTGCCCGATTCAATCATTTTCTGAAAACCGGGAGGGTTCACCACTACAGGTGATTGATTGGTTCCGGAAAGTGCCTCCCCGTCGAGACTGAAATTGTTAAATGTGACCCTGTCGCCATTATCAGCACCCATGTTTGGCCCGCTAAACCGGATACGTATTTTAAAATTTGGGTTGTTGTCAACCGTGGTGATTCCGGCAAAGTCAATTTCATATAACTGATAATTTGCTGACAAAGGATGTGAAATGGTTGTTAAGCCTGTGCTGATCCACTCGCTTCCGTTCGGAATAACAGAATAATCAATGAGCAGATGGGTGGCAGCGCCTTCGTCTTTAGCGGCAAAACGGAAAACAACATTCTGGTAATCGGTGGTTGGCAGGTTAAAAAAGAGCGTGTTTTCACCGCCATCGCCTGTAAAAGGCTGCTTTATCTGAATGCCGCGCATATTGGCGTTGCTGAAAGGCACACCATTGTTTCCTTCGGGGCGGTAGTTGATTTCGGTGGGTGCATTCCGGCGCTCCATGGAGGCTTTGCGCCAGCTGGGGTGGCTGCTATTGAAGGGGTAGCCTTCCAAAGCGGAGTGGAATTGCAGCATTCCATTCTCTATCACCTGATAGCTTGGAGGTATAGTTTCAATTGGGGTATCATTGGGCAGGGAGTTGTCGAATAGCCAGTAATGAAGCAGGGTATAATCAGGGAAAACATAGGGTTCGCCCATTTGGCTGTCCATCCATGAGAGCCTTTCAGCCAGCCAGTTGTGCATCCAGTCAACTTCCTGCTGGTAGGTTTGCCCGATAAACCAGTTGGGCCACACATACTGCCCTAAAACCGGCCACCTGTTGAAATTGCGGACCTGTGCTTCGGCAAGCAGTTCGCTGAAACCATTGATCATTTCAGAAAAGTTATCATTTGAGAACAAATCCTGGCGAAGTTGCCACCACCGGTATTTCATCTTCTGGTCATAGGCGGGATCTTCAAGCAGTCGCACATACCAATCGCGCAGGCCGCAGCTCACATAACAGTCAGAACCAGAGAGCAGTGGATAATACCATCCCTGAGGGATCCAGCCATTCAGGTAATTTGCATTTCCCAGACTCAGGTTGAAATCCCATACTGGCCCCATAACCAGTTTATTGTTGCGGTCCTTGTATAAAAATGAGCTGAGCCTGTATCCGTCAATTTCTTTAAACAGTTCGGTGATCAGGAAATGATCAATGAATGAATCAACATCAATGTAAGCATTGTATCCGGTTACCGGGTTTGCAAAACCGGGCCCGTAAAGGGTAGTTTCAAATTGGTTCAGGTAATTGAGAATCCAGTTTTTTTGTTCGGTTGTTGCATCTTCTTCATTGGGCCTCACAAATGCGAACAATGTACCGGTATTTGTTGTCATACCTTGCTCGCCCGAATTCAGGCGGTCACTTTTTATGATGTAACCCCCGCTGATTTCCGGTTCGTAATTATCGCCTTGTCCTAACTTGGTTATATTTACCCTGTTTTCGCCCCATTTGATTCGCTCAACCAGGATGTAAACCCCGTTGTAATGCGAGTTGTTAACCGGCCCGGTTCCGTTGTGCAGAAATACTTCAGCAAACTTTACACGCGGAGCCCATCGTCCGAACCCATTAGCTATGGTGTAGGCAATGGCGTTACGCATCAGGGTTTTATCTCCGTAGGGGCCATTAAGTATCCAGTTGTGTTCGGCAGGCATACCAAAAAGCTCCTCGTCGCGATCGAGGTTGTGTTCATCAACCAGGTGGAAACCATACATTTTTTTGGGATACATAAGCTGGGATGAAAAGCCGCGTATATTGACCATAATTTTACTATGCAGATCAATTTCGCCAAGCAATTGGGTGTTATTTCCGTTGTTGTGATCAATGAATACAGCTGTGGCTGGTGTCCGGTCGCCGGATGTAATGGGCTGGTCGAACTCATGAAGGATGATTAGCGGTAAATTTGAACTGAAGCTTTGTAATTCAGGAGCAATTCTGCTGTAGATCATGGTTTTAGGTTCGCTGGGCAGATAGCCGTCCCTGTATGCCCTTGCTCTGACCCTAACAGTGTTTGATACAGGGAATGGGGTGGTGAACAAAGTTCCTGTTTGTGGGGTTGGCGTTTGTCCGTTGGTAGTATAATAAATTGAAGCCCCTGGATCGGATTGCAGGTTTAGAAGAAAAGACTGGGAGTAGGTTCCGGCCTGATGTGAAAACCCCGGTGGTGACTGAACGGAAGAATAGCCTGTAGTTATATTTGCCGAACCAGGAGTGGGTTCATCAAAGAAGAACCAGGTTCCGTTTCCATCAGGCAGGCGGCCGTATGAGACGTTTGTCAGCAAGCTAAGCGGGGGAACTTCGTCAACAGTTGCGCCTCCCGGATGTGTGAGCAATAATTCTTCACCACCGGATTTGATGCTGAAATTGGTGTGTAATTCAGACCTTTTTCTGAAAAGATGCTCGCCGCTGATGGGTCGTTGCATCGTTCCGGTTGGCATTTGCCAGCCTACAGCCAGATTGTCGCCTCCGAGGTGTTCCTTCATTAAAGCTTTTACATAATAATACTGGTTTTGAACCAGATATACCGGTGAGGATTGTTGTTGAGGAAACTTGTTCCATTGCCGGGAGTCTGTCCAGCCTGGTACACTGGCAATTAATACCGCATTGTCCGGATTTGAGGAAGTGCTCAGATGAAGTTCAGAGTTATCATCGCTGGCGATCCAAAAGATATAATGACCGGTGTAAGGTGCTTTTATCCAGCCGTGTATGCGCTGCCCGTAATAATCCGCTACATCAGTAGGCGCTTCAAACAATCCGCTTACCGGGTTTGTAGAGGCCGGGCTGTTGGGATAGGAGGGGTGGTTTGTCAAATCAGATACGGCAGCACCCGTGATACCGGTATATACCTGCCTTAACAATCCATTTGTATATTCTTCGCCTGTAGGCCGCCGGTTTTTGCCTGAAGCCCAGACCAGAAGATGCTGGCCCGGCCCAAGGGTGATTTCCGGAAATGTCCATTTGAACGGGTTGTTGCTGTTATCAGAAAGCCCATATCCGTTAAGGGCAACAGGTGCAGTGCCGTAATTGTGTAGTTCAATCCAGTCTTCATAATCGCCGTCCTCATCGGCAATAACAGTTGCATTTGACGACATAAATTCATTGATAGCAATTTCTTGTGAAAATGACTTCAAAGAAATCCCAAAAAGAAGAACAAGGATAAATACTCTGTGAAAATAATTTGTTGTCATGACTACAGTAAGGTTGCTGATTGTTAATATGATGGTAAGTAATGATTTGAGTCTGGGCGTTTAAAATGCAAAAATAGGGTTTGCCAAAATATACTGCTTATATTTCTGATTAAAATGCGACAAATGAAGCAGAAAAAGCAGTACTGAACAACAGTATATGATATCTGATTAACCGTTTATTTGTTAAGCCCCTGTTAATCCGGAAACTCCCTCAGCATCTCATGCACGCCTTTATGCATTTCGTACCAGAATTCAAAAGCGGCTGCATGTTTGTCAGTTTCAAACAGTTTGAGCCAGTAATCCAGGTTGGGGTCTTCAATATTATCCACCTCTTTCTTTTTGATCAGGAAAGTGTGGATCATATCAAAACAGCGTTCAGGTTCCCAGAAAACCGAAGCATTACGACTGATGATACGGCTGGCAGTGAGTTTGACCGAGCGCAGGAATTCCTCTTTGATTCCGAAAATCCTGTCAATAATATCGGGCATGATCTCTTCGGCCCAGGCGCGGTGAAAGCGGCATATGCCCAGGTTGTCAATCATCAGTTCCATGATCATGCGATTGGCGTTCTCATGTCCAAGTTTGCGCGGGGGCATGAAATCGCGACCATAATGCATGTAATATTTCCCCATTATGGCCATGGGAGAGAATGCGCCCGGTGTCCAGTACTGGTTGGGGACCATCCATCCCTGGCGGGCAAAGGCAATGTAAACAAAACGGTCAAGAACTTCCTTGCCTTTTGTCCGCGACAGTCTCCGTGCAAATTTTCTGGCGCCGAATGGCATGGATATTTTACCCTCGGGTTGTACCATCTGATCAAGCAGCGCAATTCCAAGTCTGGCGTTGTGCATGGAATCATTCACCGCGTCAAATTTTGCGAGATCCCAACGAGGCGTTTCGTTCAAGCCAAGTTCTTCCGGGGCAATCAGGCCATCGTTCAGGCAATCCATTAGCCAGCTTAATACCCCCCCGACTGAGATGGCATCAAAGCCCAGGCTGTCGGCATGATGGTTGAGTTGTTCGGCAGCCCGCTGATCGAAGATTCCGCACAACGGACCCATGGTTTGATAAGGTTCGTAGTCCTTTTTATAGGGGCCGTGCATTTTTTTACAAACGGCCACGCAAGGCTCCCCGCAATTTTTTTGTTGTTTGGTTTTGATGGTTTCCTCATTGAACTGTTTAAGATAGTGATTCAGCACAAAACGCTGGTGCAAATCTCTGCGTTGCTCCTCAGTCCAGTAAATTGTTTTGTAATTGAACGCCAGGATGTTGCCATCCATTCCGGCGTAATTTACCCCAAAAGTGCCTCCTGTATTGAATTTCGGGTCATAACGATACTTGGTGGTAACTTCCAGATCTTTGGCTGCCATCTTCTGGTTGTATTTGTCTGTGAACCATTCGTCGGCCACTGAGCGGTCACGGAAATCCTCATCAATATGGGTGCCGCCATAAATAATGCCAAGGATTCCATGTTCCTGCAGCATTTTTGTTCCGAACCCGCCCCGACCTGCCCAGGTATCAACATAAGTAAGTTGCCCTTTTTTCACAGGTGCTGAGCCTATTGCGCCAAAGTCGGAATACATCGAAGCTGGCCCTGTTGCCAATACCCTGGGGTCGTTTTCGTATCGCGAACCAAACATTTCGATGGCATGTTCCATTACTGCATACACCCCCTTGCGGCCTTGCTGCCAGATTATTTCCGGAACCGCCTCCACCATTTCCACTTCGATCTCCTCACCGTGGTTACGGTTCAGGTAAAGCAAGGACGGGCGTGCTGCCTGCCCGATGATAGAAAGCATGTTGATTCCAAGGTCGTCGAACACCAGCGCAGCCCCACCCATGGATGAGATATAGAAGCCATGCCAGCATGGTGAAATTCCGGAGAAGAATAAGCGGTTTGAACCTGGAAAAACGGAGCCTGCCAAAAGCCCGGCGCCGATGTTCAGGCTGTTGTGTTTGTGCGAGAGGTGAATGCCAAGATCTACCGGGCCAAAGAAATCGCCTATACGAAAGCGTTTCATTTTGTAGAAGCCCGATGTGGCATCGAGCAGAAGAACTTTGAGGATGTGGTTTTTTGATGGCATAATGTTTTTATGTTTTTAAAACACCGTCGGGTGCTTCGCACACCGACGGGTTTTGGGTTGTAACCCGACGGGGTCTGCAAGACCCGTCGGTGTTTTCCATTTTTTGACCCGCTTGTGTTTACTCAGTTAATATTGATTCAATTTCATCATAGTTATTATTTTGATTGTGATAATCAATGAACTCAGACCTGGAATTAAACCATTCTAATACTTTTTCCCGTTTTAAGCGTGTTGGTCTGTTTCCAATGATTGAAAGATAAGATGACCAGGGGTAATCATTAATCTGTTTGGATAATTTGTGATGAACAGGGTTGTTGTGAATGTAGCAAATCAGGTTTTTAAAGTAATTTTCATCATCTACCCTGATGCGTCTGAAAGGTGTTTCAAACAGACTTCCGGAACGGTGGTATTTTATGTTATAAGCTCTGGTGTAGGCGTTAAAAAGGTTTCCGAACTGTTGAGCAGGATTGTATTTCTTCTTTTCGGTGAAAACGATGTGTTTGTTTCTTTCTGAGGGTTTTATTAAACCAATTTCTTCCTCAGAAAAAATCCTGACTAAGAAATGAAAATGATTATTCATCAAAGCATAGGCAAATATTTCAGCTATTGGTGTAATATGGTCTGACAATAAATTTAAAAAGTACTCGTAATTCGTTTTTTCACGAAATATGATTCCTCCATTGATACCACGATTATAAATGTGGTAATAGTTGTCGTATTCAAGTGGTGGCGGGTGCTTCATAGCTTTATTTAAACACCGTTGGGTGCTGTGCACACCGACGGGTTTTGTGTTATAACCCGACGGGGTCTGCAAGACCCGTCGGTGTTTTCCATTTTTTGATCCGGCAGTGTTTTTCTTTATTTGAATTCATGGATGTTTTTCCCTGGCAAAGTTAGTAAACACCGTCGGGTGCTTCGCACACCGACGGGTTTAAAACCCCTTCGGCCTGTAAGCAGCCCTGTCAATATCCCTGATGCTTTTGATCTGACGTGGTGGTTTCAGTTCCCTGGCCAGGAAATTATATATTTTTATCCTTGTTTCTTTGGCAAACTTAGTGTCCAGCCTGTCAAAGGAGTGTCCGCCGGGAATATCCTGAAATATCTCGTATTCAAACTTTTTGCCTTCGGCCTTCAGGGCGCGGATCAGGTGCTCAACTTCCAGCACATATACATCATCATCGTTGGTGTTTGTGTGGATCAGCAAAGGTGTTTGAAGTTTATGGGCGTGGTTTACCGGGGAGCGGCGCCGGTATTCTTCAATATTTTCACGGGCTGTTGCCCCAATATGATAATCGGCTGAGAAAAGGCGGCGATAGGATTCGGTGGCATATCCCATGCGGGCTACGAGGTCGCTAACGGGTACGCCTGCAAATGCAACCTGGTATTCTTTCGGGTATTCAAAGATATTCATCAAAGCTATCATTCCTCCATGACTCCAGCCGATGATACCAACCCTTTTGGAATCAACAAATTCATAATTTTCAATCATATAATCACGGCTGGCTTTCACATCCTGGTTTTCCAGTCCGCCATAGTCTATTGCTTCATAGGTGCGGCGACCATAACCTGTGCTTCCGCGGTATTCAGGTGCAACAACAATGTATTGCTGAGCCATCATTTCTCGGACGATGTGGGTGTAGTAAGTGTTAAAATCACCGTGAACTCCCCCATGAGGAAGTACCAGCAGCGGATATTTTTTTGAGGGGTCAATGTCGCGTGGAATGAAAATATATGTATAAAACCTGATAGGATTACTGGCGCCCACGGCATTCGGATTTTTGATCCTGTGAGGAGGGGGCCCGGTAATAAAAACCTTGTCAATGTAGGCGATATCGCCTAAGCGGTTGAACCATGCCAGATCATCCACTGCCTTATCAATCTGGTCAAGGCGGTGGCGCAGGTCATCAAACTTCTGGTTGATCAGTTCAATAATTCTATCCTCCTGTTGGGTTTGTGCTTTGATGTGATTGAAACATACCGGCAGAAATAGCAATGCCGGCAACAATACGATAAGAATTTTTCTGGTTCTCATGATTCATCAATTTATTATTTCAGTATTCAGGCTATAAAAGTACAAATAAAGAGAGAATGCAGTTTGAAAAACACCCCTCACTTTGGCAAGGACAACCAGCGCTGTCTCATAAGAAACAGCCGTCCGATGAACAGAAAATCGGACATTCACCTGGTGTTTAAGGGCGTTGTTATAAAAAGTTTTCATATGCTCTTTAGACCCATTCTAAACTGTAAATTTGCTTACGGTTTTCTTTCTCCAAACCAAATAAAGCTGGTATTTTTGCAAAAAATTTATTGATCATGAAACCTACTCATATTGAACACATTGGTATTGCAGTCAGCAATCTCGAAGAAAGTATAAAATTTTATGAAGATGTACTTGGTTTCAAGTGCTATGCCATTGAGGAAGTAAAGGATCAGAAAGTAAAAACCGCTTTTTTCATGGTGGGTCAAACCAAAATAGAACTGCTGGAATCAACTGATCCTGAAGGCCCCATCGGGAAATTCATTGAAAAAAGGGGAGAGGGCGTGCATCATATTGCATATGCAGTTGAAGGGCTTGAGAATGCGCTTTCGCACATGCAAGAGAAGGGCATTCGATTAATTGATCAGCAACCTCGAAAAGGTGCAGAAGGTCTGCACATTGCATTCCTTCATCCTAAATCAACCGGTGGTGTTTTAACAGAACTATGCGAAGATAAAGAAAGTCAGAAGTCGGAAGCCGGAAGTCAGAAGTAAAGCAATTCCTAACTTCCGACTTCGGATACCCAACTTAAAAAATAACTCTCTAACACAAAATAACATGGAGCGTCAGGAAAAGATAAATCAGCTCATTAAACTACGTGAAAAGGCCAAGCTGGGCGGTGGGGAAAGAAGAATAGAATCCCAGCATGCAAAGGGGAAATTTACCGCGCGTGAGCGCATTGAAATGTTGCTTGACGAAGGCAGCTTCGAAGAGTTTGACATGTTTGTTACTCACAGATGCAACGATTTTGGCCTTGCCGATCAGCAAATCCTGGGCGATGGTGTTGTTACGGGCCATGGAACCATTGACGGGCGAGTGGTATATATTTTCTCACAGGATTTTACAGTAATGGGAGGGTCATTATCTGAGACCCATGCAAAAAAAATATGCAAGGTGTTGGATCAGGCCATGAAGGTAGGAGCTCCGGTTATTGGGATCAACGACAGCGGTGGCGCCCGTATTCAGGAAGGAGTGTTAAGCCTGGCAGGTTATGCTGAAATTTTTCAGCGCAACATCATGGCTTCGGGTGTGATCCCGCAGATCTCTGCCATTTTCGGGCCTTGTGCCGGTGGCGCTGTTTATTCCCCCGCCTTAACCGATGTTATCATCATGAGCGAGAAGAACAGTTATATGTTTGTTACCGGGCCAAAAGTTACTAAAGCAGTTACCGGTGAAGACATTGCCGTAGAAGACCTCGGAGGGGCCGATGTTCATACGGGTAAATCAGGTGTGGCTCATTTCAAAGCAGAAAATGAGGAGGAAGGCATACTCCTTATCCGGAAACTACTTGAGTATTTGCCATCAAACAACCTGGAAGATCCACCGGCAACCGAATGTTCCGATCCGATTAACCGTCTTGAAGATGAATTAAATTCAATCATCCCGGCTAATCCGAGCCAGCCATATGATGTAAAAGACATCATTTATGCTATTGTTGATGAAAACGAATTTCTTGAAATGCACCGGCATTATGCCAAGAATATTGTAGTTGGGTTCGCAAAGTTCAATGGCATGCCGGTCGGAATTGTTGCAAACCAACCCATGTTTTTAGCGGGTGTTCTGGATATCGAGGCTTCAAGAAAAGCCGCCCGCTTTGTGCGTTTCTGCGATGCTTTTAATATTCCGCTTCTTACATTGGTTGATGTTCCCGGGTTTTTGCCCGGTAGCCGGCAGGAACACGGAGGCATCATTATCCACGGAGCCAAACTCTTGTTTGCATATGGCGAAGCAACCGTTCCCAAAGTCACAGTTACATTGCGGAAATCATATGGCGGCGCCCATGACGTGATGAGTTCCAAACAACTCCGCGGTGATATTAATTACGCCTGGCCATCAGCTGAAATTGCCGTGATGGGTTCAAAAGGTGCCATTGAAATCCTTGAAGGAAGCGCAATTGCAAAGATTGAAGATCCTGCTGAAAAGCTTGAATACATAGCGAAAAAGGAAGCAGAGTATAATAGCAAATTCGCTAATCCCTACGAAGCTGCAAAACACGGATTTATTGACGATGTGATTGAACCCAGAAACACACGCTTCAGGGTTATCAGGGCGCTGCAGGCATTGTCAACCAAAAAAGATGTCAATCCGCCAAAGAAGCATTGTAATCTGCCTCTTTAGGGATTTCAGATTTTAGATTTTATGATTTTTATAGCTTGATTATAATAACCAGAAACGATTTTTCAACATCGGGCCACTGCATCACATAACTACTGTTACACTGCATCACAATAAATATGGAAATAGCAAAAATAACTTTCGATTTTTCAGCAATTGACGGATTTGCCATAACCGTCACCCTTGTTGGCTATGGCATTGTATTTGCCGCGCTGGTTTTTATGTATTTTGTTTACACTTTGATGCCCAGGCTGATAAACATGAATATCAGGCAGAAACTACGCAGACAGGGTAAACTCAAAGAGGCGGAAGTCGAATCTTTTGAAATACCCGGTGAAGTAAATGCTGCCATCAGCATGGCATTGCAACTTTATTTTAATGAGATGCATGATGAAGAAAGCAATGTGATGACTATCAAAAGGGTAAGCAAGCGTTATTCGCCCTGGAGTTCAAAGATATATGGTCTGAACACTTACAATAAAAATTATTGATGACAATTATGCCGGATTTTGAATAAGAGAAAGCGATTTGTGAATATGTAATCACAATTCCGGAGCTACAATAATCGGTTTCGAAAAAAACATCTTGAAATATATAAAAATGAAAAAATTTCAATTTACCATCAGCGGCAATAAGTATGATGTTGAACTTAAGAGGTTTGAGGAAAACATCGCGGAGATAGAAGTAAACGGCACGCCTTACACCGTAGAGGTTCACAGAGAAATGAAAACCAGCAAAACACCTAAGCTGGTAAGGGCCGAAGTGGCGCCCCCAACCCGCTCAGAAACAAAAATCAAAAAAACTATCAGTGTTTCCACATATCCTGTGATTGCCCCATTACCAGGTACCATTTTACAGGTTATGGTTAAAGAAGGCGACGCTGTTAAAAAAGGTGCGACTTTGCTTACATATGATGCCATGAAAATGGAAAACAATATTGTAGCCGAGAAGGATGGCACTGTTAAGACCATTAAAGTGGCGGCAGGACAGAACTTTCTGCAGGGTGACACCTTGCTCGAATTAACTACCAATTAGTACACCAACTTGTCAACTTGAACCATTAACACATGAAACGATTTCTGACAATTATAGGCATTTTTGGTATCATCACCCTGGCAAGCCTCGTTGCAGCCCAGATTGACAGCCCCACGGCTGAAACCAATACCGAAACAGTTACCCATGAACAAGACAGTGTTAACAAAGCTAAACTGGAGAAAAAGAAGCTCTTATCAATGCTTGAGGAAACTGAGGAGGCAACCGAATCCGGCCTCAGGAAATTCTGGAGCTATACCGGATTCAGGAATGTTCAGGGCGGTAATTTAATGATGATGGTTGTTGGTCTCATTTTCATTTATCTCGCTATCCGTTATAATTATGAACCCTTGCTGCTGATTCCTATAGGAACCGGCATCCTCATCGGAAATATACCGTTTTTTCAGGATGGAGGGTTCAATCTTCAGCTTGGCATTTATCAGGAAGGCAGCGTATTGAACTACCTGTATTTTGGGGTGATGAAAGGGATTTACCCACCGCTCATTTTTCTTGGTATTGGTGCGATGACCGATTTTTCTTCGCTCATTTCAAACCCAAGGCTAATGTTGCTGGGCGCGGCCGCACAGGTTGGGATTTTTCTAACTTTCATGGGCGCCCTTGCTTTTGGTTTTGATATCCGCGAAGCCGGCTCAATAGGAATTATTGGCGGCGCTGATGGGCCAACTGCTATCTTTCTTTCATCTCAGCTTTCACCGCGACTGATTGGCCCGATAGCGATAGCGGCATATTCATATATGGCGCTTGTTCCGGTGATTCAGCCCCCTATCATGCGACTGCTTACCAACAGCAGAGAACGTGTTATAAAAATGAAACCGCCCCGCTCGGTTTCCAAGCTTGAGAAAATTCTTTTTCCGATCATTGGTTTGCTCTTTACAACCTTTATATCTCCCAGCGCGCTGCCATTGTTAGGCATGCTGTTTTTTGGCAATATCCTCAAAGAAAGCGGGGTAACAAAACGACTCGCCGATACGGCAAGAACTTCGCTTATTGACATCATCACCATTTTGCTTGGACTAACCGTTGGCGCATCCACTCAGGCCGATGTTTTCCTCACCAAGCAATCGGTGTTTATATTCATTCTCGGAGCGGTGTCATTTATGATTGCAACAGCCGGAGGTATTTTGTTTGCCAAGATAATGAACCTGTTTTTGGATGATGACCACAAGATCAATCCACTTGTTGGAGCAGCCGGCGTTTCAGCAGTTCCTGACAGTGCAAGGGTTGTTCAGCATGAGGGCCTGCATTACGACCCCTCAAATCACTTGCTGATGCATGCCATGGCGCCAAACGTTGCAGGCGTGATAGGTTCAGCCGTGGCGGCAGGTATTTTAATGAGTTTTCTTTTAAACTAATCATATGCTGATCATTGGAATAGCAGGAGGTTCTGGTTCCGGTAAATCAACGGTCGTAAAAAAAGTTACCAGACTTCTGCCAAAAGATTCGGTTGTAGTCATACCGCAGGATGCCTATTACCGCGATAACGGGCATTTGTCACCCGAAGAAAGGGCAAAGATCAACTTCGACCATCCCTCTTCCATTGAATTTAACCTCCTGATCAAACACCTCGATCATCTCCGTGAGGGCAATTCGGTTGAAATGCCGATATATTCTTACCTTACCTGCGCCCGTGCCAAAGAAACCATTACCATTCAGCCAAAACCCGTCATCATTGTTGAAGGTATCCTCATCCTGACTAACCCCCGAATGCGCGATCGCATGGATATTAAGGTGTTTGTTGATGCTGATGCAGATGACCGCCTGATGCGGGTAATCCGCCGCGACATTGAAGAACGCGGACGCTCTTTTATTCAGGTGCTGGACCATTACGAGAAGTTTGTGAAACCCATGCACCTCTTGTTTATCGAGCCCTCAAAACGCTATGCCGATATCATCGTTCCACTCGGTGGAACAAACAAAGTGGCAATTGATATTTTGTCTTCACGGATTATTCAGCAACTGAAATAATCTGCTTTTACGGCTTTGATCCACCTGCCCTATCTCTAAAATCGAAAGAGTTTTATGCCAAATTGGCATTTCTTTTCGGATTTGTCCTGACATTATTGCATGCACATTTTCTTTTCCTGACAGCGCCAGTCAGTATTTTGACTCATGCTAACATCACCTAAAATGCTTGCCATTCAGGCAGTTTGTGATTGAATTACCGGCTTGCACCTTCAAGGCGGTTCCTCATCTTTTTGTGATGGCACAGATATTGAAAGTGCCGTTGGTGTAACCACATTTTGGTTCAATAATATTACAAATCAATGTTTAACAAAAAATAATGGAGGATTTAGTTATGTTACCAATGTTAAGAAGAGGAACTGCTTTTCCCGGTATGGCTGACGAATTTTTTGGAAGAGATTTTCTGTCTAACTTTTTTGATACCCAAACCGGTATCAGCATGCCATCAGTGAACATTATCGAAGGCAAGGAGGATTTCAAAATTGAAGTTGCCGCTCCCGGCCTCGAAAAGAAAGACTTTAAGATTGACTTGAACAACAACGTTCTCAGCATCTCCTCGGAAAAAGAAGCCAGAAACGAGGAGTCAGGCGACAAATACATGCGCAGGGAATTCAGCTACAGCTCATTCCAGCGCTCATTTGCCCTGCCCAACACTGTGGAAGCCGAAAAAATAAATGCTTCCTACAAGGATGGTGTGCTCCACATCCTGATACCAAAAAAGGAAGAAGCAAAAGAAAAACCGGCACGCAGTATTAAAATTTCTTAAGGGCAGTTTAAATACTACAAGAAGCAGAGGCACAATCTGGCAAGGCATACCGGATTGTGCCTCTTTGCATGATTATACTTTGAACCCCAATCCTTTTATTTACATTTGCATGAAGAATTTCTTCATCAGATGTTTGCCGTAATTGATATAGAAACCACCGGGGGTAGCGCCAACCGCGACCGCATTACAGAGGTGGCCATTTTTGTTTACGATGGCCACGAAGTGGTTGATTCTTTTGTTAGCCTGATTAACCCTGAACGTCCGATTCCGTATTTTATAACACGTCTTACCGGCATAACTGACCAAATGGTGGCCAATGCGCCGAAGTTCTGTGAAGTGGCAAGGAAAATAGTTGAGATTACTGAAAATCTGACATTTGTAGCACACAATGTTAATTTCGACTACAACTTCATCAGGCAGGAGTTTTTAAGGCTGGGCTATGACTTCCGCCGGGAAAAATTATGCACCATTCAGCTTAGCCGTAAAACAGTCCCCGGTTATCGTTCCTATAGCCTTGGAAACATTTGCAGTGAACTCGGAATTGAGATAGATTCACGCCATCGTGCTGCGGGAGATGCGATCGCTACCATCAAGTTGCTTGATTTTTTGTTGAAATCAGGAAACGGCAGTACTCATACGGGTTCCAGGAAAAGCGCAATACAGCCAGAGATGGAAATAATCGGCCAGTTGCCGGAAAGCACCGGGGTTTACTATCTGATCAATGCAAAGGAAGAGGTGATTTACATCGGGAAAAGCCTGAACATGCGCGAGAGGGTTAAAACCCATCTGTTGCAATGCAATACACGGCGCGCAATTGAAATGAAAAATGCCACGGTGAATGTGGGATTTGAAGAAACTGGCTCAGAACTTCTTGCCCTGCTGCTTGAATCGGACGAAATCAAGCGGTTAAAGCCTTTGTATAACCGACGGCAACGACGCACCCTTGCCCATTATGGATTATATTCGGCTGTAGATGATGACGGGTACATCAATTTTATCATTGATAAAACCGCTCGTGATGAAACGCCCTACGCTGTATATCAGAACAAATTATCGGCCAGGGAGCATTTGTTCCGGCTTTGTGAACAGTTTGAGCTTTGTCAGAAATTGTGTGGATTGTACCAAACGCATGGTGCATGCTTTCAATATTCCATCAGGCAGTGCAGGGGAGCCTGCAGCGGAAGGGAATTTCCTGAAGATTATAACATAAGGGCCAAAAAGCTGATCCATACCCTGAGCCACGATGGTGGAAGCTACCTGATTATTGATAAGGGTAGGCATGAGCAGGAACGGTCAGTGGTTGAGATTGATCAGGGTAAGTATATTGGTTTTGGTTACTTCGACCCGGACAGTTTTAACGGTGATCCCGCCCTGCTCCGGGGCCTGGTGCGCCGCTTTGAGGACAACCGCGATGTGCAGCAGATCATCAAATCTTACCTCCGGCATCACAAAGTTGAGAAAATGATCAGGTTGTGAAGGATTCTAAATCAGTGCAAGGATCTGAGAAAAAATTATCATCAATACAAGTGCCAGGGGATAAACAGTGGCGTAACCTACTGAGGGGGCTTCGCATTCTGTTTTGTTATCAATGGCGGCCAGACCCGGGGTGCTGGTCATTGAACCGGCAATCACGCCAAGCAGGGTCAGAAAGTTCATGCGGAAAAAATAATGCCCGATCAGACCGGTAACCACCATGGGAACGGTAGTAATTAACAAACCTATACCGAGAAGCCGTAGTACGTCATTTTGCAGAATGCCTGACAGTTCACTTCCGGCCTGGGTTCCTACCGCTGCCATAAACATCAGTAAACCAAGTTTTCGCATGAGCTGGTTTCCGCTTCCGGACATGGACCAGATTACCGGGCCGGTTTTCCCGATGCGGCTCAAGACCAATGCTGCTGTGAGCACTCCCCCTGTTAGGCCCAGCCTGAAATCGAACAGGCCAAAAACAGGAATGGTAATGGCGCCAAGCAGAACCCCAATCACTATTCCCAGTGCGATGGGAAGGAAGTTGGTTTCGGAAAGGCGCTTTTCGTCGTTGCCCAGGAGTTTCATCACTTCTGGCATTTCCTGGCTGCTGCCCGAAATCAGCAGTTTGTCGCCAAAGCGAAGGCGGCTGTGGGGATTTGGCGTTAAATCAATGCCACTTCGGCGGATGCGGGTAATATTGGCATTGAGGGCGGTGAGGTTGATTTCGCGTATGCTTTTGTTAATGATCCGTTTGTTTGTTACCAGCACCCAGTTTACAAGGTAGCGTGCATCAAATGAAAGGTCTTCGTCAACCGGTTCGCCGATAAGAACCTCCATTCGCGTAAGCGCATCAAGGTTCCCGACTGCTTTTATGATGTCGCCTGTATACAGTCTTGTATCCGGACAGGGGGTGAAAATGGCATCGCCGTGTTTTATGCGCGAAATAACGCCTCCGGTCATGTTTCGTATATTGAGTTCGCAAAGGGTTTTGCCCTCAATATTCGGGTTACTGACCCTGTAGATCCGGTTGAAAATTTCTGGATGTTCTTCCAGCATCTCTCCATGGTAATCTTCTTCTGCTTTTTTCAGGTTGATACGCATTAATCCCGGGAAAATCTGCATAAACAGTATTACGCCTATCACGCCTGCGGGATAAGCAAGGCCATAGCCAACAGCCGCTGCTGTATCTTTGGTAGCATCAATGGCGGCGGCAAGTCCGGGCGTGCTGGTAAGCGCCCCGTTAAAAATGCCGATTGCAAGCGGTGTTTGAATATCAAATAAAACAATGGCTGCAGCAGCCATAACCCCAGCCATGCCAATCAGTAACATGCTGATCAGTATCAACTTGCGTCCGTGTTTCAGAAATGCGTCAAAAAAACCGGGGCCGGATTGCATACCTATGGTAAAGATAAAGAAAAGCATGCCAATGGTTTGAAACTCCTGAGGAACCATATACCCGAGGTGGCCCAGCAGCAGCGCAACAAAAATGATGGCAGAAAGATCGAGTGAGAAGCCCTTGATTTTCAGCTCGCCCAGAATAATTCCCAGGGTAATTATCAGGAACAATACAAAATAGCCTTCGTGAAGAAAACTAAACATAAAGCGTTTGGTTAATGCGGTTGCAAAGTTAGGGAAATGAACAATAAGCAACTGAAAAAAGCGTATCTTTAAGGCCTCATTAGAACTATTATAGCTATGAAAATTCTGGTTGTTGAAGATGAGCCTAAAGTAGCGGCGTTCATCAGAGAGGGGCTTGAACACCTGCATCACGAGGTGGATGTTGCCTACGATGGACAATTTGGCGAAAAGCTTGCCTTAAAAAACCATTACCAGGTTATCATTCTTGACATTATAATACCTTTCATAAATGGTGTCGAATTATGCAGGAGAATTAAAAGCCATAAACCCGGTACACCTGTCCTCATGCTGACTGCGTTGGGAACAACCGATGATAAAGTTACCGGATTTGAAGCCGGCGCCGACGATTACCTTGTCAAACCTTTTGAGTTTCGCGAACTGGTCGCCCGCATCAACGCCCTGTCGAAGCGCCCACAGGATGCCGGCAGCAGCTCCGACGTGCTTAAGGTTGCCGACCTGGAACTTGACCGGATTAAAAAATTGGCCAGGCGTGGCGATAGGGCTATTGAGCTTACTGCAAAAGAATACAGCTTGTTAGAATTTTTGATGATCAACAGGGGAAGGGTGGTTTCAAGGCCGGATATTGCCGAAAAAGTTTGGGAAATAACTTTTGATACCGGAACCAATGTAGTGGATGTGTATGTGAACATCCTGAGAAAGAAAATTGACAAAGATTTTGAAACAAAGCTCATCCATACACGCATCGGAATGGGATATATTTTAAAAGCTGAATAAATGCAGATACGCACCCGGCTTACGTGGCAGTTCATCATCATCGTTGCCATCATTTTGATTATGGCTTCAATGGCCATATACTTTTTTTCTACCGGGCACCGAAAAGAAGATTTTTACGAGCGTTTGCGCAGCAAAGCCACCAATACAGCCATGCTTCTTATTGAATTTGAGGAGGTTGACCTGACTTTGCTTAAACGAATTGAAGCCGACAATCCTGTTAGCCTGCCCAAGGAAAGGATAATTATTTATGATTACAGAAACCAGGTGATTTACTCAACCGACGAAAACAACACACTGAAGATCAGCAATGATTTACTTGATGATATCAGGCTGAAAGGACAGGTGAGGTTTACACAGGGAGAATATGAAGCGCTTGGGTTCTTATTTGCCCGTAAATACGACCGCTTTGCTGTGGTTATCGGTGCTGTTGACATTTTCGGATGGCGCAAAATCGAGAACCTGCGAAACATTTTGCTCATTGTTATCAGCATCAGTTTACTGCTGTTGTTAATTTCAGGATGGTTTTATGCAGGTAAGGCCCTTAGTCCGATTTCAAAAGTGGTTTCACAGGTTGACGATATAGGTGTCGCCAGTTTGAATAAGCGCCTGGATGAAGGCAACCAGAGGGATGAAATTTCAAGGCTGGCCGGAACATTCAACAAAATGCTCGACAGGCTTGAAACTGCATTTAAATCACAGAAGCATTTTATCAACAATGCCTCGCACGAGTTACGAACACCATTAACCGCCATCACCGGCCAGCTAGAAGTTTTACTGATGAGCGACCGCCCTGTCGAAGAATATAAAAAAGTTATACAGTCGGTGCTTGAGGATATGAGAAGCCTGAACAACATCTCAAACAGGCTTTTGCTGCTGGCCCAGGCCAGCTCTGAGCTTACCGACATGAACATTACCCCCTGCCGTGTTGATGAAATTATCTGGCAGTGCCGAGATTATCTTCTCAAACGCCATAACAGATATAAGATCAATGTTATACTTGGCGAGTCGCTTGATGATGAATCAAAACTGATCCTAAACGGCGATGAAAATCTTATTAAAACCATGATCATCAACCTGATGGAGAATGGCTGCAAATATTCGAATGATCAGAAAGTTGTGGTTGTTGTAGAGTTCGAACCCGAAACACTGATCATGTCTTTCAGCGATGAAGGTATCGGGATTGCACCGGAGGATATTGAGCATATTTTTGAACCTTTCCGAAGAGGGCGCAACGCACAGGGAATCAAAGGACACGGAATCGGATTATCCCTGGTTGAACGCATTGTACTGCTGCACCAGGGGCAGATAAATACACAGTCAGAATTAAATAAAGGAACAACCTTTACCCTCCGCTTTCCTATCCGGTCTTAAATTTTAATCTCTTTTTAATTTCCTTTTCATCCCGTCTTAATTCTGCACAAGCAATTTTGCAGCAAATTAATACAGTTTTAATAAGAAAGGGAAAAGCATGAAAACACGGATCAAAAAAGAAAAGTTCATCGCTGGATTTGTTGTAGCATTATTAGCTATCTCCATGACCGGGATGGTTATCTATCATCAATCAAACAAAATCCTGAAAAGCGGATTGAAAGATGAAAAGCTCAAATCAGAATCATTGCTTTCTGAAAAGCTTGCGCTGGCCAAAGAAATAGAAAAGCTCAAGACCGATATCCAGGGATGGATGGGTAAAAGCCAAAACGCTGATCGTTTGCTCGAGGAAGCCAATTCCAGAATTGGAAATATGGAAAAAACAATTGCCGGCCTGCGCAGAGAAAACTCGGCACTCGCCTCACTGCGCAAGGAGTTGAATGAACTCAGGCAGATAAGGGCAGACCTTGAAAACCAGTTGGCTCTGTTAGATCAATCTAATAAAAACAATTTGAAACAACTGGATGATTTGCGCGCAGAACTGGCATCTGTTAAAGCCGAACGCGATGACCTGAAGTTCAATCAGCAAGCGTGGGTTGAAAACCTAACCGATGATTTCAGGCTTGAAACAACCCGGGGAAAGAAAAAGCAGCGGCTAACAGTAAATGCTGCAAGAACCAAAAAACTGGCAGTGAGTTTTGAAATTCCTGAATCCATGTCGGGCGACGTTAATTTCAGCATCATCACCCCCCAGGGGAAAACCATCAAAAGCAACGACCCACGAATCAAATCTGAATTGATTGACGACAACAGAAACCTAACTGCAAGCCTCTCGCCGGTTTCGGGCGAGTTCGAGATTTCGAGAAGAATTGAAATGACGTACACACCTGACAGCAGGCTCGAGCCGGGAATCTATAAAATCCAGATACTTCAGAAGGACAGAAGGGTGGGAAGTGTCCAGCTTCGTTTAAGATGATGCTGCAATTCCTGCAAAACGGAAAAACAACCTATCCTGCCGGTTTGAACCAATCATTCCGGTAGGATTTTCCTATAAGTCTGCCACCAGGCCTTTCCAATATCATTTATCAAGAATAGCTTATTGCCTGACAATGAAAAGAATACATAATATATTTCATATCTTTTTTTATCTTATCGCCTGTTCAACAGCAGCAGTAGCTGAAAACACTGATGAACACTTAAGATGGGAAACAACCTGTTTAACAGGAATTGAACTTATTCAGGAACAGGTTTCCTGCGATTTGGAAATTCTATTCGGAGTTGAGAACGAACCAGTTTATCACCCGGGTACAATATTGGTCCTGAATCCATACAAAGATATTGACTGGAAGACCATACATCACTTCAAATCCAATTTGCACACTCATACTACAAACAGTGATGGTGTTTATTATCCGCACCAGGTGGTTGATTTATATTACAATGCCGGATACAATATTCTCGCCATTACCGATCATAATAAAATTACATATCCCTGGACAGCTTTCTCCGGCATAAACCCAATTTATGAGAACAGAAATCCTGCAGCTTTGGGAATGCTGGCTGTAGCAGGTAACGAACTTTCAGCGGCGCACCACACCGGCAGCTACCTTAATGTAGTACAGGGTAGTGGTGCAAACCTGATTGATGCTTTCAATACAATGACCCAGATTGATGGGCTCGGAGCCTTCAAGCATCCCGGGAGATATTGGGATATCTCTAAACAGTATTTACCTGGCGAACTCTACTCAATTGAATGGTACCAGGATTTTTATGAAACCTATCCTGTAATTGTTGGCATGGAACTTTTTAACATGGGCGACCGTTACCCCAACGACCGTGTTCTTTGGGATGAACTCCTGACGCGGATGATGCCAGAAAGACCCGTATGGGGTCAGTCTAATGATGATATGCACAATGCGAACCAGCTTTTCAGAAATTACAACTATCTTCTGATGCCGGAGTTATCATTGGGCGCTTTCAGGGAATCAATGGAAAATGGATCATCTTATTTCGTTTTTGAGCCAAAAGGGAATGGTTCTTCACAGGCTCCACTCATTGATTCAATTACAGTGGATAAGCAAACAAGGCAAATAAATATTCATGCCAGGAATTACACTTCAATCGAGTGGATTAGCGGCCTTGAAGGTGAGGGAACGCATCGAAAAAGCAAAACCATTGCCAACGGGATTACATTTGGGTATCACAATACCAGTGTTCCTTATGTAAGGGCTGTGGTCTCAAATGATAACGGAATAGTTTTCACCCAGCCATTTGGTTTTGCCCAAAGAGTCCCGCTGCCCATCGGCAACATCATTGTTGAGAGAACCGGTTGCTACGACAATTTCTTTCTCTCGGTGGAGGAGGATTATTCCACTGATAGTTATACCTGGGTGCTGACGCCCGATATAGGATTTACCTGTGAAAGTTCAAATAATTCCATAAAAATAAGCCCAACGCGTTTTAATGGAGTAATGAATATTAAAGTGTTTAAGACCAATATTTTCGGTCATAGTGATACAGCGACATTAAATCTTTCTGTAAACCAGCAACCCCCACCCCCTTTCATAAATGAAGTTTCAGGTGTTTTATACTCTGATGCTGTTGAAGGAAATCAGTGGTATGATCAGCATGGCCCTGTTCCGGGAGCCACAATGCAAATTTATACACCAGAAAGAGAAGGGGAATATTATGTTATTGTAACACAGTTTGAATGCAGTTCAGAAATATCAAACATCATAACATTAGATTATGATGGTTTGTGGCGGCCAGGGAAAAATGATTTGATTAGAATTTATCCCAATCCTTTCAAAAAATTGATAACACTTGAATCAGGCTATAAAGATGAAAAAATTGAATTTGAGATAATTAACCCTGCAGGACAGAGAATACTGAAAGACTCATTCATTGACCTGATCTCGATAACCACCGATCATCTTCCCATGGGACTCTACATTATAAAATTTGAAAGCCCAAACCTTTCGATAAGCCGGAAAATCTTAAAGAAATGAGAGGTAAAAGAAATAGCAAGGCAATCAACTGATAAATTAACCGGCCTCCCGGTAATGAGATTTGCTTTGATTTTGGGTTAACGAAAACAAAGTGGATTGAGAGGGGGAGTTGAAAACGGCAGCAATGCCGTTTTTTTATTGTAGCCCCGCCAGGAATCGAACCTGGATCTAAAGTTTAGGAAACTTCTATTCTATCCGTTGAACTACAGGGCCGGAATGAAATCAAACTTTTCAGGCTGCAAAATTAATAAAACCAATCAAAATTCATATCATTGCCAAAAATCAACAAATCCTTATGCATACGAAGCCCGAAGCCATCATCTTTGACTTTGGCGGTGTGATCATCAATATAGACCCGTCGCTCACTGTGCAGGCGTTTGAGAAACTCTCAGGCAGCAAAAGCCTGGTGCAGCGGAATTATAACGACTTCCAGCGGGTTCACAACCTTTTTGAAACCGGAGAAATCAATCCGAAAGCATTTCGTGATCGGGTTCGGGAATTGCTTGGCCTTAAACATGTTGACGACAACGGATTTGATAACGCCTGGAATGCCTTGTTGCTCGATATTCCGTTGTACCGTATCCGCCTGATTGATGATTTGAAGAGCAAATACCGCCTTTTTCTGCTCAGCAACACCAACGAAATTCATTATGTGAAATATTGCAGCGACTTTAGCAGGGTTTTTAAAGGCAAAACCCTTGAAGGTTTGTTTGAGCAGGCTTTTTTCTCTTTTAAGATGGGATTGAAAAAACCGGATCCTGAAATATTTTTCACTGTTGCCAGGCAATGCAGGCTGGATCCTGATCGCACCCTCTTTATTGACGATACCCTGGAACACGTTGAGGCGGCATTGCATTGCGGTTTTCAGGCCTATCACCACAATAGCATGCATGACATCACTTCATTATTTGGACATGATAGCAAATTTTGCACTCAGCTGTAAATCAACAGAATGGATGAAATATTCCGGCAATTTCAGAATTAAGCGTATTTTTGCAGTATCCAAAACAAGAACACCAGCTTCACCGATGGCATTAACACGATTACTGACAATCCTCTTTTTATTGACCACGTCCGGCCTTTATTCGCAGATTACCGGAACCACCACCGATCCCCGTGACGGAAAAATATATAAAACAATTAAAATCGGCAAGCAGGAATGGATGGCGGAAAATATGAACTTTGAGAATCCGAACTCCTGGTGCTACAACAATAGTCCTGCAATGTGCGAAAAATATGGCCGTTTGTATTCATACGTAGGCGCTGCACAGGCATGCCCTCCGGGCTGGCGCTTGCCCACTATGAAGGATTGGGGCAGGCTTATTGAGAATGTTGGCGAGGAAACCGCAGCCCTTGAATTGCGCGAAGGCGGGAAAACCGGATTCAATGTTTTAATGTCCGGAGTGCGTTATGATTACGGTGCATTTAACCACCTGGGAGAAAACGGTTATTTCTGGAGCCATGTTTTTGCCGATGATCAGCCGGCCTGGGTTTACCTTTTCGGACGAACCATGCATACCGTAGCCCGCATACAGAGTTTCAGCGGCACGGGCTTTTCCGTTCGCTGCATCCGCCGGTGATCAGAATAAAAACTTTTCGTACGGATACCTTTGTGTGTGGATGGCTTTCACATTGTAATACAGGATATCCCTGAATTCGTCGAGGTTTGTTTTTTCGGTAGCCGAAATAAACATGGCCGGCGGGTTGTTGCGAGCTACCCAAATCTTTTTAAGGCTTTCAGGATCAGGTTGATCGCTATTTTGTTCGTCATTTATTAACTGCCATGCATCCACTTTGTTAAAAACCATCAGGGTAGGTTTGTCGTTGGCATTTATTTCGGCCAGGGTTTGGTTCACCACCTGAATTTGTTCTTCAAAACCCGGGTGCGACACGTCCACCACATGCACCAGAATATCCGATTCCCGAACCTCGTCGAGGGTTGATTTAAAGGATTCTACCAGGGAATGGGGCAGTTTTCGTATGAACCCAACGGTGTCGGAAAGCAGGAAAGGCAGGTTGCCGATCACCACTTTGCGAACCGTAGTATCCAGCGTGGCAAAGAGTTTATCTTCTGCAAAAACTTCCGATTTTGCCATTACATTCATCAAGGTAGATTTTCCGACATTGGTATAGCCAATCAGGGCAACCCTGACCATTGAGCCCCGGTTGCCGCGTTGTGTGGCTTTTTGCCTGTCAATGGATTTGAGATGCTTTTTCAGCAAAGCAATTTTGTCGCGGATGATGCGGCGGTCGGTTTCAATCTCCTTTTCACCGGGGCCACGCATCCCGATTCCACCACGTTGCTTCTCAAGGTGGGTCCACATCCGGGTCAAACGGGGAAGCAAATATTCATATTGCGCCAGTTCAACCTGCGTACGGGCATGTGCGGTGCGGGCACGGCTCGCAAAAATATCGAGGATGAGGTTGTTGCGGTCAAGGATTTTGCACTTCAATTCCCTTTCGATATTTCTAAGTTGAGAAGGACTGAGTTCATCATCAAAAATTACGGCATCAATGCTTTCTTCTTTTACATACTCGCCGATTTCGAGAAGTTTGCCGCTTCCCACAAAAGTTCTCCGGTCGGGATTGTCTAAGCGCTGTATAAAGCGTTTCACGGCAATTGCGCCTGCCGTTACGGCCAAAAATGCCAGTTCGTCAAGGTATTCGTTAATACGGGCCTCGTCGTCGCGGTTCGTGATCAAACCTACCAGCACTACCCTTTCCTGTCGAACGGCTGTAGTTATCATCTCGGACATACAATCTTTTTCGTTAATCTTTAAAAATCATCACAGCTGTTTCGCCGGTTGATTTTACGAACCCGCGGAACATTCCCTGTGTATTAAAGGGCATGGCTATATTCCCATCTCTGTCAACAGCAATAACGCCCCCATTTCCTTTTTGTTCCGCCAGTTTTTCCATGACCACAAAATTAGCGGCGGCCTCCAGGCTCATTTTCTTGTATAGCATCAACGCTGAGATATCATAACTTACTACATTGCGGATAAAAAATTCGCCGTGGCCTGTGGCTGAAACGGCGCAGGTTTCATTATTTGCATAAGTCCCTGCTCCGATAATGGGCACATCGCCCACACGCCCAAAACGCTTCATCACCATGCCGCCGGTTGAGGTTGCCGCAGCCAGGTTGCCTTGTTTATCCATGGCAACAGCTCCCACAGTACCGCTCTTGTCTCTTTGTTCCTGTTGCTCTTTTATCCGCAGGTAATCATTCCATCTTTCTTCGGTATGAAACCAGGAAGGGTCAACCATTTCAACTCCCTGCTCTTTTGCAAATAATACAGCGCCATCGCCGATCAGCAGCACATGTGGCGATTTTTCCATTACCCTGCGGGCGGTTGTAACCGGATTCTTTATTGTACGAACCCCGGCAATTGCCCCTGCCATAAGGTTTTGGCCATCCATGATGGAAGCGTCCAGTTCGATTCTGCCGTCTGCATTATAAACTGCACCACGGCCGGCATTGAACGCTGGATGGTCTTCAAGCAGCCGGACTGCCGCCTCCACGGCATCAAGCGCCGAACCGCCGTTTTTAAGGATCATTTCGCCCGCATCAAGCGCCTGCTGCAAACCATTATGGGCTTCCTCTATTCTTTCAGCGCCCATTCGCTCAGGGTTCATGCCGCCGGCGCCGCCGTGGATCACAAGGACATAATCGGGTTTTTGGGAAAGCAGGATTGCTGGCAGCAGGCCAAAAAACATTAATGCTGCAATTATTGAAAAGCTTCTAATAAACTTCATAGTGATGGTTATTTCTGTTTTGTCGAACACTGGTAACAAAATTTACTAAACTCAATCATCGTTTTATTTGATGATAATTCCAACTATCGCTGAAAACCACGCTCGAAACCTATCAGGTTCACCAAACCTGTTGGGTTTTGTATTAGCTCAGCCATCCCCTCACATCAATAATTCCGGTCAGATCGGCAGCGGTGATGAGAATGAAGGCTACGATAACCCAGCGAACAAATTCAGCGCCGCGTTTTACGGCCATTCGCGTGGCAACCAGGGCGCCAACCACATTGCCGATGGCATGCACCAGCCCGAAAGCCCAATTTACCTGATCGTTCATAATAAAAACTACCAGGGCAAAAGGTGTGTAGAGTAATACAATCCACACTTTCAGTGCGTTGGCTTTTACCAGGTTGTAGCCGGCTCCGAGCACAATTCCGGCTAGCAGGAAATACCCCACTCCCACCTGTATAAAACCACCGTATAATCCGATACCAAAAAATACAAGGGTTTGTATCCAACCCGGTCGTTTGCCAACCAGCTCTTCATTGCCTTTGATCCACTGGGAAGGCTTTATAAACATCAGGATCATGATCAGAACCAATAATATGGCAATCACAGAATTGAAAACCTGCTGGTTAATGTCAACGGCGAGCTGTGCTCCTATCAGCGAGCCAATTACTGCCGGAATTGCAAGCCTGATCCCCTCTTTCAGGCTCAGCACTTTATAGCGCCTGAATGATCCTGTTGAAGAGAGCGTTTGAAATAAGACCCCGATGCGGTTGGTGCCATTGGCAACCTGGGGAGGCAAACCCAGGAACATCAGCACCGAAAGCGATATCACAGAGCCTCCACCAGCCAGGGTATTGATAAAACCGGTTAATATCCCGGATACAATCAAAAGCGTTACTTCGAACCAGGTCATGAGATTGATGAGGAGTTAGTTGTAATTAATTTCTTTCCAAATACAGAAATTACACCCAAAAGCACCAGTAAGGCCACCGGATAATTGATATAACCCGGAACTCCGTAGGCAGCAGGAATGGTTCCCAGCAAAATGGCAACAATGCCAACTGTAAGGGCATAGGGTATTTGTGTTCGCACATGCTCAATATGATTACAGCCGGAGGCCAGTGAACTGAGGATGGTGGTGTCGGAAATGGGTGAAATATGATCGCCCAGCACACTTCCGGCCAGCACACAGGAAACCACATTATGGAAAATAGCCAGCGATTCTGCATATTCCATCTGGTTTGCCTGACAAATCATCCACGAAGCAGGCAGGATCAGCGGGTATAAAATGGCCATGGTGCCCCAGGATGAGCCGGTTGAAAATGCCACTCCGGCAGCAAACAGGAAAGTTATGACGGGTATCATATATGGGCTTACTTGCAGGCTAAGCAGCACATGTGAAATAAAATCGGCTGTGTGCAGGTGTTGTGTAATGAGCGCTATGGACCATGCCATGATGAGGATCACAATTGCTGTGAGCATGGTTTTAAAACCATCAATCAGGCTTTCAATGCTATCTTTGAGCGAAAGCAGCCGCTGCCCGACAGTTAAGAGCAATGCCACCAATGTAGCCGCCAGCGACGACCAAAGTAATGCCCTGTATGTATCGGCCTGCCCGATAATATTTGATAAATTCCGTGAGAAGCCTTCTGAAGAATCCCAGCTAGCCGAATCCAGGCCGGTGATGACAAGGCCGGAAATGGTTCCGGCAACCACAACAAGCACAGGAATGGCGGCATTAAACCATCGCGGTTTGCCCGGTTCAACTTCGCTTTTGGCGGTGCGTGAAGGTTCGTCATCATGCTGGTTTCTTGCCTTCATTTCAGCCCTGAACATTGGTCCGAAATCCCGTTGCTTATAAATCAGCATGCCTACAAAAGCCAGGGTCAGAAAGGGATAAAATGCATATTGCAGCGAATAGATGAAAACCTGATAAGGAGTTTCGTTCAGGTCCAGGGTCCTGATCCCATCTGCGATGTAGCTGAGTTGCGCTCCGATCCAGGTGGTAACAAAGGCAATCGCAGCCATCGGCGCTGCTGTGCTGTCAACTATATAGGCTAGTTTTTCCCGTGAGGTTTTCAAGCGGGTGGCCACAGGCTGCATGGTGTTGCCCACCACCAGGGTATTTGCATAATCATCAAAAAAAATGGCTATGCCCATCAGCCAGGTTGCATATTGTCCGGAACGGGGTGTAGAGGCAAAGCGCGAGAGCACATTTACAATTCCCTTCATGCCCCCGTTACGTGTGATCAGGTTTACCATAGCGCCTATGAGCATGGAAAAAACGATAATGGAAACATGCCCCCGATCCATAATGGCTTCAGGAATATAGGTGTCAATGATCATGAACAGTCCGTTAAAAAAAGCTGTGATGGTACCCACATCCCTGAATAGCCAGATAATGATTGTGCCGGTCAGCAATCCGATAAAAAGTGCTGAAATCACCTCCCTGAAAATGAGAGCAACGGCAATGGCAAGCAAGGGAGGCAGAACAGACATCCACAAAGGGATGGGGCGAACCGGTTTTTCTGTTGCCATGCCTGAAATGACAATTTGGAGTGTTTCGGCTTTTCTGAAGGTATAAGGGAAATCAACTTTCCCGTTTTTTGAAAGAACCTCAACCGGGCTTCCGTTGACCTGGATGATAAGGGACTCGCCGCTGACAAAAGATTCGTGGTGCAATTCAACGGTGGTTTCAACATGTTGCATTACGATGCCGGGAAGCACAATTTCGGGATGTTGGTCTTCAATATGCCTTATGTCCGTGTTTTGCGCTGAGGCGTTCAGTAAGCCGGATAACAGGATATTAAAAAACAAGAAAAATACAAGGATATATTTTGGCAGCAAACCCATTGATTTTGATGTTACCGGAGATTACCGGCAAAATTAAAGCAATAAAACTATTGTTGCAACAAAGCAGCCATTACAATTGGCGCAATCTTAAATACAGGCGGTTGTTCAAGGTGCAGGCCGATTCAATCCTGAAAGAACTATTGTTGCTGGAAATTTCCCGGCTCAGCAATTCTGCCTGCCCGGCATAATGATCGGTTATTGCTTTGATGTCAACAAATTTCTTTTCGAGCAGGTCAATGCTCCTGAGAATGGTTATGGCATAGGCGTTCCAGAGGCCATAACCCATGTCTTCCTGCATAAAGAAATCCGGATCGGGTTCTGAACGGCAAACCGAGCCACCGGGTGATGAATAGTAGCGGTACCGAACCGGGAATTCAATTTTTTCCCCGCCTGCTACCGAAACAAATTCCAGGCGTCCGTTGTCCAGATGCGATTCCCAAACAAACATTTCTTCTCTGGCCCTGCCTTGTGTTTTTCGGAAGGCGCTGATTTTGAAATAAGTATAAATGCGATCGCCGGTGGTCATGGGTGTTTCGGAATAATAAACCTCGGCTTCCACTAAAAGTGAATCGGTGGCAGGTGTCTTGGAATCTTTGTAAAACAACTGGATTATTTTTTCGCCTGATTTGTTGGTGGTCTCATTTTCAATCTGTAATGATTCCGGCCTCAACCCAATTCCTGCAGAAATTTTCGATAAAGAATTAAACTGTGTGGTAATAAGCCGGTTTCTTGACAGATCGCGGTAATAAGCTTCGGTAACATTGTCAACCTTGCTGTTGCAAAGCAGTGCTGCAATTGCCAGCGCCCGGTACCTGGCAAGATTCATCGCCAGGTCTTCTTCGGCTAATGGGTCGGAAATGCCAAAAACCGGAAAGCCTTTTGAGGTTTCGCTGAAGTTGAACATCCATGCCGGCAGCATCTCAGGATTGGATGGTGAAGGGATGTTCTCTGAGTGAAAATCGTTGTTTATCAATGGTTTGCCGTAAGCCACAACAATGGTGTCGGCTTTTCTTCCTGATTTACCGGAAGCAGAACCGGGTATATGGCAGGAGGACAGGATGCAAACCGTTGTAAAAACAAAAGCAAAGATGGCTATTCTGATAAAATGGTTCATGCGTTAACGGATTATGGTTCCGGCATCTTTTTTCTGTCCCGACTTTTCCATTTCTGACCCCAGCATTTGTTCAAATTCAGTGAAATCGTATTTTTTATCTGTTTTGGATCTGCTCATGATTTTTTCATCAATGTCGGCCAGAATGCCATGGCGCGGAAGTTCAACGGCCACATAACTGATGAATGTATTGTTTTTTGTTTTGGTGGTTTTTTTGCAGATTACCCTTACACCATTCAGGCGTTGGTTTACCAGCTCACGGGTTAGGTATTCAACCTGGTTTGCCCCGTGATGGGAAGAATAGTAATGATCAAGAACAGATTTTATAATTGATTGCATATTCCCCGATAATTCCGATTTTGCGTTGAGCAGGGCTTTTTTCTGTGCGATCACAGGATCGCGGCTTTCACCTAACATCCATGCCCGGAAGTGATGCTGATCAGTTGAAAATTCCGACCCCCGGCAATGTTCAAAACGAAGGGCCTGGGCATGCAGGCTTTTATAACCGGTATATGGGGCAATTATCAACAGCAACAGGCTTATAAAGCAGAGCGAAAGCGTTTTGAGCGGTTTTGGCATGTTTCCCGGATTAGCATAACAGGTTCTTGCAATGATACAAAATAATCGCATTACAGGAGCGACAAAGGCGAAACTTTTGATCTGCCTTTATTCTATACCTTTGCATGGAATTGTAAACCCGATATTTAGAGAAATGAACACTGATAAAAACCGTACCGAACTATCAGAACTTGGCGAGTTTGGCCTGATTGAACACCTCACGAAAAACCATAAAACCCATGATCGCTCTGTTGTGAAAGGTGTGGGCGATGATACTGCTGTGATTGATGGTGGCGACCATTACCTGCTGGCCACCAAGGATTTGCTTGTTGAAGGCATCCATTTTGATATGGCGTACACTCCCCTGAAACATCTGGGCTATAAATCTGTGGTTGTAAACCTCAGCGATATTGCCGCCATGAATGGAACACCAAAACAAATATTGATCGGAATTGCCGCTTCGAACCGCTATTCTGTTGAAGCGCTTTCCGAACTCTATGAAGGCATTTATGCTGCCTGCAAACGCTATAAAGTTGACATGGTTGGCGGTGACACCACCTCAAGCCCGGCAGGCTTGTTTATTTCAATCACAGCTTTGGGTAAAGTAAAAAAAGATGATGTTGTTTACCGAAGCCATGCAAAGATAAACGACCTCGTATGCGTAAGCGGCGATCTGGGTGGCGCTTATATGGGGCTGCTTCTCCTTGAGCGCGAAAAGGAAGTTTTCAAAAAAGACCCCGGCATGCAACCCGATCTGCGCGGGCATGATTATATACTTCAGCGTCAGCTTAAGCCCGAACCCCGTTTTGATGTACTGGAAAATCTTAGGAAAGCCGGCATCAAACCCACTGCAATGATTGACATCAGCGATGGATTGGCTTCTGAAATCATGCATATCTGCAAAGGTTCAAAAGCAGGCTGTAACCTATACGAGGATAAAATCCCGATTGACCCGGCCACCGCTATGATTGCCGAAGAGTTCAACATCCAGCCCATCACCGCAGCCATGAATGGGGGCGAGGATTACGAACTGCTTTTTACGATTCCGATTACAGATCATGAAAAAATCGCTGCGTTAAAAGGCATTTCAGTTATTGGCCACATTACCGATGAAAGCGAGGGTGTGAACCTGATAGCCAGGGATGGAACTGCTGTGCAAGTGCAGGCGCAGGGGTGGGAGCATATGAGGTAGAATTTTTAGATATCTTTGCTTAAACATTGAAATCATGAAAAACGAAATCATTAAGGCCCTCACCAGAGATTTTGAATCTTTTTCAAATCAAACCCACGAAGGTGTAGAGTTCTGGTTTGCCCGCGATATTCAGCACTTGCTGGAGTACACTGACTGGAGGAATTTCATAAAAGTTATAAGTAAAGCGAAAACTGCCTGCGAAACAGCTAACCATGCCATAATAGACCATTTCGTTGACGTCAACAAAATGGTTCAGATCGGCTCTGGGACACAAAGAGAGATAGATGACATCATGCTGACTCGCTTTGCTTGTTACCTGATCGCTCAAAACGGTGACCCAAAGAAAGAGGCAATTGCTTTTGCCCAAAACTATTTTGCCGTTCAGACACGGAAATTTGAACTGGTAGAACAACGAATCAAAGATTGGGAGCGTATTCAGGCAAGACAAAAACTTTCTATCTCAGAAAAAGAACTATCAGGTTTGATTTTTGAAAGAACCGGTAATGAAAAAGATTTTGGTTTTATAAGAAGTAAAGGGGATCAGGCATTGTTTGGATTTTCAACCAGCCAGATGAAAGAAAAACTTGGCGTGAAACCAAATCGTCCGTTGGCTGATTTTCTTCCATTGATTACTATCAAAGCAAAAGATTTCGCCACAGAAATAACCATATTCAACATTAAGGATAAAGACATCAAAACCGGACAGCAAATATCATGGGAGCATATCAGGAATAATAAAGGTGTACGGAAATTACTGCTGGAGAGAGGAATCAAACCCGAGGAGTTGCCACCTGATGAAGATGTAAAAATTCTGGAACGCAGGGTGCAGTCAGAAGACAAAAAGTTTATCAAAAACCCTGACAAACTGAGTTTGGATGAATAATGTATGATATTTAATGGCCAATAACTTGCTTGGCTAAATACCTACAATTTAAAAAGGAAAACACAAGCATTAATCAATATAAATTGACTATGGAAGCACCTTCGCAGAATGAAATTATAAAAATTATTTTCATCATTATTAATGGCATTATTGGCTTGCTAGCTCTTTGTATTTCTATCAAGACCAGACATGATGTCCGTAAAAAAGAAAAACACCTCCAAAAATTGCGTGAAGACAAGTCAGTACTATATCCGTTGCTCATTGATAAGTACGATTATTTAATCCAAGATACTGAAAAGTTTGATCCGGATGGCATTGTCCCTATTCTAAAGATTTTAGCAACACAAAAACTGCATAATCTTTCTATCAAGCAAAAAATAGAGGAAATTAGTGTAGTAGAAGATGAAAAATATGTTCATAAGGGAAATAGAGATTATGCAGTAAACAGTAAGATTGAGGAACTTTTCAAAGAGATTAGACATTATTTAGCAGAAGTAATCCCCTGATAATAAAAACATTCAAACAAATTTACTAACCAAAGACCTATCATGATCCTATTCTTCGACACAGAAACTACCGGCCTGCCGCGAAACTGGAAAGCCCCTGTAACCAACGTTAACAACTGGCCAAGAATGGTGCAGTTGGCCTACCAGTTCTATGATGCCGACGGAAATATAATTTCCGGGGCTGATTATATCATTAAGCCGGATGGATTCATTATTCCCGCTGAGGTTTCAAGGGTGCATGGCATCACCCACGAAAGAGCCATAAGGGAAGGAGTTCCTGTAGTAAATGTTCTGCAAGCGTTCAGCAACTTGATTAACCAGGCCAGCCTCCTTGTGGCTCATAATATGAATTTTGACTCAAAGATCATTGGTGCCGAGTTCATAAGAGCCGGTATGACCAACACTATCCCAACGAAACGACAGCTGTGTACAATGGATAGCTCTACTAATTATTGCGCCCTTCCTGGGCCTTATGGTTATAAGTGGCCAAAATTGTCAGAGCTGCATTACAAACTATTTCGTGAGTATTTTGATGAGGCACACAACGCAGCATTTGATATTCAGGCAACTGTAAGATGTTACTGGGAACTGAAACGGTTAGGAATTATTCTGTGATGTAAGAACCGTTATTATTGATCAAATTATTTATTAGTAAGTTTGCCTTATGAACCCCAAAACGCAACAAATAAGCCAATTGATCCTCAAAGCAGTTCATGCTGTTGAACCTGACGCTGAAGTAGTTTTGTATGGTTCAAGAGCGCGTAGCGAAGAGAGCCCGGAGTCTGACTGGGATATTCTCATTTTGACTCATATGCCCGTTAGCGCCGATATAGAAGATAATCTTAGAGATAAACTTTACGATGTTGAATTGGAAACAGGAGAATCGCTATCAACTTTTATATACTCAAAATCCGATTGGGCTTCAAAACAAAGGATTACACCATTTTATCAAAATGTTTCTACGGAGGGAATTTTGTTGTGAAACCGGAAGAAAGGATTGATCTGAAATAATGCCCACCGAAAAAAACACTCCCTCCTTCGACCCCATCCTCCGCGCTCTCCCGGACAAGCCCGGCATTTACCAATTCCTGGATAAGGATGGAAAGATCATTTATGTAGGCAAGGCCAAGAACCTGAAAAAGCGGGTATCGTCCTATTTTACACGCGATGCAAGCCTGGTTGGCAAGGTGAGGGTGATGGTGAAAAAAATTGCCGATATTCGTCATATCGTGGTGGATACCGAACTGGATGCCCTGTTGCTCGAAAACAACCTCATCAAAACCTACCAGCCGCGCTACAACATCATGCTCAAGGACGATAAGTCCTTTCCATGGATCTGTATCAAAAAGGAACCATTTCCGCGCGTTTTCCCCACCCGCAACCTGGTGAATGACGGATCGGAATACTTCGGTCCATATGCATCAGTGCGGATGATGCACACCTTGCTGGATCTGATCCGGCAGCTTTATCCCATCCGGAACTGCAATCTCAAACTTACCGCAGAAAACATTGCCAAAAAGAAATTTAGGGTTTGCCTGCAATACCACATTGGCAACTGCCTGGGGCCATGCGAGGGCTTGCAAAGCGAGGCAGAGCATTTGCAAAACATAGCCTCAGTGCGTGAAATCATCAAAGGTAACCTGCACACAGTTAGGATACGGCTTCAGGAAATGATGCACGAACATGCAAAAAACCTGGAATTTGAAAAGGCCCAGATCATCAAAGAAAAGCTGGAAATCCTTGAGCGCTACCGCAGCAAATCAACAGTGGTAAACCCTACCATCAGCAATGTGGATGTTTTTTCAATGGTAACGTCAGGCGCTATGATTTATGTGAATTTCATCAAAGTGGTGGATGGCGCCATCATACAATCGCACACCATTGAGGTTCAAACCAAACTGGATGAAAGCGAAAGCGATGTGCTGGCTATTGCCATCACCGAATTCAGGCAACGTTACAACAGCGATGCCGGCGAGATCATCGTTCCGCTCATGCCCGATTTTGAGATACCGGGAGTAAAATTCACGGTTCCACAACGGGGCGATAAAAAGCAATTGCTTGATCTGTCAGAACGCAATGCCGGATATTTCCGCCTCGAGCGCCAGAAGCAGCGCGATCTGGTTGACCCGGAACGTCGCACCAAACGTATTTTGGGTACGATCCAAAAGGATCTGAACCTGAAAGAACTTCCCGAAAGGATAGAATGTTTTGATAATTCAAATATCCAGGGAAGCAATCCGGTAGCTGCGGTGGTGGTGTTTACCAACGCCAAACCCGATAAAAAGGAATACCGCCATTTCAACATCCGCACCGTGGAGGGTCCGGATGATTTTGCCTCGATGTACGAAATTGTAACCCGACGCTACAAACGCCTGATTGAAGAGGAAAAGCCACTGCCGCAGCTCATCATCATTGACGGCGGAAAAGGCCAGTTGAACGCGGCTTATAAAAGCCTCTCCGATCTTGGCGTTCAGGATAAAACAGAGATCATCGGCATTGCCAAACGCCTTGAAGAAATCTATAAACCCGGCGACCCGCTACCACTTTATCTCGATAAAAAATCGGAAACCCTGAAAGTGATCCAGCACCTGCGCGATGAGGCCCATCGCTTTGCGATCACACACCACAGAAAAAAACGAGAAAAATCAACCATCAAAACCGAACTGATTGAAATTGAAGGCATCGGCAAGGTGCTGGCCGACAAATTGCTCAGCAAATTCCGCTCGGTTAAAAATTTGAAAAAGGCTTCGTTAGAGGAATTACAGGAATGTGTCGGCAATAAAAAAGGAGAGCTGGTTTTCCGGTTTTTCAATAAGACTGGCAAGTAAGCCATCTCGGAAAAAAAAACGACTTCTAATCTTCAACCATTAGCAAAACGATGCAAGTAGAATTAAATCTGAAGAATTGTTACCTTTGTAACTGAAACATTAAAAATTCCTTATGACAACGGTTGACCACATCAGAAATAATTTGATTGACAAGATCCTCACAATCAATGACAAGGATTTTATACTTGCCCTTGACAATCTGATTTCCGTGAGTACTCCCAGCCACAATGTTTTCGATTTTACCGAAGAGCAAAAGTTAATGCTTCAAATGAGTGAGTATGATATCTTACAAGGCAGGACCATTACTCAGGAGCAACTAAAATCCAAAACAAGAGCATGGCTCAAAGAAAGAAGAGACTGATTGTTGAATGGACTGAAACTGCAGAAAAACAGTTTCTTGGCATTCTTGAATATTGGACTGATAGAACAAAGTCAACAAGCTACGCCGAAAGATTGGTTGATGCTGTCTGGGAACGAACTGTATATATCTCAAAGCATCCCTCCGCATCAGTTAAAACCAGTTTTCCAAAGACCAGGATGGCAGCCATGGGTCACTTCAGCCTCATCTATCAAGTTTTTGAATCCAAAATCATCATAACCGCCTTCTGGGACAATCGCCAGGATCCAAAACAACTTTATGAAATGTTGAAAAAGAAATCCCAGGATTAATCCTCATCTAACAGATTTGTATTTTACACATAATTAAAACTGAACACTAATACAGCAAATCCTACTCTTTGAAGTACTATTCATCCCAACTGGACAGCATAATATAACCAGCTTTAATTATCGTTAGATTTTTGCAATTTTAAGGCTTTGTAAAACAGCGCAATAGGTCTTAATAAATATTTTCGATTCCCTGCACCACCAACCATATTTTGATATACTTTTGCGCGCTTTTATCAGCATATAATGCCTGCGCTGAATACATCGCAATAGGATGGTCCTAAGGCTGGCATTCTTAAACAGGTATTCATTAAAATAAAAAGTAAAAAACAGAAACCACTTCATTTCTGAGCCATGGACACCGAACCAATTTCGGAGCTTGTCCTCCATGAGGATAAGCTCCAGGCTGATGACGAACCTCCGGGTTTGTCAACCCCAATAAACAGGTTTAACCCTCAGCTTGTTAAACCAAATGGCCAATCCCTCAATGGTTCCGGTTCCGGAATCATTACCCCTTCATCGCAATCCATTGAATTTCTTCACAAGTTTTTTCCTTCGGCAACTCTTAACGATTGGAACGACTGGCGCTGGCAGGTTCGCAACAGCATTAAAAGTGTTGCAGCTTTAAAGCGGTTACTTGATCTTACAGGCGATGAACTTGCCTGCGATGAAAACGACAAAGTCAACCTTCCAATACGCATCACACCGTATTATGCTTCCCTGCTTTCGCGCGATGATGCCAGCCAGGCCATTCGGCGGTCGGTGGTTCCGGTTAAGGAAGAACTATACATAAGCCCCGGCGAAGACCATGATCCGCTTTGTGAGGAAAATTCCAGCCCGGTTCCCAACCTTGTGCACCGGTATCCCGACAGGGTGCTTTTCCTCATCACCGGTTTTTGTTCCACCTATTGCCGCTACTGTACCCGTTCGCATATGGTGGCGCAGGACGACAAGCTTCATCTTGGAAAAAGCCAGCTTGAACCTGCTTTTCAATACATTGCCGCCAATCCGGCCATCCGCGATGTGCTGCTTTCGGGTGGAGACCCGCTGACGCTGGGCGACAGCTACCTGGAATACGTGCTAAGCCGTCTCAGGGCCATTCCACATGTTGAAATCATTCGTATCGGAACGAAGGTGCCTGTTGTGCTTCCGCAAAGGATCACAAAAAACCTGGTTGACATGCTCAGCAAATACCATCCGCTTTTTATGAGCATCCATTTCACCCATCCCGACGAACTGACGACGGAAGTTGCCCAGGCCACAGCCAGACTTGCCAATGCCGGGATTCCGCTGGGCAGTCAGACAGTACTGCTGAAAAGCATCAATGATGAGGTTCAGACCATGAAAACACTGATGCAGGGCTTGTTAAGGCTAAGGGTAAGACCCTATTACCTTTATCAGTGCGACCCCATACCCGGTTCAACCCATTTCAGAACACCGCTTGAAAAAGGCCTGGAAATCATTGAAGGCTTGCGGGGACATACCAGTGGTTATGCCGTGCCGCATTTTGTGATTGATGCCCCCGGGGGAGGAGGTAAAATCCCTTTGCTTCCTGAATACTACATTGGCCGGGATGAAAACGGCAATGTCCGCTTGCGAAACTATCAGAACAAAGTATTTACCTATCCTGAAATTGAATAAACAATGTTTCGCATCAGGACCATAAACAACGACCTTTATTCCAGGGATAAGGCCGCCATTGATCAGGTAAAACAGATCCTTATATCTCACTTTCCGGCAGTTGAACCTGAGAAATTTGATCTGATTCCGGAGCAGCTAAAAAATCCGTTGAAGTACAAGTTTTCAGTCAGGATTTTTGTGGTGGAGAACTACAGCGGGCTTGTAAAAGGGTTCGCAATGCTGTATTATGCCCCGGACATCAATTTCTGCTTCCTCGATTATATAGCCACAAATAAGGATGTTATGGCAGGAGGAATTGGCAGCGCCCTGTATCAAAAAGTGAGGGAAGAGGCGCAGGAACTGGAAGCGCTGGGCTTGTTTTTTGAATGTTTACCCGATCGTCCGGAGTTTTGTCAGGATGCCGAAACCATTAATGACAACAAAAAGCGCTTAAAATTCTACGAAAGATTTGGCGCCAGGCCCATCATCAACACCTTATACGAACTTCCTGTAAAAGAATCTGATACCTGTCCGCCTCACCTGGTTTTTGACGATCTGGATCGCAAAGAACAATTGCTGGGCAAAGAACTACGAAGAATTATAGCAGCCATCCTTGAGAGAAAGTATCCGGAATATTGCCCGCCCGAATACCGGAAAAAGGTTTTGGATTCCATTCAGGAAGGGCCTGTTGAAAGACGGCCTTATATTTATCTGAAGGCCGAACCCTCAGCAAAAACCTCTGAGCCAATTCCGCACAGGCGAAAAATAATTCTGGTCGTTAACGACAAACACTCTATTCACCACGTGAGGGAAAGGGGTTATGTGGAGTCGCCGGTAAGGATTGAAAGCATTCTAAAGGAAATCAATAAAACGGGTTTGTTTGAGGAAATTAAACCCCAGGTTTTTTCTGACGATCACATCCGGAAAGTTCATTCTGCCGGGTTGGTGAACTACCTCATAAAAGTTTGTGAAAACCTCAGGCCCGGCCAATCTGTCTATCCTTATGTTTTCCCGATCCGGAATGCGACAAAACCGCCTAAAGACCGTTCGGTTGCAGCCGGTTATTATTGCATCGATACTTTTACACCCATTAATAAAAATGCTTTTCTGGCTGCCAAAAGAGCCGTTGATTGTGTGCTTACAGCAAGCCAGAAGCTTCTTCAGGATCACCCGCTTTCGTATGCATTGGTCAGGCCTCCCGGGCATCATGCTGAAAGAAAGGCTTTCGGTGGATTCTGTTATTTCAATAATGTAGCCGTTGCTGCCCATTTCCTTAGCGAATACGGTAAGGTTGCAATTCTTGATATTGACTATCATCATGGTAACGGGCAACAGGATATTTTTTATCACCGCAACGTTGTGCTGACCATTTCTATACATGGCCACCCTTCATTTGCCTATCCTTACTTCACCGGCTTCGAAGATGAAAAAGGCGTGGGAGATGGGATCGGTTTCAATGTGAATTACCCTTTGCCGGAAACCTGCACTACACAAGTTTATCAGGAAACCCTGGCCAAAGCGCTGAAGAAAATTAAGCACTTTAGCCCGCGCTTTCTACTCGTTTCGCTGGGTCTGGATATTGCCAAAGGCGATCCTACCGGTACCTGGAGTGTTACGGCTAAAGATTTTTATAAAAATGGTCTCATGATTGGAGAAATGAAGGTTCCAACCCTGGTTGTTCAGGAGGGCGGTTATAAAAATTTGTCGCTGGGGGTAAACGCGAGGCACTTTTTTAAGGGACTTTGGGATGGTAGATTTTCGAACCAAACTGCAAACAATCACAAATAATGATAACAGGCCTCACTTACGACCTTAAAACCACTTATTTGCAACAAGGTTTCTCGCATGAGGAAGTGGCAGAATTCGATTCGGAAGAAACAATTACAGGCATTGAAGCGGCACTGAATGAACTTGGTTTCAGAACCGAAAGAATTGGCAATATCATGGAGCTTACCCGTGCGCTGGCTGGTAACAAGCGTTGGGATCTGGTTTTCAATATTGCCGAAGGGATGTATGGCATTGGCCGTGAATCTCAGGTTCCCGCCCTGCTTGATGCATTCCGCATTTCATATGTTTTTTCAGATCCCCTGGTGCTCTCGCTTACACTTCACAAAGGAATGGCAAAACATGTGGTTCGCGGAAACGGAATTCCAACAGCAGCTTTTGCAGTAGTGAAAGGTGAAAAGGACTTGAAAAATATCGAGCTGGAGTATCCATTGTTTATCAAGCCTGTGGCTGAGGGAACCGGAAAGGGAATTTCAAGGAAATCGCTTATAAACAAAACTGATGAACTTGCTGTGAATGCAATGGAGTTACTGCACACTTACGGGCAGCCGGTTTTGGTTGAGGAGTACCTCCCGGGCAGAGAATTCACGGTTGGTATTACAGGCACCGGCGATGCTGCCAAACCCTGTGGAATCATGGAAATTGTGGTTCGAAAAAAGGAGGAGGGACAAATATATTCCCTGCTCAACAAGGAGAATTATGAATCACGTGTTGCCTATTCCCTTCCTGAAAAAGAAATTACAGAACGATGCTATGAGATCGCGCTCAAATCATGGAACGCCCTTGAGTGCCGCGACGGAGGCCGCGTTGACCTTCGGCTCGATAAACATGGAGTGCCTAATTTCATTGAGGTGAACCCATTGGCCGGCCTTAACCCCATCCACTCCGACCTGCCGATTTTGTGCCGGATGAATGGAATCTCCTACACGGAGTTGATTTCCATGATCATGCAATCGGCTCTGAAAAGAATTAATCACCTGAAATAGATGCTGCACATGTCCAAAGCCCTGATTCTTCACAGCAAACTCGGACCAAATCCCCCACCCGATGAGCTTGACGTGCTCGACGAAGCGAAGTATTTTAATGAAGGACTGACAACCCTGGGATATGAGGTTCAACAGTTTGAATTTGAAAACGACCTTGACCGGAATTCTGCGATAATCAAAGAAATTCAGCCGGAATTCATTGTAAATCTTGTTGAAACCATCAATGCCGACGGGCGCCTCATCCATATTGCGCCGTCTTTGTTTGAACACCTTGCTGTCCCGTTTACCGGATGCCTCTCAGAAGCCATTTATGCTACAAGCAATAAACTCCTCTCAAAAAAAATCATGCGGCTTGCAGGCATACCCACACCGGATTTTGTTATGGATCCGGACGAGCTTGCGGCCCGTCAAACCAAAAGTCATTTTCTGCTGAAATCCATATGGGAGCACGCTTCGTTTGGCATGGATGAGCACGACCCTGTTTTTATAGGCGATGTAAAAGCCATCGCAGAGCGGCTTGGCTCTAAAAACAAAAACGGCCGGTTATTTTTTGCCGAAGAATATATCGAAGGCCGGGAATTCAATGTTTCGGTGATTGCCGGCAATAAGGAACCGTTGGTTCTGCCTGTTGCCGAAATAAAGTTTATCAATTACCCCGAGGCGAAACCAAAGGTTGTGGGCTACCGGGCAAAATGGGATGAAGCTTCTTTTGAGTACAAAAACACTGTAAGGCATTTTGTGAATGAACAGGATGAGCCGGAATTATGCGAGCGCATCAGGCAAATTTGTTTGTTATGCTGGCAAGAGTTTGGTCTGCGGGGTTATGCACGTGTGGATTTCAGAATGGATAAAGATGACAAGCTGTATGTTCTTGAAATTAACGCCAATCCATGTATTTCGGCCGACAGCGGTTTTGTGGCTGCTGCCACCCAATCCGGATTATCACAGGCAGAAATAGTAAAATCAATCGTCAATGATTCAATATCGGCATGAACACAAAATTCAAAATAAGAAATGAGGTCAAGCCCGGAGACCTCGACAGGGTAAAGGAAATTGTAAATTCCACCAGCTTTTTTCACGATTACGAAATTGATGTAGCCGTTGAATTGGTTCAGGAAAACCTGGCCAAAGGCAACGAAAGCGGCTACCACTTTTTGTTTGCAGAACTGGAAGGGAAAACCGTTGCCTACAGTTGTTTCGGTCTGATCCCCTGCACCGAATCCAGCTTCGATCTCTACTGGATTGTGGTTCACAACAATTATCGTGGCCTCGGGATAGGGAAAAAATTGCTTGCTCTCACAGAGCAGGCAATCACGAAAATGGGAGGAACGGCTGTTTATGCCGAAACTTCATCACAACAAAAATATGCCCCCACCAGAAGTTTTTATTTACAAAACAGCTATATCCAGGAGGCAATGCTAAAAGACTTTTACAAAAAAGAAGATGATAAACTGATCTATTCCAAGGTGTTGGTAAACACAGAGCTTTAATTTTCTGAATAGTTTCAACCTTCGTCAGGATTTTTTCCTGAAATCAAAATCACTTATAACACAATTAGAAGTTTTTTCTATCTTTGCGCCCTCAAACCCGAAAGGGGCGTTAGCTCAGTTGGCTAGAGCGTTAGACTGGCAGTCTAAAGGTCAGGGGTTCGACTCCCCTACGCTCCACTCCCACCCGCCAAAGCATCAGCAAGGCGGGTTTTTTTATTTCAAATCCAGCAAAAAAGCATATTCCATTGCCACTTCCCGCAATCGCCTGAACCTGCCGGAGGCGCCGCCGTGTCCGGCTTCCATATTGGTGTGAAGCAGGATCACACCATCGCCGGAATTGTGATCGCGAAGCTTTGCCACCCACTTGGTAGGTTCCCAGTACTGAACCTGTGAATCGTGCAAACCGGAAGTTACCAGCAGGTTGGGATAAGCCTGCCTGCTTATCTGGTCATAAGGAGAGTAGCTGAGCATGTAATCGTAATATTCTTTGATGTTGGGATTGCCCCATTCGTCGTATTCGGCGGTAGTGAGCGGAATGCTTTCGTCGAGCATGGTGGTGATCACATCCACAAAAGGAACGCCGGCAATTACTCCCCTGAATAATTCAGGCCGCTCATTAATGATTACACCCATCAGCAAACCTCCGGCGCTGCCTCCGCTTGCAAAGAGCTTTTCAGGGCGGGTGTACTGCTGTTCAATCAAAAAATCAGCACAATCAATAAAATCGTTGAAAGTATTCCATTTGTTCAGCAGTTTGCCATCTTCGTACCAATGGCGGCCTAGTTCCTGCCCTCCGCGCACATGAGCGATGGCGAAAATAAAACCACGATCCAGCAAACTGAGCAGGTTGGAATTGAAACGCGGGTCGCGGCTCCCACCGTAAGAACCGTAGGCATTGAGAAGCAAAGGATTGTTGCCGTCTTTTTCTACTCCTTTGCGGTAAACAATGGTAACAGGCACCTCAGCACCGTCGCGGGCAGGTGCAAAAAAGCGCCGGGTTTCATAGTCGCCGGGACTGAAATCGCCCAGTACTTCCTGCTGTTTGATCAGCACGCTCCGGCGGTCGGCCATGTTATAATCGTAAGTGCTCACAGGCGTGGTAAGCGATGTATAACCATAGCGAAAAATCCCAGCATCCATTTCGGCATTTGTACCGATCCATGCCGTATAGGCCTCTTCATGAAAATCAAGGTAGTGAATATTGCCGCTTGGCAGGTGTTTTATACGCATTCTTCTCAAACCGTTTTTGCGGCCCTGCATCACCAGGTAATCGTTAAAAACTTCCATGTTCTCAAACAATACATCCGTGCGGTGAGGCTCAACCTCTTTCCAGTTCCTTTTATTGGTGGCATTTTCAGGAGTTTCCATCAGGCGGAAATTTGGCGCATTCCAGTTGGTTCGAACATAGAATTTTCCTTTGTGAGGCCAAACATTGTACAGCAAGTCTCTCTCGCGTGGCTGAAACACCCTGATTTTTCCTTCCGGATCACCGGCTTCCAGCAGCCAGGTTTCATTGCTTAAAGTACTGCTGGCGTTGATCATCAGGAAGCGGTTGTCTTTGCTGCGCTCAACACCGATGTAATAAAAAGTGGGGTCGTTTTCATAATAAATCTCCACCGGCGGTTTGCCGTTATATATGTTATACCGGTTTATGCGGTCGTAGCGCAGGGTGGCCGGATCAATGGAGGTGAAAAAGAGTGTGGCGTTATCGGCAGCCCAGGTAACATCGCCGCCTGCCAGGCGGATGCCGGTAATGGAAATCTCGCCGCTTTCAAGGTTTTTGATCTTAATGGTGTACTGACGGCGCCCGACGGTATCAACCGTAAAGGCCAGTAAACGGTTATTGAGGCTCACATCATAACTGCCTACGCTAAAATAAGGATGCGGTTCGGCCAGCACATTTACATCCAGCATAATCTCTTCGGTGGCTTGCAGTGTGCCTTTCTTCCGGCAGTAAATGGGATATTCAAGGCCTGTTTCGTATCGCACATAGTAGTAATAACCGTTGCTGAAGAAAGGCGCAGATTCATCGTCCTGTTTGATCCTGCCTTTCATTTCTTCAAATAGTTTTTCCTGTAGCCTGCCTGTGTGAGCCATCATGGCCTCCAGGTATGCATTTTCTGCTTCAAGGTATGCAATCACCGCAGGGTTTTCACGATCATTCATCCAGTAATACGGATCAATGCGTTGGTGGCCGTGGATTTCGAGGATGGTGTCATGTTTCTCTGCTTCCGGGGCAGTTATTGGGGTTTTGGGCGACTGGCAGGAGAATGCCAGCAAGATAATAATGGCAATAAGGTTTCTCATAATTTTAATTGAAAGCTTGATTAGTTAAAAAAATAAGATGCATAGCAGGAATACGCTGATGCTCTGAATAGAAAGCTCTATAATAGTTTTTTCAGATAATGAATATGCTTGTAAAAGCTGCTCTCAAGCGCTTCTTTAAGTATTGCCGGGTCATAATCTATCAGACTTATCATCTCAACGCAAGCTAACTTCAAACCAGGAATATATTCACGAATGATCTCGAAGGCTATTTCCGGATCAATGCCGCGATAATCATGTGCCAAACGATTACGGATTCCAGTGATTTCTTTCCAGCCAATATGTGGGTGTTCAGATTTTAGTGCAGCATCAATTTTTCTTGATTCCTCCGATATGGCCAGTAACAATGCCTGGCTCGCATTAAAGTTCATTTGATCGTTAGCGAAAAAGAAATCATCAGCATTTTCAAATTCTGCTGCGTATATATTTATCTTTTCAATAGCCTCCAGGATGGTAAGCAAGTAAACCAGATTTTTTTCGCTATACATATATTATTTGGTTTTCAATAGCTTTTCTGATTACCGGATTCAAATACTTCCGGTTTAGGAGCTCTATGGTCCGGTTTTCTAATTGCTTTGAGAAATGCTCCTCCAATTCAATTCGTTGCTTTAATTTGATATGGCGACCTGGCAATAACTCGAACACCAGATCAATATCGCTTTTACTATTGTGACTTTGACTGGCAAAACTTCCAAAAAGCCCGATTTTAGCTATTCCATATTTGACCGCTAAAAAGCTTTTTGAACTTTCCAGAAAACTAATCACGGTTGATCTGTCCATATGATTGTGATTTTTATAGATCAATATCGGAACTTTGTGCAATATTATCGTTTACAAAGATACGAAAGCTTTTAGTAAGGATGAATGTTATCATTAGCGTTTAGCCATTTAGAGGAGATTCACCGCTATATATTTTCACACAGTTTCTCAAGCCATTGCAAAGCCCCGGCCACATCACTCACATCTTTAAAAGTAAGCCGGAGGCGGTTGTTGCTTTCTTTCAGCCGGCAGGTTTTGGGGTTGGATTGCACAAACCCAATCACGCTGCTGAATTTACTGCTCTGAAAATAGCCAGATTCCGGGTCGCTGATGAAATAGCAAACCAGCAAATCGTTTTTCAGCACAATCTTTTCGAATCCGATTTTCCTGGCCAACCAACGCAGACGGATGGTATTGATCAGATCAGTGGTTTGCGGGGGAACGGGGCCAAACCTGTCAATAAGCCTTTCGTGGAAAGCTGAGAGGTTTTCTTCGGTTTCTATTCCGTCAAGTTCTTTGTAAAGGCTTAGGCGTTCGGTTGTATGGTTTACGTATTCCGAAGGGATCAGAATTTCCAAATCGGTTTCAATCTGGCATTCCTTCACGTATTCATCCCGGGTTGTGCTGCCAAACACATCACCGAATTCGGTTTCTTTGAGTTCGGTAATGGCCTCGTCCAGAATTCGCTGATACATTTCGAAACCAATTTCAGAGATAAACCCGCTTTGTTCGGCGCCCAGGATATTTCCTGCACCCCGGATATCAAGGTCGCGCATGGCAATATTGAGTCCCGAACCGATTTCGGAAAACTCCTCAATGGCGCGCAGCCGTTTGCGGGCTTCATCCGTAAGCACCGAGGCAGGTGGCGCCAGCAGGTAGCAAAAAGCCTTTTTATTGGTTCGCCCCACGCGTCCGCGCAACTGGTGCAAATCGCTCAGCCCGTAATGATGCGCATCATTGATCAGGATGGTGTTCACATTGGAAATGTCCAGGCCCGACTCAATGATGGTGGTTGAAACCAGTACATCGTAGCGGCCTTCAATAAAATCAAGCATGATTTTTTCAAGCTTCGATCCTTCAAGTTGTCCGTGCGCAATTGCAATTTTTGCATCGGGAACAATTCGCTGGATGGTTCCGGCAATATCCATGATATTCTGCACGCGGTTATTCACAAAAAACACCTGTCCTCCGCGCGAAAGCTCATAGCTTATGGCATCACGTATCAACTCTTCGTTCCACGGCCTGATTTCGGTTTGAACCGGATAGCGGTTCGGTGGAGGTGTATTGATGATGCTCAAATCGCGTGCGCCCATCATTGAAAACTGTAATGTTCTTGGAATGGGTGTGGCTGTGAGGGTTAGGGTATCAACATTCACACGCAGCTCCCGCAAACGCTCCTTGGCTGCCACACCGAATTTCTGTTCCTCATCAATCACCAGCAGCCCCAGGTCTTTGAACTCTACATCTTTGCTTAGCAAACGATGGGTTCCGATCAGGATGTCAATGCGGCCTTCCTTCAACGCCTGCAGGGTTTTCTTTTGCTGAGCAGTGCTCTTAAAACGGTTCAGATAATCAATATTGCATGGAAATTCTGCAAGGCGTTCGCTGAAAGTATGGTAATGCTGCAATGCCAGAATGGTGGTTGGAACCAATACCGCAACCTGTTTTGAATCAGCCACGGCTTTGAATGCGGCCCGAACCGCTATTTCCGTTTTCCCGAACCCGACATCGCCGCAAACCAGCCTGTCCATTGGTGATGAAGATTCCATGTCGGTTTTTACATCGGCGGTGGTTTTCACCTGATCGGGTGTGTCTTCGTAAATGAAGGAAGCTTCCAGTTCATGCTGCATATAAGTGTCGGGTGTGTATGCAAACCCATTGGCTGCCTTTCGCTGGGCGTAGAGTTTTATCAGTTCGCGGGCAATATCCTTAACCCTCTTTTTTGTGCGGCTTTTCAGGTTTTTCCAGGCATTGGAACCCAAACGGTCGAGGGTAGGAACGGTTCCATCTTTACCGATGTATTTAGAAATACGGTGCAGTGAATGTATGCTGATGTAAAGCAAGTCGCTGTCTTTGTAAATCAGCCGGATGGCTTCCTGCTGCCGGCCGCTTACATCTATCATTTCCAGCCCGTCGAAACGCCCGACCCCGTGGTCAATATGGGTGACAAAATCCCCCGGTTTCAGGTCGTATATTTCTTTCAGTGTAAATGCCTGCCGGCTTGCAAAACCATCGCGAAGGCGGAATTTGTGGTAGCGGTCGAAAATCTGGTGGTCGGTATAACACGTCAGCTTTAAATCCTCATCAACAAAACCCTCATGCAGTGCCATGTTCACCGTTTCGAACGAAACCTCGCTGATTTTCCGGTTTTTAAGCAGATCATCAAAAATCAGTTGTATGCGTTCAATCTGTTTGGTTCCGGCAGCAAAGATCAGGTTTGTATAACCCAGCGAGGCAAGTTTACTGAAATTGCCAAACAGCATATCAAAGTTCTTATTGAAACTGGGCTGGGGCTTTGTCCGGAAATCAATGTTTTCCGGGTCTCTAAACATGCTTTTCGATCCAATTTCGATAACTGGTGATCGCAGCATATCCTCAAGAAACTCACTGCGTGAGCAGAAAAGCTCAGCGGGCGCAAGGTGTCTTATCTCTGCCTTGAGGTTCTCAAATATGGTTATTGCTTTGTCAAACTCCTTTTCAATTTTAACCACTGCCAATTCGGCTTCTTCGATCCAGACCAAAGGGTTTCCGGGAACGAACCTGAAAAAACTGTTGCGTTTCTCATGGATGAGCCTGTCCTGAACATTGGGAATAAGGGTGATGTGGTCGAGTTTGTCAACGGATAATTGTGTGGAAGGGTTGAACGAACGTATGCTTTCGATGGTTTCGGCTCCGAACTCAATGCGGTAGGGATGGTCGTTTGAATAGGAGTAAACGTCAAGCAGTCCGCCGCGGATGGAGAACTGGCCGGGCTCCACCACAAAATCCACCCGCTCGAAATTATATTCCAGCAATAAATCTGCAACGAAATCCATATCCAGCATTTCGCCCGTTTTCATCCTGAAAGTGTTCTTTTTCAGAAACGCCTGGCTGATAACCTTCTCGCTGAGAGCTTCGGGATAAGTGACCACAATGGTTGGCCGCCGCGAATTACCGAGGCGTTTTAAAACTTCGGTGCGCAGCAAAACATTAGAATTATCGGTTTTTTCCAGTTCGTAAGGCCTGCGGTAGGAAGTGGGGAAGAACAACACCTGCTTTTTATGAAAAGGGAGTTCCTGCTCTTCAAAAATACATTCGAGGTCGTTGAGGAAATAAGCTGCTTTTTCCTTGTCTGAAATGATGGCTATAATTGTTGATTTGTGCTTTTCAAATAGCGCAGCCAGGGTCAACGCCCTTGCCGATCCGACGACCCCTTTGATTTGGAAACGTTCTTTGCAAGAGGCCAAACCACTGGCTATTAAACCAACCTGAGGATGATTTGTGAAGCGATGTATAATTTCTTGCGGTTTCAAGATTTTTGGATTGAAAGGACGCAAAGTTACTATGTTTCTCCGTGCCAGAGAAAAGCCCTTCGGGGAAAAACTTGCCTCGCCAATGGGCGGGTTGATAACACAAAGAAATCCAAAATCCAAATTCCGATAGCTCCCGATAGCCATCGGGACGGAACAAAATCCAAAATAAATCTAAAGCTCAAAACTCAAAAAAACTCCGAAACCCTTCTTCCGCATCACTGCATCACTGCATCACTGCATCACAAAAAAACCGACAATCCCGTATGTACGGGAGTTAGTTTCGAGCCCTAAGTGCCTAAAGATTACTGAGGGTGAGATGATCAGGTTTTGCCGTGATGCCATCGGGATTAATTGCGATGCTATGGCTTCAGGCCATGGTATCGCTGAATTCCTTTTACCGATAGGATCGCCCGGAGCGATACTATCGGACTGTTCAGCCCCCTAAAACTCCTCCACAAACTCCAGCCTCCGGTTCGTCAAAAAGTCATAATGCGTGAGCTTACGAAGTTCATAGTAATTGCGCCAATAACTATGCAATGCCGAAATGTATCCAAGCGCCGCGTTGTCTTTTTCGGTTTGGGCAAGGTTCAGTTCAATGATGCCGATTTTTCCGATCCGGTAACGCTGTACGGTAACCTCGTAGCGCTTCAGGGCAACGGTATCGCTGCGTGCGGCGATCATCAACTGGCTTTGTTGCATGTTAAACTGCCTTACTTTGAGGTTCACTTCCTGATCGAAATCAATTTGCTCCTGCTCAACAGATGTTTTGATCAGCTCCTGGCTTGATTCAGCCATTTTAATCCGGCCTTTGGCAAGGCCCCAGTCGAGGATGGGAACCTGCAACCCCACCATGACACGTTGCTGATCCTGGGGGTTGATATAGGCGTTTCTGAAATCGTCGGCGCTTTGGGTCAAGCCATAAATGGCAAAAAGGCTGGCGTTGAAACGGCTTTCGAGGCGGGCTTTGTTAACATCGCTTTCGGCTTCTATCAACCTGCGGTCGAAGCCAAGGGCGGCGGCGCGATTGGTTCGCGCTTCTGTAACAGCCTGCTCAGTGTCAATCAGCAATGTGGAAGTTTCGTAAGGCGGAACCAATTCGATTTTAACCCCGTCGGGAAGCCGGAGGTAGGATTTCAGATTGAACTCCCTGGTTTGCAGATCGAGGGTGGAATTTTCGAGTGCGGCTTCGGAGTTCAGAAAATTGAGTTCGGCCTGTAATAATTCATTTTCTGCAATGGTTCCCATATTGAACCGGCCCTGTGCGATCTGGTAGAGCGTGTCGTTATTGGCCCGGTTAAGCTGCTGGATCTGATTCCGTATCTGTGTCTGAAGCAGGTCGAAAAAGTAATTGATGGTGGTGATGGCTACCTGTTCAACATCTTCTACATAGCGGCGCTGAGCCTCGTTGAAACGAATTGGTTCAATTTGTTTGCTCCAGCGGAAAGGGTTATGCGCAAACAACGGCTGCCTGAATCCGATATTGAAGGGAGTGCTTAGCCATGAAGTTATGGTTGTATCGGCAAAAACATCAATGCGCTGCAGGCTGGTGTTCATAAAAACCTGCCCACCGGTAAACCCAATGTTCTTGCTTAAGGAAAGGTTCACGTTTGAACTCATATAGCGCCTTTCCCTGAACGCTTCGCTGCCGTCGGGCTGGGTGATTGGGCTAATGGAGCGGTTCAACTCCGGCAAAGTGGCATCCAGGCTGAGCATGGGCATAAATCCCGCTTCATAGGTCCGGAACTGCCAGTAGCTGCTGCGGTAACGGTGGCGTGCCATCATGGCCTCGGGCGATTGCTGTGTGGCGATTTCAATGGCGTCGTGTAAGGTAAGCCTGAGCACGTTTGATTGCGCTTTAACGGAGAGGGCATCTGAAATGAGAAGTGCCAGAATGAGTACGATTAAGCGAATTGATTTGATCATAAAAGTAATTTCTTTTGAGGTCAGACCCGGTTTCATAAAAAAACGAACATCCAAAATGCAAATATTACCAATTATAACGAACGATATTAAAGTCTATGTTTTTTAAATCTTAAAAGGTTTCTAAAATAATTTTCTGATCTGATCAAATGATAATAAGCCAGAGGAATGACGTATAAGCTGATTAAGGTACCAATTGACAAACCGCCAATGATAGCTAACGATAAAGGGAACTGCAGTTTTGCGCCTACGTCAGTTCCCAGCATTTGCGGGGCTATCGCCAACATCGTTGTCAGGCTGGTCATAACAATGGGTTTCAACCTTCGGTGCCCGCCCTCTCTCAGAGCATCTATCAAATCCATACCACTGCGGTGCAAGCGGTTAATGGTATCTATCTTTAAAATGGAATCATTGACAATAATGCCACCCATGACTACCAATCCGATCATTGACATGATGTTGAGCGAACTTCCTGCAAAGTATAATACCAAAACTGCAAAGGACAATGCAAGCGGAATTTCTATAAGTATAATCCAGGGTATTGTAAGCGATTCAAATTGTGCAGCTAGGATGAAAAAAAGCAGAATAACCGAAATGACCAGGATAACAGACATTTCGGAAAGCAGTTTTCGGTTGCGGAAAAAACTTCCGGCGAAAGAAGTCTCAAGATCAGAATGATTTTTCATAACCTCCTTTACCTGGTTCATGGCAAAAGGGGTTTCGGAAAAAGTAACTGACAATGGTAAAGGAACATAGAGTCCTTCAACTCCTCCATGCAGGATGCGGTAATCATCAATGAAGTCAACGGTTACGAGCGCCCTCAACGGAATGTTCACACCTTCACTGTTTCTGACAAAAGTGCCGGAAATGATCTCGTACAATGTTTTTGAGTTTGAGCCAATAATGATTGGCATCATCCTGTTGTCCGATTTCAGGGTTCCTATATTATGGCTGTTCAGGGCTACTTTCAGGGAAGTAAATATCTGATCAGTGCTAACATTGTAAATAGTCATAATTTCTGGCTGCAGGCTGATGATGCATTGCAATTTAGCTGGGATGTTACTCTCAATGCCGGGTAAGGCAGCATTCAGTTTGCCGGAAATAATTTTAATCGTATCAAGTTCCGGCAATTGGTTTCTTCCTTTTGCAATTTTCACGATTAGCTGCTCTTCCTGAACTGAAAAAACCTGCATCAAAGGGTTATCGGGATTCTTAAAGCTATAGGCAATATCCGGATAATGAGTTGCCATGGCTTTGCCAAAGGTTTCCTTTAACATGAACAGTGTTTCGGGAGAATCCGTTTTAAAATAAATCTTTGTTTCTGAGGGGCTGAGGTCTATACTCCGGTTTAGCATGAATTGCTGCTCACCAATAAAAGCATTTGAATGAACCACAAAATCTTCTACTTCTGCCAAAAGACGTTCAGTCCTATTTCTGTTTTCATCAACATGAATGGGTTGGTTCCAGTCAATGTAGCATAATGTTTCATCCTGCGGAAGATCGGGCAACTGGCGCTTATCAATCAGGATAAAAAGCGCTATACCACTTGAAAACAGCAGTAAAATGAAAGCTATAGTGAGCAACTGATGCCTGAACACAAGGTTAAATCCTTTGTGATAAATATTTTCAAGATCAAGGACGAGGAACCGGCGTTTAGGATTATTGTTTTGGCTTTGGTTTTTACGTTTATGGGCAAGGTTGAATAGCACCGGTGTGAGAATAACTGAAACGATCAGCGATGTGCCAAGCCCGATGGCAATGGCCAATGCCTGATCATAAAACAATGCGCCGGCCATTCCGCTCAAAAATATCAGGGGAATAAAAACGGCACATGAAGTTAGTGTTGCCGAAATCATTGGGGCAATGACTTCGTTTGTACCTTTAACAATGGCATCAGTCAGGGATAACCCGCGTTCCCGGTGCTGAATGATATTGTCAATAACAATGATTGAGTTGTCAATCATCATTCCAACACCCAGTATCAAACCTGATAAAGAAATGATGTTGATGGAAATATTAAAGAAATAAAAAAACAGCAGGCTGATAATCAGTGTAACAGGCAATGAAACGGCAATTATAAACGGGCTGCGGTAATCGCGTAAAAAAAGGAACATGATCAGTATCGCAAGCAAGCAGCCTTGTAATAGGTTTTGTTTCAAATTTCCGATCGAGTAGTTCAGCAGAAAAGTTTGATCCTGGCTGATCTCAAATTCTATTTCAGGATAATCGAGCATGAGTTGTTGCACAAGTTTTTCCACCTCATTTCTCATATCATTGATGCGCGCATCATGGCTTTTAATCAGACCCATACTGATGGCGGCTTTACCCTGCGACAGATACATGCCACGCATATCTTTTTGACGAATATCAACTTCAGCAATTTGGCTCAAGCGTATTGTTTTACCACCACTTACCAATAAAATGTTCTCCACGTCTTCAATAGTACGCAACTCGTTTTTAAACACTAGCGTGTATTGCAACAAGCCTTCTCTTATAGTGATCCCACCAACGCTGATGTTATTTTGTTCGAGAGCATGTCTTATATGATCATAAGTCAGGTTCAGGCTTAACAGCAGCGATTCATCAGGAATGATGTACAATTCAGGTGAGCTTGCGCCGCTTATATCAACCATAGCCACCTGGGGCAACTGTTCCAAACGCCTGCTGATGACGGTAGTGCTGAACTCACTTAATTCAGCAAAGCGGTGGGGATGCCGGTTCATCATTTCGTCTTTGAGGCTGATGTTTAAGAGAAATATAGGTAAGTCGGTAGCGCTGGCCTTGATGATTGTAGGGCGTCTTACATCGCGCGGCATCCGCGACATGGCAAGGTCAACCTTGTCATTCACTTCAATAAATGCGAAGTCAATGTTGGTTCCAAAAGAGAATTTTAACCTGATAACGGAGACATTGTCATGCGTTTCGCTTTGAATGTCTTCAAGCCCGGCAACCTGCATCAACTGCAGGCGCAATGGTGCAACTATATTACGCTCCAGGTCGTAAGCATTGGTATTGTCCTGTGCGACCCTGACGGTAATTTCAGGAATTTTGATTTCGGGTAGCATCGAAACCGGCAGCAATTGCGATACGATAACACCGATGGTGCAAAAAGCTACAAAAATGACAAGCACGGCAACAGGACGATGAATAAGATATCTTACCATGGTTTAATTTCGTTTTTTAAGTTTCACCAGCAAAGGCAGATAAAGTACCAGTACAGGTATCGAAAACACTATCCCGCCAATGGTTCCAACTGCCAGTGCATACCAGAAAACGGCATCTTTATCAAAAATGATAAACGGCAGAAGCGCTAATACAGCGGCCATAGAACTCAACAATACCGGGACTATTTTTATATTAAACGCCTTGATATAAATATCCAGGCCTGAACGGGATGAGGTACGGCGCAGATAGTTGATGTCGTTAAAAATATAAATTGACATATTCACCACTATCCCGCTTAAAAGGATAAAAGCTGCAAACCCGCCCTGATCAAAAGCAATGTTGAACAGGTAAAATGTCAGAAAAACCCCGATGTATGAAATCGGAATGGCGCAAATGACCGCCAGGGGCTGAATAAAGGATTCAAATATGACGGCGCATATTGCCCAAATTACAATGATTACCAGGCCTATGAGCCAATAATTCACTTTTTGGCGGCCCCATAGCCATGAATAATCATAAACCGGTATCTCAGCCGAGTAACCAATAGGAAGCCGCGCATTAAGCCTTTCGGTTTCGCGTTGCAGGATGACTTTCGCAAGGTGCTCGGGACCTATAAAATCATAAGCCACGGTGACCCTATAGGATTGGTTGCGTTTGAAAATTGAGCCGTCCATCCTGGCTGTAGTGATTGCAGAGGTTTCTGACAACCGTATCATTGATGAATCGGCAAAAACCGGTTGGTTCATAAAAAGCCAAAGATCTCCGGTTTGCGCTTGTTCCGATACCATCCGCAACGGAAACATCACCCCTGAATGTTGAATGCTTCCGACATATCGGGGAATGGCCGAGCGCATAGTTAATTCATTCACCATTTGCATATAGTGCATATCATAGAAAGCCAAAGCGCTTTTATCGGTTTCAAGAAACAGATGCTCTTCTGTAGCCATGCGCATCCGGCCTCTGTCGCCACTGAATATGGCCACACTGCGTATGCGCGGATTCAGTTCAAGTGTATCGCTTGTTTGGTGGGCCAAATGTAATAATTCCCTGTAGTTATAACCCGAGAGCACAATGCGCCATTGCCGCCAAGATTCGTGCAGCACATTACTGAAGCTTTCGTTATTCATGAAAATAGAAAAATCGGCTCCGCTGAATTCTATGGCCTTGGAAACCATGAACGATTTTACACGCTGCGGAAGTGGGGACTGAACAAGCTTTTCATCAAAATAAACAACAATAGAAGCATTCTGTGGCCCGCCTATGGTTGTTTGAAACTGCCGGATGCCCTCAAATCCGGCAAGGTATTTTTCAAGCCTGATGCACAGCTCATTCATCTGCTCAATAGTGGCGCCTCTTGGCAAGCTTGCCCGAATGTATAAAACCGGCTCCTGTGCTTCACGAAAACCCCTGAATTTATTCAGGTTGTTTTGCACAAAAAGGCGCAAGGTGCCACCGGTCCATTTGTCAACATGAGGTTTGATGTTGCGGCGATAAACGTCTGAACCCAAAGTGCTGTTGTATATCCTTGCGGGGATTGTTTCGCTTTTAAGCTTATCGGGCATCAGAAAAAGCGGCAACCCGAAACTGAACACTATGATCAGTGCCATAGCCCAGCGCCAGCGTTTTGCAAACAAGATGTATCTGGCATAAAAAACATTCAATTTTGAAATGAGTCTTTTTCGCCTGATTTGATATTTGCCCTTTCGGGATCTAAGTTGTAAACGGTTTACCAGGGCAGGAATAAAAAAAAGCGCAATGGCCAGCGAAACAGCAAGATTTATGATTACCACCATGGCAAAGTCAATCAGCGTATTGCGCTCATGATCGCCCAGGAAGAAGATCACAAGCAAGGCTCCCAGGGTTGTAAGGGTTGATCCCAGGATGGCCGTGTAGCTTCTCAGGCTGCGTTGCTGTAAAAGGTAATTCGTCATCATGATGTAATTGTCAATGATGATACTCAGGCTTACCGTAATTCCCGCAATGGAAACAAGATGAATTTCTACCCTGAAAAGAAAGTACAGTATGATTGCTGATGTTAAGTTCACAAAAAGGCAAATGGTGATGATCAGCAGGTATTTCGGGTTGCGGTTCACCAGAAATATAAAAACAAGCAGTATGAGCAGTGCCAATAAAGCCCTGCGTGCGGTTTTACCAAGTTCATTTCGCAGAAATTCCGTTGAATCATACATTTTTTCAAGAAAAAAACCTGGCGGCATTTCGGGCGACAAACTGGCCAATGTTTTTTTCACCTCGTTGGCAACGGCAATCTGGTTGGCAGCTTCATCGCTGTAGAGATTAATGTTGATGGTGTTCAGTCCATTTATGCGAAAGTAAGATCGGGCTTGCTGCTGTTCAATCTTTAATGTTACCAGTTCGCCCAGTTGTATGATCCTTCCTCCGGTGTTATCAACCGGGATGCTTTTCCAGGCATTATCCGTTTCACTAAGTCCCGGCGTTTTAATGCTCACAGGTATGATAAACAAACCCTCCTGCCAGTTATTCACCCTAACCTGGCCAAGGCCCTGCATAGCGCCTGCCGACCGGATTGCACGATGCAATTGATGGGGGTGAATGCCAAGCACCCTCAGTTGCTCTTCGTTGTAATGTAACTGCCACTCAAAAGGTGTGGAACCATACACTGCCACATGGCTGATGCCGGGGGTGGCCGCCAGTTTCGGAAGCAGGAAACTTTCGGCGTATTGCTGTAGTTCATAGGTGCCGGCTTTGCCCTGCAGCACAAAAGAGGTAAGCAGTTTTTTACTTTTATCAGCGGCGCTTCCGGCGCTGATCTCAGGGTAACTTACACCTTCGGGAAGGTGAGTCCACAGGTCTTTGATAACAGAGAGTATTTCGAAGCGCAGGGTTTGCAGGTCGGCGCCTTTCTTTGCCTCCAGCGTAATGAATCCATGCCCGTGAGAACTTTCGGAAATCACCTGGCTGATGTTGCGCAGGGTTGAAAAGGCGCCTTCGAGCCGGGCTGTTACCTCATGCTCAATCACTGCCGGCATGGCATCGGGCCAGTTATAGCTCACCGTAAGAGAATTAGGAACAAAACCGGGACTGAGTTTTATGGTAAGGCGCGGAAGCAATGCAATGCCCACCAAAGCAAGCAATATAAAAATAATATTGATAGAATAAGCGCTGAAATGCTTTCTGCCTGCATTATTTCCGGCCTGTTGCTTCATGCCGGCCTAATTTTTTTCAACGATACGTACAGGCGCCTGATGGCCTATGGTCAGGTTGTTGCCGGTGATGATCAACTGGCCTTCGGTCAGGCCTTCTGTAATGGCAAAGGAATCTTCGTTTTCAAAACCGGTCTCCACATAGTTCCAGATGGCCAGGCCGTCTTCAAGCGTAAAAACTACCTGGCGTCCCTGCCGGGCCAGCACAGCAGATTTGGGAATTACCAATTGGTTTGGAATGCCGGTCTCCATCGCCACACGTGTGTTCATCCCGTCAAGCAATAAGCCTTCAGGGTTTGGAACGAGCGCCTTGACCGTTAGCTGGCCATGCCTGTTAATAAGCGGATCAATTTCAACAATGCTGCCCGTAAAGCTTTTGCCCTGAAAAGCAAGTGGCATGATCTTTACCTTCATCCCTGGTTTTACCAGGCCTGCATCGCTCTCAAGCAGGTTAAATGAAACAAGCATCTGTTTATTGTTAATAATTGTGCAGAGGTTTTTAAACGCGGATGATTGTGCATGGGTTTGTGCTTCAAGGCCGGCAATGATGCCGCTTATGGGAGCTTTTATGCGGGTGATTTCCAGTTCATATTGTTTACGGGCAAGTTGAAGTTTAGCATCCTCATATCCCGATCGCAGTCTGGCCATACGCAGGATATCATCTGGCATGGTGGCCGTATCTTTTATATTATAACGAAGTCCAAGCAAGAGATCCTCAAGTTCAATCAAAGCCCTGTTATATGCCAGGCGGGCCTGCTCAAGTTCCAGGCGTTGGCGGTTGTCGTCCAGTCGGGCCAGCAATTGTCCTTCTCTCACATATTCGCCGTTTCTGACTGCGATTTCACGGATAATACCCTGTGCCTGAAATGGTATATCCACCTTTTGTGCAGCTTCAAGGGTGCCGTTGCTGAAGGTTTGCATAAGGAATATTTCGCGCTTCACCGATGCAACAGGCACATCCGTTGTATCGGGTTGCGGGTTTTTGAAGGTAGTTTCAGCTTCATCTGTAGTGGGTAATTGGTTTCCACATGAGGACAATATGATGAGCGTTGATAGAATAACGAGCAAATTATTAAATCGTTTCATTGCCAAGTTTTTTGTCCATAAAATTAAGATAAATTTCCATGCTATCAGTATCTCCTTCATCCGGAATAAAAACATTGCTTAAAATTTCACTCGTTACAAGTAGTATATGAGTTAATCTTAGTAATAATAGTAGAAAGATAAGCTCTCGAATTTTCTATATTGGAAAAATCCGGAACATAGCTATGAGTTGTCATTAAATTTGGCATGATGACAAAATAGAAAGGCGAATTAATATTCTCTAAAGGTAAATCTAATGTTTCATTATTAATCATAAGAGCATTTAGTCCTTGTTCTTTCTCAAAAACATGAAGTAATCGCTCTGATTCAAATCTCTTTATAATGTATATATTAGAGGGATGAGGATGCGTAACGAAGGATTTAAGTATGTTAACTTCGTCATCTATACATACGTTGCACTCATATATGCTGATAAAGAAAAATAATACTGGCTTATTGACTATAAGATCTCTTATATCCATTTTTCCCTTATTTGTAGTAACAATAGCGCCTGGATTAAAAGAATGACCGTCGTTCAATAATTCCCATTCAAAGTTTCTTCTAACACTATAACTATAATTTGTATAGTTAGAATCAAATGACTCATATACTTTTGACTTCTCAATTCTATTATTTAAAACAACAAATAATATTCCACATATATTTATTGAAATCAACAATATAAAGACAATATATTTTATTCTATGCTTATTCATAATTATTCGATATTAATGCAAATTTAACTTAAATAAACAAATTATGGGGTTCATATTATTTTCAACTATAGAGTTTGTTCCTTTAAAAAATGCTTTTTGAGTGTTGGGCTCAATAAACTTAACTAAATCATCTGGATATATTACACTGATGAAGCAGTTATCTGTAGCTCCTATTGGAAAACTAAATATTCCATTATAAATATCATCAATAATAATTTTCGTTTTAACTGCTCTTCCCGTTTTATGGGATGCCACTAAATAGTACATATTATCTTCAATCTCATTTAACTTAATAGGGTGACTAACAGCAAGGAAACTAGTAAAAAAGAGTCCACTGCAAATGATAGTAGGTTTTATCTGGGAATGAAAAGTACCATCCATCAGCTTTAATATAATATAGTTAGATGTAGACTCTTCATATGTTTTGCTGATTATTTTTTTACTGGCAAAATCAATTTGAAAGTATGGCTCGAATGATAGTTTGTTGAGTATATAAGTTGTATCATTAAAGCACCATTTTAAATAAATGTTACCTGCATTTTCATAGAAGTAGCGTCCAGTTACAAGAACAGATTTCCCTTGACCCTCTAACGAATTAGATTTGAATTGTTTATTTAATATGGTCTGAAAAGAATCATCTGTAAATAAAACATTATAATTTAAATCTCCAAGATTTGTAATGGGATTATAAATATCATGATTAAAAATTGCAAATTTATTATTCCCTATAGGTTGTATTTCAGAAGCCGCAAATGCAAGTTGTATTTCATTTATCAATTTCCCATCTTTAATAGAAAAGGTTAGCAATTTTCTTTCTTGTGAAGAAAAGATATACAACCACCCTTGAGTACGATCAATGGATATATCATCAGCTCGTCTGTATTCACCAGGGCCCTTACCGGGATTTCCATATTGCCTAATATAGTATCCCTTTTCATCAAAAAGCATTACCTTATTTGAACCTTTCCTGTCAAGAATTATAAAATATGATTCAAAGTAAATCATTTCAGTTACTTCACCAATAAGTATATTTTCAGGTGTAATAAGATTAAAATATTGTAGCTCAGATTCTAAGTCTGATAAGGGAATTTGATTTAATTCGTCTATTTCAGATATTTTAAGTTCATATTTAATTTTACTAATAGAGTTGGAGGGAGTGATTTTATTTTTGCAATTTATAAATATGACTGTACATGTAATTACTAAGATTATGTATAATTCTATTCTTTTCATTTGACCTTAATTATTAAGTTATTTATTATCAGTTGGGATAAGTTAATAAGATTGATACTTTTCCTATCGGTTTCTTCTTGCTATGGTAAAAACGACATGTAGGTAGCATATTTTGCCGTATAAAGAAGCTAACTGTTAGCAATCCACTAATTAACAACGTGTATATCCGCTCGGTATAAGTACTATCTGTCTTAAAGGCTGGCACATCTTTATCATGCCTAGCAATTACAACTAAAGGGTTTCACAGGATGCACATGAGTATCAGCAGTTCTGGTATTCTGGAGTTGCCAATGGTCTTTCCATCGCCCCATTGGCTACCTATAAACTCCCAAAACACTTGCTCAATTATTTCAAAGAACTTGTGGCGGTATACAAAATGAGGTTTTCTGGCTGAATATTCTTTCTTTATATTGTTATTATTACTAGGTCACATTGTACTTCGAGGCAACAATCACTCTCGAAGAGATTTTCAGATTGAATTACTTGCTTTGCTATGTATTATTTTACTAATAAATAGCTGCTGTGAAAATATATTATCATTAGTTTTTGTGTTTATAAACCATCAATATAACTTCATAACTATTTATTATCAGCAATTCAGCATATTCCGATTACAGAATATGCTGAATAGCAATTTACTATCGAAGATGGAGTAATCAGCTATTATTAAGATGTACCACTACCTCCACCTGACTTACACGTACAAGTTACCGTTAATCCAGTGATGTCTGTATAACAACAAGCGTAAAAGCCCGGACCACATGTGACAGAACATCTTTGTGATCCAATTCCAATATTGATTTCGAGTTCGCAGCTTGTTGCTCCTGGACCACCAGCTTTACATTTTGGATCACTTCCTCCCCCACCAGGAGCTGCTGACCAAACAATTAAACTTATGAGCAATATTGAACTTATTATTGATATTTTCCTTAACGTCTTCATGATAAGCAAGTATTTAGTATATAAAATCGAATCAAAATAATTAATAATCGCTTACAGTATTTTTAAACACTATACTTCAAGGCGGCACATCCTTCACCGGCAGGCCAAGCATTTGTGGCATATTTGTCAACCAGTGAGGATGTGAACACAGGTATAGAAGGGTTCTATTATGGTTGAAACTTTTGAGGCGGTTTTTTAATCTCTCTATCTTCGTCTCTCTTTCTACAAAATAAAGGATTTGCGGCAAAAGCGCAAGCGGTGTGATGAAGAGACCGGTATTAAACTGAAGGCCTGTTATCATTTTTTGAATGTTTGTTTGGTTAATCCTGGCCCGAATTCTCTTATCCTTATATCCCTTAATCCGAAAAAACGGAAAAAGTAACCTGAATTTCTGAAGTATTTTTCAAATATTTTTCAACATTACACCTATCTTGCTGATTTTCTATATTTTAAGAGTAATATTTTTCTCAGATATTAATGAGCATGTTATTATCTATATATATTTGTTTCTGAATACACTGTTTTACCACTGCAAAAAGATCAATTCAGCATTTAACACAAAACCATCAGTGATTGAAGGCGGAGAGTAAAGTAATCATCTTTAAGAATGTCATAGCTGTATATTCTTATGGAAGCTGATACTTCACAATATGTACATCGGGGTATTCTGTTACGCCGTAGAATGTTTTTCCATCCGGACTAAAGCTTACAGACCATATTTTATAATCAAGAAAGTATTTCTTGAGTAAGTTTCCGTCATAGTCAAATATCAGCAGATATGTTTGACGTGAAATTGTCCTGTCATGGTATAGTTGTAGATCATACAGTGCGTAGATATAAGTATCAGACAATTCAACCCATTCAAACCCTCTGATATGAGTTTTTTCGAAGTAAAACAAACTATTCCGAATGTAATACTCTGGTTCAATAAAATATTTGGACCATATCATTTCAATTTGATCATTGTTGAATTTATACATTGCCATATAAGAAACATCACAATCTGCTGTAACAATAACTTTTCTATTATCATTTGTGGCTATCATTGGCTGATGATATCTTTGTTTATAGTTAACCTCATCACCAAACAGGTGTTGTGCTATTTTTCCTGAGCAATCACCGTTTTTGTTATAAACAGCAATATAATTACCATCAAATACAGTGTTAAATATGAAATATTTATCATTAAGCACTGATGCTGATGTAAAGCCAATTAAATCTGCATTTAAGTTAAAATCGTCAACCAATTCAATAGCTTCAGGACTTATTGAATATTTCTTAATACTTTGACCAATGGGACTGACAAAAAACAAGTTATTTGTTGCTGGATTGAATTTTGCAACTACATAATTCATTAATTCATTTTTACCTTTTCCCGTAGTAATGTCGCTGTGTATCAGGCCCCCGTCTTCGAACTTCCTGATTTGTATAATTTCTTCATCGTTAATAGCAACAATTATCAATCCGAATTCACTGTGCCAAACGCCACAAGCCCTTCGTGAGTTAATCACGTTTTCAAGAAGGACACCACGCAAGGTGTCATCGGGTATGCGGGTGATCATGTTGTGGTCATGTTTATTAGAGCATCCGGTGCAAAACATTAATAAACACGTGATGATAAATGCAAAAGCTAAAACACTGATAATTGAGCGCATAGTTGTTTATTTTGTTGTTATCTTATTTATTCAGCCGGAAGCTAAAATGCACTGAAATTCTTTTTCAGTAATGAGTCTTCAACAAAAATATCAAAATAATTCCTCAGGCAAATCGTAGCATACCAATTTGAAGTTCTCATCAATAGTGATCCCAATAAGCTGATTGCTTGATCCGGTTACTGAAAACCTTATCAAAGGACATCCAAGTGAGTAGTTGGATATGATCTCTCCCCTGGTGTCAATTACCAGTAGATTTCCTGGTAAGGCTTCCTTAGATCTGCCATAATGTTTATTGATCTCTTTGCCTTTGTATAACGCAAAAATCTTGTTTCCGGAAAATTTTAACTGTGTAAAGCCTGCAAGGCATTTGTTTTCATCCAATATTACATTATTGTTTTTGTTAGTCAGGACAACTTCCGAAATGAAAATTTCCCATTTTTTGTGAATCGCTGGTTCTGACTCGTTGATTTCGTAGGCTGTTATGTATCCAAAGTCAATTGCTGCAGAGATCAACAATCCGGTTTCCTCATCATAGGCCAAGATAGAAGAGGGTGCAAAATCAACCGGTGTTTTTACAGGTGTGTAGCTGGCAGTACTTAGAATATTTCCTTTACTGTCAAACATCTCGATTTCACCTTGATGATTGAATGATATTCCTGCAAATAAATTTTGATGTATCATTATTATGCTTTCATATAGACTGGCTTCGGAAGGCAAGGCGATCTCAGATTTTTTGCGAACAATAGTATCCGAAAATTCTAATACGTAGAATAAAAGGAGGTTTGGATCATAAACAATTAATTCATTGGTCTTTCTTATCCAGCGGTTTATCATTGGTGTAAAAAACTCATCGGGTCCTTTCCCGCGTTGACCATAACTGAAAGTTTGCTCTCCGGTATTCTCATTAAACACAGAAAAAACACCATTCTCTTCAAATGGATTGAAGATAATTATACCGCCATGGTACTGTTCAATGAAAGCAGGAAACCGTGTTATCAACTGAAAGTCTTCCATAGGATTACAAACCAATTGAAGTTCACCAGGTAATTTTGTGAGATTAGAATCACCAGAACTATTGCAGGCAAGCAGTGTAAATAATACAATGAAGGACAATAGATATCGAATTCTCATAAATATATACATAATAAACCAATCCATAACCGACCAAAGCCTGGTGAACAGAAGTAATTAACAAACATACATCCTGGAATACGTTTCGCAAATATACATCAGGGCGTAATACAAATCAATAGTTTTGAAGTCGTTATGATAGTTTTGTTATTATTACAATTCAATGCATTTGTATTTCAACACATTACAGAAGCGTCATTGGCACTTTTCCTGTTTGAGCAATTTAGAGAGCTTTCACCATTGAATAGATCTTGCCGGATATTGATGCAACATGTAATATGCTCTTTTCCCTTACTTTTGCACCATGTTCTATATTGACACCCACACCCATTTATACCTGAACGCTTTTGACGACGACCGCCATGAGGCTGTGAAACGCGCCATTGCCCACGGCGTTCATTATATGCTGCTTCCCAATATTGACAGCGTTTCCATTGAACCTATGCATAAGCTGTGCAATGATTTTCCGGCAAATTGCTTCCCGATGATGGGTTTACATCCCACATCGGTGAAAGAAAACTGGCAGGAAGAACTGCAGTTGGTTGAAAATCATCTTGCCAAAGGCGGATACTGCGCAGTAGGGGAGGTGGGCCTTGATTTCTACTGGGACACAACTTTTAAAACCGAACAGGAAATGGTTTTCAGGCGGCAGATTGAACTGGCTGTTGAATACCAACTTCCGCTGGTGATTCATTCCAGAAAAGCCATGGATGAAATCATCATGATTGTAAAAGAAATGATGGCCCCCGGCCTCACAGGCGTTTTTCATTGCTTTTCGGGTTCACCCGAACAGGCAAAACGCATTGTTGAGCTGGGCTTTAAGCTGGGCATAGGCGGTGTAGTTACCTTTAAGAACTCAAAGCTGGGGGCAACCATCCAGGCAGTTGGCCTCGGGCACCTTGTTCTGGAAACCGATTCTCCTTTTATCAGTCCGGCGCCATACCGTGGCAAGCGCAATGAAAGTGCATATATTCCGTTAATAGCGGCACATATTGCCCAGTTCTTCGGGGTCACCACCGGAGAAGTAGCTGAAGTTACTACCAATACAGCGCTGAGTGTATTTAACAGCCTGGCTGTTCAAACAAAACAATAAATATGGAAGAAAAGTCGCGGATACTTGTTATTTACACCGGCGGCACCATTGGTATGATGTTCGACAAAGACAGCGGCGCCCTGCGGCCTTTTGATTTCGACCACCTTTACAAAAGCATCCCGGTGCTGGCCAATTTTAACTGCTGCATTGATGTACATGCCTTCGATCCCCTGATTGATTCATCCAATGTGCATCCTGATTTCTGGATTAAGATTGCCACAGTAGTGGAAGAAAACTACGAAAAATATGATGGTTTCGTGGTGCTGCACGGCACCGACACCATGGCATATTCGGCATCGGCTTTGAGCTTTATGCTTGAAAACCTGAACAAACCGGTTGTTTTTACCGGTTCGCAATTGCCAATGGGCATAATTCGCACTGACGGACGGGAAAATTTTATCAATGCCATTGAAATTGCTTCAGCAAAGGCTGACGATACACCTCTTGTGCCGGAAGTATGCATCTGTTTCGAAAACAAATTGTTCAGGGGCAACCGCACGAACAAGTTCAACGCCGAGAACTTCAACGCCTTTGTTTCGGGCAACTATCCTCCTTTGGCAGAGGTAGGTGTTCACATCCGTTACAACCATAATTACATACTGAAACCCAACTTCAAAAAACTGAAGGTTCACAAGAACCTTGATTCCAACGTAGCCATATTGAAGCTGTTTCCGGGAATTACCGAAAATGTGGTCAGGTCAATGCTTGACACCCGGGGTTTAAAAGCCCTGATTCTTGAAACATACGGTTCGGGCAATGCCCCTACCGATGGCTGGTTTATCGAAGCCCTGAAAGAAGCCATACAGCTAAAAGGCGTCATTATATATAATGTAACACAGTGCAAAGGCGGTTCAGTGGAGATCGGCAAATATGAAACAAGTGTTGCACTGGGCAAAATCGGACTAATTGGAGGAAGCGATATTACAACCGAATCGGCAATCACCAAATTAATGTATCTGCTGGGGCGCGATTATGATGCCGGAAAGATTAAAACATTGCTTCAAACACCGCTCAGGGGGGAAATGAGCCTGTTAACAGATAGCTTTTCAATGAGGTAAGAATAAGCGATAACAAGAAATAAAAATTTTTAATCGGCTCTATTGTAAATAATTTTTATAATTTAGCTGCCCAAAATGAGCAAGGGAAAACCTGAAAACTCTTTAGGAGAGGTGGCCGAGTGGTCTAAGGCGCACGCCTGGAAAGTGTGTGTTCCGTGTGGAACGGGACCGAGGGTTCGAATCCCTCTCTCTCCGCAGCATAAGTGTGCATGTATAAACAAAATTATATCCTAGAATTAATCAATCAATCGCAATCAACTATGAAAAAATTAATTGCTTTGCTGACCATAGCAGGAATGCTGATGATCGGATTCTCAAAACAGGTTTACGCGCAGGACGCAGTGCCTGAAGAGGAAGGTGTGGTAACAACAGAACAGGCAGAGGTAATTGCTGAACCTGCAGTAACGCAAACTCCAGGAACCTTAACCCCTCCCAGCACAGAAGGAAAAACATTCCACCAGATTCTTAAAGAAAAGTTTATTGAAGGTAATCCTGGCTTTATGGGCATCGTTTTGCTCGTTCTTATTTTCGGGCTTGCGCTGTCAATTGAGCGTATTATCTACCTGAACCTTTCTACCACCAACACCCAGACCCTGCTCAACAATGTTGAGTCGGCGCTTGAAACCGGTGGTGTTGAAGCCGCCAAAGAAATTTGCAAAAACACCCGTGGTCCGGTTGCAAGTATCTTTTATCAGGGCCTCGACCGCTACAATGAAGGCCTCGAAATTGTTGAAAAATCAATTGTTTCCTACGGCAGTGTGTTGATGGGCCGCCTTGAAAAAGGTTTGTCGTGGATCGCGCTTTTCATTGCTCTTGCACCGATGCTTGGGTTTATGGGTACGGTTATCGGTATGGTTGGCGCATTCGACGCCATTGAAGCAGCAGGCGATATCTCCCCTTCAATTGTGGCCGGTGGTATCAAAGTTGCTCTGTTAACAACTGTATTCGGTCTGATCGTAGCCATTATCCTGCAGATTTTCTACAATTACATCCTTGCTAAGATTGACAGCCTTGTTAACGATATGGAAGACAGCACAATATCTTTCATTGAAATTCTTGTAAAGAACGATCTGAAAAACAAAAAATAATCGCACAATGGAAAAAAATATCACAGTAAGGATTTTTAAGATAATCTCAATTATCCTCATCCTTATCGGTGTTGTCAGCATTGTCCTGATCTGGTCAAAGAGCGAAGCTGCCATTAAGGAAAGTGTAAGGTTGCAGAATCAACTTCTGAACCCTTATTTCCTCACGGCCTATGTTGCGCTCGGACTGTGTTTGGTTCTTGCCTTATTGTTCCCCATTATCAATATCATTACACAACCCAAAAATGCGGTTCGGGTATTGATCGGAATCGGGGCTATTGTAGTAATCGGGTTTATTGCCTATTCAGTATCAAGCAATGAGCTAACCGATCTGCAATTAAGGCTGTATAAAATTACCGAAACCGGATCACGGCAAATAGGTGCAGCGCTGATAGGAACTTATATTATTGCCGGAGCATCCATTCTGGCCATCTTATATGCAGAAGTGTCTAATTTTATTAAAAAATAAACTATTGAACAATGGCGAGACCAGTAAATGAAATCAATGCCGGTTCAATGGCTGACATCGCCTTCCTCTTGCTGATCTTCTTCCTTGTGACCACCACAATGGACGTAGATACGGGTATTATCCGCAGGCTTCCGCCCCCGCCGGATCCTGCAGCACCACCCCCGGAGGTAAGGGAAAGGAATGTGATGAATGTGTTGGTCAACAGCCGCGACCAGTTGTTGATCAACCGTGAACCCGGCGACCTCAGTGTTCTTCGTGAACGCGTAAAGGCTTTTATTCAGAACCGGCAAAACCGCCCCGACTGGCCCGAAAAGCGTTTACAGGAAATCGAACACATGGGCGAAGTATACGTATCCAGGGGGGTAATATCCCTGAAAAACGACCGGGGTACTTCTTACGACATGTATATACAGGTGCAAAATGAGTTGGCGGCTGCGTTTAGCGAAATGCGAAACGAACTGGCGATGGAAAAATACGGACTGCGTTACGACAGGCTGGATAACCCCGATTGGGTGAACGCTGTCAACCAGGCCATTCCGGTAGCCATTTCCGAGGCAGAACCAGAAGATGTAGGAGGGCGATGATATGTCAAGATTCAGGAAAAAAGGAGGTAAAAAAGTTCAGGCCATCTCCACGGCCTCGCTACCGGATATCATTTTCATGCTTTTGTTTTTCTTCATGGTAACAACGGTGATGCGTGAAACAACCCTTATTGTTAAGGTTGTGCTGCCCGACGCCACTGAAGTACAAAAACTCGAGCGAAAATCACTGGTAAGCTATATTTATATCGGCCCCCCACTGCGTAGCGCCGTTTACGGTACAGAATCCCGTATTCAGCTTAACGACAGGTTTGCAACTGTGAATGATATTCAGAATTATGTTATCGCCGAGCGCGAAGCCCGCGATGAAGCCGACCGTGGTTTTCTGACCACATCCTTAAAGGTTGACGAAGATGTGAGAATGGGTATCGTATCCGATGTCAAACAGGAGCTTCGGCAGGTTGGCGCTTTCCGTATCAACTATTCAACCCGGCGAAGAACAGAATAAACATTTTTTGTGTAAAACATCTCCCTGGGAGGTACAACGCAGTTGTACCTCCCAGGTTTGTTTTAATAATTGTTCTCTTCGTCGCGCAACCTCATTATTCTTGAAACACCTGAAACAAGCAACAATAGTATCAGTACACTTCCGGCAATCCATAATGGATTTGAAATTTGGCCAACATCGTGGTAGTCAGTTTTTAATAAATCATTTCTGAAAAGATATGCTGCGATCACAGCCGCTGCATTGTTCAGAAAATGCATGAGCACTGGTACCCAAATCGTTCTGGTAATCACAAACATATAACCGAACAGGATGCCTAGAATGGTTCGCGGTAAAAATCCGTAGAACTGCAGGTGCAATGCGCTGAAGAGTACGGCAGTAAAAATTACAGCTACATGAATGTTTTTAACCCATTCATTCAGCAACCGTTGCACCACCCCGCGAAATAGCAATTCTTCACCAATAGCGGGCAGCACAGCTATCATGATCAGGTTTAGCAGAAAAATTTTCAATGTTGGCGTGTTCAGAAAAGCATCGGTAATCTGCCGTGCGCTTTCTTCTGAATTGTGCATCCATTTTTCCAGCCCTGATAGCCATTCGGGAAATCGCACTGCTTCATTCATTTCAGCCGTCCAGTGGATAAATGGCAGGGCAACAAAAACCATCATTGAGCTGAGAACAAAAACCCGATAACCTGGATTTTTATTTAAACGAAAATAGGAAACAATACTTCCCCTGTCGAGCCAGGCAAACAAAAGGGGCGGGATTATGAAAAGCCCCACCTGGCTGATGATTTGAATATAACGAAGAAAATTTACTACACGGATATTTTCCAGGTCGGTTTGCTGCGAAAGCAATGCAAAAAAATCCTCGATGGCAAGCAATGCAAGAAGAGAACCTAAGGCTGTGAAAATGAGCAGCCCGGAAAAGGCTATCAAGGACAGTAAAATCAATTTCCTGATTGGGGATAAATGCGAAAATACTCCGGGTTTTATCATGTTAAGGTTATTAAGTCAGGCTTTTCTATAACACTACAGCGAAAGATTTAGTGTGTTTTGTAAAATTTCTTTAAATACACAATTCATTGTTGTTGAAATTCAGATGACTACAAAGTAAAGAGATTTTATTTTATCCGCAGCATTGATTTCTGATGCCGGATGCACTATATTTGCTCGTTTAAACCCAACAAATTTTTTCACTAAAACCCCATTACAATGTCTGGTGTTAATAAAGTTATTCTGATCGGGAACCTTGGCCGCGATCCCGAAGTCCGCACAATAGAAGGCGGTGCAAAAGTGGCAAATTTCAGTTTGGCTACCACTGAATCATACAGAAACAAAGATGGAAACCGGGTTGATCAAACCGAGTGGCACAGAGTTGTGCTGTGGAGAGGATTGGCCGAAATTGCTGAGAAATACCTGCGTAAGGGCAACTCAATTTTCGTTGAAGGCCGCATCACAACCAGAAAGTATACCGATAAGGACGGTATTGAACGCTCCATTACTGAAATCGTTGGCACCAACATGACCATGCTTGGTGGCCGCCGCGACGATGGCGGATATGCTCAACCTCCGGAAGAAAATAATGTTGACAGCGTTGCTGAACCCCCGGTTGATGAAGTATCGGACGATCTTCCGTTTTAATTCGTGGCCCTTATACCCGGGGCCCGATCAACTGCTGCTTAATGAAAAAACCCATGTTTGAATAATTCATTGCAATTGTTTAATTTTGCAGTGTTAATCAACCTGTTAATATTATACTTGAGCGTGATACCGGAAGATAATGACCCCGAGCCTTATGAACAGGCGTTTGAGATATTCTCGGGAATTTTTATTCAGCCATTCTCAGTCGAGCTTATTTTTCTTTTTCTGTTTTTCTTGCTGTTGCTGTTTCTATCGGCATTGATTTCAGGATCGGAAGTAGCCTTTTTTTCGCTGAACCCTTCACAATTGCATGAATTAAGGGAAAAGAGCAACCGCATTAATACGCGGGTGCTCGATTTATTGGCCGCTCCCAAAAAACTGCTCGCTACCATATTGATTGCGAACAATTTCGTAAATGTTTCCATCATTATTATTTCTACGGTGATCGCAGGCAAATTGTTTGTGGTGGAAGCTTCTCCGGTGCTTACCTTTATTCTTCAGGTATTGCTTGTTACCATTCTTATTCTGCTGTTTGGCGAGATCCTTCCCAAAATGCTGGCTTCGCACTACTCTCTTCGGTATTCAAGGATGATTTCGGGAATGATGAAGACGCTTAACATGGTTTTTCAGCCATTAAGCTTGTTGCTGGTGAACTCAACATCCTTTATTGACAGGCGCATTACACCAAAAGGCCATGAAGTTTCCCTCAGTGAACTCGGGGAAGCTATTGAAATTACTGCCGATAACACCACGCCCGAAGAAGACCGCAAGATTTTGAAAGGGATTGTAAAGTTCGGCATCATTGAAGTGAAAGAGATCATGAAGGCCAGGATTGATGTAACTGCTGTTGACGTGAACACATCGTTCAATGAACTGCTGCAGATAATCATGAACTCTGGTTATTCAAGAATCCCGGTTTATAAGAATTCATTTGATGAGGTACAGGGCATCCTGTATATCAAAGACCTTCTTCCGTATCTCGACCAGTCCTCACAAATCAACTGGCCTGATTTATTAAGGCCGGCTTTTTTTGTTCCCGAAAACAAAAGGATCAATGATCTGCTTCAGGAATTCAGGGCAAAAAAGATTCATCTGGCAATAGTTGTGGATGAATATGGAGGAACCTCCGGGATTGTAACCCTTGAAGATATCATTGAAGAAATTGTGGGCGAGATCAACGACGAATTCGATATTGAAGGCGAGGATATTGTTTATTCCCGGATTGATCCGCAGCATTTTGTGTTCGAAGGAAAAACGTTGTTGAATGATTTTTGCAAAATCGTAGGCGTTGAAGACAAAATATTCGTTAAGGTAAAGGGCGAATCAGATACCCTGGCAGGGTTAATGCTCGAACTGATGGGCAAAATACCTGTTAAAGATGAAAGTGTAGAATTCGGAAATTTCATTTTCAGGGTAGAAGCTGTTGATAAACGTAGGATCAAACGTGTTCATGTTACCATTAAGGATACCAATTGATGTTATATTTCCATAAGAATATTTATAAAACCCTGTTTTTACTGCTGATTATTTTGGCGGCTTCATGCGGGCCTGCACCTACGCCGAAACCCAGGGCATTTTTCCGCATTGATCTTCCTGAAAAGGAATATAACCATTTCAACATAGGCTATCCATATTCATTTGAATATCCTGTTTATGCTGAAATCAACAAAGACCTTTCTCCCCTGGCCGAACCCTGGTGGCTCAATATTGACATCCCGCAATTCAGAGCCAGAATACATATAAGCTACAAACAAATTAATGATAATCTTGCTGAATATCTTGATGATACCCACAAACTTCTTCATAAGCACATTCCAAAGGCCACCGGAATAAGGGAGGACATGGTGATAAATGATGAAAGGCAGGTTTACGGAGTCATCTACCACATTCGCGGGCTGGGGGTTGCCTCAACCTGTCAGTTTTACGTTACTGACAGCACCAGGCACTTCTTAAGGGGCGCATTATATTTCAATGTGATCCCCAACAACGATTCCCTTGCTCCGGTTATTGATTTTCTCAAAGCCGACATTGACCACCTCGTTAGTACCCTCGAATGGAATTGATCTGAGCAGAAATTTATGATAAACAAGCTGCCGGATCGGATAAATCAGGTATTTTTGGTGTTTGATTTATGAATATCTGTAAATAATCTAAGCTGCTTTAACTACACCAAGTCCCATGAAAAAATTTGTATTCTCCCTACTGCTTCTGGCAGTGGTTTCACTGCTCACAGCCCAACCTGAAAAATACTCCCGGATAAGCCTGCAAGTTGAAAAAGATCAGGTATACGAGTTATTGTCCTACGGAATCAACCTCGATAATGCTGTTTACACTCCTGAGGGGGAATTAACATTTGAGGCCTCCTCCGGCGAAATGGAAAAACTTACTTTGCACAACTACTCCTATAATGTACTAATTGATGATATGACCCGGTATTATGCTGAAAGGAACCTGCTACCTGAATCACAAATGGATCTGCACAGCGGCAGTTTGCTTTCGCAACTTTACCCTGTACCTCAGGGATTCTCGCTGGGTTCACTTGGTGGTTTTTGCACTTATGATGAGTTCATTGTACACCTCGATAATTTGCATACTACCTATCCCAATCTGATTACTGCCAAACAACCTGTCAGCACAACATACAGCATTGAAAACCGCCCGGTTTATTATGTGAAGATTGCCAACAACAACCTGACCGGGTCAAAACCAAAAGTCTTGTACACAGGAATGATCCACGCCCGCGAACCAATCGGGATGCAGCACCTGTTGTTTATGATGTATTATCTGCTTGAAAACTACGACGACGATCCTGAAATCCAGTACATTGTTGACCACGCTGAATTGTATTTTGTGCCCGTAGCCAACCCCGACGGATATATCCACAACGAACAGATTGCCCCAGGCGGAGGGGGAATGTGGAGAAAAAACAGGCGAAATAATGGAAACGGCACCTTTGGAGTTGACCTGAACCGAAATTTTGGATATGAGTGGGGCTACGACAACATAGGTTCTTCCCCCAATCCATCCGATGATACGTATAGAGGCACCCACGGCTTTTCAGAACCCGAAACCCAGGTTCTGAAGCAACTGTGCGAAACCATCCCCTTTACGATTGCATTGAATTATCACTCGTACAGCAATTTACTTCTATACCCATGGGGCTATACTTATAATATCACTTTTGACAACGATGTGTTTTTTAACCATTCCAGGCTTATGACCTCGCTCAATGGCTATGTTTATGGCCCTTCAAGCTCCACCATTTACCTGAATAACGGAGGTTCTGACGACTGGATGTATGGTGAACAGAATAGCAAACCCAAAATATTTGCCTACACACCGGAGGTTGGCTCATCATCTGATGGATTCTGGCCTGCGGTAAACCGCATCATACCACAATGCCAGGAAAACATGTACCAGAGTATGATGGCCGCTCTGTTAAGTATGAAATACGCCACCGTGGAGCCCACAGGGGCACCAATCGTAAGCACCCTGCAAAATAGCTTTGATTTTGATATTAAACGAATAGGGTTTCAGGATGGGGGAGTGTACACTGTTTCTCTGGAAGCATTGTCAGAAGAAATTATCTTAACCGGCGATCCTGTTACATTCTATAACATGAATTTTTTTGAGACCCGCAGCGGGTCAATAAGCTTTGAGCTTGATCCTGAGATCGCAGGTGGAACCGCCCTGCATTTTGTTTTAGGTGTAGATAACGGACATTATATCAGGTACGATACCATTACCAAGTATTACGGGTTGCAGGAAGTTGTGTTTTTTGATGATTGCAGCAACCTGGAAAACTGGACAGGCAACTGGGGGCTTTCAAATGTGCATTTTGTTTCACCGCCTTCTTCCATTACCGATTCGCCAAGCGGCAATTATCCTATGTTTGGAAGCCGGACAACCACCACCGTTCTTCCGGTTTCCCTGGCTGACGCATCTGCTGCCTTCCTGAATTTCAAAGGACGTTGGGATATTAATGGCAATGGGGCTTATGTGCAGGTTCGTATTTCAACAGGTCAGGGCGCAAACTGGCAGCCGGTTGGCGGCAGGTATTCCCGCCCGGGTATTTTCTCGGCTGTTCAGGGCGAACCGGTTTATAGTGATAAACAATTGACATGGGTTGATGAATCAATTGACCTGAGCGATTACATAGGAAGCCAGGTACTGATCAGGTTTCATCTTGCCAGTCAGAGTTGGGGAACCAGCACCGCCGATGGTTTTTACTTTGATGATCTTGAAGTGGTTGTCCTTACAAATGCCTCTCCGGTAAACGCTGATTTTGAGTCGGATGCTTTAATTGTGCTGGAGGGCAGTCAGGTTCAGTTTGCCGACCTATCATCCGGCAGCCCGTCATTCTGGGAATGGGAGTTCCCGGGGGGCCACCCAGGAACTTCTTCCCTTCCCAATCCGCTGGTTTTATATCCCAATCCCGGCGAATTTGACGTACGGCTCATATCCGGAAACAGCCTTACATCCGACACCATACTTAAATCTGCCTATATTACCGTACTTGATTCGGTTTTGTGCCGGCCGCTGGTTTTTGCCGGGGCTGATACAACCATTCTCCCGTGGGATACTTATACCGCTGTATATGCCACCGCTTCCAATTACAGTGAATTGATATGGACAACAACCGGCGACGGCGCTTTCGATAATAATGCCAGTCTGAATCCGGTTTATACTCCCGGCTCCGGAGATATTGCAAACCAGAAAACCGAACTTATTCTTACAGCACTGCCCGTATTTGATATTTGCAACAGCATGAGCGATACCCTTGAGCTTTCAATTGTTGATTATACCGGCATTGGCATGCAACAATCTGCGATACCTTCGGTATTTCCTAATCCAGCCGTAAACCGGGTTTATGTTAATTTTCACAGAAAGCTCCAACATAGTGTTCTTGAGATACTTAATCTTGACGGGGCTTTGCTAAAAACAATTAAGCTTGACGGGCTTTCAGAAATGGAACTGAATATCGAAAGCATTAGACAGGGCATATATTTGCTGAAGATTTCAGGCCCGGAAGAGGAAATTGTCAAGAAGCTGGTTATAATAAGGTAAGGCTGTTTTTAAACCGGATGTTTATACAAAAATGCCATACATCATCCGTCCGATCATGAAGTAAATAAATAAGCCTACAATATCGTTTGAGGTTGTAATGAAAGGCCCTGTTGCCAGGGCGGGGTCTATTTTGAACCGGTCGAGCGCCAGCGGAACGAAAGTACCGAAAATGGCAGCAAAAGAGATAACAGTCATCAATGCAACACTTACCGTGATGCTTAATGCCATTGAGTGATCGAAAAGCACATTATATGATAATAAGAGCGCTGAACAAATCAAACCATTCAACAACCCTACCATAAATTCTTTAAGCAGTTTAGGGAATATGCCATCGCGGCTCAGCGAATTATTTGCCAGGCCCTGCACCACAAGCGCTGAGCTCTGAACGCCCACATTTCCGCCCATGGCTGCAATGAGGGGCATAAAAAATGCCATTTCCGGGTAAATCTGAATTTGTGGCTCATAAATACTTATGACCCTTGAACCGACTATACCTCCAAGCAGGGCTACCAGAAGCCAGGGAAGGCGGGCTCGGGAAAGAATCCAGAGGTTGTCGGTGGTTTCGATACTTTCAGAAATACCTGACATCAACTGGTAGTCCTTGTCGGCTTCTTCTTTGATAACATCCACAATATCGTCGAAGGTGATTCGACCCAGCAGCCGCCCGAGATCGTCAACTACGGGAACAACCACGAGGTCGTACTTTTTCATGACCGAACCCACTTCCTCGGCATCCATGGTGGCATTTACCGTATGAATGTCGGAATCATAAATGTCTTCAACCCTGGCTTTTGAAGGAGCAAGCATAATATCTTTCAGTGAAACAATGCCCTGGAGGATATTGCGGTCGTTCACCACATACACCACATAAAAGTGTTCTACCTCTTCGGCTTGCTTGCGGATTGATCTCATGCAGGTGGTTACCGTCCAGTTGATATTTACCTTCACCAATTCTTTGGCCATCAGACCCCCGGCGGTATCCTCCGGATAATTAAGCAGGTCGGCGATATTGGCTGCCTGTTCTTCGTCTTCAATATGCGACAAAACTTCTGACCTTACGGATAGCGGCAGCTCCGAGATCAGGTCGGCTGCATCATCTGAGTCAAGGTTGTCAACGTACCGCTGTGCAATGTCCTTTGAACTTATGTTTTCAAGAAAGTCTTCGCGAACATCCTCCTCAAGTTCCATCAGCACATCGGCGGCTTCTTCCCCGTCGAGCAGGGTAAAAACATACTTTGCTTCCTCAAAGTCAAGTTCCTCAAGAATTTCAGCAATGTCGGCCGCATAAAGTTCGTCCAGCATTTGCCTGACATAATGCTTGTCCTGCCGTTCAATGGCATCGGACAGGGTGCTGAGGTATTCTTTTGTCAGTACAAATTGCATAGTCGGTTGTATTATAGTTTGCTCAGTAATACGAAAGCGAAAGTACAACAATTCATAATTATAAAGCCATCTGAAGCTTAAAAACCGATGCCATACGCTGATTTTTGATCACTCATTCCAATAAGTGTGTTCTTGAACCCCGGGTTTTTCTGAACAAAATCATGCTTTCTTTTTAATTTAACCCAAAGACCACTGTAATGAAATTATTCCTTATTTTCACGGCATAAACACCAATGCCTGTTGTTATGAAAGCCATTCTGATTATTTTGTTTAGCTGTTTAACACTAAATGCATTCTCTGACTTTTATAATTATTTTGAGTTCAAAACATTACGTCTTGATTATTTTCGTACCGGAAATTTTGAAACAGAGATTATCAGCATTGACGAACTCATAGAAGAACCTCACTGGGGTGGTTCAAAAACCAATTTGACAGATGTTTTTGATTACGGAAACCACAAGTTTGAGGTTTATGACCTTGCCACCGAGGCCCTGATATTTTCCAACACTTCCAGTTCTTTGTTTTCAGAATGGCAAACTACCGCCGAAGCAAAGGAAACATGGCGCAGTTTCAGCGAAACCATAGTCTTCCCTTTTCCCAGGCAAAAGGTCTTTATTATTTTCTACACCAGGAACCATCAGAATGAATGGATAAAAAAATTCGATTACAACATTGATCCAAACAGCATTTTCATCTCGCGGGAGCGCAAAGCCGTTTATCCTGTTTTTCAGGCACATATTTCAAACGACACATGGAACGCCCTCGATGTTGTTTTTTTACCCGAGGGCTATAAGCAATCAGAAATGGACAAATTCCGCAACGATTGCCTCAGGTTTGCGGATTACCTCCTCAAAGCAACCCCGTTCAACGACTATACCGACCGGATCAATATTTATGGAGTGCTTGCCCCCTCAAAAGAATCCGGAACAGATATGCCCGGGAAAGGGGAATGGAGGCAAACCGTGATGAACAGCAACTTTTACACCTTTGGCCTGGAAAGATATCTGACAACCATGGATGTAAAAAATGTCAGGAACCTTGCCTCCAATGTGCCCTACGATCAGATAGTCATACTGGTGAACAGCAGGGTTTATGGTGGAGGGGGCATTTATAACTACTACGCAATCACCACAACTGATCACCTGCGTTCCGATTATGTATTTATTCACGAGCTGGGTCATTCTTTTGCCGGGCTGGGTGATGAGTATTATGCCTCAGAAGTAGCTTATGAGGATTATTACAACCTTGATGTGGAACCCTGGGAACCAAACCTGACAACCCTGGTGGAGTTTGACCGAAAATGGAAGGACATGCTTGACCCGCAAACCCCTGTTCCCACACCTGACGAAAAACAGTATAGGAAAACAGTTGGCGTTTTTGAAGGTGGAGGTTATACCGCAAAAGGAGTTTACCGGCCATTTTATGATTGTACGATGAAGCAGGCGGGATACGATAGTTTTTGTCCGGTTTGTGTGAGGGCCATCAGGAGGAAAATAGAATTTTATACCCAATAGCAATTAACAGATGCATCATGGTTTCTGTAGCCCGGATAAATGATAATAATCCGACAGCAAATCGAAGCACCTTGCTTGATCTGTGCCCGAAAATCCCTTGTTTTTTCCGTAATTTGCAAAACAAAATCAATCAATAAAAAATTACAAAAATGCTCAAATCATTATCCACTCTCCTTGATCTGGCCAGGCAAAAAGGCGTTTGCCGGATTGCTGTTGCTGCTGCCGCCGACAAACATGTTCTTGACGCTATCATGATGGCTAAAAATGAGGGCTTTGCCGAACCAATCCTGGTTGGCGGGAAGTCCGCAATTGAAGCAATAGCCGGCGAACTGGGCTTTGATCTCAGCACTGTTGAAATTATTGATATCGCCGACCCATACAAAGCATCTGTTGAGGCCGTAGCCCTGATCCGTAACGGTAAAGCAGACATTCTGATGAAAGGTTTAGTGGGAACCGGCCCCATGCTTAAAGCTGTACTCGACAAAGAAGTCGGGCTGCGCAAAGGCGCTACCCTCAGCCATGTTGCGTTGTTTGAAACACCATATTACCATAAATTACTGGGAGTAACTGATGCTGCCATGAATGTTGCACCTGAGTTTGACGAAAAGGTAAGCCTGGTTCTGAATGCCATTGAAGTGTTTCATAAACTAGGCATTAAGAATCCCAAAGTGGCCATAATTGGCGCGGTTGAAACTGTGAACCCCAAGATGGAGGCCACCGTGCATGCCGCCATGCTCACCCAAATGAACCGGCGCAAACAAATTAAAGGCTGCCTGATTGATGGTCCCCTTGCACTTGATAATGCAGTTTCGGCCGAATCGGCCCATCATAAAGGAATCGAAAGCGAAGTTGCAGGCGATGTTGATCTCATCGTTACTCCCGACATTAACAGTGGAAACGTGCTTTACAAATCAATGAACTTTTTGGGCGGAGCCACCACCGCGGCTGTGATTATGGGCGCAAAAGTTCCGATTGTACTCACTTCCCGTGCCGATTCTGAAAAGAGTAAGCTCATGTCCATTGCTTTGGCCGCCGCAATCAGTTAATTTCTTTTTATCCTCATTAACAAATGGAAGACATTCGAATACTGGCAATCAACCCCGGGTCCACATCTACCAAAATAGCTGTATATGCAGACGCCTCACCCGTTTTTGTGAAGAACATAAGCCACTCAAACGAAGAACTGGCACGATTTGAAAAGATAACAGATCAGTACAGCTATCGTAAAGAGATCATATACAGGGAACTTGAAGAAGCCGAAATCTTGCTTGATCTGATACGCGCTGTGGTTGGACGAGGCGGTTTGCTGAAACCCATTCCATCCGGAGTATATGTTGTGAATGACAAGATGAAAGCCGACCTTCAAAACAGCCCGATGGGAGAACATGCCAGCAATCTTGGCGGCCTGATTGCCGATGATATTGCCCGCTCACTTCCTGATGCAAAGGCATATATTGCCGATCCGGTTGTGGTAGATGAGTTGCAGGATATTGCCCGGATATCAGGGCATCCGCACTTCCGGAGGATTTCCATCTTTCATGCCCTGAACCAAAAAGCCGTTGCACGTGCCCATGCCAAATCTATCCTGAAATCATACGATGATCTGAACCTGATAGTGGTTCATCTGGGCGGTGGGATCACAATAGGCGCACATAACAAAGGCAAAGTAATAGATGTAAACCAGGGGCTTGATGGCGAAGGCCCATTTTCTCCTGAACGCAGCGGAACCTTACCTTCGGCAGATCTTATCAGGACGTGTTTTAGCGGAGAATATACCGAAAAGCAGTTGCTGAAGATGGTAAAAGGTGAAGGCGGTATGGTTGCACACCTCGGGACTAACAGCGCCTATGAGGTTGAACAAAGGGTAGAAGCCGGAGATGAAAAAGCCCGTTTGATATTTGATGCGATGGCTTACCAGGTAGCAAAACATGTAGGCGCAATGGCAACGGTACTTTATGGTCATGTTGATGGAATCCTGATCACCGGCGGCATTGCCAAGAGTGCATGGTTCGTTAACCGCGTTATGGAACGCGTTCACCGCATTGCGCCTGTTTATGTTTATCCGGGCGAAGACGAAATGCGTGCCTTGGCCATGAACGGGCTGATGGTTCTGAAAGGCGAAATCGAGCCAAAAGAGTATTTCTAAATCCTGGAGGTATAACAGGGGAGGGGTTCAGAAAAAAAATGAATCCTGCATTAACCAGTTATTACAAATTGCTGTAATTTTGCAAAAATTTTTCCGAACCCCCTTTTTTCCGGATTTATTAAAGATCACTTATGAAGGTTAAGAAGATTCTGGTATCGCAGCCACAACCTGAGAATGACAAATCCCCATATTTCGACATTGCCACCAAATACAACGTTCAGATTGATTTCAGGCCCTTTATTAAAGTACAGGGTCTTACTGCTTCTGAATTCCGCAAGCAGAAAATTTACATCCAGGACTACAGTGCGATTATTTTCACCAGTAAAAATGCTGTTGACCATTTTTTCAGGCTTTGCAGTGAATTGAGGTATACGGTTCCGGAAACACTTAAATATTTCTGCATCACTGAGGCAATTGCGCTTTATACGCAGAAATATATAGTTTATCGCAAACGCAAGATTTTTTACGGCAACCGTGATTTAACTGAGCTGGTTGATTTGATGAGAAAACATTCTGACGACAGGTACCTTCTACCTACCTCAGATGTATGTAAAGAGGATCAGCATCAGATCCTGGAAGCAGGTAAGGTAAATTACACCAAAGCTGTTTTTTACAAAACCGTTCACAACAACATGAACAAGATCAATTCATTGCATGAATATGACATGATTATCTTTTTCAGCCCGGAGGGTATTAGATCGTTGCAGAAAAATTTCCCTGATTTTCAGCAGGATAGCCTGCGTATTGGTGCATTTGGAAATGCAACAGCCCAGGCAGTATCCGAGGCCGGATTGAGGCTTGACCTTTCTGCTCCCAAACCTGAATCCCCGTCAATGACAATGGCGCTTGATCTATACCTGAGTCAGGTTAACAATAGTAAGTAAGAATATTATCGTCATAAAAAAGGCTGCCCGTTAAAGCAGCCTTTTTTTATTTTTTCCCCTATACCTATTGCAGTGTAAACCTGATAGGCATATTGAATTGCACACGAACAGGACGGCCTCTTTGCTTACCAGGATTCCACCTGGGCATTGCTCTGATAACCCTTAGAGCTTCCTCGTCGCATCCGCCGCCTATACCCCTAAGCACCCTGACGTCGGTAACAGAGCCATCGCGCTCTACAACAAAGGTTACGAAAACTGTTCCCTGTATGCCGCTTTCCCTTGCCATTTGCGGGTAACGGATATTTTCGGAGAGAAATCGCATGCGGGCCTCATCGCCACCAGGGAAGGTTGGCATATCTTCAACAACAATAAATATTTCTTCCTCTACTACTTCTTCTTCCTCAAAAACAGGGGGAATATATGCTTCAATTACAGTTTTCAGATCAACGTCGGCATCAATAATAAAATCGTCTTCAATCTCAACATCATCTTCAACTATCTTAAATTGTGTGGTTTGTGGGGGTGGTGCAGGAGGTGGTGGAGGTTGTTCCTGCCTGGTTATCTCAACCATTTCTTCAGGAATGTCAATCACTTCACGCTCGCCCAGGTCGGTAAGCACCCTGTCGTACGTTTTCCATTCAAAGGCAACGAGTACAATGGTTAGGGAAATGATCAACCCGATCTGGATAAATAGCGCACGTTTATTCTCAAGATCTGCTTTCGGTGATTTTTTAGGGTCCATAACAATCCGTTTTTATGATCTGATTAATGAGCCTGTTAAAGAGGGCTAAATTATTAAGTTTTTTTCAATTGGCATTTGCTTTGTCCGTTTTTTTTCGCCTGTATGTCCAAAACGCTGTTATTCCGAGGATGCAACCAGCCGTATTTGCAATTAAGTCGTAAATATTTCCGCTTCGGTTAATATCTAATACATGTTGCAGGTATTCTGTTAGTGTGCCGAATAAAACAACAATAGTCACCGCAATTATCGTACCATATAAACGTATGAACCCCTTACCATATTGTTTAAGAATGCTTTGCATCAGAAGGTAAGACAAGATTCCAAACAAGACCAGATGAACGATTTTGTCGGGTTTAAATAAATGGTAAAAATCTGGCAGAACAGGGAGGCGCCCACCTGGAATAAGAGATAGCACCATGATGAACACACTCCACATCAATACCCTCTGGAAGTTCTTGAGAAACACCATGGTGCAATCAGCAGGCTTTTAGCGGGTAATGCCTATACTTAGTCTGAACTAACAATCTCTTTATATGCTTCGGGGGTTAAAAGCTCTTCTATTTGACCGGGTTCGGATAATTTAACCTTAATGATCCAGCCATCGCCATAAGGATCTTTATTCACAAGCTCAGGCTGATCGCTGAGTGATTCGTTAAATTCAAGCACTTCGCCTGCAACTGGCATAAAGAGATCGGAAACGGTTTTAACGGCTTCTATTGTGCCGAAAACTTCTTCTTTATCAAGGGTTTCCCCAACAGTTTCTACTTCAATAAAAACTATATCGCCTAATTCATGCTGTGCAAAATCAGTGATGCCAATGTAGGCTTCGTTGTTCGCAACCCTGATCCATTCGTGATCTTTCGTGTACTTTAGGGAATCCGGAATTTTCATAATATTTCTGTTTTGATTCATTAGTTGAACGACCAAAAGTAAGAAATCTTGGCCAAGTTCAAAGCAAAATAGCGAATTATTTTATTGTGCAAGAGTGAACCTTAAACTGATACCTGAGAAAGTTGTTGAGCTTGGATACTGGTTTGAAATGAACGGATTGGTTGATGATCGTTCAAAAAACGCCCGCGCGGTGAGGTTTTGGCTCACCATGTAATCGGCAGAAAAATTGATTGCAATCAACTGCTGGCCAGCTGAAACCTGGTCAATATCCTCATCAATTCTCCGCAATACGGTTTTATTGTTTCTTACTGAAACATCCACTTTCAGGTTGAGCTCGCTGCTGACACGCTGGCTTCGGCCTGTCCCTCCTATTGAGGTAACAAGAAACCGCAGATTCTGAACCCGGTAGCCTAATCCAACAAGATACTCCTTACTGGTTACCTCGGTAAGCTGGTTGTTAACAAAGCTGAATGAGAGGTTGCGGGTATTCTTGATTTCGAAACGGGAAAGCAGGCTGTTGTGCCAGGTCATGTCTATATTAAATAAGGGGCTGAACTGCTCGGTGATGGTTACCACATCTATCCGCATTTCAGAGATGAAATTCCCGGCATTGTCCCTCATTCCCAGGCCTTCCCGGTACTCAAGGTTTGTCATGTAACTACCCACATTATATACTGAACGATAACCATGCGAAATTGTGAAAGTTCGGAAATACCGCTTGAAAAATGGTATCTGGGTGAGTCCGTTATACGTAATCCGCCAGTTTGGCAATGGTATGGATGGAAATGGATTAAGTCTTAAACTGGCTGGATCGCTTCCGCTGTAAGCCGCAAGAAATGAGTGCAGTAATACGTCCTGCGAAACAGCGCTGTAGCCGTCGGGATAGCCCATGGTGTCAACTCCTTGTGAGAGTGGGTTGTCGGCAGCCAAACGACTGGCTATTGTCAGGCGGTTTTCTTTGAATTCCTCGAAAACAGGGCTGGAATGATCCTTTCTGTGACTGGTGAAGGCTGTGTTCCACATCAGATACGACATGCTGAAATTTCCTCCTTGCTGGGCTGCGAAGGAAGCAAACTCGCCGTCAGGACCCATTTTAAAGTATTCCTGATGGTTGATGGCTTCGGTACGGTCAGCAGTAAGATCAATTCGCAGGAAAGGCAGCGGTTCAAGGTTGGCCCTGATTACAAGATTCTTTGAAACCCTGGTAAGATAGGCAGAGTTCAGCAACGAGTCCGTTGAGATCCAGTTATTATCGGCGGCCCGGTAGCGGATGTCTGACTGATCGCCAAAAACAAATCCCATTCCGGGAGCCATATCACTGAATCGGTTGCCGAGGAAAGTAGGTTCCGGAGTAAAACCTGGCAGCAGGGTTCCACGATTATCGGTATAGGTAACCGAACCGTCCTTCAAACTGATGAGCAGGCGTAGCATGGTGTTACCGGCTGCCTTCATGTATTTGGCAATATCAATGCCTTGCCTTTCTTCTTCTTCTTCGCCTTCCGGTTTTTCTTCTTCCTGCCTGTTGTTTCGCTGTGGTGTGGCGGTATCGCGGCCGGCTGGTCTTCTGGGTGGCTGATTTACTTTCTTCAGGAATTCAACTTTGTTATAAAGGTTGCTAAACCGCAAATTTGCATTTACCTGTAAGTTTGCATTATTCTCAATAGTATTACCCAGCAATTCCTGTATGCTCCTTGGCGACGCCTGCCAGCGGAACATGCTTGTGTATCTGGTGTTCAGGGTAACCCAGTCAAAAAGAGGAATCTTATTGATAGGCACCATATAGCTTACACTCAGGTTCTGGGTATAATTCGTCAGGGTTCCCATGGAATAAATCTCCTCCATGATGGAATCTCTCATCATGCTGTAGTCGGACCTGTTACGGTCAACCGCTCCGGGCGGTTCATTTATGAATGCATTTGCAACCGCATTGAACTCTATCTTAAGCGATTGGGTGAGATCGTATTTGAGGTCGAACATACGGCTCCAATCCCATCGTTTTATATAATTCGTGTCAATTTTTATGAGTGCGGCGCTTTTATTTCGCAAAAGCCGTTCATTGTATTCGCGGAACATATCTGTACGGAATGAGAATGAGCGGGGCAACAGGTAAAAATTGAAATCATTCACGAGTTTAATACCGGTAAAACTCGTAAAAGGCTTAAAGTTTTTGGGATTGTGCGAGAAGTTGTACCCAATTCCGCCGCGATAGGTTACTTTTCTGTCGAATTCGATATCAATATTGCTCCGGTTGATTTCACTGTAAGCATAAGTAAAATCGAAATTCTCAATCTGCCAGGGATATGCTTTAGCGCTTCCTCCTGTTCTTTCTTTGCGCACATTCATAAAATTGATGTTTTTGCGCTGGGTAAAATCCTGGGTGCGTTCGCGTAAAGAATCTCTTTCCTGTTTGTTCAGATCCTGTATTTCGTCCTTGTAAAGAACATCCGGGTCAAGCGGGTTGTACTGAGGTGTTGCACGTGCTTCGGAATAGTCGAAATGCATGGGGATGCGCAATCCGAACCTTTCGGGGAAAAGCTTGCCCAATTGGATATTGGTGGCAATGTCGAATTGTGAGAAAGTTTCAATCTGGCGTTCGGCAACCCTTTTGTCAATGCTCCCGAAACCTGGTGTGCTGTAGGAACCGGTGACCATGACATTACCAAGGTCGGCCAGCAGTGCGTTCATTCTTGCTGTGGCGGCCCAACCGCTTTTGTCATTGAAATCGGTGAGCCGGAGTTCGTTGAACCAGATCTCAGCACATTTTGGCAGGCCGTCGTCGTCGTCGTAAATATTGCGTTTTTTCGGATTTCTAACCCCAAGCATAATGGCTTTAACATCGCTCAGGCTGGGGTTACCCATTACAGTAATGATGTTTTTTTCATCCAAAACCTGAAAAGGTGTATTGGACGAAACCAATGAACCCTGTATGTTCATTTCATCGTTGCGCAGGCGTTTGGCATCAACGAGTTTTGAAAGCACAATGTCAAATTCATTGTTTTCGGGCCAGACATCCCTGGGGGAGGTAGTAAACCAGGGGGTGAACTCAAGTGGAATTTCGTATTCGTAATAGTTTTCGGTAAAATCAGAACCTATCCGGATAAATGCGGTGAGGTCTCCGTTTTTAAGTTCATCGGCCTCAATTGATTTTTCGGCATGCACATACATCTTCAGCCTGTTGAATTGCCTGAAGTCAAAGTCGGTAGTTTTGTATACACCGCGTGCATCGCCATCGGCAAGGTTGCATATGTTAATTGCCAGCGATTGCTCATTCCTTTGCTGAAGCTGCACGGTTCCCAGTGTGATTTCCCGTTCAATACCCGGAGGCAGGGTGTAGGGAATGGGTTTGCGGAAACCGTTGGCTTCCAGATTCACTGTGCTTATCTCAAACTGTGTTTCTGTTTGGCCGGGAATAAAATCACCGGGTTCGTACAATTCATTATAATACCTGCGCCAGTCGCTTCTTACCAGTTCAAAGGTGGCAAACCTGAGCACAACTTCCTGCTCCCAGCCTTTCAGGAAAGTTCTCATAAAACGCACTGAACGAAAATCCTGAATATTGCCGATAACCTGGTCAGGACTGCGCACGGGTATCTTAAACTGATACCACTTAACATTTCCTCTGGTGCCGTTTTCGAGGGGGATATTCTGGGCGTGATGGATGTCGGCAATGTAATTTTTTCCTACTTCCATTCTGTCAGGCCGCAATTCAACAACATACTGGTAATACCTTTCGGCTTCGTTCAGTGTGTTGTCGCGGTTGATGTCTTCGTTGTTAGGGATATTGGTTGCCTGGGTCGGGTAGGGCTCAGGCGATTGTTGTGCGGTAGGGGAGTTGGCTTCGGCATTGTTAAAATATTTGTAACGCCTTGAGATACTCCTGAACCTGTCGTCATTATCGAGGTTGCTTCCTCTGAAATACATAAAATTATCGGACGAAGGGTCTTCCCATGCTTTTTGATAAGCCTCTGACTGTTCGCCGAATGCATCCCTGAGTTTTTGCAGGAAGGTGTCATAAAAGAAAGTTCTTTCATCTTCATCGGATAAACCGTCATAACCAACATCCTGATATTGTCTTGCGCTTGGGTTGTTGTCAAACGCATTAACCAGCGCCTGGATGGTGGGCACCCTGCCCCAGATGGTTGTATCCACATCCACGGCATCGGGGCCGATGGGAAGGCCGTTTTCGAAACTTTTTCTGCCATCGCGCAGCAGGTCTTCCGAGATATCGCCAAGGTTAAAATATAAATAACCTCCGGTATGCGTTGAATCTTCGGCGAAAGGATCCATTAGCCAGAACTCAATGTATTCTATGTTGGTGGCTTCAAAATCCGTATTGTCAAGCGCCCTCATCATCCCGCCCCAGCGTCGTTCGGGGTTTCGCAGGGTACCGTCGGCATTGATGCTGTTTAGCCTGGCATCATAATTATAGGGTCCTCGTATGGATGGATAGAAAGCCATGTTGAATATCTGCAGGTTCATGGGTTGTCCGCTTGGCGGGTCAGCGTTTGGGAAGACTTCAGTTTCACGGACCGGCCTCACTGAATGGCGCGACAATTCATTGATATCAATGTTTTTTGGCCTGAGGTTGCTGGTTCTTTCATAAAATAGAGGGTCAATGATGTACCAGGCCGTTTGCGCACGGTTAAATCCATACTCCAGTCCTGTTCCGGGAGCTGCTTCGGGGAACATATGCGGCATGGTTTGATGCTGAGGCGTGCTAGCAAGAAACCAGTTTGCGGTGTTTTTCAGGTCAATCGTTGATTTGCTGCCTTCAAAATCGTCGATATAAGTTGTGCCTGTTTTTCCGACAGCTTTTGAGTGCCCGGGAATAAAATGGGCGAATTCACCGTCAACAGTTATGCGGGAAGGGGCATTTGTACTGTAAAATGGAAGTTTGTCCAGTAAATGTGTGATGAACATGGCATCGGTCTGGTATCCGAAATCAATACCCCAGATTGTATTGCTGATGGGTTCGTTGCCGTAGCTTACCTTTTGTGTTAGCGGCCGTTCATGCAGATTCAGCAGGGTTCCGCCTATATAGAAATTGTTGTTAAACCTGTGTTCAATACGTGTGCCGAAAAGGCGTTTGGTTTGGATATTGAACATGTTGGTGCTTTCGAGGGAAATGTTAATTGGAGTACCAGAGTTCAGGATACCTTCGTCAATGATGCGCACGCGCCCGAGTGTATAGTCAACCGTATAGTGAACGTTCTCCACCAAAGGCGTACCGCCTGCAGTGACCCTTACCGATCCCCGTGGTACGTTTATGGCGTTAAGGGCAATCTCTGAACCGCTTTCTGATTTATACATCCCTTCAATCACAAACCGGTTCTTATCAGGGAATTGTTCTGCACCGGTTTTTGTCAGGGTATATAAGGAGTCGAATGCATATTTGTTGCCCAGTTCAGGATCAACCAGCTTGTCTCTGAGGTGCTTTCCAAAAGGTTCAAGAACGGGGAAGTAAATCCTTCCGGTAGAAGATTGTATGGTCCCTCCCTGTGTTGCTGCACCGTCAATAAAGTCGAACATGCCATCGGGCGGCGGATTGAGCTGTTGTCCAAGCCTGTCGAACCCCATGACCCTGATGAGCGGAACACCTTCAACATCGGGAGGGCCTTCGAGCAGATATCCTGTGGGTACACTGTTTACGCCGCCACTGTAAAGGATATTCAGTATAAAGTCTTCGCGGTTGATACGGAAAGCATTCAGGTTGTATACGTTTTTCATCATAAGATGCCACATGGGAATGCGTGTGTCAATGGCTGTGCTGCGCAGCATTTTCACCATCAATGCGTTGGGCGAATTGATGCCCTGATCCGAAAATTCACCAACCTGATAAACCTTATCGTCCTGCCCCACAAGCGTGTATTGGTAAGCAACGGCCAGAACCTGATCGGGGTTGAGCTGATAGTTGAGCGAAATAAAACCGAGTTTGCTGTTCAGGGTATATTCATTGGAGCTGAGTTTGCGGGCGTTTTCAACCTTTTCAAAGTCTCGTCCTGAAATCAGGTTAAGAGGATGGGTGGCAAGATATTCGGTAACCGAATTAATATTCCTGATTCTTACTGTATCGGATAGTTGCAGTAAAATATCATTCGTGCTGTTGTCGGGGTTCCTCATTCCTGATGGCATGATCCCAACATTATACGGGGAATATTCAGCAAGATCCATTAAAGCAACAATGTTGCGGTTTTGGGTTACTGCTGAACCGCGTTCGGTGACCCATACTTCAATCTTGGTAATGTTCAGGTTTGAGCTTACAATAGGCAATCGCTCCAGCGCCCTTTCGTAGTTATCCCTGAAATGATGCGACAGGAAGAAGTGGCGGTTATCTTCATAATCAAGGGCTTTGAGCTTAAACTCGCTGGTTTGTGCCCCGCCCTGTACCGTAATACTGCGGGTTTCACTTTTTTGCTGTGAGAAAACGGAGGTTACCATTGTTCTTCCGAACTGCAACTGTGTTTTTATCCCGAAAAGGCTTTGGCTTCCGGTGATGAGGCTGCTGTTAAGGGGAAGGGTTACATCGCCGGCTTCTATCAGTTTAACAATATCATCTTCCTTGCCTTCGTATTTGAGTTTGAGTTTGTTTTCAAAATCGAAGGTTGCTTCTGTATTGTAATTGGTGTTGAACTCAATTTTATCGCCGATCTTGGCAACCACATTCATCTGGATGCGCTGCTGGAAATCGAAATTGGTGGTTCGTTGCCGTCTCACATCCAGTGCCGGGTCTCCACGGTAATTTGAGCGTACGCCAAAAATCAACTCTGCCGATCCCTGTGGACGAATATCAATAGTGCTGCCTCCGAAAATGCGTTCAAAAACTTCGCTTCCGATGTGAATCTGTGGAATGATTCCATCGCTGCTGCCCCGCCTGCCGCTTGCCCCCGAACGTTCCCTCCAGTAGTTGTCAAGTGAGTTTTCAAGGCGGTAATCCATGTATTCTTCAAAAGTCATGGTCTTTGGGGTACGGTAATTGATGTTCCCGATTTTCCGGTAAATGGTGTATTGGTTTGTTACCGGATCGTAAACAACCTCTTCGGTAATTACCGGGGGGTCTTTAAAATCAAGGGTTGAGGAAGGCTGCCCTCCCGGAACCGGAATTTCGGAATGGGGTGTGAGTGGAAATGGAAGCTGAGAAGCGCCTCCCTGATCCCGTGTTGTGTCTGGAGGCGTAAGAAGTAACCCATGATCGCTGGAACTGAGGGTAGGCATGCTGCCCCATAAAGCAGGCAATAATAACAATAAGATTGTTGCCCGGAGTGTATTAAGTATGAATTGCCTCAAGATTCTTGCTGTTTTCGTAAAGTTTCAACCCGTATCACCATTTTTCTTTTGCCCTCAAATGATAGGGGTTTTGCAACATATCAATCTGCCTGTGTGGATTAACCGGAATATAAACGACAAAAACCCCCGGCTGGTATGAATGATCTTTCGATTGAAAACTACAGCATCCTTAGCGCAGTTTTAATCAAATCTTCAACACTCAGCACACTACCTTCTGTTCTGATAATCCTGTCAATCGTTTTTTCTGCCAGGGGTTTGCTAAAGCCCAGCATTACCAATCCTGATAACGCTTCATCTTTTTTGGTATTGTATTGTGTTTCTAAAAATTCTCCCTGAACTCCGGTCTTTTCAAGCTTGTCTCTTAAATCAACAATGATGCGCTGGGCCGTTTTGTTTCCTATTCCTTTCACTGATTGAATCAGCGATGTGTCTCCACGCACGATGGCGTTGCGCACTTCATCGGGGCTGAGCGATGAAAAAATCAGTCGTGCAGTATTGGCGCCGATTCCTGAAACCGTTATTAACTGTTTGAAAATAAGGCGTTCATCCTCGCTGGCGAAACCAAACAGCACCAATGCATCTTCCCTTACAATGAGATGAGTAAGCAGGCGGCAAAACACAGCATTTTCGGCTGATGGATCTGGCAATGAACTGTAGGTGTGTAATGATATCTGAAGCAAATAACCCACACCATTGCAATTGATCACTGCAAAGGCAGGTTTTTTTTCAATCAGGGTTCCTTCGATAAAAGAGTACATATATTGTTTGTCAGGTGTTTACGACGATATAATAACTTTGGTGAGTGAAAAGAAGGCAAAAATACAATTTTGGCTTGATCATTTTATTGTGTTTTTCTGGCCATGAACAAAAAAAATGAACTAAATTAGTGGCTCTGTTTCCAACACCAATCTTATACATTGATTAACCAAAACCTGAAAACATGACAACTAAAACCACCTTGCAAAAAGAGGCCCTGGCCTATCATTCTGAAGGGAAGCCCGGAAAAATTGAAGTGATTCCGACCAAACCCTACTTTACCCAACGCGACCTTTCTCTTGCCTATACGCCGGGAGTTGCTACACCCTGTCTTGAAATTGAGAAAAATCCTGATGATGTATATAAGTATACCTCAAAGGGGAATCTGGTTGCTGTTATCTCGAACGGCACTGCGGTGCTGGGATTGGGCGACATAGGCGCCATGGCCGGGAAACCTGTGATGGAAGGGAAAGGCCTGCTTTTTAAAGTTTTTGCCGATGTTGATGTGTTTGATATTGAAGTTGACCTGAAAGATACAGAAAAACTGATAGAAACCATCATTGCCATTGCACCCACATTCGGCGGGATTAACCTCGAAGACATCAAAGCTCCGGAATGTTTTGAAATTGAAACCCGTGTGCAGGAAGCCATTGATATTCCGGTAATGCACGACGACCAGCACGGAACCGCCATCATTACCTCGGCTGGTTTGCTCAATGCATTGCTTATTAACGGTAAAAAGATTGAAGATATCAAAATTGTTGTGAATGGTGCCGGGGCCTCTGCGGTGTCCTGCACAAACCTTTACATTAAACTTGGGGCAAAACCGGAAAACATCATCATGCTCGACAGCAAGGGAGTGATATACAAAGGCCGGCCCGGCCTGCATGCAGTTAAAGAAAAGTTTGCCGTTGAAACCGATGCCCGTACACTGGAAGATGCAATGAAAGGTGCCGATATGTTTCTCGGATTATCAGTGGCAGGCGCACTCAAAAAAGAACTGCTCCTGAAAATGAATTCCAATCCGATTGTGTTTGCCCTGGCCAATCCAGTTCCTGAAATTATGCCTGAAGAAGCATGGTCGGTGCGCAACGACCTGATCATGGCCACAGGACGTTCTGACTATCCCAACCAGATCAACAATGTGCTTGGTTTCCCCTTTATTTTCAGGGGTGCGATGGATGTACGCGCAACCAAAATCAACGACGAAATGAAACTGGCAGCCGCTTATGCCCTTGCTGAACTTACCAAGCTGCCGGTTCCCGATGAGGTGAATGTTGCCTACAAAACCGGAAATCTACGCTTTGGCAGAGATTATATTATTCCGAAACCCATGGATCCCAGATTAATAGAGCATGTAGCACCGGCAGTTGCCAAGGCTGCAATGGAAACGGGTGTGGCACGTAAACCTATTGCCGACTGGGAAACATATCGCGATGACCTGCGCAAAAGAATGGGATTGGGCGATCCGGTGAAAAGGTTCATCCGTGCCAAAGCCAAAGCCGATCCCAAACGGGTTGTTTTTGCTGAAGCCGAAAGCTATAAAATCCTAAAAGCAGCCGAACTGGTAAAAGATGAAGGAATGGCCATTCCCATCCTTCTTGGTAACAAGGAAGTTATCAGTGGTTTGATCAAACAGTATGAGTTGGAGCTGAACAATGTTGAGATCATTGATCCCAAATCAAAAGAAGAGGCCGACCGCCGTATGCAGTTTGCTGAGATCCTTTTCAGAAAACGCCAGCGCCGAGGTGTTACACTTGCTGCCGCAAAAGACCGGATGCTTCACCGCAATTATTTTGGTCCCATGTTGCTTGAAAGCGGCTATGCCGACGCGGTTATCTCAGGTTTGACAAGGAATTACCCCGATACCATTCGCCCGGCTCTCCAGATAATCGGAAAACGAAAAGATGCCAAAGTGATCTCAGGGATGTATATGATACTTACCAAAAAAGGGCCATTCTTCTTTGCCGATACAACAGTGAACATGAACCCTGATGAAGAAACCTTGTTTGAAATAGCGCTTCAAGCTGCGGAAAAAGTGAGGGAGTTCAATATCGTACCGCGCATTGCCATGCTCTGCTACTCTAACTTCGGTTCAAACGAAGGCAGGGTTCCGGTGTTGGTGAGAAATGCAGTAGCAAGATTGCACAAAGAATATCCCGATCTGATTGTGGATGGCGATATTCAGGCAAATTTCGCACTGAATAACGAAATGCTCAGGGAGAATTTCCCTTTCAGCAAACTGGTTGACGGGCCGGCCAATACGCTGATCTTCCCATACCTTACAGCCGGAAACGTAGCTTACAAGCTTATGCAGGAAATGGCTGGTTTTGAAGCTGTAGGCCCCATTCTGATGGGCTTGAACAAATCGGTCCATATTTTGCAAATGGGAAGCTCTGTTGCCGAAATTGTTAATATGGTAGCCATAGCAGTAACAGATGCTCAGAAAAAAGCATAAAAAGGACTGCTAAAAACAAGCCGGCACTGAACAAGCGGTTATCTTTTCTGTTTCAAGGATAACCGCTTGCACTTTTATTAGATCAGGTGTAGCTATATAGATGTTTTGTTATTTTTGCTTTTGTAATCAATAACCAATTAATCCTAGAATCATGAGAAAAATCACCGTTATCGGCGCCGGAAATGTTGGAGCAACCTGTGCCAATGTTATTGCACAGAAAGACTTGTGCCGCGAAGTAGTGCTTCTTGATATTAAAGAAGGCATGGCCGAAGGCAAAGCCCTTGATATCTGGCAAACTTCTTCAATCAACCACTTTAACACACGTGTAACCGGTGTAACCAATGATTATCTGAAAACGAAAGGTTCCGGTATTGTGGTGATTACATCCGGTTTGCCACGCAAGCCCGGCATGAGCCGCGACGACCTGATCAAAACCAATGCAACCATAGTAATCGAAGCCGTTGAAAAAGTGATCAGGTATTCCCCTGAAGCCATAATCATAGTGGTAACAAACCCCCTCGACGTAATGACCTATGCCGCATACAAGGCAGCACGTAAGGACAGCCGTAAGGTTTTTGGGATGGCCGGCATACTTGATACGGGTCGCTACAAGGCATTTATTGCCGATGCGCTTCATGTTTCACCCAAAGATATTCACTCCATGCTGCTTGGTGGACACGGTGATGCCATGGTTCCCCTGCCGCGCTACACCAGTATTTCGGGAATTCCTGTTACCGAACTTCTCAACAAAGAAGAAATTGAAAAGATTGTTGACCGTACACGAAAAGGTGGGGGTGAACTGGTGAACCTGATGGGAACTTCAGCCTGGTATGCTCCGGGTGCGGCAGCCGCTCAAATGGTGGAGGCCATCGTTGACGACCAGCATCGTATTTTCCCGGTAAGTGCGCTATTGAGGGGAGAATATGGTATGAAAGATGTTTACATGGGTGTACCGGTTATCCTGGGAGCCGGAGGGATTGAAGAAATAGTTGAACTTAAACTCAACTCCGAAGAAATGAAGCTGGTGAAAGAATCAGCAAATTCGGTGAAATCAATTATGAAGCTTCTTGATGATATGAAGCTCATTGCAGATTAGAGTAATAATCAGATGATTGGTCAGGTTGCCGCTGGCATTGTCAGGATAACAGGCTAATTTCACGGCCCTATCCGTTTCAATTGTTTTTTGAAAACACCACGGAAGCAGCCAAAAGCACCCAAACTATTTTCCTTATCTCCCGGCTTTGATCAGCGAATCCCAAAGTGATTGATATCACTACAGCGAAGTCTCGCCTTGTCATCATTTTTTTCCGGGCATTAGAAGGCATAAATCAGTAGTGTCCGGTAAACTTCAAGGAGTCTCATTGTCATATGGCAATAATTCATTTTTTTACCGGACACTACCGGGCATAAATACTGAAAATCAGAAATATTTTGATTATTTTGCAGCCGGTTTGTCCCTTGTTGATATTATGCGGTTATTGTTAGGAAGTTTCAGCTTTGTTTTCAGTATAGTTATTGCCTTTGTTTTGGCAATACCGTTGTTTATGTTGCTTCCCGAGAAAATCAGCCAGAAGTTCGCAGTCAGGTTGATTGAGCACCAGGTCAGGGCTGATGGCACTTGCAGGTTTTACATTGACCTGAATAATAACGGCTATAGTGAGATGGTTCTTTGTGGTCAGAACAACCCCTGGTCGGTTTTTATAAATGTTGCCGTTCATGATGGGATTGTTGGCCAATGGAATTTTCCTGGTTCATTTCCCGCAGGAAATACAAAATTTTTAACCGGCGATTACGACCAAAATAGTTTTCTGGAGTTTTATGTATTTATTCTCCAGCATGATTCGCTCTGGCTGCATTCTTTTGAACCCTTAAATCCTGACAACACCGAAACCTTAAAGAAATTTATTGATGTCATCAAACCGCGTGACGGAATCATTGAGGTTTACATAAAAAAAGGCGGTTTACATGACATGAATGGCGATGGATACAACGACCTCGTTTTTGGTGTGGAAGCATCCTTTTCTGCTTATCCGCGCAGGATTGTTCTGTTTGATATTTACAACGACACCTTGCACAGATCTGATGTAATGGGGGCTGGAGTTAACAGAATTTTATTTGACGATCTGAACAGGGATGGCAATCCTAACCTGATATTACATACCCTAAGCCATTGCAACACAATCCCCGGCACGACACCTTTTCATGACCACAGTTGCTGGCTCATGGTCATGAACCACCAATTGGATTTCATTTTCGAACCAGTTGAGCTTAAAGGGGAGTTTGGTATGTTCACTGTGTATCCGGTTAGAGCCAACGATGAAACAAACCTGGTGGCGCTGCATCATGTTTTCGGTGAAAAGAACCCCAATTCTGCATTATATGTTTTTGATATCCAGGGTAATGAGATTTTGAGGGAGGATCTTATAAATTATGACTCCCGGCGCAGTGCATTGCTTTTCACCCCTGATCATACAGATAACAACGAACTTCTGGTGGTATCCCATACTGATGAGAGAATTTACAATATCAATCGGAATTTGCAGATCGAACGAATACTTGCTGAATACAAGACCGGATTCCACCCGTTTTATCTGGATCTCAATAACAATGGCGCGGAAGAGATAATATTGATTGAAAGAAATGCAAGGGTCATGCGGATTTACCAGGCAAATTTCGCCCATCCTGTTGATGTTGAATTGTTTGAGCCTTCTGATGGATCGCCTCAAATCTCGGTAAAGTATTCGGGCGATGAGCATCCTGAGTTTGCTGTTCAGATTGGAAAGAACTTCGCACTTTTCTTATTTGACAGCAATCCGGCGTATCATCTCCGGCTTCCTCTGTACATTTTGTCTTATTCCGTAGTTTTATCGCTTATTATTCTGATCCAGTACCTTGCACGAAAAAGGGTGCAAAAACGCATTGCAATTGAACGCCAGCTCTCAACACTCCAGATCAACAACCTGCTCAACCAGCTTGACCCTCACTTTACATTTAACAGCCTTAATTCAATCGGGCATAGCATTTTAAAGGAAGAGAAGGAAGTGGCTTATAATTATCTGATCAAGTTTTCGCAACTGATCAGGAGCGGGCTTTCCGATTCTGAAGTGGTTTCAAGAAGCATAGAAAAAGAGCTTCAGATTGTTCGTAATTATCTGGATCTGCAAAAACATTCACAAGAAAACAATTTTCACTACAAGATTGATATACAGGACTCTGTGAATTTGCGATGGGAAATCCCCAAGATGATTCTGATGACTCACGTGGAAAATGCACTGAAGCATGGTTTGCCATCGGTTAAAGATAATGGATTGATCCGTATTGAAATCACCACCTGGTCGGATTATATTAAACTGGTGATTGAAGACAATGGCATAGGCCGGAAACAGGCCGCAGTGAAAAACGGTGATTCCACCCGCAAAGGTCTGCAGCTCATCGAGGGCTTTATCGGGTTCTTTAACCGTTTCAATACCGGGAAGATCAGCCAGGAAATCATTGACCTGTTTCACCCTGACGGTAAACCATGCGGTACCCGCGTAGTAATACTGATCCCGGCTCAGTACAATTATTCCTTCAGCAGTCAATGATTTCCGGGTATACATGATTGCCAGATTCTTGCTATGAGTTCAATCATAAACACTCCCGCTGAACATTTCGATCATTGGGCTTGATTTATCAGACATGCCACAGTCACTATAGGTCAGTGAAATTGACCGGCATAATGTACAAAGCGAAGATGATTTTGGTAAACGATAACACTATATACAAGGCTAATAATTCATTTTAAACCCTTTATGCCGAGTATATTCAAAAAGACAACTGAATGCTTTGAAAATGAACCGATTTAATACTGTATACTGGCATATTTTCAAATTTTTTAGCCTTTGGGAGCGGAAATGAATTACAGTATTTGATTTCCGCTCTGGTAATCTACAATGTGGCTCGTTTGATAAGATGGTTTTCAGAACTATGCCAGCCGGCACACTGCACGATTTATCTTTTTAAGTATCAAGGCATCTTATTAATCAAGCGGTATTTCCTAATTTTGCAGCAATGAAAAGCCAAACCATGAAGAAAATTGTTGTACTCAGTGGCGCCGGCATCAGCGCAGAAAGCGGCATCAGTACATTCAGGGACGCCGGCGGACTGTGGGAGAACCACCGGATTGAAGATGTTGCCACCTATGATGCATGGGTGCGGGATCAGGATTTGGTGATGAAGTTCTACAACCTGCGCCGCAAGCAATTGCACGAGGTTGAACCCAATGCCGGCCATTTTGCACTGGTGAAACTTGAACAGAAATACGATGTGCAGATCATCACCCAGAATGTTGACGACCTGCATGAACGCGCCGGGTCAAAAAACGTGCTTCACCTTCATGGAGAATTAAAAAAGGTTCGCAGTACCGCTGATGCTTCACTGGTATACGAACTGGATGGTTGGGAACTGAAAAAAGGCGATGTTTGCGAAAAAGGTTCGCAGCTTCGCCCTCATATTGTTTGGTTTGGCGAACCTGTGCCCATGATCATTCCGGCAGCCCAACTGGCTTCGACGGCTGATGTTTTTATTGTGGTGGGCACCTCCCTGCTGGTGTATCCGGCTGCCGGTCTCATTGATTATGTGGCGGCGAAAGCGCCCAAATATATTGTTGACCCGAATGCCCGCGACATCCGGCACATCTCAAATCTTACCGTCATTGCCGAAAAAGCGGGAACAGGTCTGGTGAAGCTGGTAGATGAACTCCTTCATGCAAATAATTGATTTTGATGGTAGAATCCCTGAAAAGCAACGAGGAGTATAAGGTGTTGCTGAACAAAGCAATGCGTTTCTGCGACATACAGGACAGAAGCCCGCTTGAGTTGGAGCAAAAGCTTGCTTTTTGGGGATGCCGGCCGGAATGGATGAATCCGATCCTTGAAGAATTAAAAGCCGGGTCATACCTCAGCGAACAGCGTTTTGCCGAAAGCTTTGCAAGAGGCAAGTTCAGGATCAAGGGCTGGGGAAGAATGAAGATTATGGCGGCGCTTTTTCGCCAGAGAATACCCTCCACCATGATTCATGATGCCCTTTCTCAGATTGACGAAGAAGAGTACCGCGAAACCCTCATTGGTATTATTGTAAAAAAAATGAAGATCACAAGCGGCGATAAACGTACAAGAATCAACAAAACGGCTACTTTCGCCATCGGGAAAGGCTATGAATCACCTCTGGTGTTTGAAGTTATTAATGAGTTAAAAATAGATTAATGGTAACAACAGAAATGGTAAAAGACCTGCGTAAGAGGCTGGAAGCCTTGAGGAGGTTTCTTTGACGTGGATAAAAGAAAAGAACTTATCGCAGAAGAGGAAAAGATAACACAATCCGAGGGCTTCTGGAATGATCCCAAAAAGGCTGAAACCGTATTAAAAGCGATAAAAGAGAAAAAGGATTGGGTAAAAGCATACGAACAAGCGTTTACTGCGTTTGAAGATCTTGAAGTTTTGTGGGAGTTCTACCAGCTTGATGAGGCCGGCGAAGATGAAGTGGAAAAGCAATATAAAACGTCGCTGAAACTAATTGAGGGCCTTGAGTTTCGCAACATGCTCAGTGGTGAGGAAAACAAGCTTGGCGCGATTATTCAGATTACCTCCGGCGCCGGTGGTACCGAAAGCCAGGACTGGGCCGAGATGCTTATGCGTATGTACCTTCGCTGGGGCGAACGCAACGGATATGCCACCAAAATCATTGACCACCAGGAAGGCGATGTAGCAGGCATCAAATCGGTTTCCATTGAATTTGAGGGCGACTATTCTTTTGGTTATCTGAAAGGCGAAAACGGCGTGCACCGCCTGGTAAGGCTTTCCCCTTTTGATGCCAACCACAAGCGCCACACTTCATTTGCATCGGTGTATGCCTATCCTGTGGTGGACGATAATATTGTGATTGAGATCAATCCGGCCGATATTAGCTGGGACACTTTTCGTTCGAGCGGGCCTGGTGGTCAGAATGTGAATAAACTTGAAACAGCGGTCAGATTGCGTCACGCCCCATCAGGAATTGTGGTTGAATGCCAGGAAACACGTTCGCAGGCCCAGAACCGTGAAAAAGCCATTCGCATGCTCAAATCGCAACTCTATGAAATTGAGTTAAGGAAGAAGCAGGAAGCGCAGGCGAAAATCGAAAGCAGCAAGAAACTGATAGAATGGGGTTCGCAAATCAGGAATTACGTAATGCATCCTTACAAGATGGTAAAGGATTTGCGCACCGGACATGAAACTTCCAATGTGCAGGCGGTTATGGACGGCGAAATTGATGATTTCATCAAAAGCTATCTGATGGAATTCGGACAATCCTGATATAGTTTTTGCCGCCTGGGCGCGAGAGCGCAAAGTGTGTTTTTTTTGAGAACCAGGGGAGCCAATGCCAGATGTCAATTGGTGCTCATGGCTACCGGGGAAAACTAATCACCCCCATTACTCCAACCCTCCAATACTTTCTCACAGCAGCTACAAAACACCCTTGCCATCTTACCTCTCAAACATTAACCCCCGGCTTAGTGTCCCGCTCTTCCATTGTTTCTGGCAGCCATCCTTTTACTGTTGGCCATATCCAGGGAACCACCCCCGAAAGCGGTTTGTAAAGGTAGGACTCGGAACGCATTTTTTCGGTAATCAGCTTTTGGTTCGTATCAAAGTTGTTAATAATAAAGATGGCGATGCCCATGAAAAGCGCAGCCTTGACTAATCCCAGGGCCAGGCCTCCGATCCGGTTCAAAACGCCTAGTGCGGCCCAGTCGGCTACTTTCGTAAAAAGCCGTCCGATCAGCTGGATTACCACAACCACTGCGATAAAGGTTAGAACAAACGCAATAATGTTCAGGTATTGGCTTTCCCATTCAAGTGTGGTTCTGAGCCAGCTGGCTACCCAGCCCGAAAAATGAATGGAAAAATAGATGCCTGCAACCAGTGCAACCAACGATGAAACACTCAGGATCAGTCCTTTGGAAAACCCGCGATAAGCCAGCCAGATAATGGGGATTACGAGAATGATGTCGAGAATACTCATAGTTATGGGGTTAGGGTTTGTATCGTTTGGCCAGCTCCGACGAAAAAACAAAATCATTCAGTTCGTGCACATTGCTTTTGAGGATTTCTTCCTTGTTGCCTTCCCACCAAAGCTTTCCCTTGTGTATGAATGAAATTTTATCGCCGATTTCCATCACCGAATTCATGTCATGAGTATTTATTACGGTGGTGGTTTCAAATTCCTTTGTGATTTCGCTGATGAGTTTATCAATCACATTGGCTGTATTGGGGTCAAGGCCGGAATTGGGTTCGTCGCAGAATAAATACCTTGGATTCATGGAGATAGCCCTGGCAATGGCTACCCTTTTTTTCATGCCGCCGCTCAATTCAGCCGGCAGCAGGTGGTTAAAGTTATTCAGGTTTACCCGTTCGAGGCAGAAGTTAGCCCTGTCAAGCTTTTCCTTTGTGGTTAATTTGGTAAACATAGAAAGCGGGAACATCACGTTTTCTTCCACGGTCATGGAATCGAACAATGCGCTCCCCTGAAACAACATTCCTATTTCGCGCCTGATTTCTTTCAACTTGCCGCTTGACATTTCAGAAAACGGCCTGCCATCGTATTCAATTGTTCCGGAATCGGCTTTGATCAATCCAACCAGGCATTTCATCAGCACGGTTTTACCCGAGCCGCTGGCTCCGATAATCAGGTTGGTTTTCCCGCGTTCAAATTGTATGGAAATGTCTTCCAGAACCTTATGGTCGCCAAAACTTTTTGATATATTGTTGGCTACAATCATGTGAGAAGTAATTGGGTAAGTATCAGGTTGAAAACAATGATCATAATGCTGCTGTAAACTACGCCTTTGGTACTTGCGGTTCCCACTTCAAGCGCCCCGCCTTTGGTGTAATAACCATAATAGCTTGAAATAGATGCAATGAGAAAAGCAAAAACCGCAGTCTTAATGAGTGCGTAATAAATGTTAAACGGCACAAAAAAAGATTGTATCCCGTAAATATAAACCTCTGAGGAAACCAGGCCTGTTGTGACGCCGGCAAGCCATCCCCCCAGCACCCCCAGAAACATGCTGATGATAATCAGCACAGGATTGATCAGCACAAGGGCAACTATCTTGGGAAAAATCAGGAAAGCGGCCGGGTTGATGCCCATGATCTCAAGTGCATCAATTTGTTCGGTAATACGCATGGTACCAATCTCGGACGCAATGCGCGAGCCTACTTTTCCGGCTAAGATCAGGCTGATGATGGTAGGTGAAAATTCCAGAACGATTGATTCGCGTACTGATAAGCCAATTGTGTATGTTGGAACCAGCGGATGTTCAATGTTAAAGGCCATCTGGATGCATAAAACGGCTCCCATAAAAACAGAAATGATCACCACTATGCCAAGCGAATCCAGTCCCAGGCGATCCATTTCATGCCCGATGCGGCGAAGATAAATCAGCTCATTTTCAGGGCGTTTGAAAACCCTTTGCATCAGCAGCAGGTATTGACCCAATTCATTCAGCCATTTCATATTTACAATCTTTCGGCTAAGTTAAGCATATTCTTTTAGTACGGTGTAATGAAAAACGTACTACCTTTGATATTTTATATTCAGAGGCAGATTAAAATATGCAGGCAAGCCCTGCGTTTTACATCCTGACTGAGGCCTGATAAGATATTGTTGAGATAAAACGGGTGTGAGAATTAATCAGATAATAACCAATTTCATTATACTATGGCAAACAGAAAATTAATGTATCTGGCTGGATTCATGATCTTTATATTGCTTTTCAGTTCTTGTTATTCATCGCGAAAAGGCCGTAGCGGCAACAAACGCTATAACCGCGAAAGATGCGATTGCTCCAGGTTCAGCAATATGGTTCATCACGAAAATACCTGCACTGTTGATTGGATGGCGCATCATGGAAGGGAAAGCGATACTCGGTAAATACCTGCCTCCGGCTTTAGTTGACCCCATTTCTGACTGGTTCAAGAACCATCGTGCCTTGTTAAAAATCGCTTCTGCCCGCAGCAGCAAGCTGGGCGATTACCGGCCTCCTTTCAAAGGGCTTCCGCATCGTATTTCAGTGAACCACAATCTGAACCAACACGAATTCCTGATCACCCTGATTCACGAAATGGCTCATTTGCTTTGCTTTGAAAAACATGGCAGGCGTGCAAAACCACACGGGAAGGAATGGAAACTGCAATTCAGCAATCTTTATGATGAACTGAAAGCGCCCGATGTTCTTCCACCCGAAGTGCATCAAGCCATGAAGTTGTTTTTTAATCCGGAAACCACCTACCGGAAAGGAAACGCAATGCTGAAACCTGTGCTCAGAAAATACGATCCACACTCGGTGCTGGTTGCGGTTGAGGATGTTTCTGATGGCGGCATATTTTTATTTAACCGAAAACTTTTTCGTAAAGTGCGGAAGGTACGCACCAGGCATCAATGTATGTGCTTGAATAACAACCGCATGTATGTTTTTAGTCCGCAGGCGCGGGTTTTGCCGGAGCAGACAATTTGATTTCTTTAAAAACCTTATATTTGGAAAAAAATCATTCATTTATAGCAATTCAATCATGAACCAAAATAACTTTTGTGTAATTATGGCCGGCGGTGTCGGTGCCCGTTTCTGGCCCATGAGCAAAACAGCCCGCCCGAAACAGTTTATTGATATTCTTGGAACCGGCGAAACATTGATACAATCCACTTTCAACCGGTTCACAAAGATTTGCCCTGTTGAAAACATATACATTGTTACCAGCGAAATCTACCGCGACCTGGTAAAACAACAGTTGCCGCTGGTTACCGATGAACAGGTGCTGGGCGAACCCATGCGCCGCAATACAGCGCCCTGCATAGCCTATGCAAATTATAAAATTCTCAATAAAAATCCCGAAGCCAATATCGTGGTCGCACCCTCGGACCACATCATCTCAAAAGAAGAAAATTTCGTTGAATCAATCCTGGCGGGATTGGATGCCACAGCCCACAACGACTGGCTTCTTACCATAGGCATACAGCCTACCCGGCCCGATACCGGTTATGGATATATCCAGTTTGATGAAAACAGCACATTCGACAAGCGGATTTCAAAAGTGAAAACTTTTACCGAAAAACCACAGCTTGACCTGGCGATTTCCTTTCTGAAAAGTGGCGATTTTTTGTGGAATTCAGGCATCTTTATCTGGAGCCTTCAAAGTATTATGAAGGCATTTGAAAAATACCTGCCAGAGGTGAATGATGTTTTTAAAGAAGGAAACGGGAAATATGATACCCCGGAAGAAAGTGCATTTATTTCAACTGCCTACACCATTGTTAAAAACATTTCAATTGACTATGGCGTGATGGAAAAGGCCGGAAATGTTTTTGTGCTTTCCGCCGATCTGGGCTGGTCCGACCTGGGAACCTGGGGATCGTTGTATGAGAACCGCCCGAAAGATAAAAACGGTAATGCAATAGTTGGCAGCAATGTAATGGCCTATGATCTCAACAACTGCATTGTGAACATGCCCAAGGATAAACTTGTTGTACTTCAGGGACTTGAAGACTACATTGTTGTTGAAGACGACAATGTACTCCTGGTTTGCCGCAAACAAGACGAACAGGAAATCCGCCGCTTTGTAAACGATGTGAAAGTAGAGAAAGGGGAGGGGTTTGTTTAGTGGAGTGTTTGGGTGTTTTCCGATAGTCCCGTACTGATAGCTATCGGGAGCGATTGGGAGAACAATTGAACAATGGAACAATAGAACAATAGAACAATAGAACAATTGAATGGTGAAGTAAAACAGGTGGTTGATGCCGGAATTTTAAGTGAGTCAAGGCTCGGAAGCCTTCGCACAAGCTCAACGACCGGCAGGGCCACCGGAAGGGATCCAAGCCCGCTGTGGCGGGATTGAAGCCCTGAAGCATGATAATAGAACAATAGAATGGTGAAGTTTAGGGCTTCGATCCTCTCCTGCGTTGAGGCTCGGATCCCTTTCAACCTCCGGGCACTGAGCCTGCCGAAGTGCCGGGCAGTTTATTGCAAAAATGTCGTTTCGACAAGCTCAACGACCGGCAGGGCCAACAGAAGGGAACCAAGCCCGCTGTGGCGGGATTGAAGCCCTGAAGCATGACAATAAAATAATAGAATAATAGAACAATTGAATAATGAACAATAGAACATCCCGAAAGGCTATCGGGATCCATCATCTATTTTCCATTTTTTCACCCCTGACCCATACCAATTATAACATCCTCAAAGGCATGCAGTAAGAATCCGAAGGCCATTGAGGCCATCTTAGCCTATCGGGCCTGGAAGTCTGCAAATCATAACTATCAATACACCACAATCTTTCTTGCAAAGCTTCCAGCATCAGCATTGAGCTTAAGAAAATATAGCCCCGGGGGTAACTGGCTGCGGTTTAGTTCAAAAGTATGCTCACCGGATGGCAATATCCCCTGATAAAGCGATTTTAATTTTCTGCCTCCCGCATCGTAAAGTTCCAGCATAGTGTTTGAAGGTTTCGGCAGGGAAAAACTGACGGAGGCACTTTCAGTTAAAGGGTTGGGATAAACTGAAAAATTCGTGCCGACTTCCGGGATGTCTGTAATTCCAACAGTTGTAACCAGATAGTCAAAAAAATCTGACTTGAATGTTATTTCAGCATAAACCTGATCCCAGAAGTCAGGATATAGAAACTCAAAACGAATACTATTCAAAGGTGGTTGTGGAATCCATGGTGTAAATCTGGTGTAGTAATTAAGTATGAAGGCCTTTCCTTCCTGCCAGCTTCCGCCAAAAGGTCTCTCAAAATCCACATAACAGTTATCGCAAGGATATTCCAGGAACACATTAAATGAAGTGTTATAAAAAATACTCAGGCCCAGAAATTCCACATCAATGTTCCAAAGATGAAGGTGTATTTGTAAGGTGCTGTCATTCACTGTATAAAACTCAATCGAGGAAAAGGCGTATGGCTTTGCAATTGTATAATCATCACTTTCGCCTACCGCTTTAATGATGTATCTGGGCGGAAGATATGGATCAAACCCTGTTGTATCAACGAAGTAATAGGCAGAATCGGTGGATGTTAAAAGCTCAGCATTGATCGGGTTTATTTTATCCTCATAACGGAAAATATTACAGCCCAATATCGGATCGCCGGTTTCAGCCCAGGCATCCCAGGTGATCACAACCTGGGTTATGTCGCCCTGGGCAAAGCTATAAGTGTTTTTTATTTGCGCTGTGAGCTGGAAGCTCAGGCAGCATAAAGCGATGAGTGATATGTGTTTTTTCATCTTTGTTCATTTTTTGATTGTAAAAATAAAACATTAACCAATCCGGCCTTTTGCCGGATATGGCTGTCGGTACTCTTGATGAGTTTTCCCAGTTTGTGATCAAGGCCGGATATCGGGGCAGTTTTATTATCAAGCAAGCTGATATAATGCAAGGCAAGCGACTTTAAGAACAGCTCTTCATCAACCTTCGGCTTACCTGCAAAATCCGCATTTATTAAAAAGGTTTCCATATCACCGTAAGTTTGAAATGTTGCCTGCTGAGGATGCCGGCCAAGATCATACATCACAAGGTAAGCAGGGTTCAATTCAAGGGGAGGTACAATGTGAGGAGCGTCTTCGCGAATTACGTAATAAATTCTGTCGTTATCAATAAGAATATCCTCGTGTGGCAGCAAACTGTTTTTCTGGGATTGTGAAAAACAAAACAGGGGCAAAATCAATAAAAGTATTATTCTCATAAGGCTTGCTTTTAAAGCTTAATAAACTTACACATTCCTATATTCACACCATTTTTGAAAGCAACAACAAGATATAAACCTGCCGGCCAATGGCCTGTATCATGATTGATCTCCTGCCTGTTTTCAAGTTTGTATGATTCCAGAACCTGCCCGTAAGCATTAAAAATACTGATACGGACACCCCGGTTTATTTCTGCATCAGGGAAGCTTAGGCGCATATTGCCGGATACTGGATTAGGCGAAACCAGGATCCTGAAAATATCGGTTTTGCCATGATTTGTTCTATGTTCCTCAATGCCGTATGCAATATCTATGAAATCGCAGTTGTCCAGGAAGATTTCACTGTAAGTAATGGGGTGGGGGCATAACGAGTCATACACGTTAGTGTCAGGCATAATGCTGTCAAGTTCCAGCATGGCATTCATCTTTCTCAGGTAAATGTCGTAATCGTAGGCATTCAGCCTGTATTGGGTGCCATAAAACAATTTATCCTCATCCCTTGCCAGCATATGTGGATAAATCATATCAGGGAGGAGTTCAAGGGCGTTTACACCGAATTCTTCTCCAAAAATATCGTCATTTACATTAATAACTCCTACCAGGCCAACAGTTGGCGCAATGAAGTATGATAAATTTAATACGATGGAAGAATCAAATTTTTGCAAATCATCGAAAAACAAACCATACCATTCATCGTTGATGTCTTCGGGAAAAACAATTCTGTAATCCTGTATAACTCCGCTGCTGTCAAGTAAGATTAAATAGCCATTCTGCAGGATAGTACCATACATTCTGTGCCGGCCTGTGCAAAGAAATTGTCCCGAATCCAATTCCATGCAACGGCTTCCTATTCCATACAATGTATCTGCCAATCCGAAGGGGGTAACCCATTTTTCATTTCCCTGTGTATCATACATTGCAAATGTTGGCCTTATAACATATTGCTCGTTCCATGGATTTTTCCAGTATGCATTTCCGGCAACAAGAATGTCTTCGTTATTTGTGGTTTTGATCATCTTTGTCATCACAGGCTGGAATGCTTCCGGATAGACATTATGGTCAATTACCGGCTTTCCCCACAAAAGTTCTCCGGATTGATTAAGCTTGACCAGGAAAGTCATTTCAGTGTGCAAATCGCCCATATTTAGTAACAATAACATATAATTGCCGTTGTTTAAAACCACCAGATTAGAGCCGGAAGCAAAATGATTATCGCTCATGAATATTTTGCACCATTCGGGTTCAGCACATGCATTGAACTTTGATACAAAAGGTTTGCTTTTGTTGTTCAGATAATAAATTCCGCAAATAATAAAACCACCATCATCAGTTGGTTTAAACTGCAACATTTCTATTATTTCATTAAGAACCAAAGACCTGCTCCACAGGGTGTCGCCATTTATATCAATTTTGTATAAACGAGTGCCCCCAATTTCCTGATATTTTCCAGAATAGCCTCCAAAAATATATCCGCCATCATAACTTTTGTTCAAACTACCAATGTAATCATATGTTTCTTCAACACCGTAAAATTTCTCCCAGTATTGGCCGAAAACAGGATGTGTCAGCAATATTATTAAATGTAATAATATGATTATTAGTATGCGCATGATAAATAGTTAAAAACCTGCATCCGGCAGATAGTTTGCTGCCGGATGCAGGAAGAGTTTTATTTAACTTTTATAAATCTTCCGCTTTCAACGGATTGTTGATTGTTAATCAGGTTGAGCATATAAACACCGGGGTTCAAATTGCCTATGTAAATGACTTTCTGATCTGTTGCTTTTTCTACTCCTACCTGCTTTACAATTCTTCCATCAGAAGCAGTGATCTGAAAATAAGCATTATCGGGCAATCCTTTCATGGAATAATGTACTGTGATAACGTCTAAAGCCGGATTGGGGGTTATCTTTAAGGCTTGGTGCTTTTTAAGCAATTCTTTCATTCGCAAATACTCAGCTTCTCTTGCAAAGATACTTTTTTCATCCGGATCATCCGGGATTTCCAGTTCACACAGTTCATAAAGTGACAACACATTACATGCATAAATTTTTGCCATTCCATATCCGTTTTCAGCAATATCCAGTAATGCATCAAGTTGCAAACTGTCAGCATTTAGCAGGCTTTGTTCGTTTATCTGCATTTCTTTGCGTATGGCATAATAATCCAGCATGGAGTTATACTCGTCATACTCATTGGTGGTAAGGCTAAAAGCCTGAGGGATATTGTTCAGTACGGCTTCTGCGCTTGTATAGTCCTGTTCATTAAAATAAACAAAAGCAAGGTGATATTTTGCATCCTTGCGTCCGGCATTATCAAGCAAGCCAATCAAAGAATCACGCGAAGCTGATACATTGACTGTATCGTTCATGTAGTGATATTTCAATAAACCGAAATGTTTTGCCGCCTCCTGTCTGTAGTGAGAAAGCCCGGATTTCAACATTTCAAGTCCGCCGGCAATATCTTTCCCTTCCAGGATTTCAGCCATCATATATTCAGGCATTGGCGTAATCCTGTAATCAAGGCTGGCAATCAAGTTGTCGTCTTTTGCTGAGTGGGGATTTGCTACCATGATATTGCGAATCATTGCATTATTGAAAACGTCCTCTTTTTGAACAGCAACTTTAATTACTTCATTTGATAAATAAGGTGATATGTTCATTAAGTTGAGGTAGATGGCAAAAGATTCAGTCGGCAGGCTTGCCAGAACGGCTGATTTTAATCCTTCGGTATCGCCTCCATCTACCAGATGAGAGATATAATCCTCTATTGAGGCCGACATTGTTTTGGAGTCAATCATATGAGGGATTTGGACATTGGGATCAATTTCGACTATCCCCGGAAGATTTGGGAAATTGCTTGGGCAACTCAATTCTGCATCATAGCTCGCATTGTTACCTTCATTTGCTTGGGCAGTAACCGAGAAGTGAGTATAATCCAGGGGTTCATGGTTTAAATTGCTTTGATCATGATAAATATAAAAGATGTCCAATCCCCAGTTTGAAATATCCGAGTATTGCTGTCCCGACCAACTGAACTGGTTTCCTGCAGGGGCATTTGGTTCATCAGCGAAAGAGCCTTGGTATTCTGCGAGGCCATACCCATATTGGCCCCAATCCCATATATCATATCTATTATCCGAGAATATATTGCATTTATAAACTAAACCATTCCCGTCATTGTCTCTCGCAGTGCTTTGAGACTTCAAAGCTGCAAGAAAATTTGTAAATGTATTATACACTTGATTGATATAAGGTAGTGTATTTTGAAATATAATCCCAAATCTCTCGTCATGTTCCATATTATTAATGAAGTTGTTTTCTTCAATAATAAAATTCGTTGAGTTCCTATATAGAATGCATGTTGATTCATGCCAACCTGGGGTATCGAAATCATTCCTCAAAATTAGTGAGTTTGTCTGACCACTAAAACTTAAAAATCTACTGGACATTATTGAAGTAAATGTGTTATCAGAAATAGTTATTAAATCAGTTGGATCAAAACTCATACCTGTAACACTCAATCAGCAATCAATAAAATCACTATTCTTTATTTGTATATTTCCACCAAGTGAAAAGATAGTTGCATTGCCACCTAGGTTATTATTGCTAAACAGACAGCTAAATGTTGAATTATTTATATATAGTACTGCCTGTTGAGCAAAAATACTTGGTGGGGCTATATTATAATTAAACCAAACTTCTCCGGTCCAATAATAATTGCTTAAATAATTATCGTCAACGATAAAGTTGCAATTATCTATTACGATCCTACATTTTGGAGATGGGCCTTGTACAATGGCGCAATTATTATTTTTAAATGTGGAGTTCTTAATTATTCCGGTACCTCCTCCTGTTCCAGAGTATGTTCCATGAAATTCAATTGCAGAATTAGCACCACCAATTGAGGCGTTATTATCCATAACAATTAACCCATGATAGGCAAGTTGATTGAAATTATAATTTGGATTACCAATAACTCTGATGCCATTCCATGCATAATTGGTGTTTGCAGCCAATGTAGCTCCATAAAGAAACAATTTACCTCCCATTTTAACATATGCAGTGGCTAATGGAGAAAACTTAACAACTACGTTAGCAGAAATGGTTAGCGTGCCACCAGCTTCAATGTTTAGCTGTTCTTCGATAAGCACTCCATTAGGATAAGTATTTATATCCCATGTTTCTGTACCTGTTACAGTGTAGGTTTGATAAACCACTTGAGCACTTGTAGAAATAGTAAATATTATGCTGAGCAAAAGGATAATATTATTTTTCATTTTGTTTTTTTGTATTTAATCTGTATATTATTTGTTTCTAAGGGTTTAGGGGATGCCAATTCCGTATTGTATTGTTCAGAATTGGCATAATTCGGATGAAGCCGTTTTTCCCCAGCCAAAATATGTTTTTATTGGTTAAGAAAAACCTGATAAGGCTTTTCTGATTGTAGGCTGATATGGGCAGTATAGAAATTAAAGAGGCTTTATTCTTTTTCTTGTATACATGCCGGTGGGCAGGCTTCCGCCTGCGTTCCATCAGGCAAGTAAACCGGCGGACAAGCTTCCACATGCGGCGGACACACACACACACACACTCTCTCTCTCTACAAAATCAAAGAATTTCGACAATAATGCCAGTGTTTTAGTAAGGGGCAGGAAGTTTATGAGTGCGTATGGTAGCATTTCTCTGATCGGTTTGCCGGGCTGCAAATCATTAGACAAATATAACTTACTTAGTTTATTATTAATCCGAAAAAACCGAAAAAGTAACCTAAAAAATGAAATATTTTTTAGTTAGCTGAAAAACAATGATATGCGAAGGGCGATATTGTTAAAAAGCGTGTAAAATAATTTTACGTGTATTTGTAAAGATACTTTTCCAAGCTGGATTAAATACAGGTGTTTTCAACGGTTATTTGCTTTTGATGATGGTTTTGTGAGCGGATTTGGTTCATGATCATCATTGGTAATCGAAGTAGTTTATACATCTAAATATATGCATAATATATTTGCCAACTGCTATTTTTTAATGATGCATGGATGATGGGATCCCGATAGCTATCGGGAGGAAAATATTTCATGTGTAGATATTGCCAATCGGAGGGATGCATTTTACATCATCAATTTTCCATGGATTTTATCACTCATCCCTCCTCCCGTAAAACTACTCCCGATAGCCATCGGGAGGTACTGAGATCACTTCCGATACTATCGGGGGCAAGGGGCTAAAATTTCATTTCTGTTACTTCTCCATCAACAATCAGCTTGCCTTCGGTGGCATGGCGGATTTCGTCAATGCTGACACCAGGAGCGCATTCAAGTAATCTGAAACCTTCAGGAGTAACTTCAATCACAGCCAGATTGGTTACAATTTTCTTCACACAGGCCACACCGGTTAAAGGAAGTGTGCATTCTTTCAACAGTTTCGACTGGCCCGAAGGTGAAGTATGCTGCATGGCCACAATAATGTTTTTGGCAGCGGCAACCAGATCCATTGCACCACCCATGCCTTTCACCATTTTGCCGGGGATTTTCCAACTGGCAATATCGCCTTTTTCCGAAACCTCAAAAGCGCCAAGCACTGTTAAATCTACATGGCCGCCGCGTATCATGGCAAAGCTGGTGGCCGAGTCGAAAAATGAAGCGCCTTTGACTACCGTAACCGTTTGTTTACCGGCATTGATAAGGTCGGGGTCTACTTCGGTTTCCGTTGGGAATTCTCCCATGCCCAGAATTCCATTTTCCGATTGCAACGTTACCTGCATTCCCTCCGGAATATAATTGGCAACCAGGGTAGGAATACCGATGCCCAGGTTCACGTAGTAGCCATCCTGCAACTCTTTGGCAATTCGTTGAGCAATTTGTTCTTTTGTAAGCATCTTTTTTGTGTTCAAGTGTTCGGGTGTTCAGGTGTTCAGGTAGTTTTAAAGCCTCATGGGCACATGAACACATAAACACATACGCACAATTTAACGAACCGTGCGCCTCTCAATTCTTTTCTCATAATTCACTCCCTGGAAAATTCTTTGCACAAAGATTCCGGGCGTATGGATGAAATTTGGGTCAAGCGTTCCGGCAGGAACCAATTCCTCTACCTCAGCAATGGTGATCTTGCCTGCCATGGCCATGGGTTGGTTGAAATTGTTGGCTGTGGCTTTGTAAACCAGGTTGCCCATGGTGTCGCCCTTCCAGGCTTTCACGATGGAAAAATCGGCGGTCAGGGCTGATTCCAGCACATGCGGCTTTCCGTTGAATATCCTTACTTCTTTTCCTTCAGCTACTTCGGTGCCAAATCCTGCCGGAACAAAAAATGCGGGAATACCGGCGCCTCCCGCACGGCAACGCTCGGCAAGTGTGCCTTGCGGAATCAATTCCACTTCAAGTTCGCCGCTAAGCAATTGGCGTTCAAACTCGTTGTTTTCACCCACATAGGAAGCGATCATTTTTTTGATCTGTCTTTTTTGCAACAACAATCCCAGTCCGAAATCATCCACACCGGCATTGTTTGAAATGCATATCAGGTTTTGTACTCCGGATTCAACCAATGCGTTGATGCAATTTTCAGGGATACCGCACAAGCCGAAGCCTCCCAGCATCAGGGTCATGCCATCCTGAATGCCGGAGATGGCCTCATGTGCGTTTTTAACTACTTTGTTCATGCCTGGATTTTGGTTCTGAAAAATTAGCTTGCCTGTAATGCCGCCAGAGCTTTATCATAATCTGGTTCCTGCCCGATTTCAGGAACCTGTTCAGTGTAAGCAATCTTTCCGGTTTCATCAATTATAACGATACAACGAGCCAGGAGTCCGGCAAAAGGGCCGTCGAGAATATCAACGCCGTAATTTTTGCCAAAATCAGGATGACGGAATACAGAAAGCGTAATTACATTTTCAATGCCATTGGTTGTACAAAAATCCCTGGCTGCAAATGGCAGGTCCTTTGAAATGGCCAGCACAACAGTGTTTTTCAGGCCTGCTGCCTCTTCATTGAACCTGCGAACCGAAGTGGCACATACTCCTGTGCCAAGACTTGGAAAAATGTTTAACAGCACTTTTTTGCCTTTGAGTTCTGACAAAGAAAATTCGCTTAGATCGGATTTAACAAGATTAAAATCCGGTGCAATAGAACCTGTCGCCGGTAATTCACCGGAAGTGTGGATGGTGTTTCCTGAAATTGTGATGGTGGCCATGTAGATTAGATTATTAAGTTAATGATTATTAAGAATGCAACAATTCGATTAGCGGGTTGGTTTAACGAAGGTAGAAAAAGTTGTTGAAGATATCAGGGGTTTTTTCTTTCAATAGGTTTTGGTGGCGTAAATACTTTGTTCGCAATTTGGGCAGCCTCATCCATTTCTGATTTTCCGAGGCAATGATCTACACCCTTGCGGTTAAAAAAAGCCACCAGTTCTGATGTGTCAAGGTTTCCAACTAGTTCATAGCCTGAAAGGGGGCAGCCTCCGACACCTGTAAGTACACTGTCAAAATTCCGGACACCCGATTCCCATGCAGCTTCAATCTTATCATGTAATTTCTTCTTACTGGTATGTAAGTGGAATCCAAATTCAACGGAAGGGAATTCGGCGAAAACAAAACCAAACAGTTCGGCAATGGAGGGTGGATTTGAAAGGCCAACCGTGTCAGAAACAGCAATATGGTTTACACCTTCACGATGTAATTTTTGAACCCATTCTGCAACAATTTCCTTATCCCACTTGTCGCCATAAGGGTTTCCAAAAGCCATTGAAAGATAAACCCTTAACTTCTTTCTGCTTTTGTCACAGGTTTCAAGTAGTTCTTTTACGGTATCCAACGATTCCTGCGGTGTCCTGTTCAGGTTCATTTTCTGAAAAGTGTCTGAAATCGAAAAGGGGTATCCGAGCCAATTAATGATGTGATAAGCTGCAGCCTTTTCCCCCCATCTGCTGTTGCCGGTAATTGCAAGTAATTCTGTATCCGACCCTTCAGGATTGATCATAGAAAGCAATTCGACTATATCACTGAATTGTGGAATGGCTTTTGGCGACACAAAACTTCCGAAATCAATAATATCAAACCCAACCTTAAGCAAAGCATTGATGTACCGCGCCTTATCCTGCGTGGGGATAAAGTACTTCAGGCCCTGCATGGCATCGCGGGGAGATTCGGTGATCCTTACTCTTATTTGCTCCTGCTGCATTTCGAGTTATCATTAATTAATGTGAAAAGTATTGAAGAGCGACAAGGGGACAAGGAGAAGGGGCGAAATGGAGAAGCCATAAAAATTGCCTTATTTGCTGATTATCCATTTATCCGGTTGATTTATCATAACAACAAGTTGAGAGATAATCTGTTCATATTCATCGAATAGCTCTTCAAAGATCGTTTGATCAATGTATCCTGAGCGCAGAGAAATCTCTAACCAAACCTGTGTTTCTGTTGCCTCGGTTTCCGAATCATTTAGTTTGGCAATAAATGCTGCTTTGTACCTTCTCCTTCTCCAGGATTCACCGATATTAGAACAAACAGAGCGTGATGATTTTCTTATTTGATCAACCAGAGAATACTTTTCTTCAGTGGGAAAACTCTTTGTTAACTCAAATATTTTCATAGCAGCTTCTAAAGCAGCCTGATAAACCCTCAACTCTCTATAGTTCTCTATTTTCATATCTATGTTTATGTTAAATATATCAAGATCACTTTCAATTCAAATTTCTCTCGATTTGCTCTCTCCTTGTCTCCCCTTCTCCTTGTCTCCCGTCTCTTTATCTCTTGTCTCCCACTCTCCATTTCTCCCCTTCCTTTAAATGCCCAAGTGACGTGAAATAACCAACCTCTGTATCTCCGATGTGCCTTCACCAATCTGAAGCAGGCGCTGGTCGCGGTAATGGCGTTCGATTTCGTAATCTTTGAGCAAGCCATAGCCGCCGTGGATCTGAACGGCTTCATCTGCAATTTCCCTGGCAATTTCAGAACAGTAGAGCTTTGCCATCGCAGATTCTTTGCCAAAGGGCATGCCCTGGTCTTTCATCCAGCAGGCTTTGTAGAGGAAGGTTCTTGCCAGCTCAATTTTCATGGCCATATCAGCAAGTTTGAACGCAATCACCTGGAATTTTGAGATCGGTTGCCCGAATTGTTTGCGTTCTTTGGCATATTGAAGCGCCAGTTCGTAAGCGCCCTGCGCATGGCCAAGACCCATGGCAGCAATGGAAAGCCTGCCGCCATCAAGTGTTCTGAGCATGATCTTTGAGCCTTCTCCGCGTTTTCCAAGCAGGTTTTCTTCCGGAACCCGGCATTCATCAAAAAACATTTCGGCGGTATCGGAAGCGCGCCACATCATTTTATTGTGCAACGGATTGGCAGTAAAGCCCGGTGTGTCTTTTTCCATGATGATGCAGGAAAACTCCTTCTTGCCGTTTTCTGTGCCTGTTGTCGCCTGCACGGTCACGCCTGCGGTTATTTTAGTTGAGCCGTTGGTAATAAAGATTTTTGAACCATTGATGACCCATTCGGCGTTTTCAAGCCGGGCAGTGGTTTTGCTTGCGCGCGAATCGGAGCCGGCTTCTGGCTCGGTGAGGCCAAAAGCCCATAATGCTTCGCCGGTGCAAAGTTGGGGGATGTACTTTCGCTTTTGCTCTTCGGTTCCATAATAAAGCAGCGGGCTTATGCCGAGCGAGTTATGCGCAGCAATGGTGGCAGCCTGCGAGCCATCAATTCTGGCAAGTTCCTCCACCGCAATGATGTAGGACAAAGTGTCCATGCCTTGTCCGCCATATTCAACGGGTGTATTGATGCCAAATAAACCGATCTCTCCCATTTTACGGGTCAGATCCAGAGAGAATTCGGCTTTTTCGTCCAGTTCGCGTGCAATCGGACGAATTTCCCTCTCGGCAAAATCCCTTACGGTTTGCCTGATGAGTTTGTGTTCTTCGCTTAAATTAAAATCCATTGTGATGTTATTTAAGATTTTTTGATTTTAGATTTCAGATTTTTGGTGGTTAGTTAATTGGTCGATTGGTCAATTGGTCGATTGGTCAATTGGTCGATTAGTTAATTTGTTTTACGGCGGCTGAGCCTGTCGAAGCCTGGTTAATTAGTTGGCTGGGGATTAGTTAGTTCGCTATCTCCCCTTCTCCAGGTCTCCACTTCCCTCCCCTTGTCTTTCTCATTCATTCACCTTCAGCTTGGCCAGCACCGCGGCTCCACCAACCATACTGCCTTTTTCAACATTTACAGTTTCTACAACGGCATCAAAAGGCGCTAAAATATTGTTTTCCATTTTCATGGACTCTATGATCATCAGGATGTCGCCTTTTGTGACTTCATCGCCGGGTTTCACACGCACATCAATCACTTTGCCGGGCATAGGCGAAGTAAGCTCGTTGTCATGGCGGCCGGTTCCCTGTCCTGAAGCACCCAGGATCAGCTCATCTGTAAGTACATCTGCACGTTTTACTTCAAAATCAAATCCATGCATCCTGACAATGAGGTGACGTTTGCCGTCAACTGAGATAACTGCCAGATGTCTTTCGCCATCCACAGCGAAATCGAGAAGCGAACCATCTATACTATTAACAATGCACTCAAAGCTTTGGTTTCCTTTCACAAAAAAATAAAGCCCTTTGGCCTTTGGCAATACTTTGATCCTGCAAACCACTTCCTCGCATTGAACTGGGATTTGCATCAGGTGGCGCCAGTATCCGGTTTGCTGCCAGATACTTTTGCTATCCGGTTGCTTTGCGTTCTCAAGAGAAAATACCAAAGCAGCCATCATTACTGCAGCGTCGTTTTTTTTCTTTCTCTCCAATTCAATTTCCTGATTGATTGTATCGGTTTGATCCTTACAGAAAGCCGTGGAGATTTCATTTTTCTGATATCCCGGGTTTTGCAAAACACCTTTCAGATAATCAATGTTTGAGCGGATTCCGTGCACGGCGAAATCATCAAGCGCTGCAATGCTGTTATCAATGGCCTTTTTGCGATCCTCTCCCCAAACCACCAGCTTGCTGATCATCGGATCAAAGGAGCCTGAAATCGTCGCACGTTCAGAAATATAGCTGTCAACACGAATATTTATGCCTTTGGGTTCGCGGTATAGATGAATATGACCGGGCGAAGGCAAGAAATCTTTGGCAGGATCTTCGGCGTAAATCCGGCACTCAATAGCATGGCCATTTTGCTTTACCTCTTCTTGTTTGATCCTTAAGGGTAAACCCGAGGCAACAAGTATCTGCTCTTCTACCAGGTCGTAACCGGTAACCATTTCGGTAACGGGATGCTCCACCTGGATGCGGGTGTTCATTTCAAGGAAATAGAAATTGAGGTGTTTGTCAACGAGAAACTCAATGGTTCCGGCATTGCTGTAACCAATGGCCTTGGCAAGCTTCACGGCCGCTTCGCAAATCTCCCGGCGCTTTTCGGGAGTTAACGTTACCGAAGGCGATTCTTCGATGATTTTCTGGTAACGGCGCTGGATGCTGCATTCGCGTTCGTAAAGATGAATAGCATTGCCATGTTTGTCACCCAGTACCTGCACTTCGATGTGGCGGGGGCTTTCGATGAATTTTTCAATATACACTGTCGGATCGCCGAAATAGTTCTTTGCTTCGCGCTGTGTTGAAATAATGGCTTCACCTATTTCAGATTTCTTGTGCACTATCCGCATACCTTTGCCACCACCGCCTGCGGCGGCTTTTATCAGGAATGGAAAATCTTTTTCTTCCAGGTTGGGAAGTTCTTTGCCTTCTTCCAGCGTGTAGCCGGGCGCCACAGGTAATCCGGATCTGATCGCAAAATCGCGTGCCTGCAGTTTGTTGCCCATCAGTAAAATGGCTTCGGGTGTGGGGCCAATGAAGATCAGCCCAGCATCCGCACATGCTTTGGCAAACAAATGGTTCTCAGATAAAAAACCGTAACCTGGGTGCACCGCATCACAACGGCTGAGTTTAGCGATCTCAATCAGCTTGCCGATGTTTAAATAAGTATCGGCCAGCGAACCATCGCCCAGGGAAAAAGCCTCATCTGCCTGGCTAACATGCAGGGAATCCTTGTCGAGTTTATGATAAACCGCAACTGTGCCTTTACCCATCTTTTTAGCGGTTCGGATGATGCGGCAGGCGATTTCGCCGCGGTTGGCTATGAGAATCTTGTTCATTTCGGATTTCGGATTTTCAATTTCGAATGTATATAAATTTCTAGTTGATTACTCTCTTACCACATAGAAGACACATAGAAGCATAGGTTTCACATAGTCAAAAAAGCTATGTGTTTTCTATTGTGAACTAATGTGCCTATGTGGTTCAAAAAAATTAGGTTTTCTTTTTTCCAGAAACGCCTTCATTCCTTCCTGCGCTTCGGCACTCAGCCTTTGCTTTGCAATCAGTTCGGCAGTTTTTTCAATGGTTTGATCCAAGGTCCAGGTGTTTATCACATCGAAGATCAGTTGCTTGCAGTTTTCAACGGCTTTGGGGCCGGAAGTGAGAAGCAGGTTTAAGGTTTCGTTGAGGTAGCTTTCCAGTTCGCTTTCAGGTAGTGAGCGGTTTACCAGACGCAGCTTTTCGGCTTCCTGGCCTTTGATGCGCTTGCCGGTTAGCATAAGTTCGCGTGCGATGGGTTCGCCCACACGTTTGATCACATAAGGCGAGATGCAGGCCGGTATCAATCCGATTTTTACTTCGCTGAGTGAGAAAGTAGTGTTTTCTTCACAAATGACGATATCGCAGGCGGCAAGCAGGCCGTTTGCTCCGCCGATAGCGGCTCCGTGAACCAGCGCAATCACAGGTTTGCGAAATGTGTAAATAGCGTACAATAGTTTGCAGAGATCCAGACTGTCCTTGTAGTTTTGCTCATAGGAATAGTCTTTTACGGCCTTCATCCAGTTGAGATCGGCGCCGGCACTGAATGATTTTCCTTTGCCACGCAAAACAACAGCGCGCAATGAATCATCTTTCTCCAACTCGCTGAATGCTGCTGTCAGTTCACGGATCGTAAAATCATTGAAAGCATTATGAACCTCGGGGCGGTTGAGCCAGATGGTGGCGATGTTGTTTGCGGATTCGATGAGGATGTTTTTGTAAGACATTTCGATTTCGGATTGACGATTTCGGATTTATTGGTTTGGTTGTTGTTTTTGTAGAGACGCAATGCATTGCGTCTCTACAAAAACAATGCATTGCGTCTCTACATGCGGAAAACACCGTAATTGGTTTCTTCAAATTTGCGGTTCAGCGACATGGAAATGCCCATGGCCAGGATTTTGCGTGTGTCAACGGGGTCAATGATGCCATCGTCCCACAAACGCGCAGTGCTGTAGTAAGCCGAGCCTTCGTGTTCGTATTTATCAAGAATGTTTTGTTTTAGTTTGTTTTCTTCTTCCTGTGGGAATTCCAAACCTTTAGCCTGCAACTGGTCTTTTTTAATGGAAACCAAAACCTGTGCAGCCTGCTCGCCTCCCATGACCGAAATTTTTGAGTTCGGATACATAAAAAGCAAACGTGGTTCATAAGCACGCCCAGCCATGGCGTAGTTTCCAGCGCCGAATGAACCGCCGAAAACTATCGTGAATTTGGGCACATTGGCGTTAGCAACGGCATTCACCATCTTGGCGCCATCGCGGGCGATTCCCCTGTGTTCGTATTCTTTCCCGACAATAAATCCTGTGATGTTCTGTAAAAAGATCAGCGGGATTTTACGTGCGGCACACAGCTCCACAAAATGAGCGCCTTTGAGCGCGGATTCAGAAAATAACACGCCATTGTTTGCAATAATACCCACCGGGAAGCCCATGATATTGGCAAAACCGGTAACCAGCGTAGTGGCATATCGCGTTTTGAACTCATGGAAGCGGCTACCATCCACCACACGGGCGATCAGTTCGCGGGCATCAACTGCTTTTCGCAAATCAACAGGCAGAATTCCATAAAGTTCTTCAGGGTCATAATAAGGTTCTTCGGGTGTAGCAATGTCCAGTATTTGTCGTTGGGGAACTTTCAGGGCTGAGAAAATGTTGCGGCAAATCCGCAATGCATGGTGATCGTTCACGGCGTAATGATCGGCAACGCCGGAAATGGAAGTGTGTACATCGGCGCCGCCCAGTTCTTCTGCACTGACTTCCTCGCCGGTGGCTGCTTTCACCAGCGGTGGCCCGCCAATAAAGATGGTTCCCTGTTTGCCAACGATGATGGTTTCGTCGCACATGGCCGGCACATAAGCGCCGCCGGCAGTACAACTGCCCATGACAATGGCAATCTGTGGGATTCCGGCTGCACTCATCCTGGCCTGGTTGTAGAAAAAGCGGCCAAAGTGGTCGCGGTCGGGAAAGACTTCTGATTGCTGCGGAAGGAATACGCCTCCGGAATCTACAAGATAAACCGTTGGCAGGTGGTTTTGCATCGCAACTTCCTGCGCCCGCAAATGCTTGCGGATGGTTTCCTTCACATAGGTGCCGCCTTTCACGGTGGCATCATTGGCCAGGATCACCGCTTCGCGGCCTTGTATAACCCCGATGCCGGTGATGATGCCTGCCGAAGGAAATTCATTGTCGTACATGCCATAAGCTGCCAGCGGCGACAATTCCAGAAATGGTGTTCCGGGATCAATTAAAAGGTCAATACGTTCGCGGGCAAGCAATTTCCCGCGTTCGCGGTGAAGCTTCACGGATTTCTCAGGGGCGCCGTTGGTTACTTCTTCGAGGGTCTGACGATAATTGTTCAGCACCCGAAGGTAAGCCTTGCGGTTCTCAAGGAAATTAGCAGAAGTGGGGCTGATGTTTGATTCAATTCGGTACAAAAGAAGATTATTTTTGGTTAATGATTGTTTTAAAAGCTTAAACTGACTTTTAATATGCTAAAAACAATACGTAATCAGGTATTGTTCAGCAAATTCAGCAATAACACTTCATCAGCCAAGCTTAGCCAAAGTAGCCAAATTTTATGAAATTTGGACAGTTAAGTGTCCAAATTTAAGAAATTAGAGATAAAGCGAATTTTTTATAAAGTATATTACTTCTATTTAAATGCACTTAAGCAGGTAAATCCATCAACCTGAACCTTTCCCTCACTTTCGCTCCCTTAGGCGTTTTTTCCAGCGTGCAGCATTCGGTGTAATGGTCGTGTTCGAAAAAAAGGATGTAATCGTTTTCGAGGGCTTCGTTCAGCAGGTTTTCTTTTTCATCCAGTGTAACCAAAGGCTGGATATCATAGCTCATGATATAAGGCAAGGGCAAATGTGCTGAAGTTGGAAGCGCATCGGATGTGTAGACCACGGTTTTGCCTTTGTAACTGATAAAAGGGATGGCCTGCCCCATGGTGTGGCCGTTAAATATTTTTATCTTGAACCCCGGAAAAATCTCACCATCCCGATCTATTAATTTCAGGCGATCCCTTAAAGGCAAAAGGTTCTCGGACGGATAGGAAGGCTTTTCACGCTTGTTTGGGTTGATGGCCCATTCCCATTGCTGCCGGCTCACATGATAGGTTGCGTTCGGAAAGGCCGGAAAAAGGTTGCCGTTTTCATCCTGATCAACGCTGCCGCCACAATGATCGAAATGCAGGTGGGTGAGGAAAACATCAGTAATATCTTCCGGTGTGAACCCAACATCGGCCAGCGATTTTTTCAGGTTGGTTTCCTCATCGTTCAGGCTGAAGTACATGGTGTTTTTATCTTTGTTCTTATTGCCCATGCCGTTATTCACCAATATTTTGCGATCGCCGTCCACTACCAGCAGGCTACGCATGCTCAGGGTGATCTGGTTGTTTTCGTCGGCGGGATAGGATTTGCTCCAGATGACTTTGGGAACCACGCCAAACATGGCGCCGCCGTCGAGTTTGAAATGGCCGGTTTCGATAGGGTAGAGTTGCATAAAAAGTGGGTTTAACATTTAACACTCCAGTTGCATACTGGTTCAAAAATTTTACAAATGGTATAGCAGATGTTACTTCAAAGGTTTGAGCAGATACTCCAGCCCGTTGAGTTTGATTTCGTAAATTGTTTGCAGCAATATTCCGAGTTTTCCTTTCGGGAAGCCTTTACGGTTGAACCATTCCAGATAGGAAACAGGCAAATCACACAGCTTTCTGCCCTTGTATTTTCCAAAAGGCATTTCCATGCTGGTTAACAATCTGAAAATCTCAGGATCGGGCTGGTTCATCCTTTTGTTTTTGAAATTGTTTTTCCAGAATCAGATCGCTGTATGAAGCCGAAATGAAATCCTCAGGTTGAAATTTAAAATAATCCGCATAGTGTTTGCATTGACGCTGAATTTCAGATAAACCTATTGCAGCGGTTTCGTCAATGGCTTCCACTTCAACAAAGTTTCCCAGGCCTTCCACCGTATCGAAATGGAATTTCACATTATCAATAAAATAAATCCTTCTGGTTTTTTCGACCACCACTTTTACCCCCAGTGTTTGCTTCAGGATTTCTTTCAAAGCCGGATCGGGTTTGTGCTGGTAAAGCAGGACATTTGATTGCTTTGCCCCGGCTGTATCGGGCCGCTCATAAAAGATGAGGGCGTTCTCGATATTACCTTCGCGGAGTTTGAGCCTGCCTTTTTGAACGTTGAAATAGCTATCGGTTTGGTGGTCTTCGCCAATGAACCTTGGGTTCAACCTGAACAGGTTTTTCTCAAGTTCGTTTAAACGATTGGTTCTCGCTTTGAATTCGAAGTTTAGAATGGGCATAATTCAATTTTTTAAACCACAGTAGGGCACATAGATTTTAAAACGCAAATTTCAATCAAAATTTTTTAGAGTTCTCTATTGTGTTCTACTGTGTCAATTGTGGTGAGAAAACTCAGTATAACCTGCCCCCCGCAGGAACATCTTTATCAGGAACGACAAGCACGCAGTTATTAGCCTGATCCGGCACGCCTAGTGTCAGCACTTCCGAAACGGATTTGCCGATTTGTCTTGGAGGGAAGTTTACCACACACAAAACCATTTTCCCTTTAAGGTCATCAGGTTTGTAATTAACAGTAAGTTGGGCAATGGATTTCCTGATTCCGATTTCTTCGCCCAGATCAATCAACAGTTTAAAGGAAGGGTTGCGGGCTTCAGGGAATTCTTCAACAGAAATAATTCTGCCGGTTCGGATGTCAACTTTTAAAAATTCGTCGAAGGTTATTTGTTTGTTTGCCATGGATTCACGGATAAATTGTGATGCAGTGATACAGTGAAGCTGTGATACGGTGAAAACCGATAACCGATTACAGGTTACCGATCACCTATTAATGATACTTCTTCAAGCCACGAAAAAAGCTCCTGGTAAACTTTTTCCCGAACCGGTTTTGCAGAGAGCATCACATCATGTACCGCTCCATCAATACTTACGATTTTGCAGTTGCCTTTTATTTTGCGGGCGTGACGGACGATGTCTTTCACATTTACCACTATGTCGCCATGCCTGAACTTCTCATTCCATCCTGAACCACCCACTGATTTTGATGGGTGGATGATAAGCACCGGTTGGTTGACTTCGATGCCCTTCCAAACTTTTTTTTGACCCTGATGAATAACCCTCACCCAACCCATGTTCGCCAAAGGCATGATATGGGGTTTCAGTTTGAGATCATAATCCCATTCACCATAATCATTTTTATGCAGGCTTGGCCCGTAAAATTTTGAAAACCTGCCGGGAACATCGGTGTCAGGCCAGCGTTTGCCCAAACTTGCAACAACAGGAATGACAAGTTTTTTTGTAACAACATCCTTGTTTTGCTCAAAAAACGGACTGTTCAGGAAAACAGCATCAAACCAATCTTTATTTTGGTTTTTTACTGCATACAGCAGCATGATCAAACCGCCCATTGAATGGCCGCTCAGCAGGACTTTCTCATTCCCTTCATGGTGGATGATTTTCAAAGCTTCATTGATATCCTGGTCATATTCACTCAGGTCCCTGACATTGTTGAATTTCTGATGCGGAAGCCATGAGCGCCCGCACTTTCTTAAATCCAAGGCATAAAAGTTAAATCCCTGCTCATTGTATTTCCCGGCCAGTTCCGGATTAAAGAAGTAATCGTTGAAGCCGTGAACATGCAGCACGGCTTTCTTAACTGGTTTTATTGAGGTTTTTCTTACAAGTGTGCATATTACCGGCCCTTCGTAATCGGTTGGCTGTGTGATGCTACAGCAATCAAACCCTTTTAGGTAAATGTCTGCGGCGTAATTCAATTCTCTTTATTGTAATTGTTGAAAAAATGGTCATTCAAACAGGAAACCAATATTGAAAGCAACCCGGTTATAATGCTTGATTACATTACGTTGAACATCGGATTCCCAACTATTGTTTGCTGAATAAGTGAGTTTTTGAAAACGATAGGCAATACTGAAAACAAATGCACTGTTTCCGGATATTCCGGCCCTGATTCCTGCCCCTGCGCTCACCATCGGTCCCCCGAATGACCTTTCAGTTGAGTTGCCCCAATAGTTTTCTGGTTTTCTGTCAAGTGTTATGCTGTAGCCTGCCTGCCCAAACACAAAAGGAGAAAAACCCTGCTTGTTAATGAAATACCTTCCTTCGGCGAAAACGGGCAATACCGACCAGTCAAAATATTCATAACCTACACCCAATCCGGCCATAGCCCCCGGGTTAAATTTAAATCCATGAACCATGCTGACTGAAGGAACAGGATGGTTTTCATATCCAAACAGTAGACCGATCCGGCTGATGTTAATATAGCCTTTGTCCTTACCCGAAAAGGTTTTCTCAGCCAGCAAAGTGCCAATACTGTCAACTTCGGCAGGTGCAAAATACCATATTCCGCAATTGTTGGAAATTCTCAGTCCATTGATACTGTCGTTTTCGATGATCCGTCCTCTGATGATTGTGCCGTTGCGAAGAAAAACTGCATTGTCGCGAAACTTTTGGGCTGCTGCCTCCTGGTGAAACAGCAGCCCGAAAAGCAATGGAATTAGTAACCAAAAGCGAACATTGAAAAAAATCACAGGCATTAAGGAATTTATGGTTTGTTTACTGGAATTGTGCTCAAAAGAGTAAGGTTGTCAAGGTCGGAGTAATCATATTGGTACAACCCGTCTGAACCGATCATCATCAATACACCTCCGAAGGGGATTACATCAAAAGCCTTTATCCCTGGGAAAACAGCCAGTAAATTCTTGTCAATATTAATGACATCGGCGGCATCGTAAACTTTCAGGCCTGCATCGCCGTCGCAGATAAAGAGGGCGTTTCCGTCAATTCCAAGCCCATGCGGATTATGCATCGGGTAGGATTTTACCAGTTGAGGGCTTGCTATATTTGCAATATTGACCACATCAAGCTGGTTGGTAAAACCTTCGCACTCATTTCCCGAACGCAAAGTTACGTATGCATAATTGCCCTGAACCGCCACCGGATCGCAGGAATTGATATGGTTGAATTCAGATATGAATGAAGGGTTTGATGGGCTGCCAAGGCCGTAAACCAGCATTCCTGTAGTGGTTCCGAGGAATAATTTCCCATCGTAAGGGAAAATGGTTTCCACTACCCTTTGAAGTTCGATTTCCTTATCAGAGCTCATGCCTGGAATTGTTCCAATCTGGAAAAGCCTGAGTTTTGAATTGTGAACCGAGTACAGAAAATCGCTGAAAATGGTGAATCTGGCCATTGAGCCTGCGATTCCCGTTCCTGACGTGTTGAAACTGACTTCGGTGCCATTAAAGCGGGGAGCTCCGGCATTGTCGAATGTGATAAAATCCTTGTGGTAGGAGCTTCCTCTCTCTATGGTTTCGGTATGTTGTTTGGTTTTCCAGCCAACAACAACCCCTTTGGTAAAATCAAGGTCGAAGATTGGTAAAACCTCGTCCATTGGCGGCAAAACGTTCGGGAAGGCATTTTCAATGCGATCAAGCTCCACCGGATTGTTTGGGTTGGAAATATCAAGCGCAACAAGATCAATATAGCTATCGGCAAACAGCACATTGTTGCGGATAGCGATATCGTAATTGCCCGGTATTTCTATAAATGCAATGATCTGGGGCGAAGCCGGATCCGTATTGTCAACAACATGGACCCCCTCATTCAATTCATTGATATAGAGCAGGTTGTCCTTAAAGTAAATCTTTCCGGGATTAACCATTTGTTGTGGGACGGTTTTCTTTATCGAACTTCTGAATTCGCCAAAATCCATATAAACCGGGGTGTTGGCTGTATAGGTGATTTCTTCGAATACTTTATCCTGGCAGCCACCGGAGGAAAACAGACCAGCAGCGACAAACAGAACAGCAGCAAGATATTGACTGGTTTTCATAAAATGTTGTATTAAAGGTTGGTATTTGGTTCTGCAAATGTATTGTTTTTCTTATCCGTTTTTATTGTGTGTGTTGACTTAACAATCATTCATGATAACGGACAAAGCGTAGTTTTTCGCCCATCAGGATATCCAGAATGAGTTCAACCATTTGGCCGCCTGAAACAAAAACCACTTTTAATTCACTTTGTGGAGGATTGGTTTTAATACAGGACAAACAAATAATCTCAGCGTTTTCCACACAGCTCAGGCTGTTCAGCCAGTTTTTAAGTTTTTCCAGTCTTACCTCGTCGCTTTTATTTTGATCAAAGCTTTCAAGAAACTGGTTAATTATTGTTCCGGTTGAATCATAAAGTTGTTGATTGACAAAGGCGCAGAATGTATCCGATTCAGGACAAAAAACAGATTCTTTTTTGCAATTTGCCAAAAGCAACAAAAACGTAAGACAACTGGTGATCCAAATTACTGGTTTAAATTTCATGACACCTTTAGATTCAGCCATTTTAAATATTTCTCAATATTGCGCCCAGCTTCTGAACATATCACCTCTGGTGGTGTAGAGTAGTATTTTAAGCTTATCGTTGTAGTTGAGCCCGTAGTTTCTTACAACATCCTTCAGGTTATTTGATTTTCCGGTGTACTCCAGAATGAATGCATCAATAAAATAATTTCCGTGATTTTCAGGCGGTTCAATTTGGCCTTTGCTGCTTATACTAAAATAGCCATAATCTCCTGGTAAATATGACCGGGTTTCTGCTCCCAGGCTTTTTAAAGATTCAATAAACTCTTCGGCCAGTGTTTTGGTGTCTGAGTTATGATAGCCGATTGTGCCCCATATTGTGTTTTCAGGAACGCGGTTAAGAATGGGGTTGGTGAATCCAATTCGCCCGGTTTGAACAAAATCAAGAATATAATGATCTGTTGATACATAAAGTTTTCCTGTGCTTGTTGCCTCGTCTGTTTTGATCACAAGGTCATAAACAGCATTTGCCGGATTACCTAACTCAATGTTGGCGAGGGCAGGGCCAAAAGCCGCCAGGCAAACCTCTGGAATCTCAATGCCCATAAAATCAATTACATATGAATTTGAAGCCTTGGTGAGATTTGATACCAGATGATAATTGGCACAAGGGTAATGCTCTTTGGTTACGCATTTGAGTTGAAATGTCCGTCCTGTGCTGTCAATGGTTTCCACCATAGTGATTTCTATATCGGAAACAATGGGTTCAAAAGACTCTTGTTTGCTGCAGCCTAAGGCAAACAGCAAAATTATTACCAGATATTTTGCCAATGATTTCATAATACCCATCAGGTTAGTTACTAAAGTTGAAATTTCAGGCCTGTTTGCAGTGATGGCCAGATAGCGCTTGAGCTTCTGATGTTGTATGGCTGGGTCTGGTTCAGGAAGAAAACCTGCAAACCGGGCTGGGCATAAAGGCTCAATAAGCCCGACAAACGAAACTCAAACCCAATGGCAGTAAGCGAAGAAATTTGCACCCCATCGGCCATATAGGTTTCGCTGTGCAGGTGCAGGGGTTCGTTAAAAATATAATGCCTGGAGTAGTGCCGTGTTCGCACACCCTTTTCAATCACTGCGCCTTGCGAAATATACATGCCCAGCCTTTTCCCCCGTATCATGTTCAGCCTGACAGAGGCTGGCAACCCAAGATATAGGATCTCGCTTCCATATTTGGTGTATTCATCATTAACCGTGCTGGTGGTACTGATGGTTTTAAGGCGTGTAAACAAAATTCCTGTTTCAATACCCCATACTCCGCTGAAGTTTCGGTTTATGATCAGGCCGAGTGTAATGGGTTGGGCATGAACCGTATTTTCGATGCTGGAAAACTGAGAGGTTTCCCTTGAAATTTTTGAAGAGAATGGGTCGGCGCCAAAATTGGCAGTTTGTTGTTTGTACGATTCCGATGCATCGCTTACGGCCTGCCCCTGAATGGTTCCGTAGCCAAGAGCCAGTTGCCATTTTTTTTCTTCGGCTTTTTCGGGCAGGAAATCTTCTAACTGATACAGCGGGTCGGATTCAATAATTACAGGCCTGGGCTGCTCTGCAAGCGCAGGTTCGGTTTCAGCGGGCAGTTCAAGATGTGTTGAGGGAATTATTTCTTCAACTGGATCTGCAAGCGTGGTTTCAGCAACGATTTCGCCCGGGCTGGCCTTAGGTGTTTCTGCCTGTTCTGGCTTATGGCTGATAGTTTCTTTGATTCTTTTTGGAGACGCTTCGGCCAGTTCCGTTCTTATTTCAGGAACGGATTCTTTTAAAATGTCGGGGTCATCAGCAGAGATCCTTTCGGGAATAGTGTCATGGGCTTCAAGAACAGCAAGTGGATGGGAAGCAGTATCGGTTTCGGTCTGGTGAAAAACAAACCAGGCGCCTATGCTGAACAGCAGCAACAAAGAGGCTGCCGCTGAAAGCCTTGCGAAAAGAACGATTCTTTTTCGCCGTTGCAGGGCGGCATCAATCCTGCCCCACAAGGCCGGATCGGGTTGCCTGCTGAAGCCGTGGAAAGCTTCACGTAAGCCTTTTTCGAAGCTGTTATGTGTGTTTTTTTCGTTCATTTCAGTTTCGTTCGCCAATTCTTTTTTGCAACCATGCCCTGGCCCTGGCATATTGCGATTTTGATGTGCCTTCGCTGATGTTGAGCATTTCTGCTATCTCCTGGTGCGAATAACCTTCGATGGCAAAAAGGTTGAAAACCGTTCTGAAACCTGCAGGCAAAGCCTGAAGGTGGTTCAGTAATTCATCCGCTGTCAGTTGCCTGAAAGCATCGGGCAAAGTGTCGCTGACAGAAAATGCGGTTTCAATATCAACACTGTGCTTAAGCACATCATTCTTTCTCAGTATTTCAAGTGCGGTATTCACCATCACCCTGCGAACCCATCCTTCAATGGGGCCTTCCGACCTGAAGCTGTTGAGGCGTGTAAAAATCCTGATAAAACCTTCCTGCATAAAATCCTCGGCCATGTCAGCATCTCCGGCATACCTCAAACACACACCCATCAATGAAGGTGCAAAATGCTCGTAGAATTGCTTCTGAGCATTTCTGTTGCCATTAAGGCACCCCCTGATGAGTTTTTCCATTTCCATCAGAGGCTTGCTTTAATGATTGGTTGAACACCAGATAAATGATGCATGTAAGGGCCGGAAAGTTGCATTGTTTGCCTGCTGAATTTAAATTTCTCTAAATTGCTGATCCTAATCTGTAGCGAAAGTATAACGGAATTGCCATGTTTTTCTTTCTCTAACCTGCAATCAAATTATTTTACCGCTGATGCAAAAATAAGATATCCGGTACGACCTGGCGGGAATTGATTCCTTTTAAGGCTTAAAACCGATGTTCCTGTCGGAATTCCCTGCAAAAGAACGCGATTAAATCCCCAAATCATCTGGTGTGATGACAAGCCTTTAATCAAGCTGCATATTATTATCAGTTGAAGCACCAGACTTGTACTCAGTATGAATATTGCTGCATCTCCAGGCGAAAAAAACCCGCCGGCGCCAAAGCGCCGGCGGGGTAAATCAGCAATCATCGTATAGTTATCCGGGTAAATGTGAGTGCTAGGCCGTAATCATGGAGGAATGTTTTTCTTTCAGCCTGATGAACCAGGTTTTAATTCTGAAAACAATCATGTACATGGCCGGAACTACAATAAGTGTAAGGAAAGTGGCAAAAGCCAACCCAAAAATAATGGTCCAGGCAAGAGGCTTCCAGAACATAGCGCTGTCGCCTCCGAAATAAATGTCGGGCTGTAATGAGGTGAGCAAACCCTGAAAATCAATATTGATTCCAATGGCAAGCGGCAACAAACCAAGTATTGTTGATGCAGCAGTAAGCATTACAGGTGTGAGCCTGGTAGCGCCCACATCAATTAAAACTTCTGAGAGCGCTCTGCCGGGCTCTTCTTTCACTTTAAGGTCGGCAAAATCAATGAGTATGATGGCGTTCTTTACAACTATTCCTGCCACTGCAATAATGCCCATTCCTGTCATAATCACCGAAACATCCAGTTGGAAAATTACCAGCCCCAGCAATACCCCGATGATGCTGAACAGAACCTGTACCAGCACTATAATAGGTTTACTTATTGAGTTGAACTGAGTAACCAGGATGACAAAGATCAGGCCAATGGCAACAAACATTGCCCAACCGAGAAATCCTGTCGCTTCGTCCTGGTCTTCCTGTTCGCCGCCGAACGCTATTTCATAACCATCGGGCAGATCGAAATAATTCATTTCCCGTTTCAGGCGGTTCACAATTTCGTTGGCATTGTAACCTGCCAACACATTGCTGCCCAACGTGATCATGCGTTTGAAGTCCTTGCGGATAATGCCGCCGTAAGAAGTTCCATATTGCACTTCTGCCAGGGCAGAGATAGGGATTTCGTTCATTCCGTTCGGGCCGCCGGGAACCATGATCTTCATATCCATTAGCTTTTGCAGGTCGGTGCGGTATTCTTCCTTCAGGCGCAGGCGGATGTCAAATTCATCTTCACCTTCGCGGAATTTTGATATTTCTTTGCCATACAGTGCTGTGCGAAGGGTCATGCCCACATAAGCCGTGCTCACTCCAAGTTTATTGGCTTTCTCGCGGTCAATATGTATGATCAGTTCAGGGTTACTGACCTCCATATCGGATTTCAGTTCTTCAATGCCGGCAATATTCAATGATTCAACGTATTGTTTGACCTGTTCTGAAAGCGCAATCAGTCCGTTGATGTTGTCGCCGCTGACTTCGATAGCAATTGGCATTCCGGTTGGCGGTCCCATTTCATCATAATCCACCACAATTTCGGCGCCGGGAATGCCTCGTAAGCCGGAACGGAGATTTTCAACATAATCCACTGTGTTGGGATATTTTCTGAATTTATATTCCACAAACGAGATGGTAACTTTACCAAGTTTAGGCTGTGTGCTGCGCTCAAAGAAATTCTGACCGGCCCCCACCGCTACATTTGATACTACTGATTCAACATCGGGATTGTTATGGCCGATGACATCAAATACTCTTTTTTCCAGTAATCTGGTAATGGAATCTGTAACTTCGATATCAGTTCCGGAGGGCATGCGCAGATATACATAAATGCTCCCGGGATTATTATCGGGGAATACTACGATTTTCGGGGTTTTTACTCCCATCAGGAATATTGTGCATACCAGCAGGACAAGGGTTCCAACAAGCACAACATATGCATTGCGCCCACGCAGCAGGAATGCCAGGGTGGCACGGTAGCCGTTCATCATGAAAGGAAGAATATATTTCTGAAACTTTTTGACCAATGGCTGCAAGACAAATTTTGTAAGCAGATATATGGCCACGCCAAAAGACAACAGGTTGGCAACAAGCATATTCCCTGAGGCATAGAATAACGATGCCATACCGATAATCACCAGCAGAACAATAAGCAATCGCCCGTACCTGGTTTTTTCAGTCGCCCTGTTTCCGCGGTATTTCATAAAAGTGATGGCAAAAACCGGGTTCATGACAAATGCCACAAGCATGGAGGCCAGCAGGGTGAGGATAATCACCGCTGGAATGTATTTCATGAATTCACCGGTGATACCCGGCCAGAAAAGCAAAGGGAAAAAGGGAGCCATGGTGGTTAGTGTTCCGGTAATTACCGGTATGGCCACCTCCCCGACGGCATGTTTTGTGGCGGGGATAATTGGAAGGTTTTCGGTATTCATGAAGTGGCGGTAGATGTTTTCAACCACCACAATGGCATTGTCAACAACAATTCCCAGTACCAGGATGAAGGCCATCAACACCACCATATTCATCGAGAAACCAACCAATGGAATAATGATAAAAGCAATGAGCATGGAAAGGGGAATGGCTGAGGCCACGAAGAGGGCATTGTCAATCCCCATGAAAAACATAAGCACTACCACCACTACAATAAATCCGAGAATAATAGTGTTAAAAAGGTCTTTCACGCTGTTGCGCGTCCAGTTGGAGTTGTCGCCGGTAATTTGAATTATAACATTTTCAGGAAGATTTTCCTGGTATCTGGCAAGCACTTCCTTGGTTTTATCCACTGCATTAATGAGGTTAGCTCCGCCTTTTTTGATCACATTAAGCGTAATAACATCAGAACCGTTAAGGCGGGCGTAGCTTTCGCGGTCGGCATAACCATCCACTACTTCGGCGATGTCTTTCAGGTACAGCCCGTCCTTCAGCAAAATGTTTCTGATCTGATCCACCGTTTTAAATTCTCCGGGAATACGCATGGTACGCCTCATGCCACCCATACGGACGAATCCGCTGGAGATGGTCATGTTTTCCATGGCCAATGCGTTTTCAACCTGCATAAAACTCAATCCGGAAGCTTGCATTTTGTAGAGGTCAATATTGATCTGTATTTCGCGATCAAGCGCTCCGACAATATCCACCCTGGTTATTTCTTCAACGCCTTCGATCAGTTCCTGCAGTTCATCTGCATATTCCTTGAGCTTGACCAATCCGGCATCACCGGAAAGGTTGATGTTAACGATAGGGAATTCTGAAATCTCGATGCGGCTTACATCGGGGTCTTGCAGCAGGTTGGCAGGCAGGTCGCGTTTGGCTTTGTCAACGGCTTCGCGCACATCCAGGTAAGCCTGCATTTGGTTCGCAGAAGTTTCGAACTCAACAAAAATGATGGAAAAATCCTGGATGGAATTGCTGAAAACGTTTTTTATGCCATTAACACCTTTGAGTTGTTTTTCGATAGGCCTTGTGACAAGGCTTTCCATGTCGGCCGGCGATGTGCCGGGATAGATGGTTGAAACCGAAAAAAACGGGAAAACTACCTCAGGCGACAGCTCTTTAGGTGTGCTGCGATACGCCATGATGCCTGCAATGATGATAAGTACCGTGAAAAAATAGACGGTTTTTATGTTATCGGCTGCGAATTCGGTGAGCCGGAATTTTCGATTTTTCATTGGTTTTAAATTGTGATGCGGTGATGCAGTGATACAGTGATGCAGTTATAGTTATGAAAAGCTGTTTTTAGTTGATAGCTTCGATCGGGACGCCGTCAGCAAGGTTTTGGTGGCCAAACACAATGATTTTTTCACCGGCTTCTATGCCTTCCAATACTTCAATGCGATTGGCATAAGCGAGGCCGGTCTTAACGTTGCGACGCTGGGCTACCAGGCCGTTCTCGTTTTGTTCTGCCACAAAAATAAAATCGCCATGCCCGTTATGCTGAACCGAATTCAACGGAACGCTGATGGCTCCATGGTTCACATAATTATTCACCACCAGCACAGCCAACATATTGGGTTTTATGCCGGTTTCACTCTGTGGAATCCTGACTTCGATATTAAAAGTGCGGCTGTTGGGGTCAATCACCTGCGAAACAGCATCAATCTTTAATTGCAATTCGCGGTTTAATAGCGGGAAACGAACCGAAACAGGATGGCCTGCTGCCACACTGGTAATATGATTTTCCGAAAGGCTGGCCCTTACCTTCAGGTTCGATAACTGCACCACCCTGAAGGCCGGGAACCCCGGGGCAGCCATTTCACCTTCTTTGATAATGACATCATCCACTGTACCGCTGATTGGCGAAGTAATGCGGTATAGGTTCAACTGTTCGTTAAGTGTGGCAAGTTGCTTTTCAAGAGATTCCTTGCCGGCTTTAGCCTGAAGGTACTGCATTTCGCTTCCGATTTTCTGATCCCACAGCCTTTTCTGGCGTTCGTACATTGTGTTAGCCAGTTCAAGTCCGGTTTCTACTTGTGAAATATTTTTCAGCAGGATGGTGGCATCGAGTTCAGCGAGCAACTGACCGCGTGAAACGGCATCGCCTTTTTTCACATGAATACGCTGAACAATGCCTGGACTTTCAGCCGGAACATTTACATTGCCATCTGACTCTACATTTCCCTGCACCTCAATGTAATGCCTGAATTCTTTGTTGTTCACCGCCTCAACCTTCACCGGGCTGATGCGTGCATGGTTGCCGGTATTATTGTTTCCGGCTACCTGTGACTCCAACTGAGCGATCTGGTTGTTTATGCGTTCTCTCTCAGCTTTCATTCTTTCGAGTTGTGCTTCGGGGTTAGAACCGCATGCCGCAAGCAGCAGTACTGCTGAAACGACTATTGCTGATAATTTTATTGTTTTCATTTTTCACTTAATTTGTGATACAGTGACTTGTTCGCCGGAAGCACGGGCCTTGTGGGTAAGATGGCGGATGCTGTAAAGCTGTGAAACTGTATGCTGGTTATTGATTTTTAATTTCGTGCTTGTTTGTAATTTCCCTTTTGTTTTTTTTGAATTTTTAAAATTGCCAACCGCCCACTTTTCTCACTGCACTGAATGCAACCTCTCCAACTCCGCTTTTGCATTGAGCATTTCCACCATGGCACGGAAATAATTTGACTGTGTACTCAGGTATTGGTTCTGCACCTGAGTGAGGTCGAGGCTGGAGGCAACCCCTTCGCGGTATTTGACAGTGGTTCTGTTGTAGATTCTTTCAGTGAGTTCAAGGTTTTTCTTTTCGGTCTGGTAGTTGTCATGGGCGGTTTTCAAATTCAGCAGTGATTGCTGGTAATTCAGCCGCAGTCCTTCAGAAACCTGCATTTTTACGGTACGGGTTTTCTCCAGTTCGAGCCTGGCTTTGCTTACCTGAGCCATGCGCATTCCACTGCTGAAAACAGGAATGTTGATGCTGAGCCCCACTATGGTTGTCGGGAACCAGTCCTGGCTGCTGTCAAAAATATCGAATTCATTGCGCATGGCGCTTTTCTGATAGGTGGCAAAGGCTGCAATCGTAGGAAGATAAGCACTGTTCTGGCGCTTGAAGCCGAGTTCAGCCAGGCCTTCCTGTGTTTCTATCAACTGATAATCGATATTGTTGGGCAGTTGAAAATCCCTGATCAGCATTTGCAAAACAACTTCCATATCGAGGACATCATTCAGTCCGTCGGACAGCATTATTGACTCATTAATATTGATACCCATCTGAAATTTTAGCAGCCTGCCTGCAATTTCCAGTTGTGTTGCCAGGTTGTTGAGCGAATTCTGCAAATTGGCTTCGAGCAAAAGCATCTGGTCTACATCTGTTTCTTCGATAAAGCCAACCTCCAGCATGGCCTCCATTTCTTTGCGAACCGAAACCGTATTGGCCAACATCTCCTCCAGTATTCTGTAATTTTCGTCTGCAATAAGCACCAGGTAATATGATTTTGCAACGCTTTCCCGAACATCGTTCTGGGTTTTCAGCAGCATTTTCTCCGATAGATCATAAAAGATTTTTGATGCCTGTAATCCCACCAGGTATTCGCCGCTGAAAACAAGTTGGGTGGCTGTTACACCCCAGTCGGCATTATGTTTGGCTCCAAACTGAACCGGGAAAAACTCAGTTTCGGGAATGGGTGCAACGGGGTCTAATCCAAAAAGCCCCTGGTTTACCCCAACCACCACCGGGGTAAGGAAGTCCGGCATCAACATCGTCGGAACATCCAACATGTTCTGGTAGTTTACGGCTCCGTTTATCTGCGGCAAGCCGATTGCTGTTGTTTCCCAGATGGTTTTGCGTGCTATTTCCCGGTCGGCCAGGGCGTTCTTAACAGAATAACTGTTTTTAACAGCATATTCCTGAGCCTGTTGAAGACTGAAGGATTTGCCGTTTGTTTGTCGGGCTTGCAAATGCAAGCCAGCCATTAGAATCGAAGCTAACAGTATGATTTTTGTTTTCATTTTTTGCAGTTATCGCGTTATGACAGTAAATTCAGGGCAAAAGTAGAAGGGGTTAAAGAATAGCTAAAGGAAACTGCGGCGAATGACGAATTTTAGGGTGTGAATGGTCATATTAAGCTGATAACTGTGAGCTGAAATAGACATGCAGCAAACCACTTCCGTTTATTACATCATTATTTCGCAGGTTGTGAATTTCACTACACACATTGTGGAATTTCCGGAGAGTTTAGGATCAGCGTTTTTGTGTTGAAAATAAAACACATATAGAAACATCGATATGAATGGCATTATTATTGTAGCCATCCGATCTGATAACCAATAAAATACATTATGAAAAGAAGAGTAATGATTGTAATTATCTGGATTTCGCTGGTTTTGGTCCCTACCATGAATTTTGCCCAGGGACTGAGTATTGACAGCCCCAATTATCGCAATGCAATTGGCTTGCGGGGCGGCGATCTGGGCGGGTTGACTTTTAAACATTTTAAAAGCTCTGACAGGGCCATTGAAGCCATAATAGGGCTTGGCTACCGCGACCCACGAATTTTCTCCGTTACAGTGCTTCTTGAAAAACATCTTCCTGCATTTGATGTGAGTGGAATGAGATGGTATTACGGAGGCGGCGGTCATATTGCAGTAGTAGCCACGCATTCAGGTTACTACCCTCGTCCATGGGGCAGGTATCAGTATGAATATGAAAGGGGGGCTATAGGTTTGGGCATTGATGGGATCGCTGGCCTGGAATATAAAATTCCTCCAATTCCAATTGCCATCAGCTTTGATCTTAAACCCTATATTGAATTGTATTCAGCCGGAGGAGTCTTTTGGTCACTCGACCCTGCTTTTGGTATCAAATTAACCTTCTAGAATTGCTTAGTTCCGCCCGAATCACTCTGAGCTAATTGGTTTTAGTAAAGAGCTGGCTCATGATAACCATTTTAATTTGCAAAATAGGGTTGCTTATTTCCTTTAAATAGTCTGCCGGATGGCATCAGTTGCCAAATAGTGCGGGAGAGTGTAATCAGAAATGCTGCCTGGTTGCGGCAAAATCATAACTTCATTTCCTATCCGATTCCTAACTATACAAGTGCCATTTCTCAAAGTTGGGTTAATCTTTTTCAGGCTATATTTCAGATTGGCATAAAAAAACGGCGAAACTTTAAGCTTCGCCGTTTTTAGAATCAAAACGGTAGTAAAAACCGTTCAGTCAGAACTTATCTTGTGATTGCCACCCTGCGGGTAATCGTCTGGCCTGCTTCATTTACAAGCTGAACCATATAAGCGCCGGGAGCAAAATTGGATGTATTAACCGTGATCAGTTTATCCTTTACAGTTGCCTGCTCAAACACTACCTGACCCATGTAGTTCATGATGCGCATGCTGCGGACATCATTGGTTACATTGATGTTCAGTTGTGTGGTGGCAGGGATCGGATAAATTGAAATGGCATCGGTATCAAGCTCGTCAATACCTACTCCAATACTTACAGGCACAATGTTCGATTGAACTGACTCGCATACATCGTACATTGCTGTTACATAATAATGGTATTCACCATTAAAAACAACATCAAGGTCGGTGTAATTGAGAGTAGTGATCGGTGCAGGTGTGATCACGTTGAAGGTAGCACCCAGATCGTCGCTGCGGTAAACGTTGTAGCCTTGTACAGGACTGTCCTTGGTAGCGTTATCAAAGCTTGGGATCAGCTTGCTGTTTTGTGCCAGTTCGCCGGCTTCGCTCTTGTTAACAGGCATACGGGTTTCGGCTGCAAGTTCTCCGGCAGTAACAGGGGCCAGTTTCACCAGTCCGCCATCCTTGGCAAAATTGGTGCGTATCCAGAGGTTCTGCAGGAAATCGCCGATGCCTGAAACTGCAAATGCACTCCAGTTGGGGATGTTTCCAAACAGTGATACTCCGTTGGGGCCAATGTTGTCGGCTGAGAAGCAAGGATATGCATCTGTGGGTACATTGCCTAATGGCTCAAGCATGATACCCACGAGGCCTCCGCCATAACCCATCAACTGGCCAATCTGGATACCATTTTCCCACTTATCGTTACCTGTGGTCTGGAATGGACCAAAGGTTTCGATTAGCTGGTAGGTATTCCAGTTCACCACATGGATTTTGTAATCCCATGTACCAAGCGTACCCCATGATGCATGGTGGAAGTCAACCAGTTCAAGTGTAGCATCGGGATATGAAGCCAGATCGTACACCACACCGTAGGCCATGTTGAAGCTCTGGAAGTAGCCGTTGTCCGGTCCGCCGTTCCATTGCGACAATTTAACCAGTTGTCCTGAGGGGCCACTTTCGCAGTCAGGCTCAACCCATTCGAGATAGGCTTTTGGTTCCCAGTTAACCTGGTTGCCCATCAGATCCATCGGAGCGCGGCAGGCAGCGTAAACATGGATGTTGTCAATAAACCAGCTTAAAATATCGGCTGTATTCTTACCGGTGGCAACAAAGCGAACATGGAAAGTCTTTCCGGTTGCCAGTGGCATCTGGATGCTTTCGTGTGTCCAGTTAAAGCTTCCGTTGTTCTTGAACTCTTTCAGGGGCACCCAATTGCCGTTCACATAATGCTGCACAATGAGTTTTTCATCCTGAGTGGCATTGCGGTCGTTCAGTTTGATGTCGAATTCAAGGAAAATGTCGGCACAGGTATAAGGTGCTGCATTCAGCGCGGGGCTGGTGATTGCATACCAGTATTCCTTCACCGGCGGGCTCCAGGTGAACTCGGCTGCCGGAACGGGATTGCCCTGGGCAGTGGTAACACGCCAGTGGGGATCGCCATCAGTAACAACCCAGTTGTTGAAACCGAAGTTGGCCGATGTCCATTCTTCTACGAATGGCAGCGGATAACCAAAGTTATTCACACCAATTTCAATTTCATTTGAGTGCAGTGATTCATCTGTTCCTGTCAAACCGAAATAAGTAAGGTCATACACGGCGGTAGCCGAATATTTGTAAGTTCCGGGCATCATGTTCAGATCCCAGAATTCAAGTTCAGGAACTTCAACAAATGAATGGAGGCTGCCATTGCGATAGATGTTGTAGCCAAGGATACCGCCGGCAATTGGTCCTGTACCAGCGTAATCACCCAGTTCAAGTACCCAAACCTTATCGTTCTGTGCTGCGCCCAGGAATACCATTTTACCTGATACTACCAGCGGTGTGATATCCAAACCACCGGCTGAGCTTGTAAATGTGAATACCGAACCAACGTTGAAGACCTGCAAGGTAGCGCCGGTGGTCATGTCAATTTTCACCAGGTCGTTTCCAGGACCGGTTTGACAATAGCCCCAAAGGAATGGGCCACCTTCGCTCACATTTTCCCAGCCAAGACCGGCAAAACTGGTTGCAGTTGGCGGGTTGAGGGTTTGCATGGTAGCGCCTGTACGACTAACCAGGGTCAGCGGCGGGTTCCATCCGTTGCTTACCCAGAAACCATCATTTACCGCATCATAGGCAATGGCCCTGATGGTGGCAACCGATGTGCTGAACGAGCTGACCAATGTTTGATTGGCAAGGTCTAGCTTATATATGGTTGAACTGTTGTTTGAACCATAGAAATACTGGCCATCATAGGTTAGATCGCGGAAGTTGCCTGCACCAGCGATGGTAAATGAACCAACATAGGTTCCGTCCATGTTATATCTGAAGAAATCTCCAGCATTCCACCTGGCAGTGTAGATGAAGTTTCCGTCGGTAGCAACAGGATATTCCCCACCTGCATCGAAATGCGGGAATGAGAATAACGGATCGAACAGGTCGCGGCTGTCAGCATACTCGAATTCAACTGACATCGGGCTGTACTCGGTGTTGGGATCGGGCATTTCAGTGCGTGGTTCAGACGAGAGAACCGTAACAGGAGGAATAAAAGGCGCCTCCCAGGTTAACTGAACGGCATTTTCAACATTTACACCTGCAAGGTTCCAGGGAGCGGCCAGCCAGTAGGAAGTAAAGGTATAACCGTTCCTTTGCGAAACGCCACTCTGATAAACAGAAGACACTTCAGCAAGATAGGTTTGTCCGTAATTGATCAGGGCAGGAGGTATCTGCAATTCAGTTTCTGTGGCAAACGCAATCTGCAGGTCGTCAATATAGAAATTGTATCCCATTACCGAGAAGTCGGTTTCAACGCCAAGTACCCTTACGTTGTCAATGTTCCAGTTGTTGATCTGGTATGTATCATCACCGTAGGCGCGGAAACGGACACGGAAATCGCCATTTACGTGCTCTGTGATATCAACTATGTTATTGGTCCAGGGAATACTTCCAACAGTATTGTCGAATGTTTTGACCGGAATCCAGCTGGCTCCATCCCATACTTCTGCCGCCATTTTTTCAATGGTGGTTTGTGAGAAGTTGCTCAGGTAAATATCAAAATACAGGAAAACCTCGGGTGAACCAACGCCAGTGAGAAGTTTTGAAGTAATCGCACTGGAGTAGTTGGTCAGGGTGGGCGACCAGTTAAACTGAGCCGATGGCGAAGGATTGCCAAAGAAGGCAACAGTCCAGTTGGCTTCAGTTGTCCATTGATTAAACGTGAAGTTGCCTGAAGAGAAGGTTTCTTCAAAGATCAATGCCTGCATGATGGGCCTGTTCCAGGTTGCCATTAAAGTGCGGTTGTCAACATAAAGCCCGGTGGGCGGGTTTTTCAACTGCCACAGCATGAGGTTGTAGGTCTTGTTGGCGGTGAGTGTTTCGGTGGTTGACCAAAGCTCAAAACCGAACTTGTAAACCGTGATGTGATAGGTGCCTTTCCATACATTGTTGAAAACAACAACGCCATCAGAACCGCTTAATGTGGCATAGGTGGTATCAGGAATTAGCTGGTTCACCATTACCACTTCAATACCCGAAGGGGTAGCGCCGCTTGAAAGCGAAAGGTTGAATGTTACGGCATCCACGGTAAAGCCTTTGCCAAGAACATTGGAGAAGGTTGGCGGTGACAAACGGTTGCCTGTATAGCGTGCTTTAACAGCCCAGCGATAAGCGCCGTCGGGTAAAGTATTCCAGCCATTGTCAACAAAAGCATTGTTGCTGGGGGTGCCCAGGGCTGTCCATGCACCTTCGTCGCCTTCGTCGCCTTGCTCAAAACGGAAAACGTTGTAGCCAAGCAGATCCTCTGGAGCCGGCATGCCGGT
>ERZ869909.48-NODE-48-length-171803-cov-10.314303_pt1 | contig 171803 bp, 145 predicted proteins | sample MGYA00520892_ERZ869909 | MGnify/ENA primary metagenome ERZ869909 (study PRJEB32215, sample SAMEA104723947) | bioreactor metagenome | biome: bioreactor; feature: anaerobic bioreactor; material: water | place: China | collected 2015-03-12 ... | reverse complement strand
CTTAAAAACTACAGGACGATGTTGAGCTTATGGCTTAATACAACGTGTGGAGCATTAAATTGTACTTTTCGTGCATTGACCAACACTATACAGCAACTGCACAGAAAAGATACCGAAACTTTTGTAATCCATGAAAAAACTTTGCTTTTTTTGCAACGAATGAACATGATAATGCCACTTCATTGATATAACGAGGAGATCACCATGCGAAAATACGCTGGATTAGCCTTGTGTTTGGTCGCTGCAAGCTTAATCGCTGCACCCACGATTCAAGCACAAACCGAGCAGAAACTGTTATCTGCTGAGCTTATTTGGGAGATTGAACGGATTGGAAGTCCAGTCATCAGCCCTAGTGGTCAGCAAATTGTCGTACCCATTACACGTTATGATCTCGACACCGATCGTGGTCAATCACAATTATGGCTGTATCACCCAGAGCAAGGCGAACAACGTGCTCTCACTGCCGCTGGCCTGCGCGCGAGTAACGCAACGTTTGCCCCGAATGGTAATACCCTTGCGTTTATTTCTCAGCGCGACAAAGACGATGCGGGTCAAGTCTATCTTTTACCGATGGACGGTCCCGGTGAAGCCACACGGCTGACTTCCGTGCCGACTGGAGTAAGCAACATTCAGTGGGCTGGTGATTATATTTATTTCATGAGCAGCGTTTGGCCAGACAAAACTTGGGAACAGATGTCAGAGCAACTGACTGCCCAAAAGAATCGCAAAGTGTCAGCGCACAAGTGGACCGATCTTCCTTACGCGTCTTTTGACCGTTGGTTAGATGAAGAGCGAGCGACCCACGTCTTCCGTATCCCTGCGGCGGGTGGCGAAGTCGAAGCTGTGACTGCGACTTTACTCGCCAATCCGATGAAAGGGGTTGGTGGTTTTCACGTTCATCCGGACGGCAATTGGATTGCATTTACTACGGATACCGCAGACGGCGTTGTGCCTAAAATTGACTTATTCCTCGCCGAAGTGGGTAGCGACCAAGCACGTAACTTGACCGTTGACAATGCGGCACCCGATACCAACCCGATGTTTAGTCCAGACGGCAAAACCTTGGCATTTACCCGCCAACGGATCGTCGGATTTTATGCAGACCAAACCAATCTGATTTTGCATGATCTCGAAACTGGCAATGAACGAGAAATTACGGCTGATTTTGATCGTTCAGTGGGTAGTCTAGTGTGGACTCCAGATAGCCAAGGCTTTTTCGGCTCAATTGATGACGCTGGTACAGTTCGAGTTTATCACATTGATGCTGACACAGGCGCTACGCGAGCAATCACCGGCGCAACTAACTTTAGTGGTTTGAGTATTGCTGACAACGGTACTTTGGTTGGCACCAATGAAAGCTTCCTATACCCTGCCCAGTTAGTTCGTATCAATGCAGAGAGCGGCGAAGTCACACGCTTAGATACGCGTAATGACGAGTTACTTGCTGATGTCGATTTAGGCCATTATGAGTCCGTCACCTACGAAGGCTATAACGGTCAAGAAATCCAAATGTGGGTGCACTACCCGCCTGGCTTTGACGCGAGCAAACAATATCCCTTGTTCTTGCTTATTCACGGTGGCCCGCATAGCGCCATCACCGACGGCTTCCATTACCGTTGGAACGCGCAAACTTTCGCTTCCTGGGGCTATGTGACTGCATGGCATAACTTCCATGGTTCAAGTGGCTTCGGTCAGGATTTTACGGACTACATTAACCCAGACTGGCTAACTGCCCCTTATGCTGACACGATTGCCGCAGCGGAGTGGTTTATGGAAAAGGACTGGATTGATAATGATCGCATGGTTGCTGGTGGCGCCAGTTACGGTGGCTATTTAAGTTCTATTTTACTCAGCCATGATCATCCATTTAATGCCTTGTTGATTCACGCACCGGTGTACAATATGTACTCGCAAATGTCCGCTGATTTTGCCGTTCATGCCGATCGCTTCGGTGGCTTTTGGGAGAACCCAGAAATCTACAAAAAGATTTCACCACACTATTATGCGGATAACTTCAATACTCCAGCACTCGTCAGCCATGGTCAACTTGACTACCGTGTTCCTGTTGGTCAGGGTTTCGAGATTTTCCGCACCCTGCGCAGCCGTGGCATCGAGTCTCGGATGATTTATTTCCCAGACGAAAACCACTGGATCTTGAAACCAAACAATTCGATTTACTGGTACAACGAAGTAAAGGACTGGATGGGTAAATTTGCCCAACCAGGTGCTCGCTAAGCCCGAACTCGCGGCTGATTACCGCCAATTGAATCGAACCAAGCGCCGCGACTAAACTCGCGGCGCTTTTTCTTTATCCAATCTATACGTTGAGATGACTACACTCTGATGCCAAAGCAAGCTAGTATATTCATTAGAATCTTACTGAAATCAAGGAGCTCGCTTTGCAGTCAGTGTCCATTGTGAGTGTAACGATGAACCCGGCAGTCGACCTTTTCGCGGTCACGGAAACAATTCACGCCGACAGTAAAAGTCGTTGTGACAAAGCACTCGAAGAGCCAGGTGGTGGAGGCATTAACGTTGCGCGTAATATTCAACGTTTAGGCACCAACACCTTAGTTGTTTTTCCGGCTGGCGGTCTCAATGGTGAGCGTTTAAAACAACTACTAGAACGCGACGGATGCCGATTTCAAGCCGTTTCCGTAGCCAGTGAAACTCGGCAAAACTTTGCCATTACCGAAAGCAGCACGGGGGCAATGCATCATTTCGTTTTCCCCGGTCCCGACTTATCCGCCGCTGAGCTTGCCGCCTGCCAGCAGGCAATTGTTGGTCAACATCCCGCTCCTGAATACTTAGTGTTAAGCGGAAGTATTCCCACATCAGTCCCAGATAATTTTTACGGTGAGTTGACCCAAGCAGCCAACGCACAAGGCACAAAAGTCGTACTTGATAGTTCAGGGCGTGCGTTGCGTGGCGCACTTTATCGGGGCGCTTATTTAGCCAAATTAAACCGTTACGAATTTGCCGAACTTGGCTACCCCACTGACGCACCCATTGATGAATTGAAACGACAAATGGCAGAGGAAGTAGCGAAAGGAGCTGTGGATGTATTGATTGTCACGCTCGCTCGCGGCGGTGCACTACTTTGTAGTAAGGACGGCGAGCGCTATTACTTTATGCCGCCGCCAAGCCCTATCGTTAGTCATGTTGGTGCCGGTGACAGCTTTGTGTCTGCGCTTGTTTTTCATTTGCAGCGCGGCACTCCATTACGCGAAGCCTTTCGTTATGGCATTGCTGCCGCTAGTACCAAAGTTCAAACCGAAGGCAACCAACTGACCGATTTTGCCAAACTTGCCGAGGTATATGCGCAAACCGATACACCACGGACGGAGTCATAATCATGACCACAGCGTCCTTCAGTTACCATCATGAAGACCAAATCTTGTCCTTGCGTGGTCAGTGGACGGTCGAGCAGTATCCACAGCTATTAAGGGCAATGTTGCTGTTCTTTCGCGCGAAGAACGCCGACAGCGCCAAACAGCAACCACTGCAGCAACTAGAGACCAGTGAGTTAGAGTCCATCGACAGCAGCGGCGCTAGCCTGCTGCATTATTTTTTCGATCACGATCAACTTACTGAAGCTATTCAAGCAAACGCGAATTTGTCACCTCAGCAACAGGCGCTCTTGTTAACTGTAAGTGCGTCACTTACCAAGGACGCACCGCCGCAGCCTCGACCTTATCGTCTTGGTGATGGCATTGCCACACTCGGTGAGCAGGTTATCCGCCAGATCAAACACAGCAATAGTCTGTTTGGCTTTATTGGTCTAACGCTGATCACCTTCATCAGTGTATTGCTGCGGCCATGGCGTTGGCGGGTTACGTCCTTGGTGTATCACATGCAGCACTCTGGCGTACACGCGGTACCCATTATTGCCTTACTGACTTTTTTGGTTGGCGCGGTCGTGGCTTTCCTCGGCGCAACGGTTTTACAAGATTTCGGTGCAACTATCTATACCGTGGATCTTGTGGCATACGGCTTCATGCGCGAACTCGCTGTGCTGTTAACGGCAATTCTTCTCGCTGGGCGTACAGCCAGTGCTTACACCGCACAAATTGGTTCCATGAAAGTGAATCAGGAAATTGATGCGATGCGCGTTCAGGGTTTAAATCCAATTGAATTGTTAGTTATTCCGCGTCTCATTGCTTTGCTGATCATGCTACCGATACTGACCTTTGTTGCCATGATTTTCGGTATTCTTGGCGGTGCCAGCGTGGCTCTCTTCGCTCTCGACATTAGCAGCACACAATTTCTTTATATTATTCAAGAAATTCCCGCCAAACACTTTTGGGTTGGTATGAGTAAAGCGCCGATCTTCGCTGCTGTCATTGCTATTATTGGTTGCCTCGAGGGTTTTAAAGTCGGCAAAAGTGCGACATCTGTAGGAATTCATACCACCTCCAGTGTGGTGCAAACGATCTTCATCGTAATTTTGTTTGATGCCCTCGCCGCTCTCTTCTTCATGGAAATGGGGTGGTAAATGACAACGCAATCGATTATCCACATAAAGGGATTACGCAATCAATTTGGTTCTCAGGTTGTCCATGACAACCTCGATCTTGACGTCTATCGCGGTGAAATTCTTGGTGTGGTCGGTGGCTCCGGTTCCGGTAAATCCGTTCTGCTGCGCAGTATCATTGGATTACAAACACCAGCGGCTGGGACAGTCGAACTACTTGGCACCAATGTCCGTGATATTAAGAAGTCGCAGTTGGAAAAACAAACTGGTGTTTTGTTCCAGTCGGGAGCCTTGTATTCGTCCATGACGGTCGCTGAAAATATTAGCGTGCCCTTGATTGAACATGCGAAATTCAGCCGTCGCGACGCTGCTTTGCTAGCGCGCATGAAAATTGCTTTAACCGGTTTACCAGCACACGCCGCTGACCTTTATCCCGCTGAACTTTCCGGTGGTATGATTAAACGTGCAGCGTTAGCTCGGGCTTTGGCACTCGACCCTGCTGTGCTTTTTCTCGACGAACCGACCGCTGGATTAGATCCCATTGGCGCAGCCGCTTTCGATAAATTATTGGTTACCTTGCGTGATGCACTCGACCTCACGGTTTTTCTCGTAACTCACGATCTAGACACACTCTATAGCAGTTGTGATCGTGTTGCCGTTCTGGCTGAGAAGCGTGTGATTATCGCTGAACCTTTGGCGACGGTGGCTGAGTATAATCACCCGTGGATTCAAGACTATTTCCACGGCCCGCGCGGCCGTGCAGCAATTCAGGCGCAAACTCGTTTGCACCAGGAGGTTTAACATGGAAACCCGAGCCCACCATATCTTTGTCGGTTTATTTACCGTGGTTGCCCTTGTGACGGCTGTATTTTTCACACTATGGCTGACCAAGGCTGGTAGTGAGCGCGCCGTTGTCGAGTATGAAGTCGTGTTCACCGATGGCGTATCTGGATTGTCGGTTGGCAGCCCGGTGCAGTTTAACGGCATTCGAATTGGCGAAGTGGCGAATTTACAGCTTGACCCAAACGACCCGAATCAAGTTCGAGTGCGTATTCTAGTTGATAACCAAGTTCGCATCGCACCAAACACCTCTGCTCGGTTAGCCTTACTTAATGTGACCGGTGCCACTGCCATCGATCTATATGTGAATGACGAGAGCGTGCAAGAACACATGTATAACAGCCGTGGGATTGCAGTTCTTGTCGCCGAACCAAGTCCATTTACCCGCTTACGGGTTAGTAGTGAAGAGTTGTTAGTTAATCTGAACAGTTTCCTCAATAACGCAGCGAATATAGTCTCTGATGAGAACAGCGAACGCATTGCCAGTATCTTAACGAACCTCGACAAACTCAGTGGTTCATTGGCACAACAAAGTGACAGCTTGGGCGCAGATTTGAGTGCCTTAATGGCTAACTTGAATACCACAAGTGAACAACTCACCCAAACGCTGCAGCGTTTTGATGAGAATATCCTCAGCCAAAGTGAACCGATCATGGCCAATGCCGCTGAAGCGATGCAAAGCCTTGCAGATATGAGCCAACGCGTCGAAGCGCTCGTTGTTAAGCATGAAGGTTCCGTTGCCTCTGGACTCGATGGCGTCGCGGAGATTGGCCCTGTCATTCGGGAATTACGAAATACCATTCACACGGTAAATATGATTTTATTACAAATTGACCAAGATCCGGCGGGTTACCTATTAGGCCGCGAACAACTGAAGGAGTATAAGCCATGAGACTCGCTCTGATTGCGCTATTAATTGTCAGCTGGCTGAGTGCCTGTACTGTTCTTCCTGAGGCTGAAAGCGTCGACGTCTACCGCCTACACCCGGCAACGACGATAGTCACCGATAGCAGTCAGGAGTTCCCTTTCGCACTGCGTGTTAGTCGTCCCTTAGTCACGGATTTATTAGCGGGAAATCGGGTCTTGCGGTTACATGCGGATCAAAGTTTTACCGCCTATTCGGCTACACGTTGGAGCTCTACGATTCCTGTGCTTTGGCGCGATTGGCTAACCGATGCCTTATCGCAGAACTCGGGATTTTCGCAGGTCAGTAGTGATATTGACAACGTCGCCGCCGATCTGGAGCTGACCGGCACCTTGCGTAATTTTCATATTGAAACTCACGATGGACGTTCGTATGCGGTGGTTCAGTTTGATGCACGGTTGATCAAGTTGACCGGTCGCAGTGTCAGTGCGCAGCAGCGGTTTGATGCCCGCGTTGCCGTCACAGATAATTCAAGTGGGGCGGCAGTAGCGGCACTCAGCCAAGCGACCCAGGCTGTCTATACCGATATGGTCGCATGGCTGTTTACTCAGGAGAGCCGTTAACGCTTCATGACAAACGCATAAGCAGTCATAAAGGCATTTTGTTGAAAGCCTTTCAGTCCAGTATCAGCATAATCCACGGCAAGTGGGTTACGCTTAAGGATTTCCTTCTGTTCAGTCCCGTTTAAAATGTGAGTTTGCACATCGTCGAGCAACTGCAGCACAGTTTCAATTTTAAAGCCCACAGCGGCGCCGGCAAACTTTCCTTTCTGCGGACGTTCTTTAATGACCACATGTTGTACCTTGTAATCGGTCATGAGCTTTTGCAGGGTGAAATGAAACTTTTGCATCTGCTCTTGCACATGATCTTTAGTCAACTGTAAGCGCACCGTGCGGCAATCTGGCAGGCCTACTAGACCGTCATCCATATCCATGAGAACAAAAATTGCTTCATTACTTTTAATTTCTACACCACAAACACGCATGCTTGCTCCTTAATTGAATTGGGCCTGCTCACCGAGAATATAAGTGGCGGCGACGGCGCGATCATCGGCCAATGTGTTTAATACGAAAAGTGTTTCTTGTATCGTTCGGCACTGTGCTGTGCGACTTGCCAATAATGGCGTAGCCGCCAAGTCGAGGACGACAAAGTCAGCTTCTTTACCTGCCTTGAAATTACCAATACAGTGATCGAGCGACAGCGCTTTAGCGCCGCCCAACGTTGCCAAATACAGAGCTTCGAGTGCTGGCAAAGACTCGCCCTGGAGTTGCTGCACTTTGTACGCTTCACCGATAGTTTGTAGCATTGAAAAACTAGTCCCTGCGCCCACGTCTGTACCTAAACCAACGCGGACACCATGTTGCTGCAAACGCCGCAATGGAAATAACCCAGAGCCGAGAAATAAATTTGAAGTCGGACAATGGGCGACGACCGAGTTAGTTGCCGCTAAACGTTCACAGCTGCTGTCACACAAATGCACCCCGTGCGCAAACACACTACGTTGACCAAGTAACCCTGAATGTTCGTAAACGTCGAGATAGTTTTCACTTTCTGGAAACAACTCCGCAACCCACGCAATTTCAGCTTCGTTTTCAGCCAAATGCGTATGCAGATACACGTTTGGGAATTCTTGCAATAACTCCCCTGCTTTGTCCAGTTGCTCGCGACTACTGGTTGGCGCAAAGCGCGGTGTAACCGCATACAATAAACGGTCTTTACCATGCCAGCGTTGAATTAGCGCCTTACTCTCAGTGTAGCCTTGCTCTGCAGTATCACGCAGATTCTCTGGAGCGTTGCGATCCATCAATACTTTACCGGCGATCATGCGCAGATGCCTTTGTTGCGCCGCTTGGAAGAAAGCGTCAACCGACTGCGGGTGAACCGTGCCAAAAACCAACGCCGTCGTCGTGCCGTTGCGCATCAGCTCGTTTAAAAAGCGTTCAGCAACATCACGAGCATGGCTTTCGTCGGCAAACTTAGCTTCTTCCGGAAAAGTATAGGTTTCGAGCCAGTCGAGTAATTGTGCGCCGTAGGCACCGATCATGTCAGTTTGTGGATAATGAATATGAGTGTCGATAAAACCCGGCACAATCAGCTTATCGCGATAATCAACCACTACACAATCAGCTATCGAGTTACTCGCGCTCTTCGAGCTCATTAAGTCTGTATAGTCACCAACGGCGACAACTTTACCGTCTGCGACCACCAGTAAACCATCGGCAAAGTATTCCCACGCTGCATCACCAGCAACTGCGGGGTCTGCTAAGCAATGTAAAATGGCAGCACGAAAACCACGCTTTCCCATACCAGCAACAATCCTGTATTTAGCTTGAATTCAAAACGAACCGCGCATTATACATGAAAAGCCCACAAACATGCCCGTTTCACAGGTATTTCTGTGACGCTTTAACGCGACCGAAAAGCTTCGCGTTATGATGACTATGCTGAACGGTAGCGTAGCTCCGCGTCGCGAACTTTCTGCAAGTAATTACGTGTTTCTGCAAACGGATGATAGCGCAATAAATGCTGATATACCTGCTCCGGCGTCATGCTATTAATGCGTCTCAAGGCTTCGTCACGATTGCTTGAAAATGCTCGAAAAACATTACCAGACCCGCCATTATACCCAGCAATTTTGGCGTATTGACGACTCAGTGGATCAGTAATCTGATTAAGGTACACACCGTCAAGCAAATAGAGATATGCACTGCCGATATCAATATTGTAGTCCGGTTTAAATAAGTTCTCTCGAGTGGGCTCCCCCGGCAAACCTTTCACCCGCTCGTAGACATCACGACCAGCGGTCGCCTGCACAATTTGCATTAAGCCGAGTGCATTCGCATGGCTTACTGCATAAGGATTAAAGCTACTCTCCACCTCAATCACCGCGTACACCAATGTCGGTGGAATGCCATATTCATTGGCGTAACGAAGCACTGAGTCGGAATACTGGAGTTGCCGTAGGTGCAAGTGATTATCGACTAAATTGACCCGCACTGAGCTAATCAGTCGGCCGTCACTACGACGCTGACGGAATTGATTGTTAATCAAATACTGAGCGTAACGCTCAGCGCGCCACTCGTAACGAATGGGTTCGCCGTCTTGGTCGAGAATTTGCTGGTACAAGAACGGTTCATCGCCCAATTGCGGCTCTTGGTCGGTAAAAATGTCTTCAACGGTGAGATCTTTGGGCGTCAGTAAGGTTAAAACGAGGGCCTGTTGCAACATAGTGCGCGGTGCGTCTTCGTCGATAGTCTCGACCTGCAAATAGCCCTGTTCAAAGTCGATAATGGCGCGAGCGAGATAATCGTTACTATATTTCACATAACGCTTTTCTGAAGGAAGCTCTTCATTATCTTTACCCCAGACGTCTTCAAGGATAATGGCAATAACCTCTAGGATCTCACGAATAGACGAGATGTTCTTCAAGCCTTCAATGCCACCGTAGGGCTCAAGCCGATCATTAATAATAATCCGGGCATAATCGCCGGCCCCCGTCTGTTCAACGATTGAACGCCACTCCTCGCGAGAGAGACTACAACTCACTAAGGTCAATACCAGTCCAGCAAGTAAGCTGCCACGGAAAAGGCGAAGCATAACACTAGGTTGAATAGTCATGTGGTCCTCTTCGAGCTGCAGCCGCTTAGGGAGTGATGCGTAAGTTAAGTCTTTAACATACGCATTTGTCGGTGCAATTCAAGCATTTACTCTATACATTTACTGAGATTTTAAGGACGTATTTCGACCGTGAGTGAGCCAGAAGTGTTTTGTCGCACCATGTAGCTGAGCGGCACTTGAGCACCAACCGGTGTCTCAAGGCGACCAATGCAGGTAAGTTCTTTGTCGAGATAGTTTTTATGTGCTTGACGGCCGTAGACAAACTTCAGCCGATCAGCTTGGTCAGCAGCATAGCGTTCAAGTGCATTAGGCGCTGATAAATCAATGGATTCATCGATGTTTCCTTGCTCATCCCGAACAGGCCAAGCCTGTAAACCAGACTGATATTCTTCAATTAAACGTGCTTCGAAAAAATTTTTGCTTTGTTGCTTAACGTCATCGACGACCGCAGCGCTATCACACTGAAAGTCACCGGCACTGCAAGCCACCAATAGAATACTTGATACACATAATAAAAGATGCCGCTGGTGCTTGCCCATGATGAACTAATCCTTCAGATTCTTGTGAATACGCTTGCGTGTCTCTTCAACTCATGCGGGCGTAGTGTAGCAAAACCAACTTACTTTTCAATATATTTTATCATCCTGAGCATTACATTTATTCATAACAGGCAATGCAACTAACTTCCGGCGCTGGCCTTTTGAATTAACCCAACCGCTTGACCGTAACGAGGATGTTCAGGTGCCAACGTCTGAGCGACCTGAGCCGCGGCTAACGCTTCACTGTCCCGTCCCTGACGGAGCAACGACCAAGCTAAATTGAAAAAACCTGCAGGCTGCAAAGGATCCAATTCGGTTGCTCGATAAAAGTATTCTTCAGCATTGGCATAGTCATGTTGCTGGTAGGCAATACTGCCTAATCCCATGTACCCTGTTGCATCGTGCGGCCAGCGCTCTATACCAGCGGCATAGGCCATGGCTGCGAGCGGCAGGCGTCCCTGTTGTTCAACTGCTGCAACTGCCTCAAAATAAGGGAGCGACGGCACGGATACTGGCATGAATCCGATCGGTGGCACGACCATGGCCCAATAATTGCCGAGTCGCCAGCTGCGTTCAAAAGCACGTAACGACACCACCTCACGTTCAGTTGTTCCAGAGCGCAAAATCAATTGCTGTTTCGCTGGCTCAAATCCAATCACCACCGCGTAATGCCAAATTGGCCAACGCTCTAAACCCAGATTTTGTAAAACCAATACCGGATAACCGGCGGCCACTTCGGCGAATAAGGCATCCATTCGGCGCGGAATCACAAACGGAATACGGTCAGCGCGACGAGTTGCTGCCAGCAGTTCAGTCTGCAAACTACCCTCTCGATCCGGTAAATAGACCTGCGCTACCAAACTTTCAGGCGTCACATCGGCAACACCAGCAACCTGCAACACAGTCGCTAGTGCAGCCGGACCACACTGATACTCTTCTTGCGGAAAAAACGGTGTCTCGCTCAATTCGATTGCCGTCCAAGCCTCGCTATCAAGGTGCTTGTATTGATAAGAACCGGCACTACAGCCAGTTAACCAAACGGTCAGCAAAAGAAATAAAACAAGTCTACGGTCTGACATAGTAATCCTTAAGGCAAAGAAAAACGCTTGTTAAGCTCTCACTTAACAAGCGTTCATAACAATCATTACTTATCTAAAAAATACTAGCCAAATAATAACAGCGACTAAAATCACTGTGGTACTGACGCTAATACCAGCACCTGCAGGTAATTCATCTAAGTGCGCAGTGAGTTCCATGACTTCTGCATCTGTCATGGCAGCCACACGCGCTACCGCATCGTCAGGATTGACACCATAGCGAACCAATTGCTCACGAACCTCATCACGATGTAATTGCTCAACCAATTGAGCACGGTTCCAACCTGACTGCTGCTCAGCAACAACGTCTGCGGTCGAAACTATATCCGCCTGAGCGGTTGGTAAAACAGCTGCCGAAAACGCAAAACTAGACAATAAAAAGGTCGTTCCAATTAACAGTGATTTTTTCATGACAAATCTCCATGTTGGTTGTCACTTATAAACATAGACCATAATCGTAGATAGGTCTGTAAACTTTGCGAAATTCTTTCATCCTTTTAAGCGTCCTGTGCGGCCAGGTCGCTACAGTTAACTCTATGATCTAGAACATACTTTCAATCGACTTCAGTTTACCTATAAGACAATCTTGACTATGCTTTAACGAGTCAACTGATTCATTTCCTATGCTCAAGGAGAAACTCATGAGTAGTGAAAGTCCCAAAGTAACATTATGCACCCATATTGTCCGTTACGAGCGCCTATTAGAACTAAGTAAAGCGCAAGCTCAAGCTGCAGTTTCTTATCAAGAACACACTGTGTCAGAGCTAGCGAAAAAGTTTGAGGGGCAATTAGTTGAAAAAGTAGGCGGGCGAATCATGGCCACCTTTAAGAACCCGGATTCCGCGATGGCGAGTGCAGTCAGCCTCTTGAAGGCAATCGATGATGAGCCATTTTATGTCCGCATTGGTTTGCATTTCGGTGACACCAAAGGCTCCGGACAAAGCCTTTCCGGGCCAGGTGTTGTCATTGCGTCTGAGCTTGCGGAACTTGCCAGTCCTGATCACATTGTGATTTCAGAGGCATTAAAAAATGAGTTGAGTAGCCTGCCTCACGTCAAAGTAATCGCTGCTGGTGAGCGCTTTTTGCCCGGCGTATCCAGTCCGGTAAATACCTATCGGGTAGAGATTATTTAAAAACGAATTCGCCCTTGCTCGATCGCTTGATAAAGGTCCGCAGACAAACGCTGGTACCCCTTTTCTCGGTCGAGCAATACATAAACTTGCTCATTCCCAGTCGATGGTCGGAAACCTTGTTGCTTTAATTCAGTTTTCTTTATTTTGAACGTACCAGTCACCTCATGAAATTCGCGCAAACGAACAAATAGAGGCACTGCATAATCGGGGAGTTTTCGCTGAATATGCTGATAAAACTCGACTGGATTGAAACGCTGAGCTTGGGCAACAACTAGAGATGCCATACCGGCCCGCCCGTCGGTGTGCGGAATCTGCACACCATAAACCACAGCTTCAACTATATCGCTGAACGTTTGTAATTGCGCCTCAACTTCAGTGGTCGCTACATTCTCAGATTTCCATCGAAATGTGTCGCCGACGCGATCAATGAAAGCGATATGCCGATAGCCTTGATCACGCACAATATCCCCAGTATTAAACCAACAATCCCCTTGTTTAAATACATTGCGAAGCAACTTCGCTTCGTTCGCTGCATGATTATTTGCGTAGCCGTCAAAAGGCGTTTTATCCGAAACTTCCGCTAACAAAAGCCCAACATCGCCTTTTTTGACCCGCTGTAAGGCATCCTGTTGGTCAACAATGGGTTGTTCATGTTCAACGTCAAACTGAACAATAGCAAAGGTCATCGGCGAAAAACCAACCGTACGCTTGAGGTTAAAGGCATTTACAAAACCAATATTTCCTTCGCTCGCGCCATAGAGTTCGCAAATATGTTCAATTTGAAAGCGTTGCTGAAATGCATCCCAAATTTCGGCACGCAAACCGTTGCCAAGTACAGCCCGAACATTGTGCTGACGGTCAAATTGACTTGCTGGCTGATTCAACAAATAACGACAAATCTCACCGATATATACAAATGCAGTGCTGTCGCTTTCGCGAATCTCCTGCCAAAAGTGTGATGCGCTAAACTTGCGCGCGAGAACAAGGGTTGACCGTGTTAACACGACAGCGCTTAATGCAATTGACAATGCAGTGTTGTGATAAAGCGGTGAGCAACTGTAAAGTTTATCGGTCGATTTCAGGCCTAGGGCCATTCGACCAAAACCTATACCTGCTTTTACCCAACGCAAATGGGTCATTGGTGCTGCTTTCGGCAAACCCGTGGTTCCCGATGTAAAAACAAAGAAACTCTGTTCACTGAGGGTGATGGTATCCGTTTCAGCAAGATTTTCTTTGCTCTGCTGCTCACTGATTTGTTGTAAATTTGGGTATTCAGGTGTGCTGTATTGTGAACCCCTTTCCGGCATACAAAAGCGTTGCATGGTCTCCGGCAAATGCTTTGCCGTTACTAATGTGTCGATGCATTCTTCACCGACGATTAATAATCGAGGTTGAATAGTGGCAAAGCTATGCTCAAGAACTTCTGCCTTTTGCTTGTAATTGATCATGCCAGCGATCGCCCCGAGCTTATTTACCGCAAATACGCACGCGAGTAACTCCGGTCGATTTTCAAACATTAACGCCACGCAGTCGCCCCGACCTACACCTTGGCTCTTCAGCGCGTGAGCCAATTGATTCACCCAAGTATTAAAATCGGCGTATGAATAAGAGCGTCCTTCAAACTCAACAAAGATTTGCTGCGGACACCGACGAGCAGCTTGCTGAAGGTAATAGCCGGTCGAGCCAATATCAGACTTTTTGGCCATAGCTAACTTCAAATTCGACCATAGGAATTGCGGTAAACGCGGTAAAAACTTAAAAACAGCGCCAATGACATCCGCAAGTGTATGTATATTTTTATTGTTATTTGCGTTCATATTGATCAAATAGAAAACTTAAGTAAGAAACATCATAGCGAACACTTTCTTGCCGTACTAGCCAAAATTCTCTCACGCTTATTGCAAATGAGAATGATTCCTAATAAGATTAATTTTATCTAGTTCTTCGGGGAATCAAAACGTGAAACAAATCGGTACGCTAGCTCAGTGGCATTGGGTAAGTTCAGCAATCTGTCTGCTCGGCATGCTCATGTTTGCGATTACAGGCATTACGTTAAACCATGCACAGCGTATTTCAGCACAACCAATCACAGAGGTCGTTAAAAAAAATGTGCCCGATCATGTTCTTAACGATATCCAAGAGCAACAATTATCACCCGAACTGATTACATGGATACGTCAACATATTGGGGTCAACTTGGCAGGCAAAGCCGGTGAATGGAGTGATTTTGATGTGTATGTGAGTCTACCTCGCCCCGGTGGCGATGCTTGGCTCAGTATTGATTTCGAGACTGCGGAAATTCATTACGAACACACTAAGCGTGGAACGATTGCCTACTTGAACGATTTGCACAAAGGGAGGCATACCGGCATAGCCTGGCAATGGTTCCTTGACCTATTCGCAGTCGCTTGTATCGTTTTTACCGTCACCGGATTGCTACTTCTCCAACGCTTCGCCAAACGACGCTGGTCAACGTGGCCGCTCGTTACCGCAGGCGCATTGCTCCCTATTGGTATTCTGCTGCTTTTTGTCCATTAAATTTTGAGACTTATTATGCATGATTTTGCCCTTAACCATGTTGTGTTTGTTGCCTTGGGATTAACTTGGTTTGCCTTTACTTGGTGGCAGTATCGGCGAATTAGCGATACTCAACCACTACACCATACGCCAACTAATCGTTTAGCCTCACTCGTTAACTCGCAAGATCCTAACTTAACCAGCGATATCGCCACTTGCTCGATTGTCTATGCCAGTGAAGGTGGTCAAGCGGAACAACTTGCCAAGCAATTTCACCAAGAACTGCAGACGCAACACGAAGCGATGTGTCGCATTTATTCGTTTACTGAGTTTGTTCATACGCTTGAACATGTAACCGAAAGCTCTGCGCCCCAAGATGTTATTTTCATTGTCAGCACCGCTGGTGACGGTGAACCTCCAGCTATGGCTCAGGCCGGATGGCAACGGTTGCAAACATTCACACATTGGTCGCGACATATGTCTGTCTGTGTTTTGGCATTAGGCGATCGAAACTATCCGAAATTTTGCGCTTTTGGTCATGATTTGGACCACCATTTACAACATCTCGGTGCCAAGTTTAAGTTGCCATTGACCTGCGTTGATCAGTTACAACAAAGTACAATTGCTGATTGGCGCCGTCGACTCCGCAGCAAACTGTTCAAAGACACCGGTAATTCGGTTGAACTTCTGATGAATACAACATCCCCGAGTTTCTGGCGGCTAACCCATCGACAATGGTTAAATGAAAATGAGTCGGCAGTGATACATAGTCTCCCGCTGTTTCATCTTGGTTTTAAACCACTTGATTCGCCCTCCAAGCGAGCATTCACTTGGTTACCTGGAGACCTTGTTGATATTCGCCTAAGCGATGGTAAAGTCCGTACGTACTCGATTGCTTCTATTCCAGAAAGTGGGCAGCTCGATCTAATTGTCCGCCAAGTCCGTCATGCCGATGGTCGTCTAGGTGCTGGATCGGGCTGGTTGACTGAACGAATTGACGCAGGCAGCCAGATCGATCTGAAAATTCGTAAGAACATCGCGTTTCATCCGTCTGATCCCGACAAACCTGCTATTTTTATTGCCGCAGGTAGCGGTTATGCCGGCATTCGCGCGCACTTACAGCATCGCGCGCAGCAATCAGCAGGCCAAAATTGGCTTATTTTTGGCGAACGCTCGCGTCAATTTGATAACATTTTCACCAATGAAACCCGAATTTTGCGCGAACAAGGGGTATTGCTTCATGAACATCGAGTCTTTTCTCGTTCCGACGCAGGCAACTGCAGCGAGCTCGAGCCGCGTGCCCGTTATGTCCAAGATATCCTGAAAACCCAGCGCCCGCGACTACAGCAATGGCTCATGGCCGGCGCTACCGTTTACATTTGCGGTGGCCAGGCCTTGGGAGCTGCCGTGCTTGAACAAATCAATGCAGCCGCTGGTTCCGCGACCATGACGCTCTTAAAGCAACAAAACCGCATCCGCTGCGAACTCTACTAAGCCGCTCACTGTAATCACCATTCGGGGTCGGAGCCGGAACATAAATCATTCCGGCTCCGAGCCGGAAAAATAACTTACTGATATTTATATATTTTCTTTTTGTCTTATGGCCTTGCCTTTTATTTTATAACGGCTAAGATAGGCCTTCATTGACATTGAGGAAGCTATGTTTAAATACGACTATTCAATTCTGAGTACTGCCCTCACCTTTCCAGTCTAAGGCCGAGCGCAATCTGCGTTCGGCGATAAATCCTGTTCATCTTGTTTGGTTAGTTCGGTTGGAGATAAAGCCGTGCTGTCACATTCGTGGAAACGTATGTTCAGGTTTTGCAAAACCTCAATTTGCTACACCCATCCAATGCTGCAAGACTCGAGTCACCGTATGTTGCTCGATCCGGTTCAGTTGGCTTCAATTTTAAATCGATTGGAGGCTTCAACTCGCCCGACGTCGCGTTTACACGGTCGGGTAACCGTAGGGAGCTTTGTCACGCTGACCGCGGCAGACTATAGCGAAACACTCGAGATACAGGTTGTCGAGCCAAGTGAAAGCATGCCTGCACGTAATCGTGTTTCATTTTTATCGCCGGTTGGCGCCGCTATTCTTGGTAAGCGCCGAGGAAGCGAAGTTCGTGTGACCACTAATTTCGGCAACTTCGACTGGATAATCACCTGTGTTCGCCAGCATCGCGGTGACTTTTAAGTACTTAGCTACACTCAACTGAATGACAATGGAGGACCATCGCCATGAAGTAACCACTGGGTTTAATTCGATCTGCGCAACCCACGCAGAAAGGCATTTAACTTAGAAAGGTGAACATCATGAGTAAAGAGAAAGCGAAAAAGCCAGCGACGAAAACCCTGAAAGAAAAGCGTCGCGAGAAGAAACAAAAACAACAAAGCGACTAAAGGTAAAGGGGCTCCCACGTTGGGAGCCCCCTCTCACTATCGATCAACATATCGGCTCGGTGGATCAGGCGGACGAGCGACGGGTAAATCATAACCACCAAAATGGTAGCGCAAATAGATGAGTCCTTGGTTTGGTGCGAACGTATCCGAACGAATCAACTCAGTTCTAAGACCAACGTACCAATGGCGATTTATTTGATATTCAAAAACCCCGGTTAAACTATGACTGCGACCACCTCCTGTTCCGGCACTAAAAAATGGGCTCACTCCACTCACCGCCTGATTTTGTTGAGCAACCTCTTGTAGCGTCGCATCCGTCGGGAAGAATACTTGTTCACCCAAACGCGTTGATGAATAGCCAAGCGAACCACGAACTAAGTAGGAAAAACGATTAATACGCCCAAATACGGTAAGTGGCACACTGATCGAACGGTACTGCTCTGGACTATAATAATGTCCATGGCCATACGTTGTTGCACTCAAATCTTCATCAAATCCCCAAAACAGCGTCGTTAACCCAACAGTCAGGGCAAAAGGTTCACTCGAGAAGGCTCGGACATAACCACCAGTAAACGCGTACCAACGCCAATTATCTTCGACTTGATGTCCCATGTAATAGTCGAGCCCAGTATTTCCCCACCAGCCAAAACGACCACCTTGGTCCCAACTTGCTCCAAGATCGATACCGTTTTTTGTTACTGCACCCCAATTGCGCTCCGAGAATGGGTCTTCAATACTCGCAAAACTAATCAGCGTCGCTGTTTGAATGCGTCGGCTAGCAGTCACACGTACACCGAACTCACCAAGACTGCGACGTATACCAACTCCACCGATCCAATCACTGCGATTGAAGCCAATTGGGCTTCTACCAACGTCAAACCACCAATCGCCGTAATCAGCACCGATTCCAAGCGCGACACCGAATTCTTTGTGAGTAGGCTGAACGCCTTGTGGACAACCTTCTTCACACACAAGTCCTGTACCAAAGCGGTTACGCCAAAACGTGTTATCGAGATCCGCCGCTCCCGCGTCTAACCAAATGGGATCAACCCTTGCAAACCAATACCCAGAACGGCTCTCAAACGGCACGCGTAAGTCAATCAACACCGACTTTGAATTCAACTCGGTAATGCCCGGCGTACCACTTTTTTGTCGTTGTTCATAACCCAAATACAAAACTTTCTCAGAACTGGAGATTAAATTGCGTGCGCGACTTTGCAAGCCAGGAATACGCCAGTCATCAGTCTCTTGACTCACCCAGAGGCTCGCTGATTCACTTTCTCCACGCTGTACCTCAATCCCTCGAACAGCCCATTGATAAGCAAGGCTGCGATCTCCAACCGCTTCCGCAAAACGACTTGCCTCTGCATAACCTTCGGCTTGACTGTCAATGTCTAAACGCGCCATATTCTGCTCAATCGCACTCAAGTATTGTCGATCGGTCGCACGCGCATCAGCCGCCATCGTCGAGATATAACTCGCTAAAGTACTCGAATCGGCTTCATCCAGCGTATTCGGTGCGCTGGCTAAGAAGCTCCGCCAATCTTGCCGAAAATCACGCACAGCGACTCGCGACTGAATTCGCTCTTGATGAGCAAGCATTGCTTCGGAGCGAGCGTTCTCGGAAACCTGTAAAATTGCTCCAAGCGCGTCGTCATCGCGCTCATTGCGGGCAAGATACAAACTATAGGCAAACCACGCATCATCACTGGGGTAATTTTGGATCAACGCAGCAAAACGTTGTGCGGCCAACTCCGGCTCTTCGCGCTGTTCGTGACTTTGCACTAAGGTTGCAACCAACCAAGGATCGCTTGGTTCTTGGCGATAAGCTTCTTCTAAAAGGACATGCCCACGTGCGATATCTCCCTGCTCCAGCGCTTCTGTCGCTCGCGCTCGCAATAAACGTGCTTGCAAATTCGCAATTAAGTCGACTTGGCTAGCGGCGTCTGAGTGAGATTGTAGTCGGTCGAACATTATTTGTGCACGACGCAGGTCACCCTCATTGAGATGTTGACCAAACAACCCATAATCTCTCCAAAACGTCGTGACTTCGACCATTTGCTGCCACTGTTCAACCTCTGGCTCCATTTTGGCTGCTTGACGAAACCACGTGAGTGCCTCAGCGTGGCGACCTTGACGCATTGTGGCATAGCCGAGCCCACTGACTGCCGCAACTGTTTCGGGTCGTTCATGATACGCCTCGCGCAGCCAGCGCTCCGCCATCAGTGGCTGTTCATTGGCGAGATAAGCTAAACCGCGCTGTAACTTCTGAAAGGTAGGATCCGACTCCATTTCTGCAGTTGCAGCGGCCACTTGGCGTGACCTTTCCGCCACTTCGCTGATTTCCAAATGCTCTGGATGCTTTTCTTCAAGGTCAGCAATGAAATCGTTAACTGTCGCAGTTTCGACCCCAAAGAAATTAATAATTCTTAAACTTAACGCCCGGGCTTGTCCGCCAAACACAGCGTCTTCACTCAAGCGGGCTAGGTTTTGATAATCGTCATCCGTCAGTTGATTCTGCAAGAATCTCACTTCGATTAAAGCCAATTGCAAACGCACTGAATTCGAATTTGCCCGACGCAACTGAGTTAAACCGGCAACAGCTTCGTCTGCTTGTCCTGCACGGGCATGCGCAAACCAATACTGAATAGCTAAATCAAGGTTCTCTGGCGCGCGCGGAAACGCGAGTCGCCACTCAGCCACAGCTTCCTCATATCGGCCGGCGAGATATAACAGTTCAGCGTTACCCACAGCCTGCTGCGCTTCACTATCAAGCGCGACAATTTCGCGTAAACGGCGCGTTGCCGGATGATCAGGTGCCTTTTCAACCAGCTGACTGTAGTATCGCCGTGCTTGTTCCGATTGACGCTGTTGCCAAGCAATCATCGCGCGTAACTCAAGCACCCGAGGGTGATTTGGTTGAACACGTTCCAGTTGCTGAATCAAGTCTTCAACCCGGTCCATCCGGCCGCGTTCATACCAATAGACGATTTGAGCTTCAACATGCTGAATCGATTGCGCCTGACCATCAAGTTGACGTTCATTCGCCGCCGCGCTGAATATCATTAGGAGAAGGAAAATCAAACAGTTTAAGCGCTGTAAAACCATTAAGAACTCCTCTTACGACTACAGCTAGAACTATCCTGCGCAGTGACATACAGTCTTCCATCGGTTGTGAAAACAACACATTCCAACGCACTCAACCCAAATAACACGAGCATGGTGTCATAATAGCGCTGTGCGTAACGATTCGGGTTTCGAGCGGCTAGACGGGCAAGCTGCGTGGTATAAACACTCGCACTAAACTCTGCTTGATCACGAAAATTCGTATCATGGAGATAAAAGTATAGCAATGCGACTGCGGAAAAACCGACGGGGCCTTGACCGTGAGAGCCGCCCTGACGCTCGAGCTCAGTTGGCGGATGATCAGTCGCAGCAGTCGCGGCAAAAAACGCATCAAATTTGCTGAGATGCTGATTATATCCCTGCTGATAATCCCAACTTAACCAAAGGTATGTGCGAATCGCATCGTAACTACCTATCCTTACCTGTTGCTTGTGTTCATTTGCAGTCTGTTCAAGTGCAAGTAGACGGCCATCGCTGTCAACAGCGACCCAATTGGGGACCATTCCATGCGACTCGCTTGCAAGATCACGAAATAAAGCTTCACTCCAGCGAACCACTTCATGCCAACGCTCATCTTGGGTATAGGCAGCTAATCCGTAGAACAATGTTATGGTTAAATAACTTGGATTTACAATCCAATAGTTTTCTTCAGTCGCTTCATTGCGATGTTGAAAACCAACCGGAGCTGGCAATAAAAGCCTCTCGCCATTTAACGCAACCGTTTCTTGTGCAAGAATCAGGTTCGCCAACGCTTTGCCAAGTTCCTGATAGTGTGTATTCTGCCAACGTTCAGCTGCAGCGAGCAAAGCGTAAGCGATCCAGATGTCTGAGTCACTTGCTGAATTTGCGTCAATAACGCCCCAAGATTCATCCTCTCGCTGGCCCCATAACCAAGCCGGCAGATTTTTCCGCAAGTCGCCATCTGCTAAGTTGTTCACTGTCCATCTTAATAATGCAGTGAAGGTCTTCTGATCATCGGCTAACAAACTAAACCACAGCCCATAGGATTGACCTTCGGATGTCGTAATTGAGCGCTCTGAGCCAAAGTCAATTACACGACCGTCCTCGCTGATAAACTGCTCAATGAAGCGTTGATAATGCCATTGAAATGACAAACGTTCAGTGACACCAATCTGTAATACTGGAAACTCATCGCGGCTCAGCGCTTCGGTCCTCTCGCTTCGATTACAACTACTTAGCAATGCAATCAAAATAATAATCCAGACCAGTATCGATGGCCGCCTGTTCATGCTACTGACCTCCTACCCGACGGCGTGCTTTGCGAGCAAACAACCAATAGATCACCAGTACGAGCGTAATCAGCGCCAGTAATGTAATGACGGAAACCAGAACCGGATAGCGTGATAAGTGAAAGTAAAGCCGCTTCCAGAAACTCAATTCACCAACATAATAGCGCGAAAAGCTCTGTAAGTTTTGTTCATGGCCGGGGGTTAGAATCGTCATAAATCCAGTCACCGCTGAGCTACGTTCTGACGAACGCAATAAGGCGCTAATTTGTCCTAAATAGTCACTATCCGTTGCTGTCAGCGCTACCACGGTGCCACGTGAGTGTAGTGGCGATTGAAAGCTGACCATTGCCGCACTTGGACCCGAAACAGTAACTTGCTCATTGTTACTAAACAGCAATTGCTGCCGACCCGACAATCCATGATGGGCGAGCTGTTGATCGAGTGTAGCGCGACCAAAGCGCTGCAAGAATGCTTGTAGGGCTGTGCGACCAATAATTAATGCATCTTTGGAACTAGTCTGAGCAATTTCATCAACCGCAACAACATTCAAGCCACTTGTGTGATGTCCTGTTGCGCCAGCAATCAGAGCAATGGCGCTGAGCATAACCTCGATGTCGGTATTACTCGGTTCAATGTCCATCACCACAAGCGTTTGATAGAGGTCATCGTAACGAGAAAATGGGTACCCTGTTTTTGCGAAAAGATGCAAGTTAGGCATTTGGACATAGTGCTCATAACCGCGCAAATCGATAGACGAATCGCCGTCGATTGCACCTGTGGTATTTCCAAGAGGCCTTACCCGGCACTCTTCTGACCGTGCGCTGAATGTAAACTCAAAGTCGAGTCGGTTAACCGCACCAAGTTTAAATGCGGGAATCTGCAAAGCCGGCTGCGTAAACGGATTAAACTCAAGTAACGGCACCCGAATCCGATCCGCTGCACCGCCAACGCCAGACTCTGTTAACGTGTAACCTTTGATAAATTCATTATTAATAAATACCCGTAACCGGCTCTCGTCTTTCTCAATCGGAGGGGTATGGCGGAACTTCAAATCAATTGGGATACCGTGACGTTGCCAAGTAAATAAATCAGGCGGAAGCATGAGATTTACCGCGATCGGCGCATTTGCATAACCATTTCGCTGTAAATCACCAGGAAAATCAACCAATTCACTAAACGTGACAGGACGATCCGTGCGCACCCAGCGTGGAGCTGAATAGGCGGGACGCGGCTCAGGTGCAGCAGCATGAACAATCGCTCTATCACCACTCAAACCTGCCCGATGCTCAACTAATCCATGCACCGCAGCGATCAATCCAGCGGTATCCGGTGCTTGAATTAACAAAACTTTAAAAATGTCGTTTAGTGGGTTGGTAATAATCCGCACGGTCGGCTCATTGACGTCGGGGTAATCTCGGAATAACCACGGACGCTCATCGTTCGTCATAAAGACGATCGCGTGAGATTGTGGCCAATCCTCTACTTCATGCTGACGTGACTGTCGATAACGATAAACCTGCGCTTCAGTTCCTCGCCAAGCCGCTTGTTTGGCAAAGAAGCTATGTAATATACCCACTGCATTTAAGTGATTATGGGAAGTCTGCTCCGGAAGAACATAATGAAAGGATGGACGGGTAAAGTCACGCTGGTCAAAAAACGGCTCAGGGAACCAGCTCAGTTCATCTGCAACCACCAGCTGTTGTGTGGCAATTTCAATATAGCTTTGGCTAGAAAATTCAAGCCAAGCGGCAGGCGATAGCACAGCACATTCTAAGCCCTCTGCTTCCGCTAAAAGCTCAAAGGTGAGTTCGTTATACCGAGAAAAGTAGTTTGCCGGCAGGTTCAGTTCGAGCTCATGGCGCCGATCCGCTGCATCCGCCGGCAACGTAATCGCTCGGATCAATTCGCCATTGAAACGAATGCGTAATTGCGATGTTCTTCCGACTAATGTCGGTGAATAGGCGTAATTTAGATATAAAGTGCCACCCTGTGGAATTTGATCCATGCGGCTACCAAACCCTAAAGACATTTGGTCAGCCATACCATCCACTCTCAGCACGCGCTCTCCAGCTAACTCACGAAAAGTCCAACGTTGTTCATGAGTTGGCAAATCAAAATACGTATTGGCAATTACAGGCGGCTCATCGACATCCTGAGCAGACACCGATGTCAGCAGAAGAAAAGACAAAAACAGCATGGTCAGAGTGCAACCAAGCGAGCGAATTGTTGAACTAAAAGCGTAAGAATTCATTATCAACCTTTTCTCCTGGGAAATAGGGTAGCAGAGAGCGAACTCCCCGACCCATTCGGTAAATGACATCAAAGATGGGTTGTAGTTTTGGCATCAAATTATTGGCCATGCGATAATAGCCCCGAGCACCGATTGCGATGACTTCCCGGAAACTCGAGATTGGTCTATCAACTACGGTATCGTCTCGCCAGCCCACCCATGCGTCTGCACGCGAGAACGTCGCGCGCATCAATGCCATTTGTGCTTCATGTGAATCGGATGTAAACAACGTCCCAACTAAATCACCTCGTCGACTAACCACGGTAACTGAAAATGCATTCAATGAAGGACCTTCAGCCATAATCAGGTTAAGCTGTTCGCCTTCCGTGACTGCACATTCAAGTGGTAACCGAATTCCTGCGCCACGATCAGAGTAATCTACTAACTCTGCCGCAAATGAATGCCCTGTCGCATTCACCACCGATATAGGTCGTTCAACATTCACTCGGTTAGATGTCCGGACTTGTTTCGCCTCCTCGGCAACGGCAACCGCTCCGCCAAGAATAATTAGATTATAGCTGACCCATACAAGGTTAAGAGCAACCGTTAAATATTCATCAGAAGGTCCCGTCAACAAGCGCCAAATACCAAATGCAAAGCCAATTAAACAGAGCATGACCAGAATAATGTAAGGCTTGGAAACTTCCCAATCAAAATAACTTGTTGGCGTTTGTCCACCTTTCGCGGTTACGTTGAACTTACCGTGTTTTGGGGCAAATAGTGCAACCAAAGTCGGACGCATGATGTACCACGCCAATACGGTTTCATACATTTCTGCCCAGAATGAATGGCGGTAACGACCTTGTGATTTTGAATTGGTTAAATAGGAATGGACAATATGCGGTAAAGCATACAGGGCTATCATAATAGCCGGCGCAAAAACGATATAACTATGTAGTAACAGAAATGCCAATGGCGCCATCATGAAAATAATGCGCGGTAAGCCGTTCAAGAAATAGAGCATGGCGTTTGCGTAACAAATTCGCTGGCCTAGATTGAGCCCACGGCCTATTAACGGGTTATCCAGACGGAAAATCTGCGCCATTCCGCGTGCCCAACGAATACGCTGACCTATATGCGCAGATAAGCTCTCCGTCGCTAGTCCGGCAGCTTGAGGAATATTCAAATACGCCGAGCTGTAGCCTAAACGGTGAAGTTTTAGTGCGGTGTGCGCGTCTTCGGTAACTGTTTCAACCGCAATACCACCGACCTCTTCCAGCGGGCCGCGCTTTAACACGGCGCAGGAACCACAAAAAAACGAAGCGTTCCACATGTCATTTCCGTCTTGAATCAAACCATAAAACAATTCACCTTCGTTGGGTTTGTTACGAAAGATGGTGAGGTTCTTTTCAAACGGATCGGGCGAGAAAAAGTGATGAGGCGTTTGCAATAACGCCAAATCCTTATCTGCGTAAAACCAGCCCATCGACAACTGTAAAAAGGATCGAGTGGGTATGTGGTCACAATCAAAAATCGTAATAAAATCGCCCGTCGTTTTTTTCAACGCATGATTTAGATTTCCCGCTTTGGCATGCGAGTTATCCGGCCTGACCATATAACCGACGTTCACGCTCTTGGCGAATTCGGCAAAGTCCGAGCGACGACCATCGTCAAGTAAATAGATGTTAAGCTTATCCGCGGGCCAGTCCATGGCTAAAGCGGCAAGGACAGTAGGTCGAACAACGCTCAGCGGTTCGTTATATGAAGGAATAAATATATCGACACTCGGCCACTGACGCGTATCTTCGGGTAACTGAGCAACTTTTCGTTTCAAGGGCCAAATGGTTTGCACATAACCGAGCACCAAAATAGTCCACGCATAAAGTTCTGCACTCAGTAGCAATAGGCTTAAGGCCGTATCGGTTGGCACATCCCAATTGATCGTTTGAGTCACCCGCCAGTACAAATAGCGAGAGCTGACTAATACCGATAAGACGACCATAAGAATCAATGCGCCGCGTTTCTGTAAATCGCGAACCCATAATGCCGTCGCCCAAAAAATTAGCAACATGATGGCCTGAGAGTTCGCATCCATCGGCAAGGTAATTGTGAAAGCGACCACCAGCGCTGCAATAATCGTTAGTGAAATTCTAATTGAGGCGGTATCGAGCCAAGCATAACCTGTTATATCACCAAATTGATTAATAGCCCGAGTCGCCTTGGAGGTCGCAAAGCGATTAAATTGACCAGCAACCCAACGTTTACTCGCTTTCACTAACTGTTGCCTGCGTTGTTTTTTAGCAGCTGCCTTTGCCGCACGAACTTCGCGCAACGATTGTTCCGTTTGTTTCTCTTGTTGAAAAAAGATTAACCAAAGCGCTTGCAGGACAATGCGAATCGGATCGAACAAACGTAATCTCGTGAAATCGACATGAGGAAACCAAAATCGTAAGGTGAAATCAGATTCGCCAGCCTTCACTGGACGTGCTTTGCCTTGCATTCCGGGATGAATAAAAATGGCTTCAAGGTAAAGCGCGAGCAAGTGCATACATGCCCGAATACGAGTCAATGACCGGCGGGCTTGACGCCATTGTTCAGCAATCAGACTCATCCCTTAAGCTTCCTCCCCAAAAGCAGCCGAAAGCTCTGCAACTTCATGGGCGACCCACAACGCTAATGCGTCAAAGTCTCGAACGGCCTGTGCCTTCGGCTGATATATTTTTACCGGACAACGCTGAGCAAAGGCTTCCGGCAAGTGTTGATCGCGATTAACCATTAACGGGACCAACCGTCCATCTGTTATCTGGCCACGAATAAAATCCATACTGTCCCGTTGCAGCAACACTTGTGGAGCGACATCATTGAGTAACAGATAACTATGGGCCTTTGCTTCCGTTTGCCGAGGTAAAGTATCAACGAAATAGCGAGTGAGGCCTCGGATTAACCGTGGCTCTGGTTGCACAATGTTAATCACGATATCACAGTGACGATAAGCCCAACGTTGCAGCGCACTCTCCTCAGCAGGTAGATCCAGAATTAAGAACCGCTCCTGTTTGGCAAGTAGTGGCGCAAACAAGCGCGTCATCTTGCTCATATCACTTTCGTCGGATCCAATGATGTGTTGATCGTCAGACATCATGCCCATAGGAATAAACGGGTAACCCGTACTACTCTCAAAAGTGATATCGAGTATTGCGCTGTCGTTGCGCAGTGCACTTACAATGCCTTTGGTATCAGTGGGCTCCATACCAAAGTGCAAGCACAAACTATTGTCACGATTCAGATCGATAGCAATCGCTCGGTATTCCATTGCACAGAGCGCAACCGCAAGCCCTGCGACAATTGTCGTCGCACCTGCGCCACCGAATACGTTCTGTACACCCACTACGGTCGCTGCTTTATTCTTTTCGGAAGCGGTCATTGATTCCCCTTGATAGGCAAGATCTCATGATCAGCACTAATACAACTTGTACCTTAAGCCCTCTTTTGGCGCGCTTCTACTAAAACTGCAAGTGACTGCCGATACAGCGGCCAACGGCGCGCAATGTCTTCAAGCCGTTGTTGAAATCGAACCTCAATGAAGTCAGTATTAAAACCTTCAACATACTCTTTTAAACGCGCTATATCGCTTGCTACATGCTTCTTGTTTTCGGGCCTCATTCTGTTTTACCTTGTTCTGATACATTATGGAATACGCTAAATATTAGCTTGCCTGAAAATAAAAACACTATAATCTCTAGAGCTTAGCGTGAATTTGAACTATAAAGTGTAGTACGCATTGACGAAATCCGCAGCCTTATTTTCGTCACTTCATGACGCTAGGAGAAGGAAATTAGCATTGCTGTCGCTTAGCAACATCATTACCGGGGTTCCAGAAAACACGCCGTTATTCAAGATTGGCGAAGTCCATACATTCGTCATTCAGTCTTCATTATGGACGAGCCATCTTGTTGAGCATTTTAGTGCGCAACAACCGGCACTCCTCGTGGCTCCTGCCGTGAGCCTTGAACGCACATTTAAACGAATGAAAGGCATTCTGAAGCAAGAAAACCTGCAATTTGCTGAATGGAAACATACAAAACATTTTAATTTGAAACATGCCATCGCTGCACTCGATCGGATGGCCAAACAGACTCCAGTTATTTTTCTGCATTTAAATTTTAATGATATCGATTCCTACTCGAAAGATGTCCTTAAAAGTGAGTTTAATCGTGAACTCAGTTTTTGGGCTGCAAGTCGCGGGAAACTTCTGTTCATTTTAATCGAGGGCGACATTTCCGAAATTAAAGTCCAAGCGTATCTAACTCTCAACAGCCGCTATTTGCAGAGTCTCCACTTTATTTATCAAAGTCAGTTTTACTGGCGTTGGAATGTACAATTCTGGTTCAGTGGCTACAGCCTATCCCGCTGGCAATGGGACCTATCTGAGACAACAAATCAATTTGGTCACAGTAGTTTTATTGTTCAAGAGAGGCAAAGCGATTTATCCATGGCAACCCGTCTCGGCGAACACGCGGCTAAATTCATTTATGAAAATGCATTGTCGAGTAATGATTTTACCCCTTCAATCTGGCAAAGGTTTGATGCCGACTTCGACCTAAAATCTGCCTTGCAGCCGGGCAGTGATGCGGTCGTCATTATTGGTTTACGTTCTCGAGAACAGCTCTTCAAAATTGCCGAAGTTTTGTTTCATTTGCGAAAGTTTGCCGGCAAATACTTACGTATCTTAGTTCGCGCGCTTGACGAGTCTTTGCGAATCCAAGACGAACGATTTTTAATCAGCTGTGGAGCCACGCTCATTTTACCGTCAGAGTTGAGTACTCGCAGTCTTCTAAATCTCGCTGAAACGACAACCGGCTTCGTTTACACACACACATTGCCGGAAAGTTTCAATGACATACAAGTCAAAGAAGTCACACTTGATGTCAAAGGTTATTTACCTCCGGTAGATTTCTGCGATGCCGTGCTTGAATATGAGAAGCGAGCCAAAAAATACCAAATCGACAGCGTGCTAATTGAAGCTAATCTCGCAACAGGTTTGAATCCAATCGCTCTGATACGACGTTTCAGCAGTCGTCGCTTTGGTGATTTACTCACCTTTGCTGACAACAAAGTGTACCTATATCTGCATGCATGTCGTGAGTCAGACGCCAATAATGTCGTTTCAATGAGCTTTGGCTTGCCCGTTAAAAGTATTTTTAAACAAGAAATTAGAAACTCGAATCATAGTAAAATCATCGACCTCATCGAAGAGTTAAAACTGAACAGCGATAATTCACAGGCTGAGGATTTAACCTTAGAGCTCAATCAATTGGCAACGAAAACAGGCCAGGATGCTGAACGCAAAGACGATGTGGCAGCTGCGCGAAACGTAAAGAAAGCCGAATACTTGTGAGGTTCTGAATGACAGAGCAAGACTTAACATTACTGGTAATTACTTCTTTTCTTCTCGGTATCATTTCGGGTTTCGTTTTAGCTTATGTATTTCGGCGCTTGATTAGCCCTCATGTCACAGCCCTATTCGGCAACCGTTACCTCAGGAAGCGAACATCAAGTCAACTGCGTCGGCGAATTAGGAAGCCTTAATGTCTGAACAACTCTATATTCAGCAACGAAATGCGCTACTCCACCACCCGTTATTTAGTTGGCCTGGTCTGGGCGCATGGAGCTTTTATTTTCTGGTTAAAGTCGGACTTGCATATACCGACCAGATTGAACTTCACTTGCTTTGGAATTATGCCCTTTTTGCATTTCTCGTCATTCCAGTTCCCTACCGTACAATCAAGATAATCCGCCAACTTTTGGCCGTTATCGCCGCCGTTGTTTTACTGTACGTGGAGAGTCACCTTCCACCCTTTGAACGATTGTTATCGCAATGGGAACTCGTTTCCCATTTCAGTACCTGGTATATTCTAGAGCTCCTCGGCCGATTAATTGCCGTCGAAATGATCGCTATTTTTCTAGTCGCATGGATTCTTTACATGTATTTGGCAAAGGTCTTGCGCATGACTGCGATTTCGCTTGCAGCACTCCTGACCTTTCCTTTTTGGCCGCAACCGAACATGGCCACTGCACCACAATTTGCTACTACGGGACCAGCCCCAAGAACGATCGAAACATCGTCAGTTCAACCCATCGAACAATCGCCGGACTCTGTCCTTGGGCAATTCTATAGCGCCCAGCAACAAATCCAATTGACCCCACCTCCTGTGGCTGCTGATTTTGATATTCTTTTAATCAATATATGTTCATTATCTTGGCAGGACATTGAGCAGTTCGAGCTTACCGAACATGCATTTTTCCAGCGTGCTGATATCATTCTCAATAACTTTTATACTGGCAGTTCTTATTCGGGTCCAGCGACGTTGCGCCTCCTCCAAGCAAACTGCGGTCATCGTCCTCACAGTCAGATTTTCAATCCAGACAATGCATGCTTAGTCGGCAGCCAACTCGAGCAATTAGGCTTTCGTAGTGAAATCCGTTTAAATCACACTGGCGCATTTGATAATTTCCTCAACCAGATTAGAACCATAGGTGGACTCGCGAATGCGAGTTTTATCGAACCCTCGCAGTTTCCTGAAAGCATGATGGGATTTGATCAATCCCCCATTCAATCCGATCTTGCAGTGCTCAGTGACTGGTTAGCAACCATTGAAGAACAACCGAGGTTTACTTTCTATAACTCGACGAGCCTGCACGACGGCAACCGACTTCCCGGCTTTCGAGGCAACAGCAGTGCAAGCTATCGAACACGCCTGTTGACCTTACTCGACGACTTAAACCAATTATTTGATGATATCGAAGCAAGTGACGCAAAAACTTTAGTGGTGATCGTTCCAGAGCATGGTGCAGGATTACAGGGAGATCGCATGCAATTGCCAGGTATGCGCGAGATTCCAACACCGGCCTTAACGCATGTACCCGTCATGTTTAAACTATTCGGTGTTGAGGGGAGCGACGCTCAATCGATCAACGCAAGTCGTCCAACTGGCCCACTTGCCATTACCAGTGCCATTTATCAAATTATTGAACAGAAACCGTTCTCTGGTGGCCGTTACAACCCGCAAGAAGTTGTTGACCGTTTACCGGAAACACGTGCCGTTCTCGAAAACGACCGAGTCATTATGATCGAAATAGATGGGATGTTTTATCTACAAATAAACAATGGTGAATGGCGCGAGTATCGTGGTTAGAAAAAAGCCCCCGAAATAATTCGGGGGCTATGCCTTTCATTTAAAATTGGTAACGGAAACCAATTTCGAAAGCGCGCTCAGGACCGACATAAATACCTTGCCGTAGACCAGAGATGTATTGCTTATCCGTTAAGTTCTTGATTGAACCAAACAAAGTTAAACTTTGATTCAATTGATATTGAGCAAACAAATCATAAACGGTGTACGACGGTAATAACCCTCCCCAAATGCCACCTGCAGCGTTACTTGGAATATCGACTCGATTACTTGGATCGCCATATTGCTCACCTTGATAATTTGCCATCAGTGCCGCGCTTAAGCCGTTATAACTGTACGACAAACCAAGATTAGCCATATACTCAGGCGCATAAGGAATTCGGTTACCGCGGAATTCTCCAGTCATAAACTCAGACTTTGGAATCCACGTTGCGTTAGCATCGAAGTGAAAACCCGCACCCAAATCAACGGCAAATTGCAGTTCCACGCCGTAATGCTCGGTTTTACCTGCATTGGATTGCGATAAATTTGGATCGCTATTGCCAGTGACAACCTGATTATCAAAATCCATCATGAATGCAGCAACTTCATAACTGATTCGCTCTAGCGCGCCACGAACCCCGATTTCGAAGTTCGTCGAGCGTTCACCGTCAAGGTTTTGATCTTGCAAACCATCAAGCGCTACACCATTCGCTGCTGGTGAAAATGCTCGATAGACACCCCCGTACAGCTCAGCACTCGCTGTCAATTCAAAAGTAGCACCAAGACCCGGAAGCACTTCGGTGTTTGAGGTCTTCGCAGTCGCATTACCCTGGCTCAGAATGGTTCGCACTTGCTCATAAGACTCAACACGTAAGCCTGGCGTGATTGCAAAACGGTCGCTGATACGTAATTGAGTCTGTGCGTAAGCAGCGACACTATCCGCGCTATCCTGTATATGGCGATCATTAATGCCGGTACGGTCATTTGCTCGTGTTGCTCGGATACGCGTATCATCAGACTCTTCAGTCATAAAGCGTAAGCCAAATTCACTGTTTGCATCCATATCTGCAATCGTGTGGCGATAAACTAAACGGGTTTCCACACCGAAGCGTTCGAAACTACGGTTGTTACCGGTTAATTCGTCGGTGTAAACCCAACGTCCTGCTGCATTTGAGGCTGCCGTGTCGACACCATAGCGCCAATAGTCACGTGATACGTCACTCCAATACACCAATGTGTTTAAAGTCAAATCCGGACTAATTAACCACTCGTGATTCACATCAAACGCTAATCGATCTTGTAAATACCAATCATCGGGTGCTGGGTTATAGCGCTCGCCGTTGACATAGTCTTCCAGCAAGAGGCCACGATAAGAGATATTTGCATCGTTTTGATGGTAAGAAAATTTAAAACCAAGACGCTGCTCACCATTCAGTTCCAAGCCTGCTTTTACCATGACATCAGTCATGTCATAGCCTTTGTCCATGAAGCCATCACTTTTGGCATGGGAAAATACAACGCCAGCAAATGCATCACCCGATATATTGTGGTTACCAGCCTCGAGATTGACTTCGCGAAGATTGTGCGAGCCTACGCGCGATGCTAACAGTACGCCGTCATCCGGCGTCTTGGTTTGATAGTTCACCACCCCACCAATTGTCGATGGGCCGTAACGCAGCGACGATGACCCTTTTAGAATTTCAACACGCTCAACTCGCTGAATACGTGGGTTGTAATAGCGGTCATTACCGATAAATAGCCCCGGCGCAACAGGAACGCCATCTTCAAGCACCAATGATTTCGACTCGCTCGCAGACAAACCACGAATGCCGAAGTTAGTGACAATTGAAGATTCTTCTTCACCTTTGACGTTAATTCCCGCGATACGGCGCAGCACATCCTCATTCGATAAGGGCTGAACACGCTCGATTTGCTCACGGCTAATCAAATTCACCGTTCCGGTCTCATCATAGCTGTGAGCTCGGCGCTCACCGTGAACACGAATCACTTCAATACTCGGCATCCGCGCTTTGCGGGCTTCTGCCTCTTCATTTTCAGTGACTTGCGTTTGACCATGCACTAACGCCGGTGTAAGTACGACCGCGATTGCCAAGGCTAACTTTGAAATACGTGGTGACGAAGAAAACTGCATAAATGCTCCCCTAATTGAGTCATTGTATTTATCAACTGGGCGCATACTAAATGCAAATGAGAATAGTTGTCAATTAGATTTTCATTTATATTTAGGTACTTCTTTTGAGGTGTACACCTCACACCACCACCATTCCGGCTCGGAGCCGGAATGATCTTTTCGGCTCCGAGCCGGAATGCTATTGCATTGATTGATATACAGATTTTAAATCAAATCTAGATTCAGATTATTCCATTTGTTATGGGTATCAGTATTTTTCTTCGGCGCCGCAATGGTCTTTCTGTAATTAACATACGTAAACTTCTGCTCTGATTGCTGTTTCATTTTTGAGGTGTTATGACGCAACTTGTTTGGTTTAGGCGCAATCTAAGGCTACACGACAACCCAACGCTTTCGGCTGCGCTCGCATCTGGCCCCACCTATGGAGTATTCTTCTATGATGAACAGCTAACCGGATCATGGCTTGGCATGCGGCGATGTGGCCCTCACCGTGCTCGGTTCATTTGGGAATCGTTAAAGGACTTGCGGCAACAGCTCAACACAGTCAATCTTCCTTTAGAAATTTATCTTGGGCAGCCGGAAGATCAGTTGCCCGAGCTCTGTGCACAATTTGGTATCACGCACGTGCACACCCAAAACCTCCCCGGCGCTGAAGAACAGATACAACTAACGCAGTTAACACACAGGCTGAAAGCGCTAAACATTGAAGTCATCGCCCATGAAGACTACACCTTGTTGACTTACAGTCAGGTCAAAGTGAGTCATCCAAACACATTAGACTCGTTTAGCCGTTTTCGTAAGAAAGTGACGCCGTTGTTGAACGCGAGTTCCTTCTCGCCAACAGCAGTCCCCCACAAACAAGCGTATGATCTTCACGAGCTACCACAAGGTCTAACAGACTCACCTCTGCCACTCATAGCAACGCATGAAGTACCCGAATGTTTGCCCTTCCATGGCGGCGAGACGCAAGCTCTACAACGTCTCAATGCGTATTGCAGTGAGTCTATTTTCCAATACAAAGAAACACGCAATGGATTGCTCGGTCGTGACTACTCAGGCAAGCTATCACCATGGCTAAATCTCGGCTGTCTATCTGCACAGCAAGTGCACACCGCGATAATGGTTGCGGAAGAACGGCGAAATGCCAACGCTTCCACCGAGTGGTTTGTCGTCGAGTTACTCTGGCGAGATTTCTTTCAGCATAGCGCGCGCGAACGCAGCAGTGCGCTCTTTCACGGCCACTCGAATCAACTTACAGCCGGTGAGAAACCAAGCTGGGCAAGAAGTAGCTTCGACCAATGGCAACGAGGGCAAACTGGCCATGAGTTTTTAGATGCGGCGATGCGGGAACTCAAGGTCACTGGTTTTATGAGTAATCGTGCTCGGCAAAACGCTGCTTCAGCACTCATTCATGATATGGCTATTGACTGGCGCCTTGGCGCTATGTGGTTTGAAAATCAATTGATTGACTACGATCCTGCGAGCAACTACGGAAATTGGCAATATATCGCTGGCATTCATGGTAACTCGCGCGGAGGCAGTTGGTTTAACCTCGACAAGCAAGCTGAATTCTATGATCCAACTCATGCCTATCGACAATTTTGGCAAACCAACGTGAAGAGTAATGGCACACCATAAGCTTAACCTGCCGCAAAAAATCTGTCCCGTCTGCCATCGAGCATTTTCATGGCGGAAAAAATGGCAGCAAAATTGGCCAGACGTCGTCTACTGCTCCGAGCGTTGTCGCCGTTCTCGGGCCAAAACTAAAGCTTGTTTGACAAATAAATGATGTCGAAGCGTAACAACATACTCGACCGATTCCGGAACACCGAGAGAGTCAGTACATGATTGTTCTTGAGCAGCATCAGCGAAAAACAAGTGGCGCTGTCGGTCGCCTTGCCGCCATGCTAGTGCGACATTGGAAAATGTATCGCGTGGCCATTCAAGACAAATTTGTGAATCCGACCGCCATATCTGAATCTGCTGCAGTAACAGCTCCGTCAGTTGCGGGCTCTCCTTGGCGTCAAGATGGAGCAATTGCGTATCCGCGCGATAAATTGTGAGCGACACAAAGTCATCATTGGTAATTGCAACGGTGAACACCTCAGTACTCGTTTTCGCGTTGCGTTGTGTTGTAAATGGATGTTCACGAACGCGACCGTCACGACTCATACTAACGATACGGTAATCCCCTACCTCACTCGTCAAATCGCCCGACTCCGGTAAGATTCGTGTTAACTCCGCTTGATTTCCATCAATACGCCCAACAAATTGTTTACCCGAAGTGTCAGTGGCCAACAGCGTATATGGACTGGTACCCAGCATGTTTTGCGGTGCAGCAACTTCCATAATACTGCGAACTTGGGTACCTAAAAAAGGATGCACAACACCACTAATACGAGTCACTAATGGCGCGTCTGAAGCAGCAATCGCAGCAGCAGAGACAAATGGTTGTGACGGTGCTGATAATTGATAATCTTGTGCTTTCTCGTACACCCAATCAGACACATGAATCGGATTACAATAGCTCATAACGTCAGCAAAAGTATGCGGAAGACGCAATTGATTATTATCAAGGCTAACACCAACACTCCCAATCGAACTCGGATTGTAAGGAAAGTCATTCTCAACGCCGTCAGGATTACCACAGTCAATGTGTCGTATCGAAAAATTATGGCCGAGTTCATGACTAAATGTATCGAGGTCATTTGCGCGGTCATAGGTCACACCGACACGGCCTGGCACAAACGCTACGCCTGCGGCATTTCCACCCACTTCTTCATAACGGAAAAACCCATGATAATGACTTCCTGAGTTCTCACCATCCGCTATGCGCAAATCAAGTAACTGATACAGCAAATCTGCAGCTTCAGTGACTTCATCCTGATTTTGTACAACATAGGGCTCACGGAAACGTAACTCAATGCGACTAAACGGCCAATGCTGTTGAATTTTATTGCGTAACACTTCTTCCGACTGCAAGGTTGGCATCACATCGTTCACCACCATGGGCACAATAGTGATGTATAAAGGAATCTCATTGGAAAAACTCGGAGTTTGCTGGTAAATCAATGAGTCATCCATGTAGACTTGAACTTGCAAACCTTCCTGCATCCATTCGCTCGGAACTTCAGTGTAATGTGCATATTGCAAGCTCGCATGCTGTTTTTCCTCGGCTAAAGATGTCGGTGAATTCAATGGTAGCCGAATGACTTCGCTTTCCAAGCGCAACTCTATTTCACCTGATGGTACAGGCGAGCCTGCTGGTCCCGTCATAAATACACGAAATAAAGCGGCTCATTCAGGGACAAGTTTTGGCATTGTTTTTACAACTGCTTGCCCCCAATCTACCGATTCCAAACGCACTCGGTCTTCTGCTGCCGGATTTATTACGCGCTCAGCTGTTTCCAGTTCACGGACACCAAATCCATCATCAAAAACAACAGAGACTTGATACGCATCTTGATTTGCGGCTAATTCTAGCGAGCCTTGCCGCGCGCAATTCTCAATTAGGTGCGCTGGTACGCGTGGCGTTTGATTGTATAAATCGAAGTGAATTTCACAATTAAGATCGCTTAAGTCAGAAGTTGAGTCGACTTCCCATTCCAGCAACAAAGCATCATCCGCAAGGTTGGCACTGATTTGGGCTGCCAAAGAACCACGCTGTTCCGCACAATCTGCTCGATAGGGCAAGCGTAGAATTCGAATTGAATTACCAGCGGCAAATAAACTACTTATCACGCGCTCGGTTGCGCGATGCCTTGGGTCTAAGCAGCCGTCACCCTCAATGTAAGCAAGCCGCAAAGGTAAATTCAGCAATCGACGAATATCAAGAACCGGCGTGTCATTAAAGATTAAAGTCGTTAACTCCTCGCTCACTAAGAGCGGTGCTAGATCGCTAATTGGCGAGCGATTAAAGCTCAATTGCCGTAATTCTGGAAATGGCTCCAATGTTGTGATCGACGTATGATTCAGCGTTAAATATGCCAACGGCAGATCCCGTACTTCGGTAAGACTATCAATCCCCGTCTCCGAAATATCCAGCTGCGTCAGCGGTAATCGGTTCGTCATCGTTAAGACTCAGATAAAAGCGCAGCTCTGACTCCAAGGCCGGATCTGGGATTTCAATACTCTCCTCATGGACAAATCGAACTAAAACCTGGCAGTCTTCTCCAATAACACCAGTGGTGTATTGCAGACCATCAAGCTGCCCCTGACACCCTGACACTGCATATACTTCATGTTGTTCATCGGGCATCAAGGTAAACGTAACTAACTCGCCAAAGTTCACTTGTGCCGTCGGCGGATCAACTTGTCCTTGGCCAAGCACGAGTACGCTGACATCAAATAATTCATTTTCATCGGGCAGGCTTGCCGTTACGACGAGATCACAGGCCTCGGTTAGTGCGCGGGTTTGTAAAGTATATTGATTTTCGCCACTAACCTGCGGCTCTCTAACCGGACAGCCAGTCACATCTTGAATTTGATAAAAGGGTTCAAGTTCAATAGAAAATGTTAGTTCGTCGCCATAGCTAACGGTCGCTTGTTGCGGGGAAATAGAACCGCCTTCGGGGATACTCGCGGTGACTTCAAATTCAATTTTTTGTGCGGTTGCGGACACTGTGCATGCCGATGTAATCGTTCCAGTCGTATAGGTACCTTGGCTGTAGGAGCCGCCACAGCCGCTGGCTGACTGTAACTCGAAACCTTCGGCGAAGGACAATGAAAATGTCGTCGTCGTGCCACTTTGTACACTTCGTGAAGTCGGCGAAATGGTAATTTCATCACTCACACTGGTCGACACCAAAAAATTCTGCGGCTCCGAGCCGTAATTTTAATGTATTGTTTTCTATAGAATTTGCCTAAGTGTTCGCGCTCAGGCGAATCGCAATGTCAGCTTTCGGCAGGCTGTCTAAATCGTGACCTAGCACGAGTGCAGTTTTATTCGCCAGCCAACGTTCAACACGGTGCTTAATGACGAATTGGTGGTCACGGTCAATGCCAGTGAACGGTTCGTCTAGAATTACAAATTCAGGGTCCTGTAAATACAAGCGAGCCAACATTAGCCGCCGCGCCTGTCCCCCTGAAATAGCTATACCGCCGGTACCCAGCCAAGTGTCTAATTGCAACGGCATGGCCCTCACTTCCGAATCTAATGATGCAAATGCCAAAGCAGACCATAATTGCTGCTCGGAAGCTTGCGGTGCGGCAATTCGCAAATTCGCCGCAATCGTTCCAGCTAATACTTGATTGGCCTGTGGCAGATAACCCATGACAGTCAACCAGTTTTCGCTCTGATACAATGAACGAAGACCTTCATCGGCAAATACAACGCGCCCCTGATTCGGTAAAAGACCCGCCGCCATATTCGCAATCGTCGACTTCCCGAGTCCTGAAGCGCCGGTAACTGCAGTAATTTCTCCGCGTCGAATCAAAACGTTGTCATGCAAACGCAAACCAACAAACCGCTTTGTAGCAAAAGCGGGCATCGCAAAACTTTCATGGATCCGTGTACGTGCTTCATTAACAAGTCCAACTTGCCCTCCCTGCTCAACCACCGGTAGGAGCACCTCAGACAGAGCCAAAATCGCTAACACCTGCAACACTACCACGGGTAAATTTAGCTCATCGCTGTGATAAGCCATGAGCCCATAAAGCAAAACTACTGCAGCGAGAATCTGCAACATAGCAGTAACTACCATTTCAATAATGGCCAGTCGTCGTAAGCGTTGTTCTTGCCAGCTATGCTGTTGCACAGCGATCTCAGCGACAGCATCGGAATTTGCCTGCCAACGTCCCGCGGACATCAATTCTGCGGCGCCATCATACAGTTCAATACTTTTTTCGCGCACTAACTGCTGCTGGCGTACTTCTGCGCGTCCACGTTGATGACTTAAACGCTGACTTATCGGAACCGCGAGCAACCACATTAAAACGAACCCCGAAGCAGTGATAATGTGGAGCCAAAAGTGCCCCGAGAAACTGGTGAACACAATCAGCAACCAAACCACCAGTAGCGCCAATCCGGCCGCAAACGGCGGAGCGATAATACGAAGATACCAAGCGTCGAGTGTGTTTAAATCTTGCGTCAAACGCTGCAGCATAGTCGCTGTGTTTAACTGGACAAATCGAGCCGGTGAGAACTGACTCACCTGTCGGAATAGTTGACTTCGCCACCAACTTTGAATGCGTAAAACCGCATCATGATGAATTAAGCGTTCGAAATAACGCGCCACTGTGCGCAATAAAGCAAAGAAGCGAATACCGGTGCCGGGGGTAAAAACATCAATCAAAACGACGGTTGTCGCCAAACCTGCTAAAGCCGTCGCGGTAATAAACCAGCCTGAAAGCGCCAGCAGACCTATTCCTGCCAAAGCGGTTATACTGAGGAGAACGAAGCCTAATAGGAGTCGTTTTCGTTGTTGACGGAATCCCCGTCGAAAGAAGCCGGGCGTTAATCGCATGATTGCTCCTCTCTAGCTTTAAGCGCAATGACTTGATCAGCAAGCGATGCAAAATCGTGGCGATGGCTAGCAACGACAAGACACACACCACCCAGTTTCAATGCTTGCAATGCGCTGACAACCAACTCTGCACTGGCCTGATCGAGTTCAGCGGTTGGCTCATCGAGTAACATCAGCTCCGGTTTAAACCCTAAATTGTACGCAAGTAACCAACGCCCTAACGCAATTCGCTTTGCTTCACCGCCAGAGACGCCCGCACCAAACTCCGACATGTTCGTATTGAGCCCCAATGGTAGACGACTCAACATTGGTTCTAAACCAAGCTGGCCGCAAACCGCCATAGCATGTTCTACCAACGCAGTTTTTGCAGAACCCGATAATTGCTCAGGTTGTTGCTCAAACGGTAATAGAGTCGCTAGGTTAGTCAACACACTTGCATTCCTTATCCAGGGCGTTTGCGGTAAGTAGGCGATGTTTCGTAGCTTAAGAGGACGATCCGCTTCATTTCCAGCAGCACAAAACTGCAAACCTGGAAGTAGTCCCGCGAGTAACTGAAGTAAGGTACTTTTGCCGCTACCCGAGGGGCCGGTCAATAACGTCATTTGTCCAGCTTCTAGGTTCAACGCTGGATAGTGAATCGCTAATTGCCGATTCGGGTATGAATAAACCAATGGCTTCGATTGCAGCGGTAAAGCACACATTTCACTTACTATATCGGCCTCCTCTGGTGCGATCTGCGCAGATAAAACCGAAGCGGCACCCAAAGCTGCTGCGCGATCATGATAATACTGCGACAGCTGGCGCAAGGGCTGAAAGAATTCAGGCGCCAAAAGCAAAATTAAAAGCCCAGAGAACAACGTCAGACTATCTGCCGCCGGAAACGCGTAATAACCAAGTAAGGAAAAACCGATATAAATCGCAATCGCGGCAATGGCTATCGCTGCAAAAAATTCAAGAACCGCTGATGATAAGAAAGCAATCCGCAACGTCTTCATATTAAGCTGTCGATACTCTTCATTTGCCGCGTCAATCTGTCGTCCTGCGATGGGAAGTTTTTGCAACAAAAACAACAAGGTTAAATTGCGAATTCGATCAATGAAAATACCCGACAAGCGTTGAATCGAAACGAGATGCTGATGATGTACACGCTCCGCCCCCATGCCAATCAATGCCATAAAGAGCGGTATCAGCGGTGCAGTCAGAAGCAGAAATAAACCCGCAAGCCAGTTTAAATAAAAGACGACGATGAGAATGACTAGAGGCTGCCACAGCGCAATCCACAACTGCGGTAAATAACGGCCGAAATAACCGGACAATTGCTCAATCGGCTCGATCAAATCATTGGCCGAATTGGTATTCTTATTCACCTGCCAATCACCCTGGCTGAGCTGCCACTGCCAATAATCTAATACTTGTTGCTGGGCTTTCATTTTCGCTGCTGTTGCGGCACTGAGTGAAAACGATTTATAGCAAAATCCAGCCACCACACGAATAAGTATCGTGAGTAGCAACGACCACCATAACCACTTGGTGTCTGCCAATTGCTCGCGAAAAAACGCTTCAATCAACCACGCGCTCAGTGCAAACTGAAGCACAATCGTTAGCGCTTGAATGCTGCCAAACAGCCATGACCACAACAAAGAGCGACCTAACGTCGCTCTTAGCTGTCTTAAATAACGCTTTTCTTGAACAAACTTCACAGTCACCGTGTTACTGTTGCCTGCAATTAATGATAGCCAACGCCTGCCTTGACTTTGCCGCGGAAAACCCAATAGGTCCAGGCGGTGTAAACTAACACGATCGGGATGACGAATAATAATCCAAGCAACAAAAACAGCTGTGATGAATGTGCTGATGCCGCGTCCCACAAAGTATAGTTTGGCGGCACAACGTAAGGGAATTTACTTGCCAGCAGTCCGAGGTAGGTAAACAAAAACATGCCCATGGTCGCAACAAATGGTGAGCCATCACGACGCTGTTTGACCGAACGTAAGATCCAGCCGGCGCAGAGCACAGCTAGTAAAGGTAAGAGCCAAATCGCGCTGATACCGTTGAACCAGCGATCTTTGACGAACGGATCGACAAAGGGTGTCCAGACACTGACCAGTGAAAATACAAGCAACACGACAATCAGCAGTAGCGGCGTAATTTTAAATGCCCACTGCTGAATACTGCCCTCAGATTTCATAATCAGCCACGTTGCGCCGAGCAGCGCATAGCCCGCAACTAGTCCAAATCCGGTCAAGAGTGTAAATGGCGTTAACCAGTCGAGTGCGCCACCCACATACGCCATATTTTCAACCCGAAAACCTTGAATATAAGCACCGACCACAGCACCTTGAGCAAATGCTGCAACAGTTGAACCAATGGCAAATGACCAGTTCCATAAATAGCGCGAACTCTTCGCTTTAAAACGAAACTCGAAGGCTATACCGCGGAAAATCAAACCCGCGAGCATGAGAAATACGCCGATATACAACGCAGGCAAAAATACTGCATAAACCAAGGGAAATGCGGCCAATAATCCAGCACCACCAAGTATAAGCCAAGTTTCGTTGCCGTCCCACACCGGTGCAACTGAGTTCATCATCACATCCCTTGCCTCCTCACTCGGTGCGAATGGAAATAAGACGCCAAGCCCTAGGTCGAAACCGTCCATGAGCACATACATAATGACGCCGAACGCAATAATTGCTGCCCAAATAATGGTTAAATCGAACACGGGTTCACTCATGACTGTTGCTCCTCTTCTTCCCAAGACGCACTGGCTGCAGAAAATGGCCGTTTTGCACGTTGTGACGGACTTGCTGTGGTCATTTCATGCTCAGGTGCAAGGCCAACGCGTAACACGCGCATGAGATAATATAATCCCGCTGCAAATACCACGGAATAAACTGCGACGTAGCCAACTAACGTAAACAATGCCATGCCACCAGTCAGTGACGGTGTGAGACCTTCTGCATGCGTCATGACTTCATAGATTAACCACGGTGCACGACCGACTTCAGTCACAAACCAGCCAGCCAATACGGCAATGAATGGAGTTACCGCCATCAAGCGCAGTCCTTGCAAGAACCAACGGGTACGTGTGTAGGCCTCCCTACGGCGCAAGGCTAAGCCAGCAATAGCAAAAACCAGCATCAATAAGCCGATCCCAACCATGACGCGAAAAGCCCAAAAAACAATCGCAACCGGTGGTTGTTCATCACGCGGCACTTCGTTCAACCCCTGCACTTCACCGTCCCAATCATGGGTTAAGATGTAACTCGCAAGCCGCGGAATTCCGACTTCAAAATGATTCGTTTGTGCATCTTGATCCGGCCACGCGAATAGCAACAGCGGCGCACCACGCTGGGTTTCCCAAACGCCTTCCATTGCCGCGACTTTCGTCGGTTGATGTTCAAAGGTATTCAGTCCGTGAATATCACCAACGATAACTTGCGCGGGAGCCGCGAACAAAATTAACCAAAGCGACATCGACAACGCACGCTTGTGCACGTCGGCGTCTTTATTACGAAGCAGATACCAAGCGCTTACACCCGCGACCACAAAGGCACCGGTTAAAAACGAGGCTAAGCCCATATGGAAGAACCGTGGTGCTAAACTTGCGTTAAATATGGCCTCGCTCCAACTGGTGACGTAGACCAAGCCATCGCGGATTTCGAAACCCGCAGGCGTTTGCATCCAACTGTTTGCGGATAAAATCCAAAACGACGATATAAAGGTTCCTGTGGCTACCATGACGGCGGAGAAGAAGTGAATCCCTTGGGGTACCTTGCCTCGTCCAAAGAGCAAAACGCCGAGAAATGCAGCTTCGAGGAAAAATGCCGTAATCACTTCGTAACTAAGTACCGGACCGAGGAAATTGGCGCCGGCATAAGCGAAATTGCTCCAATTGGTTCCGAACTGAAAGGCCATGACAATCCCCGACACGACCCCCATGCCAAAGACTACGGCAAAGACCTGAATCCAGAATCGGGATAAACGTTCCCACACCGGGTTTTGGGTGCGCCAAGAAAGGCCTTCTAATAAAGCGATGAACGATGCTAAACCGATTGTAAATACCGGAAATATCGCGTGAAAGGACACCACAAACGCAAACTGAATTCGAGAGAGAATGAGCGGATCGAGATCCATCGTTGAACTCCTATGAACAAATCGCTATCGCTAATGAGGTACTTCCATACTATACGCCCATTTGCAGGGAAACAAATGGACACTTGCTGTGACAAATTAACTCAATACGCATGGTTTCATCACCGACTTTTGCTAGAATCATGCTTCTCGGTAAGCGAATGACGCACTAGGAATGTTTCGATGAAATTATTGCATACGTCTGATTGGCATTTAGGTCGGATTTTTAACCAGCATTCTTTGCTTGACGATCAAGCGCATGTTTTGTCGCAAATTATCGAGCAAGCTCGGGAGCACCGTGTTGATGCCGTTATCGTCGCTGGCGATATTTATGATCGCGCCCTGCCACCGACTGACGCAGTCAAACTGCTTGACCAGACGCTCAATACGTTCATTCATGAGTTGGACATCCCGGTGATTATGATTTCCGGTAATCACGACGGTGCCCAACGTTTAGGCTTTGCAGCGAACCTCCTTAAGCAAAGCGGCTTACATCTGTTCACATCCTTTGCTGACTTATTCAACCCGGTGGTGTTGCCGGCCGCATTTGGTCAGTTGGTCATTTGGGGCATCCCGTACTGTGACCCAGAGTCAGTGAACGACTTCTTTAACGTCAAAGTCACCGATCACCAAGGCGCTCAGGAGCACGTGACCAATCTGCTCAAGCAGCACATCGCTGAGCACTTTAGCGAGAATTGCGCCCACGTCGTGGTGAGTCACAGTTTTATTGCCGGAGCGAGCACCAGTGAATCAGAACGGCCGTTGAGTATCGGTGGCGCCGAATGTGTCGATGCCGATTTATTTAAAGACTTTGTCTACACTGCACTTGGGCACCTGCATCAAGCTCAATATAAAGGCTATCCACATATTCGTTATAGCGGCTCGCCACTGAAATACAGTTTCTCGGAAGTAAACCAGAAAAAATCGACAACGTTGGTTACTTTTCAAGCTGACCGCAGTTGTGAGTTCACCTTATTGCCATTACAACCTCGTCACGATGTCCGCGTGATTGAGGGGCGTTTTGACGACATCCTTGCCGCTGGTGCCGAGGATCCGCAGCGACACGATTATGTTCATATAACGATCACCGACAAAGAAGCTATTCTCGACCCGCTCGCGCGCCTGCGCAACGCCTATCCAAATATTCTGAGCTTTAGTAAAGCCGCACTCGAACGCAAGCACAACAATCGAGAGCAAACCCGTGAACAATTGGCGCGTCCCCATTTGGATATCATCGCTGACTTTTATAAAAACATGAAGGGTGAAACACTCAATGATGAGCAGCGCCAGCTACTCGCCGACCTACTCGATGAAATGAACAAAGCCGAGCCAAAGATGAAGGTCACGCGATGAAGCCACTTTTTTTGCAAATGACCGCGTTCGGTCCGTTTGCCACGACTCAGTCCGTCCACTTTGCCGAACTCGGAGAAAACCCGCTGTTTCTCATTAACGGTCCAACCGGCGCCGGAAAGACCAGCATTCTCGATGCCATGGCCTTTGCCTTATATGGCAAAACCACTGGTGATCGCAGCGCTGATGCAATGCGCTGTCACCATGCGGCAAATGATGTGGAAACCGAAGTGGTGTTTATTTTTGCACTCGCTGACAAGGTTTATCGCGTCGACCGTAAACCGACCCAAACCACCAAAGCGAAACGTGGCGATGGCCTTACCACCCGGCAAGCAAGTGCAAATTTGTTTCAAGTGACACCAGAGTTGGACCAATCCCCGTTGAATTGGCCAACCACACTATTGAGTTCGAACTCAGTCACTCAAGCAAACGCTAAAGTCGAACAACTTATTGGTCTTAACGACAGTCAATTTCGCCAAGTCGTCGTGCTACCTCAAGGTCAATTCCGTGAGCTCTTGGTGGCTAACTCGCAAAGTCGTGAAGCCATTCTCGCTAGCCTTTTTCAAACCGAAACCTATAAACGAATCGAAGAGGCTGTCGCTGAGCGGGCTAAATCTGTGAATGACGATTACCAGCGTCTCAAGCAAAATCTAGTGAGCCTCATCACTGAAATCGGTTTTGACACAATTGAACAGCTTGACGCTGCTATCGCTGAGCAAAAAGCGCCGTTGCAACAGGCGAACGCAAACCTTCTGGCATTAAAAGCCACCCTTGATCAGGCAAAATCGGCGTTAACGCGAGCCGAAGAATTAGAAAAACGCTTCCAGAATTTGCGCGCACATCAGCAACAGCTTGTGCAGCTCGATCATCAGCGCGAACAAATGGTCGCGCAAGAACTGCAGCTCGCTGAACATGAGAAAGCAAACAAGTTGTTACCAGCATGGAACGACCTGCATAAAGCTGAGCAGCAATCGAAAGCGAGAAAAACTGCATACAACGAAGCAATGAACACGCGTCAGCAAGCGCTAGAAGCACTCGAGAGTGCGCGCACTCGAGCGCGCGAAGTCGCTACGCACCCGCAGCAGATTGAGCAATTGGTTACTGAAATTAACCAGTTAAATGCGCAAATGAATCAACTTGAGGAGCTGCACTCGCTCCAGCAGCAACGCAACAGCATTGAAGCTTTGCGTCAGCAGGTTGCTGAACAGCTAACGCAATCTAAACAGCAAAAGGCTAGGCTACACGAGGCCTACGAAAACACTGAGACGGAACTCGCCCGCGTCCAGCAAGCGATCGATCATCACGTCAATATCGGTGCAATGCAGACAAAGCTCGAACAACAAATCAAACTTGCACGGCATGTTCAAGGCCTCAGTGAACGTCGCCAACGTTATGCTCAAGACATAGAAAAAATCACAAAAGATTTGCAAACGGCGGAGACAGAACTAAGCGCAGCAACGCAGCAGAGTAAGGCCTTGCAGTTACAGTGGTATACAGAAAAAGCAAGTGCCCTCGCCCATGAATTGCAACCAGGGCAACCCTGTATGGTTTGTGGTAGCAAGGAACATCCGCAACCCGCTCATTCGCAGGATGCCGGTCAACTTGTCAGCCAAACACAATTAGATCAAGCCGATGTAGCCGTTCAATCTCGGCGTCAGCGTGTGCAACAGATCGAGCAAGAACGAGCAAGCAAAATACAGCAATTACAAGAGCTTGAATCACGTAATCGTGAACTTATCGATGAACTCGGCGTTGCGGCGGATCGATCGTTGCCCACATTAGTGACCGAGCTTGAACAGTTGCAAGAAACCGAGCGGCAGCAAAGGCAACAACGTGAGCAACACAGTAAACTCACACAGCAACTCAGACAGTTGCAAAGTGACTTGTCAAATCAACAGCGAGGCGACGAACAACTGCAACGATCCTTACAACAACACGAAACCAAAATTGCTGGCTTCGATGGTCAAATTCGTGCGCTCGATCCCAATCAAACACTTGTGACAGCGTCGCTGGAATCGTTAAAAACTCGCCATGAGCAACAGCAGACGGAGCGAGAAAGATTGCAACGCGAGCAGAAGAACGCCGAGCAACGCATTCGTGAGCGAGAGCAGCAATACGCAAACGCTGTCAATAGCGCTGACATTGCTAAACGTGAGCTCGACATAGCTGAACAGCAATTCAGCCATAGTCAGACACTCTGGCAAAGTGAATTGAATAACTCCACGTTTGCTGATAGTACAGCGTTTCAGCAAGCCTTACTTACGCCAACTGAGTCCGAGCGTATTGCGATGGCTATTCGCGATTATCAACACCGGCGGATCACCACAGAAAGTCTTATTGAACAAGAGCAGAAAGCTATAGGAAAGCAGGTTCAGCCTAACCTCGCGCAATTGCAACAAAAGCAAGAGGCAATGGCACAACAAGAAAAAGAACAACAAATTGTGCTCGATACGCTAACCAAACGGATGAGCATTCTCGAACACGCACAGCAAAGCTTCCGTAGCCGCGAACGTTCTGCGCAGGCTCTCGTCGAGGAATATAAAGTGATTGGTGAACTCGCTCAAACTTTAAGCGGTGATAACGAATCGCGGATTAGCTTACAGCGCTTCGTGCTCGCTGTGCTATTAGACGATGTTCTGCATGAGGCATCAGCGCGGTTACAACAAATGACGGCAAATCGATTTAGTCTAATTCGCGGACAGGATGTCGGTGATCGGCGCAAACATAGTGGCCTTGATCTCATGATCAACGACAGTTATACCGGTCAAGATCGTGAGGTCAACACCCTATCGGGAGGTGAAAGCTTTATGGCCGCATTGGCGTTAGCCCTCGGTCTTTCAGACGTGGTGCAAAGCTATGCCGGTGGTATTCGCATTGAAACACTGTTCATCGACGAAGGCTTCGGTAGCCTCGACAGTGAAGCGCTGGACTTAGCGATTGATGTCTTGGCAAGTTTGCGTGCCAGCGGTCGCACGATTGGCATTATCTCGCATGTGCATGAACTCAAACAGCGCATTCACAAACGTATTGACGTCGTCCGCGAGGCAAACGGCAGCTATCTCAAAATGAAGTAACTACAAGCTTGGCGAAGCCTGTTCATTTTCAGAGGGTGTGATCGTATATTCCTGCCACAACTGAATTGGGTTACCCTCTGGGTCTTCAAGTCGTGCAAAGCGACCATTCGGGTATTCATTGGGGTCAACATCGACCTCAATACCGGCAGCCTGCAGTTGGGCGACCATCGCATCTAAATCACGTACCCGAAAATTAATCATCCACTGTTGTTCCGGGTCGCCAAAATAGGTCGAACTCTGACCAAAGACGCCAAAAATCGTCGTGCCGCCTTGTTGTTGCCAAGGCTCTTCCTCATAAGTGCTTGGCGTACGCTTGACCCCGAGGTTTTCTTCATACCATGCAATCAGAGCTTGCTGGTCATTCGCTTTGAAGAAAAACCCACCAAAACCGAGAACCTGCTCACGTTCGGCAGCAAACGATGTGGTGCTTGCAGCAAAACAGAGCAGCACACCAATTAATACTCTAAACATTAAATCACCCCTTCCGAAACTTACTATTTTTTACCTTCAACAAAGGTATTTCGCACCCGTTTTGACATCAGTAAATAGGGAATCCAAATACACCCGGTGATAAGTAACCGGACTAAATCAATCCATACGGCTCTATCGACCAAAGGTTGTTCGACAAATAACAGAGTCACCAACCAACTGTCGAGTAAGACATAAACAATAGAAATAATTAAAACCGTAATGTAGGCCCTCGGAAACCAATAGTGCTTGCTGAAAAATAAATAAATCAAATAGAGCGAAGCAATTAACATGGCGAAATGATAAAACATCTCAAAGCGCACAATCGTTAACCACCAAGGATGATAGAACTCAGAGCCAGGCGTCGTGAACTGTTCAAAATCGATGCTGGATAACAAGTCGTTGAGCATCGGCAAATCGACCGATAGCAAGCGTATGGGTGTTAAGAACAAACCCAATGCAAGTAACAGCAGCCAACCACCAAGTCCCTGTACTTCTTTTTGTTCTGCCATGCTGGCATTTCCTTGTTCGGTCGATATGGGTTATTCAATTACTTCTCGGCGGCGGCGCTGATAATCTTCATACGACGGTTCAACGTCTCGCATGCATTCAGCTTGTTGCGCGGGTGGTAAGCGACGGCATTCATTCCGTTTGCTTTCTTGGGTCACATCGAAGAGTTGTCGACCACTACACCCAGATAGTAAAACAATGAGACTCACGAGAAATATGACACGCATAGGTAACTCCACTTTAACTAACGTATATTTTCGCTGATACGGGCGAAGCGCGCCTGCTCTTCGCGACTCAAGGTGTCAAGCCAAACACAGACATAGCTGGGCTGTTCATGCGCACTTGCGCGAAATCTTACGCGAATGTAGCCCAAACCACGCTGGGGTTGATCAAATTGACCATGCACCTGTTGGCCTGCGGGATATTGCATGCATGCCCCGCCTAACTCATCGCACGACAGTAGTTTTGGTTGCGGCCGCAACAGTAACCAACGCATCACCATAAAGACGACCGCCCAAACGACTCCAGCGAACCCAACTGAAAGACTCGATAGTACGCTCATCAGTGTCATTATGGCTAAACATTGGCCAACGTGCGACTGCGACGTTGAGCGGCCTTGCTTAAACTGAAACACATCCATGTTGTCACATTGAACTCGGTTAGACTTTCACACACTTGAGCATCAGCTCAACCATTGCTGCCAAATCAGGATCTGGGCACGGCTTATGGCCCATAAACCAAGCAAATAGATCCGGATCATCACAGGTCAATAAACGTCTGAACACCGCCTGTTGCTGATCATCGAGCTCGTCATAAGCTTCTTCCACAAACGGCGCAAAAAGCACATCTAGCTCCAGCATGCCGCGGCGACAAGCCCAGCGCATGCGCCGTTTATCTTTCAACGCGTCTTCAGATTGTTTTAAAAACTGCATGAATCATCCTCTACCGGAATTGTTAGGCTATAACGGCCATTTTATCAGAGTCTGCGGCCATGATAAGCTTAAACGCTTGAAAAAGTTAGTGGCCGCCCCCACCTTTTATTTAATCGTATGCTCGTGTCATTAAAGAGGTCTTTTGTGTCAGTATTCCAGTCCCAAGTTCTTGAGCAAGCCGAACCTAGTGTGATCGCAGATCTGAATGATTATGGTGTCATCCATGTTGCCGGTCCTGATGCCGACAAGTTTCTTCAAGGTCAGCTTACTTGCGACGTCAATGAGCTCTCGCATTCTAACTGGCTATTTGGCGGGCATTGCGATGCAAAAGGTAAGTTATGGAGTATTTTTCGTGCCATCCGCAGTGAGCAAGGTATTTATTTGCTGCAGCCGAAAGCAACAATTGATGCAAGTTTAGCGCAGCTGCAAAAATTTGGTGTTTTCAGCAAAGTTGAAATTACTGATGCGAGTAATGCGCATCGTTGTATGCTCGTCCTCGGCGCCGATGCTGCCGCACGAGTAACTGAATTAACGGGTATCGAGGCACAACAACCACATGAACATGTCAATGACTTGCATGTGCTAACAATGACCGACCATGCTTATTTACTTGTGCTCCCTGCTAATTTTAAAGTACACGCAAATTTACTTGGTCCTGAGTGGTGGCATGCGCTCCACATCAAAAAAGGTTGGCCTTGGTTAAGTCAGGAGCATGCCAGCGAATTTATTCCGCAAATGGTCAATCTTGACCGTATCGGCGGTATCAGCTTTAAAAAAGGTTGCTACATCGGTCAGGAAACTATTGCGCGGATGCACTATAAAGGCCAAAACAAACGCCGCCTCACAACGCTTGAGGGGCAAGCAGATTCGTTACCGACACCAAGTGACCAACTTGAAGTTCAGGTTGGGGGAAATTGGCGTCGCGCGGGTGCAGTTATCAGCGCAGTGCGTTATGATAACGAAGTCGTAGCAATCCAAGCAGTGCTTCCTGACGATCTTGAAGCAAGTGCTCGATTGCGAATTAAAGGGCAGGATTCCAGTTCATTCACCCCCTGCCCATCTTCAGATGAAAACGGAACTAAATAATGAGTGATACCATTAGTCAAGATAAAGCAGTCACGATCCATTACGTTGTTAAAAATGGTGACGGCGTAACCTTAGATCAGTCTGCTGAAGAGCGTCCACTAGCGTTTATTTTCGGCCGCGGTATGTTAATTCCTGGTTTGGAAAAAGCCTTGGAAGGTAAAACTGCAGGCGAAGAGTTGAGCGCAGAAATCCCTGCTGCCGACGCTTATGGCGAGCGTCACGACGGTTTGGTACAAACGGTTCCGCGTAACCTATTTGGTGACCAAGAAGTTAACCCAGGTATGCAGTTCCGTGCGAGTACGGACAATGGCGAACAGTCAGTGATGATTATCGAAGTAACCGACACTGAAGTAACTGTCGATGGTAACCATCCTCTTGCGGGTGTTGACTTAAGCTTTGAAGTTACAGTTGTCGACGTCCGTGAAGCTACGGCAGAAGAATTGTCGCATGGTCATGTTCATGGTCCAGGTGGCGTCGAGCATTAATCGTGTGACGTTGAAGTGAGAACAGCCGGTAATATTCTCACGTTGCCGGCTATTTTCTCACCTTGTGGCAGTTTGCCGCACGCAACCCGCCTTTATTTTAATTTTTATCATCTTAAAATTAATAAAAAATCACTTTAGACAATCTCTTACCTGCACAATAAGTGCCATCAGACTGGGCTTTTCAGTCATACTTTTCTGATTTAATCCGTGTTTTTTCCACTTCAGATTGCACTTGCGGGCCATTTCAAACTACACTGCGTATAGATATCCAGCAATAAGAGTCTTGCAAACGTTGCAATCGTTCGTCCCAAGGATAAGGATTTTGGGGGTAATGTCGTATGAGTAAAGCATTAACACAGGAAACGGAGAAGAAAGTCCTGTCGATGCCACAACCCATTTCACGGTTGTCTGAGCATTTACTCCATGAGCAATTCTCGGTTGCATTGCAGCCGCGCGTGAACGTGCATACTCAATTACTGCATGGCTTTGAGGTTTTTGCGCGATGGCAACATCCACAACGGGGGTACATCGCCCCAGCTCAGTTTATTCACATTGCCGAAAGTCAAGAACTCATCGACCAGCTGACTTTTTTCGTCATCGAACAAGCTGCTCCGATTTTCAAACAATATAATCAAAGTCATGCGCTCAAACTTTCAATCAATATTAGTCCTTTATCGTTTCGTCACCCGGACTTTCTCACAGAGTTGCTGCGCATCTGCGAACAATCCGGTTTAAAACCAAAACAGTTGATCCTCGACTTCCCCGAATCAGTTGTCACCGACGACTTTCAAACATTTTCTTTGTTACTGGATCAGTTTCGAGAAGCTGGATTTCTAGTCGCGCTTGACGATTTCGGCACCTCCGACGCAACGGCGTTAAATATCGATCGCATGCACTTACATGAATTAAAGCTCGATTACACCATCACCAAAGCGATGGTCAAAGACAAAGAATCTCGCTTTCTTGCCCAATCAGCAATTACCGTTGCCCGTCATGGCGATATTTTGATCACTGCAGAATGTATCGAAGATCAAGACACGCTTGATCTCGCTAAGCGTTTGGGTGTTGATATCGTCCAAGGTTATTTTATTGGTAAGCCAATGTTCAAAGAAGAGTTAGCGAATTGGTGGCAAGCGTATCAAAAAAACCTGTGTAATTATTAGTAAAAAGCCCCGACAGTCAGAACTGTAGGGGCTCGAATTATCAAAAAGAGGCTAAATCACTAATCTTGTTTGCCACTTGGCCGCATATGCGGAAATAACAAGACGTCACGAATGGAAGGCGAATCTGTTAACAACATGACGAGTCGGTCAATACCGATTCCCTCGCCCGCCGTCGGTGGTAAGCCGTATTCTAAAGCTGTGACATAGTCTGCATCATAGAACATTGCTTCTGCATCACCTGCCTCTTTTTGTTCCACTTGATCTTTGAAGCGTTGCGCCTGATCTTCAGCGTCATTTAACTCGGAGAAACCATTGGCAATCTCACGACCACCGACAAAGAATTCAAAGCGGTCAGTAACAAATGGGTCGTCATCGTTACGGCGCGCTAATGGTGACACTTCTGCCGGGTAGGCAGTAATGAAGGTTGGTTGCAATAATTGATGCTCAGCGGTTTCTTCGAAGATTTCAATTTGAATCTTACCCAATCCCCAACTTTTTTGAACTTTAATGCCTAATTTTTCTGCGTATGCTGTCGCTTGCGCGAGGTCCAACACTGCTTCCCGGCTGAGTTCAGGGTTGTACTTCAAGATTGCGTCGACTACGGTTAAACGAGCAAACGGTTCACCGAAGTTGAATGTTTCACCTTGATACTGAACATCGGTACTACCTAATAACGCCATGCACAAACCGCGCACCATGGTTTCAGTCAAGTCCATCAGATCATGATAATCCGCATAGCCCCAGTAGAATTCAAGCATGGTAAATTCAGGATTGTGTCGCGTCGACAAGCCTTCATTGCGGAAGTTACGATTGATTTCAAATACCTTCTCAAAACCACCGACGACTAACCGTTTCAGATACAACTCTGGGGCGATACGCAAATACAGATCCATATCCAAAGCATTGTGATGGGTGACGAATGGACGTGCCGACGCGCCACCTGGAATCGTCTGCATCATCGGCGTTTCAACTTCTAAGAAGTCACGCTCAGCAAGGAAACGGCGAATGTAATCGATCGCTTTACTGCGCATGACGAAAGTATCACGCGACTGTTGATTAACAATCAAATCGAGGTAGCGTTGACGATAACGAGTTTCTTGATCCGCTAAGCCATGAAATTTATCTGGTAGTGGTCGCAGAGCCTTGGTCAATAGGCGAATATCGTCCACTTGAACCGTGAGCTCGCCGGTTTTAGTTTTAAACAAGGTACCGCTGGCGGCAATAATGTCGCCCAAGTCCCATTTCTTAAAACCATCGTTGTAGACACCCTCAGGCAGGTTATCGCGCGCGACATACACTTGAATCTGCCCGCTCATGTCTTGTAAGGTCGCAAAACTCGCTTTACCCATGATGCGACGGAGCATCATTCGACCTGCGATATGCACCCGAATACCCTCTGCAACAAGGGCTTCACCCTCTTTCTCATCATGTGCAGCATGTAAATCGGCTGCTAAACTATCGCGACGGAAGTCGTTTGGAAACGGATTTCCTGCTTCCCGCAACTGTTTTAATTTCTGTTTACGCTCACGGATTTGTTGATTTAAATCTTGGGCTTCTGGCTGCTGTTTATCAGTCATAGATATTCCTCAATCGTCTTTACTTCGTGGCGTAAGGTTACAAGCCAGATTTCAAACTAGCTTGAATAAAACGGTCTAAATCACCGTCCAGTACCGCTTGGGTGTTGCGTGTTTCCACACCAGTCCGGAGATCTTTAATACGTGAGTCATCGAGCACGTAAGAGCGAATCTGGCTACCCCAACCAATGTCTGACTTGGTATCTTCGAGCGCTTGTTTCGCTTCATTTTGTTTTTGAATTTCCATTTCATAAAGTTTCGCACGAAGTTGCTTCATCGCTGCATCTTTGTTTTTATGCTGGGAACGATCACTTTGGCACTGAACGACAATACCCGACGGTTCGTGGGTAATTCGCACCGCTGAGTCAGTCCGGTTAACGTGCTGTCCGCCCGCACCCGAAGCACGATAGGTATCAATGCGTAAGTCTGCTGGGTTGATATCGATTTCAATATCGTCATCAATTTCCGGATAGGCAAATGCCGAAGCAAATGATGTGTGTCGACGGTTGCCGGAATCAAATGGCGACTTTCGAACTAAACGGTGAACACCGGTTTCGGTGCGTAACCAGCCAAAAGCATGATCACCCGCAAAGCGAATTGTCGCGGACTTGATGCCGGCAACTTCACCCTCAGATAACTCGGTGATTTCGGTTTTCATGCCATGGGCTTCACCCCAGCGTAAATACATGCGTAACAACATGCTACACCAGTCTTGCGCTTCTGTGCCGCCAGAGCCTGCTTGCAAGTCGAGATAACAGTCATTCGCGTCGTTGGGCCCCGAAAACATGCGACGAAATTCAAGCAGCTCGAGCGCCTTGCGCCACTTACCCACTTCTTGGTCCGCTTCGATCAACATGTCTTCGTCATCTTCTTCGCTTGCCAGCTCAAGAAAGCCAGCCGCGTCTTGCAAACCCTGCTCGAGGTCACGAAAGGTGTGCACGATTTGTTCTAAGTTCGCTCGTTCTTTACCGAGTGCTTGCGCTTTTTCTGGCTCGTTCCAGACCTTTGGATCTTCGAGCTCACGTTCAACTTCTTCGAGACGTTCAGATTTTGTCTCTAAGTCAAAGATACCCCCTAAGCTGCGCCATGCGCTGCTTGAGGTCTTCAATTTGATTGGCAATTGCGTTGCTTTCCAGCATCGTATTTAGTCCCGAGTGTCTGACTTTGACGTAGCGGCGCCTTTACCTTTACAACACATACGTTGCGTAAACACATAAGGTCAACCACTACAATGGCAAAAATAGCCGCGTATTCTAGCTGATTTCGAGTCTAAACAACAGAGGTTCCAAGGAAAATCAAAAGATGTGTTCGATCATCAATTGCACCGATTGAACTCCGCGAAATTCATTGACGTCAAGACGATAAACCAGATGTATTTCCTGTTGTTCACGCCATTCCCACGCCGCCCGGGGAACATTAAATGCGATCGCATCGAGCGCTGGACCGCCAGCTATTGGCTGAAGTTGCAGTTTCAAGTGCACATCTTTCAGCCAACGTCTATCCAGCACACGGAATTGGCCATCAAAAACTGGCGCCGGGAAGTCTTGCCCAAATGGCCCAGCGCTTTGTAAGACCTGTGCCGATTGCAATGTGAGCTCTGCACTGCCAAGTTCACCATCCGACCAAATCACCCGTGATAAGTCGCCTTCGCCAATCCAATCCGCAGCAACGCGTTGCAGCACTGTATTGAACTCTGCCCATGCAGCGCGCGGAACGGATAAGCCAGCTGCCATTGCATGACCGCCGAAACGCGAGATAACACCCGGCGCTTCACTGGCAACTTGGGCCAATAGATCACGAATATGAACGCCAGTGACGGAACGGCAGGAGCCTTTCAGTTCATCACCATCCGCTGGAGCAAATACCATGACCGGACGATAATATTGTTCTTTCAATCGACCAGCGAGAATGCCAATGACACCTTGATGGAAGCTTTCGTCTTGCACAGTCAAAATCGACGGAAGTTGCTCCTGAAGACTCAACTGGGCCAAACACCGCTCGGCGTCCGCCTGCATATCCACCTCAATTTGACGACGCTGACGATTCAATTCATCTAATCGCAATGCAATCATCCGGGCTTGCTGAAAGTCAGGCGCTAACAGACACTCAATGCCCATTTGAATATCATCTAAACGGCCTGCAGCATTAATCCGCGGGCCGACAGCGAAGCCCAGATCGGCTGCACTGATTTGCCGATAATCGCGCCCCGCCACTTCCAATAAAGCCAAAATTCCCGGACGACAGCGGCCTTCCCGAATGCGACCGAGTCCTTGCTGGACGAGAATTCGGTTATTGTAGTCCAAGGGTACGACATCAGCGACCGAGCCTAGAGCCACAAGATCAAGATAATCAGCAATGTTAATTTTTGCCGCAATATGATCAGGACGGTGTTGTCGGAATCGAGCTCGCACAGCCAACAGCAGGTAGAACGCAACACCAACACCGGCCAAACTCTTACTCGGAAATGAACAGTCGAAGCGGTTTGGGTTGACGATTGCAGCAGCAGCCGGTAGTTCAGCACCTTGCAAATGGTGGTCGGTAATGATTACTTGCAAACCCAACTGATTCGCTCGTTCAACACCAGTGAAGCTGCTTATACCATTGTCGACAGTAATCAGGAGTTCAGCGCCCTGTTGGTGGGCGTAATCGACTAACCCTGGCGACAATCCATAACCATCAGCAAATCGGTTAGGCACCAAATACATCAGCTGGGTTGCGCCCATGGCGCGCAACGCCGACATAAGTAATGCCACGCTGGTCGCACCGTCCGCATCAAAATCGCCGCAAATACAAATTTTCCGATGCTGCTCAATGGCACCTGCCACAATCTCCGCCGCGCGTTCACAGTCCTTTAACTGTTGAAAATGAATCAGCCCGCGCGCAGAGAGGTCAAGTTCTTGCATCGTGGTGACGCCACGATTCGCGTAAATCCGGCGTAGAATCGCAGGCAACGACGGATCCAATTGTTCGGAAATTGACCCACCGCGGCGTTGAAGTTGTGGTGTTAGTAAGGAACTCGACATAATTCTACTTCTAGTTATGAACAATCAACCACGAGGATGGTGGACTTCGTGAAGTTGTTTTAATCGCGCTTTGGCGACTTGGGTATAGATTTGTGTGGTGGCTATATCAGCATGCCCGAGCAGCATTTGCAAGGCACGCAAGTCGGCACCATGATTGAGTAAGTGGGTCGCAAAAGCATGACGAAGTCGGTGCGGCGAAATTGATTCGGGCAACCCGGCTTGCAACGCGTACCGGCGAATTCGATGCCAAAATGTCTGCCGCGTCATTTGTTGACCTCGTTGCGATAAGAAAATCACATCCGTGCTTGCTTTCATCATTTCCGGGCGACTATAGCGCAAATACTGCTCTAACCAATGTAGCGCTTCTTCGCCCATCGGCACCAAACGCTCCTTATCACCTTTACCGACCACCCGCACTAAACCTTGGCGGACACTTACCTCACTCAACTTTAACGCCACCAGTTCACTTACACGCAGCCCTGTGGCGTATAATAACTCCAACATCGCTTTGTCTCGCAAACCTAAGGGTTCGTTGGTGACCGGCGCTTGTAAAAGCGCACTGATATCTTCCTCACTAATTGACTTGGGTAGTGATGCCGGTAATTTCGGGCTGTTTAAATGTGCGGTTGGATCATCAGCGCGCTGCTGAGTACGCAGCAAATAACCATAATACTTCCGCAAACTACTTAACAAACGCGCCTGCGAACGCGCCTTTAAGCCAAGTTCACGGCGGACACCTAAGTAGCTAGTAATCTCGTCGCTACTGGCTTGCGCTAGAGTACCGGACTGTTTCTCGAGCCACTGTTGAAAGTGTTGCAAATCACTTCGATAGGCCGCCAACGTGTGTTGACTTACCCCTTGTTGTAACCAAAGCTTATCGAGGAACTGGTCAATATCGGTCATTTAGGCCAAACCAAAAAAACGTGTCTGGCCATTAGTATGCCAGACACGCTTCCGATTGGTAGGGAAAAGTTATGGAATTAATTGTTGAGTCAACCTACTGGTGCAACGTACCGTTCTGATAATCCATGAACGCTTGGCGTAATTCTGCTTCTGTGTTCATTACAAACGGACCATATTGAGCGATCGGTTCACCGATTGGTTTCGCGGCAATCAGTAAGAACTCGCCCGCATTAGCGATCTCAACGGTTACATCCGCATCATCGGCTAACTCGAGTAGCTCGCCTGCTTGCGCAGTAATACCCGCAATCGTCACTGCCCCCTTATACACATACAGCAGCCTTGTTTGCTGACCCTGTTGCGGTAAAGCGAATTGGGTCGGCTTGTTGATACGATAATCGAGGTAGAGAAACTCACGTCCCGGCGCTTTAACAGGCCCCGTTTCCCCCTGAAACTGTCCAGACAAGACACGCACGATACCACCATCGACATCGACTTCTGGCACCTGCGCTGCAGGGATATCCGCATACTCAGGTTCACTCATTTTCTCGGCAGCAGGCAAATTCAACCAAAGCTGGAACCCCCACATGAGGCCATCTTTCTGCTTTGGCATTTCTGAGTGAATCATGCCACGTGCTGCTTTCATCCATTGTAGACCACCACTGGTAACTTCGCCTTTATTACCTTTCGAATCTTCATGCGCCATATTTCCGGCCAACATGTAGGTCAAGGTACAAAAGCCACGATGTGGGTGTGGTGGAAAACCAGCAATGTAGTCGTTCGGATTATCTGACTTAAATTCGTCGAGCATCAGTATTGGATCGCGATGACGAAATGCAGGTTGATTAATCACACGGCTCAACTTAACGCCAGCACCATCTTGCGCAGGCATACCACGAACGCGATGTTTAATAATAGTTTGGCTCATACCATTGCTCCTACGCTTGACCCGCCGCCAGCTTGTGACGGCCGTGTGGTGCGGTAAAATCTAATTCAGGCCCTTTCGGTACGACACCGGTCGGGTTAATCATGTCATGACTGACATAGTAATGGGTTTTGATGTGGTCCATACGCACTGTTTCCGCAACACCCTCGACTTGGTACAATTCGCGAACAAAATTCCACAGGTTTGGGTAATCAACAATGCGTTTGAGGTTACATTTAAAGTGTCCAACGTAAACCGCGTCAAAACGAACTAAGGTCGTAAACAGTCGCCAATCTGCTTCGGTTAACTGAGAACCAGCAAGGTAGCGTTGGCCAGCTAATTTCTGTTCAAGTGTCGCGAGCGCATCGAATAAGGCGTCAAACGCTTCTTCGTAGGCAGACTGAGACGTTGCGAAGCCAGCTTTGTAGACGCCGTTATTGACGTTGTCATAGACGAATTCATTGACCTCATCAATTGACGCACGCAGTGCCTGCGGATAAAAGTCTTGGCTGTCTCCCGTCATGTCGTTGAACGCTTCGTTAAACATCCGAATAATGTCCGCTGATTCATTCGACACAATGGTTTGTTGTTGCTTATCCCACAGCACAGGGACGGTCACGCGACCACTATACTCAGCATCTGCTGTGGTATAGATCTGATGTAAAAAGTCTTTATCGTACAAAGGATCGGCCAGATCGCTTCCGCGCCGGAATTCCCAGCCATGGCTCAGCATTTCGGGCGCAACCGCAGACACACTAATGTGCTCTTCTAGCCCTTTTAGTTTACGAAAGATAAGCGTTCGGTGCGCCCACGGACAGGCAAATGAGACGTAGAGATGATACCGACCAGATTCGGCTTTGAACCCGGCTTGCCCAGTTGGTCCGGCCGAACCGTCAGCGGTCACCCAATTGCGGAATTGCGATTTAGAACGCTCGAAACGGCCACCTGATTTACTGGTGTCATACCATTTATCTTGCCACTCACCGTCAACTAATAATCCCATCATCTTCTCCAATTTGAATGTGGGTTTAGTATAAGGACGGTAAGTCGGAAGGACAAATCAGTGGGAGAAAAGCGACTATGCACCAAGTGAATAGTAAACGAGAACCCCATGCGCTAAACGCATAATCAATCTGTTCGCATCGCTATGGCAAGCACAGTGCGGGCAGACTTCTCGCCCGCGTTTTGCCGCAGTTGTTGATGCAACTCACAATAGCGTAGCTGTAATGATTGATTATCAGCAACAAGCAAGCGCTCAATTTCGTCGGCAATTTGCTTACCGTTCACGTCGTCTTGCAGCAGCTCTTTGACCAGTTCCCCACCGTGCAACAAGTTCGGTAGCGAGAAATGCTGCAGCATTACAAAATGACGAAGTACATGATAGTTAAACCAACCAAAACGATAGCAAACCACCATAGGACGCTTGATCAGCATGGTTTCCAGTGACACCGTACCGGACGCTAAAATGGTCGCATCACTTGCTGCGATCACCGTTTGGCTCTGACCGTCAAAAAGATGAACCGCTAATGCTTTTTTATGGTGCTGCGCCGCCGCTGCTAAAGCGTGTTCAAACTGGTGACGTCGAGCTGCATTAAACAAGGGTACGAGGAACTGGAGTTGCGGATGTCTACTTTGCAAAGCATAGGCAGCTTCGATAAATGGTGCGGCCAAATAGCCGACTTCACTCCCGCGGCTGCCAGGCAACAACCCAATATACTGCCCCTCGGGGTCAAGACCGAGTTGCTCACGTGCCTGAGTATGATCGGTCTGCAAGGGTAAACGATCGGCAAGTGGATGCCCGACAAACGTATAGGGCACTTGATATTTAGCGTAAAAATCCGCTTCAAAGGGCAAAATGCCCAGCACCATGTCAGTGGCTTTGGCGATACTGAAAATTCGTTTCGGCCGCCATGCCCAAACCGATGGACTGACATAATGCACCGTCTTCATACCGCTTTCTTTCAGCTTGCGTTCAATCGGTAAATTGAAATCCGGAGCGTCAATACCGACGAAGACGTCGGGTTGCAAGGCCAACATCGTCGACACGACCGTTTTTCTTGCTCGCAGCAGCGTTGGCAGGTTCTTGAGAACGTCCCAAACCCCCATAACCGATAAGGTTTCCATCGGGAATAGTGATTTTAGGCCTTGCTCCGCCATCAATCCACCACCGACGCCAATAAACTCGACCGACTCGTGTTCGGCGCGCAAACTGGCCATTAGGCTCGCACCTAAAATGTCGCCCGAGGCTTCGCCAGCGACAATGCCAATACGTAACGGGCGCTCGTGAGCGCCCGTTGTGGTTAATGTCGAATTAGCGCGGGTACTCATGGCCGAATAATACCGCGTTCAGATTGCGTAATAAACTCAACGAAACCCTCTAGTTTCGGTTCATTTAGTGCTTCGATCTGTTCCGCGGCTTCAGCAACTGTATTGCCAGATCGATAGAGTAACTTATACGCGCGCTTAATGTTGGTAATTTCAGCAGCCGTAAATCCGCGTCGACGCAGCCCTTCACTATTAATGGTCCGGGGAACCGCATTATGGCCCTGCGCCATGACAAACGGAGGAATATCTTGAACAACCACAGAGTTTACTGCCGCAAATGCGTGTGAGCCAATCTTACAAAATTGATGAACACCAGTAAAACCACCGAGAATCACGTAGTCCCCTACATGCACGTGGCCTGCTACCGTTGCATTGTTAGCAAGAATATTTTGGTTGCCGATTACGCAGTCGTGCGCGACATGGACATAAGCCATGAATAAATTGTCGCTCCCGATTTGCGTTAAACCATTGTCTTGAATTGTTCCCCGATGGATAGTACAGCCTTCACGGAAGACATTGCGGTCGCCAATGTGTAACTCTGTCGGTTCGCCGCGATACTTTTTATCCTGACACTCTTCCCCAATCGAGCAAAACTGAAAGAACCGATTCCCTTGACCAATGCGAGTTGGACCTTTAATGACCACATGGGATTCAATGACGCAGTCATCGCCGATTTGTACATCTGCACCAATGACTGAGTAAGGGCCAATGCGAACATTGGCACCGAGACGAGCCGTTGGATCAACAATCGCGGTTTCGTGAATCAATTAACTGTTCCTTCTTGCACACATAATTTCAGCGGTACAGGCGAGTTGGCCATCGACTAAGGCCTCGCCGGTAAACTTCCAAATACCACGACGTTCTTTAACGAAATTCACGTGGAAGTCGACTCGGTCACCGGGAATGACTTGCCGTTTGAAACGCGCGTTATCAATGCCAGCGAACAAATAAATTTCATTCTCGGCGACATTTTCCATCATTTTAAAACCTAACAGGCCAGTCGCTTGCGCCATGGCCTCTAATAATAGCACACCTGGAAATATTGGATTACCAGGGAAATGCCCCATAAAAACGGGTTCATTCATCGTGATATTTTTATAGGCATGCAACGATTTGTTTGGCTCATAAGCCACGACCCGATCAATTAAGGCAAAGGGATAACGATGCGGCAGAATCTCTTGAATCTGATCGATGTTAAACCCTGGCAACGCCTCAACTGCATTACTTTCATTGTGCTCGTTCAAACCGGAACCTCCGTTTCACCCTTTAGGGTCTTGTAATTTTTTTTCTAGAGCCCGGACACGCATAAATAATTCCGGCAATTGGCGCACGCGAGCGCCTGACTTTGCCCACGTTGTCTGATCAACGACGGGTAACGATGACGCATATACGCCTTTCTCAAGATTCTTCGTTACCATGGTCATGCCGTGGACTTGGACACCGTCTGCAATCGTAATATGGCCGTTAATCCCGGTTGCACCACCAATCAAACAGTGTTTGCCAATGTGCGCACTACCTGCAATACCAGTTTGCCCCGCAATCGCCGTACCATCACCAATTTGGACATTGTGTGCAACCATGCACAGATTATCAATAATACAGTTCGAACCAATTATCGTGTCGTCGAGAGCTCCCCTGTCGATCGTGGTATTGGCGCCGATTTCAACGTCATCACCAATCATTACCCGACCAAGCTGGGGGATTTTAACCCATTTTCCGCGATCACTGGCCCAACCAAAGCCATCGGCACCAATCACCGCACCTGAATGCAAGGTGCAACGCTCACCGACGACGACGTCATAATATATTTTAACGCCCGGCCACAGGCGTGTGTGTTGACCAATGCGAGCATGTTGACCGACATAACATTGCGCGCCAATGATTGCATGATCTGCGATCATTGCACCGGCTTCAATCACGCTCTGAGGACCTATTGCCACGCCAACGCCGATCACTGCTGTGGGATCAACAACCGCACTGGGGTGGATTTCTGCAGCCTGAGTCGGCGCTTTGTCAAACGCTTGAGCGGCGTAGGCATAAGATAAGTAGGGATTTTCGCTAACTAACGCATTAGCAACAAGCGTCTCATCGTCATGCTCTGCACGAAGAATAACCGCTCCCGCTTGCGTCGTCTTTAACTGCGATTGGTACTTCTCATTTGCAAGAAAGCCGACCTGATGAGGGCCGGCATTTGCTAGAGTCGCAAGTCCTGTGATTTCCAGTGCACCGTCCCCGCGGACGGTGGCACCGATTTTTTCCGCTAATTCACTCAGCGTCATCATCTGTCCTTTTGTGTTGTTCCGCGATATCTAGCGTCACGCCAATTAACGAGTCAAGCGGGTGATAATTGCATCAGAAATATCTAATGCATCACTCGCATACAACATCCGGCCTTTGTCCATGATGAGATCAATGCCTTCTGCTGCGGCATAGGCGTCAACGACTTCAAACATTTTTTGCAGAAGTTGATTGCGCTCTTCGTTTTCACGCTGCTGCATGTATTGATTCAATTGCTCACCACCACGCTGCAAGACCATTGCACGTTGACGCAACTCTTCCTGCGCTTGCATTTTCTCTTCGTCGCTCATGATCGCTTCATCACGTTGGAAACGCTCACGCAATTCTTCGAATTGTGCTTCGAGTTGCTCAAGTTCTTGAATCGGCTCCATGAATTCAGCTTCTAAACGTTGTGATACATCTTCACGCTCAGGCATTGCTTGGAAGACGCGCTGGACGTCAATCACAGCAATCTTCGGAGAATTGGCTTCAGCACTGACTGAAAATACACTCGCGGCTAATGCAATCACTGCTGCGAAACTAATAGCTACTGCTCTCAAAGTACTTTCCTCTCTTGTTTAAAACCGGTTTCCGGTCAGTTTAACGCATAATTTGCAACTGCAAAACATGCAGGTACTACTCTACTTTACACCCTCTATAGCGCGCAACGCCATTTTAGAAAGATGTACCAATATTAAAGGTAAATCGGTCTTCTAGCGAGTTATCCAACGACTTCAATGGGAAACCCAAGCTGAAGGTTAAGACACCCATTGGTGATAACCATTGCACTGAGACACCGTAAGACGCCTGATAGTTCTTCGGACTACTGTAATCCCAAAACGGTGTGTCACCAACTTTGGTTAACTGGCTATAAGCGTTGTAGTTGAATTCTGTATCCCACACCACACCGACATCGACAAACAGACTCGTGCGCACTGAACGTGTTGCTTCTTCACCTAGCAAAGGTGTAGGAACAATCAATTCAACACCACCCGTTAATGAAGCGTTACCACCCACAGAGGCAAAGCGCGCCACTTCAATTTGATCATACTCTGGCCCTAAAGTGATCTGCGTCGGGTTACCGCTTGCATCTGGTGGTCCAGAAATAACGGTCGGCCGACGAATAATACCGCGAGGCCCAGAACGGTTCGTTTCAAAGCCACGTAAATTGTCCGCGCCACCACCATAGAAGTTTTCCCAGAACGGCAAGGTATAATCAACGCCGTCGTCACTACCATAGCCATTTCCGTATCCCGCATTCAAACGCGTGAGAAGAACAAAGTTATGATCGCGATCCAGTGGCTTGTAGTGACGGAATCGATAATCCAAGCGGAAATACTGCAGCTCACTACCCGGGATTGTAATCTTTCCTGATAGCTGGTTCGACGAGCCCGCTGTTGGGAACATGCCCCGGTTTAGCGTCACACGTGACCATGCGGCTGACAGATTAAAGGTCTCGAAATTTAATGCCGAGCCTGGATTATTCGGATCGCTATATTTTTCATAGAAGGTCCGAACCTGCTCGTATGGATTCAACTGAGTGATACCCGTACTGGTGTAACCACCACCAAAGTTCAAGCGGTTATACTCGTTAACCGGGAATCCAATGTCTCCCGCAACACCCCACGACCGCTGGTTGTATTGTTGCAAGTTCGCTTGGCGAGCGTCGAAATCTTGATAGAAAATGGAGCCACCGAGGCTGACACCATCATCGGTGAAGTAGTTGTCGATATACTGCAGCTGAACGTTACGTGAGTACTTGTTAGTGTCGACTCCAAACGATGCGCGGTTACCACTACCGAGGAAGTTGTCTTGTGAAATCGATGCGTTCAAGCTCAGTCCAGCAAAGTCACCGTAACCGATACCGGCACTAATCTGTCCAGACGGCTGTTCTTTCACTCGGAACACGAGGTCGACTTGATCTTCTTGGCCCGGCACCCGCACGGTATCAACGTCTACGGTTTCGAAATAACCTAAACGCTCTAAACGAACTTTAGAATTATCCACTGCTTGTTCATTCAACCAAGCACCTTCGATCTGACGCATTTCCCGACGTAATACTTCGTCACGAGTCGCATCGTTACCTTCAAACATCACGCGGCGCACATACACGCGCTGACCCGGATCAACGGCGAAAGTAAGTTTCACCATTAAGTCGTCGTCATTAATTTCCGGAATCGTTCGCACTTCGGTATAGGCATAACCTAAGCGCGCATAATAACGCTTAATCCCTTCTTCAATGCTAGTGATTTCCGCTTGGCTATAGCGACGTCCATCGAGAGCTCGAACAAACTCCGCAAGAAACTCTTCGTCATCGCGAATTTCAGCGATAATTCCAGTTTCTTCGATATTATATTGCGCACCTTCTTGGAAGTTCAAAGTGATATAAATACCTTCCAACTCGGGCGTAATCGCAACTTGCACAGACTCAATGTCAAAACGCAAATAACCTTGGTTGCGGTAAAAGGACTCAATATTTTCCAGATCACCTTGCAACTGTTGCTGTTGATAATTACGTTTACCGAATAAATTCCACCACGGCAAAGAATCGCGCAAGTCCATCAAGTCAACGATATCGTCACGATCGAACGCCTGCGAGCCAACGACATTAATTTGTTCAATTTGAGCTGCGCTACCTTCCGTAAAGTTGAAACGCAGTTCGACTCGATTACGTGGTAAATTGACCACGCGAATTTGAACACGCGCGTTGTACTTACCAACGCTGTGATAAAAGTCTTCAAGATTCTTTTCAAGCTGCTTGATCATCGTCCGGTCGAGCGATTCACCTACCGCAATACCGCTCGTGCGCAAACTATCGAGCAATTGATCGTCTTTTAAATCCTTATTGCCGTCGAGGCGAATTTCGCTAATCGTTGGGCGCTCGGTCACACGAATCACTAATGAATCACCATCACGATAAACGCGAATATCGTCAAAATGAGCCGACGAATATAACTCATGGATAATCTGACGGATTCGCTGAGGATTCGCTTCATCCCCTGCTCGTAAAGGAACGTAGGTTAATGCGGCACCTAGACCAACCCGCTGCAGCCCACGAATTTGAATATCATCGACAACAAATGTTTCTGTGGCTTGAACAGTTAGACCAGTCCCTGCCAGTACAGCTCCGAAAAACAGCTTTTTAAATGTCATGCAACACGTCTTATTGTTAGAAAATTTCATTAAGCAAAGAGCCTGCCGATGTCGTTGAATAGTGTAATAACAAGCAACGTCATCAAAATGAGTAGCCCTGCCCGAAAACTTAATTCTTGTACTTGCTCTGGAACAGGCTTACCACGCACCCACTCCACGATATAAAATAATAAGTGACCCCCATCGAGCATTGGAATCGGTAGTAAATTAAGAATTCCCAAGCTGACACTAATTAATGCCATAAAGCTTAAAAAGTAAACAAGGCCGTAGCTTGCGTGCGCTCCGGCGCCTTGTGCGATACCAACTGGACCACTTAAATTACTTACCGAAACGTCCCCGGTCACTAATTTTTTTAGCATACTCATGGTTAAACCCATGAGTTGCCAAGTTCGATCTACACCGCCAGTGAAAGCCGCTATCGGTCCGTACTGTAGGGTAAATCGATATTCTTCTGGATACGGCTCTTGGTACGTTGAAATACCTAAATAACCGATGCCATCCCGAGTACCTGTTCGAACTAAGAGTTCTAGTTCGCGTCCTTCGCGTAACACTGTCAACTGCAGGTCTTGTTGCGGGCGCTCGGCAATAAAGCTTCTTATTTGTTCCCAATTCGCCCCATGAGTTCCGTCGATTCCAACAATTTTATCACCAAGGCGTAAATCAGCCTCTGCAGCAGGGCTAAACTCTTCGATCCAAGTGATTTCATTGGTAATTTCAGGGCGAAAAACATCCATGCCTAAACTCGCAATGGTCGAGTCTCGGTCGGGGTTAAACTGCCATTGCCCTAAGGGTAACGTAATATCGCTCGTCATCCCAGCATTGTCGCGCACGGTCAGTACAGTTTCTGCATCACCAATGCGCCGGACAAGGGCCAAATTAACATCTTGCCAGTCGCGAACACGGCGCTGATCCACCGCTATAATCTCACTTCCCACGGGTACGCCCGCCTGACCAGCAATAGACTCCGGAGTGACCGCACCGACAATGGGCTTTATCGCCGGCATGCCAATCATCAACATCAACCACAAGGCGACAATGGCAAAAATAAAGTTAGCCAGCGGACCGGCCAAAACAATGGCAAATCGTTGGCCCACTGTTTTTGCGCGAAAGCTCTGTTGCATTTCGTCGTCGCTGTTCACTGGGTCAATATCGTGATCCAACATCCGTACGTAGCCGCCAAGAGGAATAGCAGCAACTTGATATTCGGTGCCATCTTTCCCGCGCCATTGATAAATTGGCTTGCCGAAGCCGATAGAAAACGTCAGTACCTTAACGCCGCAACGACGCGCCACCCAAAAGTGTCCAAACTCATGAAAAGTAACGACCAACCCAAGCGCAACAATAAAGCCGCCAATCGACCATAACAGCTGTTCCACTAGTTACCTCTCCTCTCGATCCAACGGGTTGCGAAGTCACGCGCAGCATGATCGCAAGCTAATATGGCTTCGAGTGTTGTTAATTCGGAAAGTTTCGCATGATCAAGCGTGGCAGCGCACACTTCACTGATCATGGCGAACGTAATACGTTCATCCAAAAAGGCCGCTACGGCAATTTCATTGGCTGCGTTCAATGTTGTTGTTGCTGCCTGCCCCGACCAACAAGCGTCGATCGCAAGTTGCAAACAGGGATAACGTTCTGCTTCAGCTGGTCGGAAGGTGAGATCCATCATTTGGCTGAAATCAAGGCTTGCCACACCGCTGTCAAAACGCATTGGATAACCAAGCGCGTAGGCGATGGGTGTGCGCATATCCGGCTGACCAAGTTGCGCAATCACCGAACCATCGACATACTGAACCATTGAATGAATCACACTTTGTGGATGAACCACGACATCGAGTTGATCGCGGCTGCAGTTAAATAACCAGCGTGCTTCGATATATTCAAGACCTTTGTTCAGCATGGTCGCCGAATCAACTGATATTTTTTGCCCCATTGACCAGTTTGGATGACGACAGGCAGCTTCCGGACTTTGTGTCGCTAACGCCGCTAATGGTAAATCGCGAAATGGTCCGCCTGAGCCGGTCAATAAAATCTTTTCAATGCCGTGTTCTGCGGCATTCATACTGTGGCAATGCTGTTGTGCTGCGCTCGGCAGCGCTTGGAAAATTGCGTTATGTTCGCTGTCGACGGGTAAAAGTTCGGCACCCGACTTGCGCACAGCATCAATGAACAGTTGGCCACTCATGACCAGTGCTTCTTTATTGGCTAGTAAAACCCGCTTACCCGCCTGAACAGCCGCTAATGTTGGCAATAAGCCTGCTGCGCCGACAATCGCGGCCATGACGACATCGACTTCAGGCGCCGAGCTTACCGCCGATAAATTATCCGCGCCAACCAAAACCTCGGTTTTGACGCCAACTGGGAGTTGTGACTTAAGGTTCTGTGCTGCTACATCCGTCGGTACAACCGCATAACGCGGCTGATGTTCTCGACAAATTTCCGCCAACCCATCGATGTTTTGAAAAGCCGTTACCGCAAACAATTGAAAACGTTCCGGGTGCAAGGCCATTACCGCAAGTGTATTTTTTCCGATCGAGCCAGTCGCTCCCAGAACACAGACTTGCATAGGGGCGTCTCTTTCTCCGCGCTTCACTGTACGAACCAGAGATAGCCGAGTAAAAATACGGGTAATGCTGAGGTTAATGAATCAATTCGATCCAAAATACCACCATGCCCCGGCAAGAGTGAGCCACTATCTTTCACGCCAACGCAACGTTTAAACATGCTCTCGTTCAGATCTCCGAACACTGAAACCAAAACGGTCACCGTACCAACCAAATAGTACGGTAGGCTGTGCGCAGTAATAAAGTCGGTATATTCAGCCACTAAAAACATGACGACCAACGACAAAATTAAACCGCCAACCAAGCCTTCCAGCGTTTTGCCCGGTGACACATTGGGCATCAGCTTGTGTTTACCGAATTGCTTGCCGCTGAAATAGGCGCCGACATCGGCTGCCCAGACAAGACAAAAGACATACAATACCCAAAAAGCACCAATCAGCGGATCGCTGTCATACCCTTTCGCGCGCAAGGCCATTAAACCAGCCCATGCCGGCAACAGCATCAAGACACCGATGAGTCCAACAAAAATTCGGCTTCGTTGCCAAACGGCTTTGCTCCGAGGGAAGTTCAAAATCAGCACAATCGCTATCAGCCACCAGAGGGTGCCAATCGCAATTAAACTATAGATGAATGGGTGTAGACTATCTGATTGCCAAATTGACGCCAGCGGTGTGAGCCAATAAGACAAACCAATCAGTGCCATAATGAAAACGGTGTAGGTTAATTTTCCACGGTTACTACACACCCCCATTAACGGACACCACTCCCATGCAGCGAGCGCCATAACCAGCAGAACGGCCAGCCCAAACCAATGCAACGGCAAGAAAAAAATGACACCAAGTGCTAATGGAATTAGCACGATCGCAGTTAAAATACGTTGTTTCAGCAAAATCAATCCTCTTGCAAATCCCCTGAGCCAGCTAATTGTTGTATTTGTGCGCTGGTCAGCCCGAAGCGTCGTTCGCGTTTAACAAAAGAATTAATCGCGTCGGCAAATGTGAGCTCAGTGAAATCAGGCCACAGTACTTCGGTAAAATATAACTCTGCGTATGCCAATTGCCAAAGCAGAAAGTTACTTATTCTGAGGTCTCCGCCCGTTCGAATCAAGAGGTCTGGCGCAGGACCATCGGCAAGTTGTAAATGCCGCGCTAAATCATCCTCACCAACCTCATTCAGCGCCAAGCGTCCTGCTTGCACTTCTTTAAACACCTGCTTGGCAGCTTGGGTAATATCCCAACGGCCACCATAATTGGCGGCAATATTTAACGTTAACGTTCGACATTCTGCCGTTTGTTGCTCAGCCGTTTCGATGTTCTTTTGCAAACGTTTGCTGAATCTTGATGTGTCGCCAATGACCCGTAAGCGTATATCATTCGCCAACAGATCAGGCACTTCGCGTTTTAATACCCCCATGAACAGTTCCATCAGCACTGACACTTCATGAGCTGGTCGACCCCAGTTCTCGCTACTGAAAGCAAAGAGAGTGAGCGCTTCGATGCCATTCCGTCGTGCAAAAGCGATTGCGTTACGCACAGCCTCCGCACCAGCACGATGACCGTATGTCCGACGCTTTCCTCGTTGGGTAGCCCAACGCCCATTACCATCCATGATAATCGCTACATGGCGCGGCAATTGAATCGATTGAATGTCTGCAGAATTCCCTGTCATGATAGGTCCCGAAAAAATTAACGCCGCGCAAGTATACCCAACACGGCGTTATCCTCCAATGAGGGTCAACGATGAGTGATTAAACTTCCATCAATTCGGCTTCTTTTGCCGCTAAAAGTTCATCAACTTTCTTCACAAATTCATCGGTAATTTTTTGGATCCCTTCTTGCGCACGACGATCGTCGTCTTCGGTGATTTCCTTTTCCTTCAATAATTCTTTGATATCGCTATTGGCGTCACGACGAATATTACGAATCGCCACGCGACCTTGTTCGGCTTCGTTACGCACAACTTTAACCAAGTCACGGCGACGTTCTTCGGTCAACGGTGGCAACGGCACACGAATAACTGCACCGGCACCGGCTGGGTTTAAACCCAAGTCAGAGGTTAGAATCGCCTTCTCAACTGCACCCGAGGAACTCTTATCAAACACAGTAATGGCTAATGTGCGAGAATCTTCAATGGTAATATTCGCAAGCTGTTTCAATGGCGTATCCGTCCCATAATAAGGCACCGTGATACCATCTAAAATACTTGGATGTGCACGACCTGTGCGAATTTTTGACATTTGCGTCGCTAAAGCTTCAACACTCTTATTCATTCTTGCTTTCGCGTCGGCAATAATTTCATTGATCACGTGCTGATCCTCATTCAATTAATCGTTTGCTTATTCGTTTACTTTGTCGAGATGGGTAATCAGTGTACCCTCATCTTCGCCCATAATCACGGCTTTCAATGCACCCGGCTTATTCATGTTGAAAACGCGAATCGGCAACCCATGATCGCGAGCCAAGGTAAATGCAGCTAAATCCATGACCTTTAATTCTTTTCTTAACACATCAGAGTAGTCGAGTTGGTCATATTTAGTCGCTTCCGGATTTTTTACCGGATCATCACTATAGACACCATCGACTTTCGTTGCTTTCAGCACGACTTCAGCTTCGATTTCAATACCACGTAGGCATGCAGCTGAATCCGTCGTAAAGAACGGATTACCGGTACCGGCTGAGAAAATAACCACTCGGCCTGATTTTAGCAAGCTAATTGCCTCGGCCCAGTTATAACTGTCGCAGACGCCAGCAAGCTCAATGGCTGACATCAGTCTGGCGTTAACATAGGTACGATGCAATGCGTCACGCATGGCCAAACCGTTCATCACCGTCGCTAACATGCCCATATGGTCGCCGACCACACGGTTCATGCCCGCTTTCGCTAACCCCTCACCGCGGAATAGATTACCACCACCAATCACGAGGCCAACTTGCACACCAAGTTCAAGAATCTCTTTAATTTCTTGGGCCATACGATCAAGAACTTTGGCGTCAATCCCAAAAGGTTCATCACCCATGAGTGCTTCACCGCTGAGTTTCAATAAAATGCGTCGATAACTAGGTTTAGGATTTGTACTCATTGTTTGGCTTCCGTTCTGAGGTCAAAAAAAACCGCGCCTGCTGCAACAGCATAGCGCGGTCGATTCTAGCATGCACTTGGCAAAGGCATAAGCGCCACAGCGAATTAACCTTTCTTCGCCGCTGCTACCTGAGCCTGTACTTCTGCTGCAAAGTCTTCAGACTTCTTCTCGATACCTTCACCCACTTCGAAACGGACGAAAGTGATCACGTCAGCACCAGCTTCTTTCAAAAGCTCGCCAACTGACTTCGAAGGATCTTTAACGAATGGCTGACCAGTCAAGCTGATTTCACCAGTGAATTTCTTCATCCGGCCTTCAACCATTTTCTCTGCGATTTCTTTTGGCTTACCAGACTGCATGGCGATGTCGATTTGAATCTCACGCTCTTTTGCAATCACTTCTTCAGCCACGTCTTCAGGCTTCACGAACTGCGGGTTGCTAGCTGCAACGTGCATCGCAACATCTTTACCTAGCTCTTCGTTACCGCCATTCAACAGCACTAACACACCAATACGGCCGCTGTGAACGTAAGACGCTGCAACGTCACCGCCTTCGATGGTAACAACACGACGCACGGTCATGTTTTCGCCAATCTTAGCAACCAATGTTGAACGCACTTCTTCAACGGTACCACCGTCGATTTGACGATCGTTTAGCGCTTCGACGCTGTTGTCTTTGTTTGCAAACGCAGCATTGATGATCTGGTCACCCATCGCCAAGAAGCTTGCGTCACGAGCAACGAAGTCAGTTTCACAGTTAAGTTCAACTGCAGTTGCAACGTTACCTTCAGTTTTAACTAAAATCACACCTTCAGCTGCGATACGGCCAGCTTTTTTAGCTGCTTTCGCTTGACCGCTTTTACGCATGTTTTCGATCGCTAACTCAATGTCACCGTTCGCTTCTTCAAGTGCTTTTTTACAATCCATCATACCTGCGCCAGTACGCTCACGCAGTTCTTTAACCATTGCGGCTGTAATTGCCATGATACTATCCTCTGTGTTCAGGATTCATGTCTGGCCCGGTCGTTACCGGACCCCGCGAAACTTTTATTAAGCTCTTCAAAAACGGCCTGTTGTCAGGCCGTTTTTGTCGGGTCTTACTCTGCGCTTTCTTCCGCAGCTTCAACAAAGTCGTCGGCTGGGGTGATTTCTGCACCACCCTTTTGACGGCCTTCGTTGATTGCAGCTACTGCTGCATTCAGGTAGCACTGAATCGCACGGATGGCGTCATCGTTACCTGGAATTACATAATCAACACCGTCAGGTGAAGAGTTTGTATCAACAACAGCAACAACAGGAATTCCTAGGTTGTTCGCTTCTTTGATAGCAATGTGTTCGTGATCAGCGTCGATAACGAAGATTGCGTCAGGCAAGCCGCCCATGTTCTTGATACCGCCAAGGCTCTTCTCTAGCTTTTCCATTTCGCGCGTGTTCATGAGCGCTTCTTTCTTGGTCAGCTTTTCGAACGTACCGTCTTGGCTTTGTACTTCTAAATCTTTCAAACGCTTGATTGATTGACGTACGGTTTTCCAGTTCGTCAACATACCACCTAACCAACGGTGGTTAACGTAGAATTGGTTAGAAGCAACAGCAGCGGTTTTAACTTGCTCAGAAGCAGCGCGTTTCGTACCAACAAAGAGGATTTTTCCGCCATTTGCAGCAGTGTGCTGCAAAAAGTCCAACGCTTTGTTGAACATTGGCACTGTGGTTTCCAAGTTAATGATATGAATCTTGTTGCGAGCACCGAAGATGAAAGGCTTCATCTTAGGGTTCCAGAAGCGAGTTTGGTGGCCGAAATGGACACCAGCTTTGAGCATGTCACGCATTGACACGTTTGCCATGATAAATTTCCTTTATAAGGGGTTAGGCCTCCACATATCCCATGTTGCGACCCGAGTAAAACTCAAGCACCCCGCACTCATGTGTCGATATGTGTGTGTTATTTAAGATAATTTCGCTTAATTTTCAGCATGTTAACTTTCCAAAACCAACAAAAAGATGGCGTTTGCAAGTACTCATGCAGCATTAGCGGCGCGAATTATGCCACATAACGGCCTACCGATGCAATGTTTTCAAGGGGTTTCGCTCGGTGCTATAACTTGACCGACGATAGCCCCACAATTATCAGGTTGGCGTCGACAAAAAAGCAAATTTAATCAGCAGAACGTCGTCAATTCAACAACTTACAACAAGCCATAAGTTTCTGGTAAACTATTCACACATTCCTGCAGTAGAACATGCAAGACAAACGACAAGCTTGGTGAATTTGAATGGCGATTAAGATAAAAACCCCAGAAGAAATTGAAAAAATGCGCGTTGCTGGGCAATTAGCAGCTGATGTGCTTGACATGATCACCGCACACGTCAAAGCGGGTATTACCACGGACGAACTCAATACGATTTGTCACGATTACATCGTCGCCCATGATGCTTACCCAGCACCGTTAAATTATCATGGTTTCCCGAAGTCCATCTGTACCTCGGTCAACCATTGTGTTTGTCATGGCATTCCCAATGATAAGCCGTTAAAAGATGGCGACATTATTAATATTGACGTCACCGTGCGCAAAGATGGCTATCACGGCGATACCAGCAAAATGTTTATCGTCGGCGAAGGATCAATTTTGGCCAAACGTTTGGTAAAAGTAACACAAGAAGCCCTCTACCGTGCCATTAAAATGGTCAAGCCGGGTGTCCGTCTTGGTGATATCGGTGCCGAAATTCAGCAATATGGTGAGAGTTTTGGCTACTCGATTGTCCGTGAATTTTGTGGTCATGGTATTGGCGACGAGTTTCATGAAGAGCCACAAGTCCTGCATTATGGCCGCAAAGGCACGGGGGAAACCTTGCAGGCGGGCATGTGTTTGACGATTGAGCCCATGATTAACGCTGGCAAACGTCAAACCAAAATTTTAAGTGACGGTTGGACGGTTCTGACGAAAGACCGAAGTTTAAGCGCACAGTGGGAGCACACTTTATTAGTGACCGACGATGGTGTTGAAGTGCTCACATTACGTAGCGACGAGGAGCTTCCTCGGGTTATTCGCCATTCATGAGTTTTGTTCCGCACTGGCCTGCACAAACCGATGAAGCTGCAGACTGGCGTCAGCAGCTTCATGCGTTTGACGAATGGTCAAAGGAACAGTTTCTCCATGCCGATATTGAATCACTTGTTTCTGCCCGTGCAGACTTTTTTGATCAACTATTACAAGCGCTCTGGCAGCGCTTTTCATTTAACCCGAATGCCTGCGCATTGATCGCAGTCGGTGGTTATGGTCGCGGCGTCCTGCATCCACACTCCGATATTGATCTCTTATTTCTAGTCGACGATGACGTCAAGCCAGACCTTCAAGAACAAATCTCTCGGTTTATTACCCTGCTCTGGGACTTACGTCTTCAAATTGGTCATTCAGTGCGCTCACTTGACGAGTGTTTTTTGCATGCCGCCGATGACATCACCATCGCCACAAGTTTAATTGAGCATCGGTTACTCGCTGGCAGTCAGGCCTTGACCGAGCAACTCGAGTTTCGGCTTCACCATGACTTCCCATGGTCAAGTCGCAATTTTTATCAAGCCAAAAAAGCCGAACAGGTGGAGCGCCACCAGCATTACCACGGTACCGCCTATAATCTTGAGCCGAATATCAAAGCGTCACCCGGTGGATTACGTGACATTCAAACCATTAGTTGGATCGCCAAACAGCATTTTAATACCCAGAATGACGAAAGCTTAGTCGAGTTCAATTTCATCACTGCCGAAGAGTTTATTGAATTAAAAGAGTGCACGGAATTTCTTTGGCGTATCCGTTTCGCCCTGCATCTGGTTGCTGGTAAAAGCGAAGACCGACTGCTTTTTGATTTCCAACCGGATGTCGCGCAAATGCTCGGCTATGCCCATAACGAACAAGGCGAGAATTTTTCCGTAAAACATGCCGTCGAACGCATGATGAAAGACTTTTTCAAGGTGGTTTTGCGTGTTGGCGAGCTCAATCGAATGCTTTTACAGTTCTTTGAGCAGGCCATTTTAGGGCCAATGACACTCGCGCAACCGACAGCACTGAACACCGACTTCGCCTATTTGCCGCTTGAGCCAAATACTCGCGAGTCGTCGCTAACACGGTGGCAAATCGTTGCTCGTCATGACGATGCCTTTCAACAGCCGCAGCGCATACTCGACTTTTTCTTGCTGATTGCCGAACATCCGCAAATTACCAGCGTGCATTCCCACACCATTCGGTTGTTACGCAATGCTCGCCGCGAACTCGACGGTTATTTAATCGAGCATGAAGTCTGCCGACAGCGTTTTATGCGGTTTATCGAACACCCGAATAGTTTTGCCTATGCTTTTGAGCTCATGCATCGCTACGGCATCATGGCACGCTACCTCCCTGCTTGGGACCAAATTGTCGGTCAAATGCAATTTGACTTATTCCACGCCTACACTGTTGATGAACACACCTTTCGGTTGGTGCGTAACCTGTACAAATTAAGCCACCAAGATAGCGAAGAGTTTCCATTAGCCAGCAGCTTAATTGAAGCCATGGAGCACCCTGAGTGGCTTTATCTTGCTGGTATATTTCATGATATCGCCAAAGGACGTGGCGGCGATCACTCGCAACTTGGTGCTGAGGATGCTCGTCAGTTTGGACAACAGCACAACTTAAGTGAACACGCCACCAGTCTGATTGCTTGGTTGGTGGAACAACACTTACTGATGTCGGTGACCGCACAAAAACGTGATATCTATGATCCTGAAGTCATAGCGACCTTTGCCAAGGCTTGCGCCAGCCAAGAGCGACTCGATTACCTCTATTGTTTGACCGTCGCGGATATTCGTGCAACGAATTCTAACCTCTGGAATAACTGGAAAGGCACGCTACTCGAAGAGCTCTATCGTGCCACCTCGGAGTTGCTGCAACAGAAAGACCAGAAAACATTCGACGTCCGCCAGCGGGTACAAAGTAATCGTCAGCTCGCCATGGGTTTGCTACTTAGCGCAGGTTTCAATGTCCCCGATATTAATCAGTTATGGGGTCGTTTCACCGCGGATTACTTTTTCCGCCATACGCCGGAACAAATCGCCTGGCACTCGCAACACATCATGCACGTACAAGAACATCAGCTTCCTTTGGTTTTGATTGGTGATGAAAACAACACCGGGACAACCGAGCTCTTTATTTATCATCACGAAGAGAGCCATCTTTTCGCCAAAGTTGCAGCAGTCCTCGATAGCGAGCAACTGAGTATTCACGACGCCCAGATCCTCAACACCCGTGATGGCTACGTTATGGATACCTTCATTGTCCTTCAACGTGATGGTTTGCCCTTGTCAGAAGCGCGGCGGATTGAAGAACTGCACCAACACCTTCACGACGTCCTCAGAAAACGGCGCAAAGTTCCGCGCACGCAACGTACGTTGTCACGCCGGCTACGTAACTTCGACGTGCGCACACGCGTCAAATTCATCAATTTAAAAAATGCGCGGCGAACCACGTTTGAACTCATCGCGCTTGATTGTCCCGGGCTGATAGCGCGAATTGCTCATGTTTTTCAAGAACTGAATATTAACCTTGTCGCAGCAAAAATCACCACGGTCGGCGAACAAGCCGAAGATCTTTTTATCGTTGCGTCGAATCAACAACAAGCCTTGACAGAATTCGAGCGCAACGCGCTAAAAAAGGCTATTATTGCCGCTCTTGAACAAAATTGAATAGATAGAAACTGGAAGGTCCAACATGAGTGCACTACAACAGGTTATTGAGCAAGCTTTTGAAAACCGTCAAGAACTAAGTCCGACTTCGGCACCGACCGACGTTCGTTCTGCGGTCGCTGAAGTGCTTGCTGGTTTAGACAGCGGCAGTCTCCGCGTCGCCGAAAAGATCGACGGCGCTTGGGTTGTGCACGAATGGGTGAAAAAAGCCGTGCTTTTGTCATTTCGTCTTAATGACAACGTCTTAATGGCCGGCGGTGAAACCAACTTTTATGACAAAGTCCCGAGTAAATATGCCGACTACAGTGCCGCTGATTTCGCTCGCGATGGTGTGCGTATTGTACCGCCTGCGATGGTTCGTCGCGGTGCATTCGTTGGCAAAAACGTCGTCGTGATGCCGTCTTATGTGAACATCGGTGCCTTTGTTGACAGCGGTTCCATGATCGACACCTGGGCAACCGTTGGCTCTTGTGCGCAGATTGGTAAAAACGTGCATTTATCCGGTGGTGTCGGTATCGGCGGCGTTCTCGAGCCTCTGCAAGCTAACCCGACCATTATCGAAGATAATTGCTTTATCGGCGCCCGTTCGGAAATCGTTGAAGGTGTCATTGTTGAAGAAGGCGCGGTCATTTCAATGGGCGTTTATATCGGTCAAAGCACTCGTATTTTCGATCGGGAAAGCGGCGAAGTTCATTATGGCCGCGTGCCAGCAGGTTCAGTCGTTGTGCCGGGTTCGTTGCCAGCAAAAGACGGCACACATTCACTCTACGCTGCCATCATCGTCAAAAAGGTTGACGCAAAAACACGCGCAAAAGTCGGTATTAACGAACTTTTGCGTAGTGCTGAGTAACACCTTTTTCTTTCCTAGGAAGCCAGCAGACTTTGCTGGCTTTTTTGTTGGTGACTGCTCCCCGCCCAGGCGAGGGTTTACGGCGTGATTGCTAAACGTCGTGCTGCTGAAACGGCCACTTAAAACACTCCGGCACCGGAACCTCAAGCGAAACCTGACCGTGATCCACAGGATGAGGAAAACTGAGCTGTGTTGCCGCCAACAGCAGCCGACGAATACCAAAATGCTCGCGAAAGAATTTATTCTGACGACCATCGCCATGATTGGTGTCACCGATAATCGGATGGCGGATATGTGCCATATGTCGGCGTAACTGATGTTTCCGGCCGGTTTTTGGCGATAACTGCATTAATGAGTATCGGCTTGTTGCATGCTTTTTACTTACTGCAAACGGCAACTCAATCTGATCCAAGCAAAGGTAATCGGTCACTGCTTCTTGCGCGTCCTTATCCGGATCGGCAAGTTTGTCGGCAATTTTATCGAGCTCTTCTTTGAGTGGATAATCAATGCGACCATGACCTTGCACATAACCACGTACAACTGCGTGATAAACTTTATTGACTTTCTTTTCAGTAAATAAGTCCCCCATTGAAGCTGCGATTTCAGCACTCAGTGCAAACACCATCAGCCCTGACGTGGGTCGGTCCAGACGGTGTACTGGGAACACGTGCTGGCCAATTTGGTCGCGCAGCAGTTGCATGGCGAACCATTTCTCCCGACGCGCCAAGGCCGTTCGGTGCACCAGCAAACCCGCCGGCTTGTCAATTACGACAATCGCGTCGTCTTGATAAACGATATTTAACTCAGGCCGCTCTTGCCCGTTGATGGGATCCACCCATTGTTGGGTGAGCATCAAACCTTTAGTGTCGAGCATGATGGCCATCCAATAATTCGTCGAGTGCTTTTAACTGTAAAATCACTTGCCGGTAGTCGCGCAAACTTCCCCGCCACACTTCGATCGCCATCGGGCTTATCGCAATCGCATTGGGTAGCGCTTGCCGTTGCTCAATCATCGTCTGCAGCGTTGGAATCAGCACAAACTGCAGCCATTGATGAAAATCAAGGGTATCACTGGCAAACGGTTGACTACTCTGCAGCGCACTTGGCGCTGGGGGTTCACTCTGCCAAAGTTCAAGTGATTTCAGTTCATCCTCAAGCGAGTCGAGAATGTCCAGCGTTTGCTGAGCGATACTTAGCGGTTTTGTCATTGCTTTGATTGTACCTAAATGCCTAGAGCGGTATGATAACCGCAGAGAATTAAAGACTATACTATAACGGAAAACCATGCAGTCAATCGACACCCTCAGTGATTTTCTTACCGTTGCCGGTTCCGGTCGCGCGGACACCACCGGCTATCGCGTTTATGATTTGAGCCGGCGTGTTCAGCCAATCGATCGGCATGAATTTGCTCGTATTGAACGTGGCGAAACACCATTTCCCTATCCGCGGCAACAACAAGCGTTTCTTGGCGTGGTTTTTTGGAATACAACCCGCGCAGACGACCCGTACATTTGGTTTATTCGTTTACCACTCGATGAGCGCGGCCTTTTCCAACATGCCGCACGACAACACTTTCTTAGTATCATTGTTGCCGCGCTTGAGAGTAATACGGACCAGCAAAGTCCTGAGCAGCAGGATAAAATTTTAGCCCAAAACCCCTACATTTTTACCCCAGATGAAGCCCGCCGCGCTGCATTTCATGCCCAAGTCAGTCGTGATTTAAACCATCCACCCTCGATTTACTTTGAAGATGCGGAGGCGTGGTTGAGTGAGCAAGGGCGCCACAATAACAGCGAAAAAGACTGGCAAAACATTGGTATCCAAGGCATCCATGACGTCTGTTGCCGACGTTTAAACTCCCCTGCGATCGTTAATACTTTGCAGAAAGACTTCAATGGTTGGCCAGAACCGTTGCAGAACGCAGTGGTTGAAGCCATTGAGCATCAACAACTTGCCGACGCCCTGGCACAACATTGGCAAGGCGAATTAGCCACACATCTACAGTCGGCAACACTGAACACCGACTTCTTGCTCAGTCGCTTGCGTTTATTATCGTCGGCCAGTCATCAGGAAGAAACACGAAATGTCGTTCGGCAGTTACTTCAACGACTGCCGAATCAAGAGCCCGATCGTCAGGACATTCTTCTTACTTTAGGCGCTCGCTGCTGGCCTGCGCTGGCGACGCCGGCTAATATAACTGCCTATTTCACTGCGCTAGCGGCGGAAGCTGAGTCGGTCTTTGTCGGCATATTTCGCGACTTAGTGATGTTGCCAGAGCTTCGGGGTCTAATCTTGAACCTATTCCGCCAGTCAAATTTAGCGCCGGAATTACAACTAGCATTTAACCAACTCGCTAATCGTACACGGAGCCAAGCATGAGCGCCGGATTGCTCGATGCCTTAGCACTGCTTGGGTTATTTCTGCTTGGCTATCTATTCTGGCAATGGCGACTGCAGGAAGAGCAAGCGCGCCGTCATGCAGAACAAGTCTGTGAGAAGAATAATGTGCAGTTTCTTGATATTGCCCGTAGCAGCGGCCGTTTGGCATTAAAACCTAAACTTGGCTGGCAAGCGAGCTTTACCTTTGGCTTTAGTAGCGATAGTAAGTCACGCTACGAAGGCGAAATTGTGCTCATTAACCTTTACTTAAAGCAAGCGTTGTTACCACCATTTCGCTTTCATGCTGACGTTGACAATGACATCGTCGACGTCGAGCCCAGCACCGCTACAAGCGAGCCATCGACTCCCCCTGCCCCCCAGCCTAAGTCGACAACCAGCAACTACAATGTCAGCTATGGTGATACGGCAGCGCGAGTCAAACAGAGAAGTTCAGCACACCAAGTGCCGGCGCCGACTCACACCACGCATCGGCACGATGAACTTGACGATGTAGTCGACGCTATTTTCCCCGACGACTTTCCGCTGCAGTAGGACTAGATTACTACAGCGAAGCCGCGTTGTTACTCGAGGAAACCTTGATGTAAGGTTTGTAGGACGCCGACAGCATCTGCTTCGCGCACCAAAAAACATAAGTTGTTTGGGCTTGCGCCTTGGCTAATCATGCGAATATTACTGTCGGCAATGCAGGAGAAAATACGACTGGCGACTTTTGGCGTATTCGACAGCTGATGACCAATGACCGCAATCAAGGCTAAGTTGTCTTCCACCGTGACTTCACACAAGGCTTCCAATTCGCTCATGAGCGCAGGCGTTACTAATCGTTTGCCGGCTGAATGGGAGCCGGTCGAATCAAGCGTTAACGCCACCGAAACTTCTGATGTGGTAATCAAGTCAACCGAAATACGGTGCCGCGCGAGAATCGCAAAGAGCTCGGCCAGAAAACCTCGAGCGTGGAGCATATTCAAGCTTCGCACCGTCAAAAGGACCTGTCCTCGACGCACGCTTAGCGCGCGGCAAACCGGCCGTTCCGTGGTTTGGTGGCGAATCCAAGTACCGGCTTTCTCAGGTTCTCTACTGCAACCAACAAACACCGGGATTTGCGCTCGCTGCGCCGGCAATAGCGTTGCCGGATGCAAAATCTTGGCGCCAAAGGTGGCCATTTCCGCAGCTTCTGCGAAGGTGATTTCAGTAATCGGTCGCGCCGTTGGAACTTGGCGCGGATCACAAGTATAAATACCATCCACGTCTGTCCAAATCTGCAACGCATGAGCATCGAGCGCTTCAGCAAACAACGCGGCGCTATAATCCGAACCACCACGGCCCAATGTCGTTGTCCGCCCTGCTGCATCAGCACCAATAAAGCCCTGTGTGACGACACAATAATTGCTCAACAAGTCACGTAGGTGCTCATTCACCAACATACCAATCCGTTTTGGCCGCGGCTCTGCATGGCCGAAATGACTATCGGTTCGAATGACTTCACACGCGTTAAAGTCCCGTGCCGTGCAACCACGTTGGCGCAACACTTCCGCTAAGAGTAACGAAGAACAACGTTCACCGAGCGCCAACAGTTCATCTTGCTGTGCTTCTGCTTGCTGGACTGCCAATTGCTGACTGAGTTGCGCCATGCTTACGAGGTATTCTCGGACCTGGGCTGACACCTCAGGCGCCGGCTCGAGTTTGGCCTGTATCGCATGCTGAATCTGCATAATCTCACTTAACAATTGCGATCGTGCTGCTTCATCGGCAACCCCTGCAGCGAGCTCTGCAAGACGATTGGTGACCCCTGCGGCGGCGCTAACCACGACTAAACGGATGGAAGGATTATTTTGAATGATGTCAGCACAGCGTTGCAGCGCCTCGAAATTCGCAACCGAGGTGCCGCCAAACTTGGCGACAATGATGGGGAAATTAGAATGTAATTGCATGCGCTCCGAACCTTAGATTTGTTCGCAGAGCTTAGGAACGAGGACGCCCTACCGTCGGGTGGGTCAAGTTTCGCTCCAGAAGCTCTCCACCATAAACAACGATAGCTCATAAACTATCTGGTGACAGCCTGAGGGATTCAGCCCCCACGACCGATTAATGTGTTCCGTGCTACACAATAACCTCGGCACTACTCCCCCTCGAACAGCTTCTCGGTGTCATCGGGACACTCCGCTCTTCTACCTGGGTAATGCACCTCTTCTGGTATTTCGCTAACACGTTAGCGAAAGAGCGCCGATTTGACCTAAATTTGCACCAAAAGTCAACACAACACAGATTTAATCGTCATGTAACGCTTCGTCGTCGCGCGCCAAAAACATCAGCTGCCCAGTAATTTCCCCGACCGCCACATCTCGCAAAAAATGGAAGCCACGTTGCGCGAAGAAACGAGCATATTCTGGGCGGGTTGCCAATACAGCAATACCCGTCGACTCTTGATCTTGGCTGAGCACATCTCGCGCTGCATGGATCAACAAGTCACCTAATCCTTGCTGACGATAACGCTCGTGGACAGCGATAAACGTCAGCATGTGATAGTTCGCTACAGGCATGGCATCGTCAATGAGGCGCTCCTTCTCGAGCATTTGCCGTGTGCTGACAAAACCTGCAGTAAGTAACATCCGTAGTCGCCAATGCCAGAAGCGCTCAGGAGTGAAGGCCTGACCTTGCCGGGTAATGCAGACGACTCCCTCAAGCGTGTCACCAGTAAAAAGACCAATCATTGGCTGTTGATGCTGATAAAACGCATTGAGTTCTTCGCGAATCGCGGCCCGCAGGCGCTGCTCATACCCTTCTTTATCGGCTTTAAAGATCACTTGAAACGTCGGATCATCAAGGTAAGCTTTGAGCAACAAAGAAGCTGCAGGCGCTAAGTCATCGTCACTCAAGTACACTAAATTACTTTCTAATTCGCGTTCAGCTGCTTGCATGTCATCATCTCAAATCGGGGGACAAGCCGTCACTTTAAAACAATTGCTAACGGCTTGTCGATAACAATGCGTTAACAATTTTGCGCGACTTTCGCTCACTCACCTTGATCCACGATCGGTTCAAGTCGCTGCAAAAACACCTCCATATCCCCAGCCAAAATGGCATGTTGCTCCTTGCCAACGTATTCAAGACCGACCGCTCCCGTGTCATTATTGACGGTAATAAGAAGATCATCTTCATCCGTTAAGCCAATAAATAACGTAATAGGTTGCCGTAGTCGCTGTTTCATCAGTACATGCCCGATTAGGTTTTGTTGCAGTCGCTCACCATCTTCAGGATGCATAACCTGAAGCAAAACGAGAAACTGCTCACGAAAACGAACCATGAGGTCACCTGCATAAAACGAGTTATAAAAACGCTGAACCGAAGCTTGAATTGGTATTTCCAAACCTTTTTCAACGCCACTAAAGTCCAATGCAGGTGTTTGTTCGACTGCTTGCCAAGCAATTTCACCGGACTTGGGCTTACCGCGATAACACGGTGCATCCCAGTTGGAAAGATACTCGGTGCGCGGCAATGTTCCCGCTGCTTCGTAGGCTTGCTGATAACGTTGATGAAGCGCTTGCATTGCTTGATAAATCGACTGCATCTGGTCTCTTCCCTCAGAAATTCATACAATAGACGCATTCTACGCAGAGGACTCTGGAAATGCCAACGCCGAACCAAGATACGCTTGCCCATTTAAAGCTCGGACAAGCCACCGACTATCCCACCCATTTTGATGCGACGCTGCTCCAAGCAGTGCCGCGCCAGTTGAATCGCGACAGCCTGCAGATTCATGCGGACAATCTACCGTTCATCGGCCGTGACTTATGGACCTGTTATGAACTTTCGTGGTTGCAGCCTAGCGGTGTACCAGCGGTTGTTATTGCCGAGGTTGAGGTGCCTGCTGACAGCCCGAACTTGATTGAGTCCAAGTCATTCAAGCTCTATTTAAACGGCTATAATCAAAATGTTTTTGCTTCAACGCAGGAAGTCACTAATCAGCTGCAAACCGATTTAAGTGCCTGCGCAAACAGCCCGGTTAGCGTGCGTTTGTATTCACTAAAAGAATACAGTCATTTCGGTATAACCGAGCTTCCCGGCGCTTGCATTGATGAGGAAGACGTCGAGATTCACAGCTATGATTATCAGCCTGAGATCCTGCAAGGACTAGTGAACGCATATGCGCCGCAGGTGGAAGAGTCCCTACACAGCCATCTGTTGAAGTCGAATTGCCTGATTACCAACCAACCCGATTGGGGGTCTGTGGTCATTCAATACCAAGGGCAACAAATTAATCGTGCAGCATTGTTGGCGTATTTAGTCTCATTTCGCAATCATAATGAGTTTCATGAGCAATGCGTCGAGCGGATCTACACTGACTTGCACCGTTACGGCGAATTTTCACAGCTAACGGTACTTGCTCGCTACACCCGTCGTGGTGGTTTAGATATTAACCCTATGCGCGCCAGTGCCCCAGAGTTACTTGACCTAAGCTTGCAGCGTACTCGCCTCGCTCGGCAATAATTAAGAGCAATAACCGACGGCAAATAAAGTTGATTCTTCTGGCGAAAGGCGCGTACTCTTACGTGTTCACGAAAATTTAATGAAAACAGAATAGATTGGATGAGGAAGGAAGCCACACAAAAATAACGTGGCTAGGAGTAAAGAAAAATTATGCGTATATCATTGTCGCCACAGGGCAGCATGTCGTTGCTCTCACAAATTGAAATCGATCGTCTGCAACAAAGCACAGACAGCCCACTGTATAAATTATTCCGAAATTGTGTTTTGGCCGTATTAAACGTAGGCAGCCATACTGACAATAGCGCCGAAATTTTTGACCAGTATGAGGACTTTGAAGTCAATGTTTTGCGTCGCGAGCGTGGCGTTAAGCTCGAGCTAATCAACCCACCTTCATCGGCATTTGTCGATGGCGAACTGATTGTTGGTATCCGCGAACATGTCGAAGCCGTGTTACGCGATATTTTATTCGTCGGCGAACGTTACCCGCACGATGTGCTGGTCAACATGAGCACGCGTCATCTCACACATGTCACTTTTGACATTCTCCGTAACGCCGGTGTGGTGAAGTCCATTCAAGAGCCTGACATGGTGGTCTGCTGGGGTGGTCATTCCATTTCAGAAAATGAGTATAAGTACACCAAAGTCGTTGGCTATGAGCTCGGTTTACGGGCTTTTAATGTCTGTACTGGTTGCGGTCCAGGCGCAATGAAAGGTCCCATGAAGGGCGCGACCATAGGTCATGCGAAACAGCGGATCAAAGATGCGCGTTATTTCGGTCTAACTGAACCGGGAATTATTGCTGCGGAGCCGCCAAATCCGATCGTCAATGAACTCGTCATCATGCCGGATATCGAAAAGCGCTTAGAAGCTTTCGTTCGGGTTGCCCATGCCATTATCATTTTCCCAGGCGGCGCCGGGACAGCAGAAGAATTGCTTTATTTGCTTGGAATTCTCATGCATCCGAGCAATAAAGATCAAGAACTACCAGTCGTGCTCACTGGTCCAGAAAGCGCTCGTCCTTATTTTGAGCATTTGGATCAATTTATCGCCAAGACACTCGGTGAGTCCGCCACGCAATATTACAAGATTATCATTAACGACCCACAGGCAGTGGCGCAACATATTCAAACCGGGATGGCTGCAGTGAAACGTTATCGTCAGGATAGCGGCGACGCCTACCACTTCAATTGGACCTTGCATATTGAAGAGCCTTTCCAGCAACCATTTGAACCGACCCATGAGAATGTAGCTAAGCTCAATTTGCACCTGGATCAGCCGAAAGAAGAATTGGCGGCTGATCTGCGTCGTGCGTTTTCTGCTATCGTGGCAGGTAACGTCAAAGAGCCGGGATTGCGCGAAATTCGCAAACATGGGCCGTATAAAATTTCTGGCGAGCCGAAATTCATGGCAGAACTCGACGAACTGCTGCAATCTTTCGTTGAGCAGGATCGCATGAAACTCCCTGGTGGTACAAAATACCAACCGTGTTACGAAGTCATTAAAGGTTAATTGTGAAAAAAGGGTTTCTGATTGCATTCATAGGGTTTGTCATTTACGCCGTTGTTGCCGGTGGCATACTCCATTTTTATACTGCAAACCCAGAAACTATGACCTGGCGTGAGCGTGAGATCTTTAATCGTAAGTACATCGGCCGCTTAAAAATCGGTACGACCCGCGATGAAGTCTTGCGCTTACTCGGGCCGCCGGATATCAGTGAAGCGCGTGCGGCGTCCGACGGTCGCAACGTGCTGATCCTGTTCTATCGTACCCATCATGTAAAATCAGACGGCATTACCACCAGCGATGAGACCACCCCATTGCTGTTTACGGACAATTTGTTATTCGCGTGGGGCGAGTCCGCTTACGAAGCCGAGTTTGGTCCGTTGAAATAGTCTGCACTCAAGGTCTTTAAATCACTTAACATCCTGTTAACCCCTATTTTTTACCGTGATACCGACTATAGTCGTAGCAAGTCTGCTAGTCGGAAGAGCCGAAAAATGGTATAAAGTGCGGCTAAGTTTTTATGCTGATGGCGTATATTCAACAGGTCGCGGTCAGCACTATCCATTACTATCAGCAGTATCAGAAGGGTCAACGCATGAGCAGAACAATTACCGTCATCCCGGGCGATGGAATCGGTCCGGACATTATCGAGTCAGCCGTAAAAATCATGGACAAAGCCGGTTGTGATTTCACTTACGAATACGCTGATGCAGGCTTAGTTGCGCTCGAGAAACACGGTGAGCTTTTACCAGCGACAACCCTCGATGCAATTAAACGGAACGGTATCACCTTGAAGGGTCCACTGACGACGCCTGTCGGTGGTGGCTTTACTTCAATTAACGTGACCTTACGCAAGCAGTTCGGCCTCTACGCCAACGTGCGCCCAGTCAATAGTTTTAAAGGTACTAAAGCACGCTACGAAGACATCGACATCATCACAGTGCGAGAAAACACGGAAGGGATGTACTCGGGTCTAGGCCAAACTACTAAAGAAGATGGTAGCGAAGCTGAAGCCATGAGCCGAGTCACCCGCACTGGCTGTGAGCGTATCGTACGTTTTGCCTTTGAACTCGCTCGCCGGGAAAATCGCAAAAAAGTAACAGCTGTGCACAAAGCGAATATTTTGAAAACGACGTCAGGTATGTTCCTCGCTGTCGCTCGTGAAGTCGCCAAAGACTATGCTGACATTCAGTTTGAAGAAATGATCGTCGACGCAACGTGTATGAAATTGGTCATGACACCAGAAATCTTCGACGTCATCGTTACCACCAACCTCTTTGGTGACATCCTGTCTGACCTCTGTGCTGGTTTAGTCGGCGGTTTAGGCATGGCACCGGGCGCAAACATTGGACCTGACTGTGCAATTTTTGAAGCGGTACACGGTTCAGCACCGGATATTGCTGGCCAAAATCTCGCTAACCCGAGTTCAGTGATTTTAGCATCAATTCAAATGCTCGAGCATCTTGGCATGCACGAGCAAGCGAAGAACATTTTAGCCGCGTTGCGTGACGTCATTGAGTCTGGCGACCGCACGACTCGTGACCTAGGTGGTAGCCACGGCACCACTGATTTCACTCAGGCTATTTTAGACCGCCTGTAAGTACGGCGCGGATGAGTCTTTTCAAGCCACGGCGCCTTGCTGTGGCTTTTTTCTGTCCACAATGCCTAGGTCGAAGCAAATACTAGCTTTAGTACCGAATTCAAAGTAAGCTTTTATTTGATTTTACGAATAGGTAACGAGTTGATTTCTATGCAACAAACTTCCCGCCTATGGGGCTTTTTACTGTTTATCGCGGTCCCTTTTATGGCCCTTTTTGCCATGGTCACCACAACACAGCCAGCAATTGCAGCTGAACAAGCTCGTGCTTCGATTGAAGTTGAGTACGATCTCAGTGACGAAATTGCCCGCCTGCAGTATCAACTTGATGAAGTCCGTGAGAATCGTGCTGATTTATCCGCGCAGTATGCTGATTTATCGGGAAGTCAGCTGCTTCACCGTGTTTTACAAGAGCAGCGCGCCGCATTACCGAGCGTAGCCCGCCGGGACGTTAACGACCAGCTTGCACAACTACGACTCGACCTATTTTATTTACAGCGCGAAATTCGCACAGCAACCGCATCGTCACAACCCCTGCTACTCGAACAGCAACAAAACCTGCAACATCGAATCGAACAGCTGGTTGCTTATATGCGTTTACAACAGGAACTGCAGGCAGAAATCCAAGCTTTTGCGCTTGAATTAGAAGAACTCCTCTTTTGGACACCAAGTAACCCACGTCTCAACATGGAGTGGCTGGTCAACTTCCCAGCTCAGTTACAAAACCAAAGGCAACGCATGCAGCAATCAATTGCTACCATGCTGCGCCATAGCGAAATTCGCCCCTCGTTGAGTGCCATCGTGATACTTTTTCTGCTTATCGTCTTAGTTTGGCAACGAAAGCGCATGCAAGCAATGCTCAACGATCAGCAAGAACAAATCAAAGACCGTCAGCAGCCCTCTTCACCGTGGCTCATCGCCCGCGCACTGCTTAAAGTCATACTATACGTCGCACCGCTGTCGTTGGCCCTGCTGCTGGTCGGCCAGTTTATTGGTAGTGATGAAAGCACAGAGCATCTACAACCGCAAAAGGTCTTTACCGCCTTGGCGCTCGCGCTCTTTATGATTAGTTTTTTACGCAAAGTACTCAAACCCGAAGGTTTTGCTGAGGCGTTTTTCCAATGGCCGAGCGCAAAATGCGCCATGCTCAAACGCTACATCGAGTTTTTTGCACTCGCTTTGTTGCCCCTGACGGTGATTCTTGCCTTCGCTAGCCAACAAACCAGCCTGTTTGCCCAAGATGTGGTCGGTTCTCTCAGCTTAGTTCTCGCTGGACTCTACCTTGCCGGAATCAGCATTTGGTTATTTACCCGCCTACCGACTTTATATAACTCGCTATTTGTACATCGATTCATTGCAGCGGCAGTCATCTTCCTGCCACTTAGCTTAGTTTGGATGGTCACCACGGGTTATTACTATACCGCGCTGAGACTCAGTGGTTATTACCTCGCCACTTTCTATGTGATGACCATTTGGGTGATTCTTGAAGCCAGTATTCGCCGCGCCATTCAGCTATCGAGCGAGAAATTGAAGCAGCAGCGTGACGCCGAACTCGCACTGGTCGCTGCAGAACAATCGATTGCCGAGCAAGATATTGAGACTGCGGCTCCAGTGACTTCCCCAGCAAAAGATTACGCTGACATTGACCAAGCAGAAGCTCAATCCTTGCGCCTCGGGCGATTTTTCCTCTTGGTTCTCTTTACGTTTGTTTTATTTGCAGTTTGGTCGGACGCGCTCAGCGCACTGCACTATCTCGATAGCCAGTATATTTGGGATGACCAACAAGGCATCGAATTCATTCCGGTGAGCATCGGTGCATTGATGACGGCATTCTTTATTATCGTTGTGAGTATCGTACTGATTCGCAATTTACCCGGTTTACTGGAAGTGACGTTCCTCTCGCGTCTAAAACTGGAAATGGGAACCTCGTACGCGGTAACGTCATTAACCAATTATGTGCTCATCAGCGTCGCGATTGTCTCCGTATTTGCCGTCTTAGGGGTGAAATGGGAACAACTTCAATGGCTCGCAGCTGGCCTAACGGTTGGTTTAGGTTTTGGTTTGCAGGAGATTTTCGGTAATTTTATTAGCGGCCTTATCTTATTCTTTGAACGCCCTGTGCGTGTCGGAGATATCGTCACTTTGAATAATTTATCGGGACGGGTATCAAAGATTAAAATTCGCGCGACCGTGATCACCGACTTCGACCGCCGCGACATTGTTGTACCAAATCGTAGCTTTATTACCGGCCAGTTCGTCAATTGGTCACTCAGCAATACCATCACACGTATTACGGTAAGAGTTGGTGTGGCTTATGGTTCCGACCTAGAAAAAACCCGAAAGATTCTGCTCGAAATTGCCGATCAAGAAGAACGCGTATTAAAAGAACCAGCGCCCCAAGTGCTATTCTTGTCCTTTGGGGCAAGTACTTTAGACCACGAACTGCGCATGCATGTGGGTGGTCTTTCCGACCGAAACCCCACCATTGACGCGGTGAACCGTGAAATCGACAAACGTTTCCGCGCTGCCGGAATTGAAATTGCCTTTAACCAAATTGATGTACATTTTCGCAATGACTTAGGGGTTGAGAAGTTAATTCAGCAGGAAAATCGTCCGAATCAAGAAACGTAAAACGCCCCGAGGGGCGTTTTGACTTACATCACCACATCATTCAACCAAGCCAGAAATGAATAGCGGGCGGTCATTAAAAAGTCCTTCACGCGGCGCTCTGTAATACCGCCAGCGAAGTCCAAGTCAAGTTCCAACACTGGATGTCCGTCCGTTGTCCAGTAAGCGCGAGAATAGCTTTTACTGCGGTTCCAGTCATTAACGCGGGTTTGGGTCTCGTCGTCAGATTCCGTAAATACAGTGAAGAACTGCGCCATTTCATTGTTCTTCGCTACAATAATGTAAGTATTAAAACCGTCGATTTTCCACAAAATATCACCATCTTCGTCAATCGATACGGCATAACCTTCCGACTTCATCAGCTCAAACATGGCCTCGACACTGGTACTTTCAAGAATCTCTTCCGCTGTCGCAAGCGGACTAACACTCAACAAGATAAAGCTGACACAAATAACGCGTAGTAATTGCTTCATACAAATCCCTTAAAAATGGAAGTTCTGCGCGACTAATCAGAAGTGAATAGCGCATTGTGCAGGAGTATTTGCGCAAAACTGAAATGCGTCAAGTGAAAAAGTGTTGCAACTTGTGCTTTAAGGAATGACTTCTATTTTGACCCGAGCGAGCCCCGCTTTGGTGTCGGCGATTTCACTAAACGACGAGCGTGACAGATCGATAATACGCCCATTAATAAAAGGCCCCCGGTCGTTAATGCGCACCACGACGGATTTTCCATTGTCCAAGTTAGTCACACGCACACGCGAGTTAAACGGCAAAGTTTTATGCGCGGCAGTGCTGGCAAACTGATTGAAGCGTTCACCGTTAGCCGTAGTGCGGAACTGATATTTGTTGGCATAGAAAGAGGCGATGCCTTCTTCAACAAAACCAACTTGGCTGGTATTCACTTGTTGTGAATACGGGGCTGAAGTACAGGCACTGATAAACACAACGGCAATAATGGCAAGTAGAGATAACTTACGATTCATGTTTTAAACTCCGAAAAATAATCGTGAATTGTAGCCATGTAACGCTGTCTGACGAGCTAGTTTACTCAATTTTTGCCGAACAGCACGCGCAAGCAAGCGACCACTAATGGCCGCCACAACAAATCGAAGGAATCAGTTCAAAACAGAGGATTAAGTTTTTAGTTTTTTGCGCAAGTACACCGTGACCTCTTCGCGATCATGGTACAAATGCTTCGCGCTCAACTCGTAACCACGCACTTCAGCTTCCGCTAAACGCTCATGGATCGCATCCATATACTGACGAATTGCAGCATAACGCTTCTTCATCGGTAGCTTTAAGTTAAACATCGCATCATGGCATAACTCAGCAATAAACCAGTCCGCCATTAAATGAGCAACGCGCACTGGTTTTTCCACCATGTCACAGACCAACCAACGAACGTTGCGTTTTTTCGGCTGAAAGGTAAAGCCATCCTCACGGAAATGCTTCACTTGACCTGTCTCCATCAGCCCCTCATCCATGGCGCCGTTGTCCACCGCACTGACCATCATGCCATAGTAAACCAATACCGACGTCCAGCCGCCTGGGCAGGCGCCCAGATCAACCGCATTCATCCCGGAACTGACTCGAGCTTCATACTCGGCTTCTGGGATCATGACTTTAAAGCCTTCAGACAGTTTTGCGGCAGAGCGACTCGGCGCACCTTTCGGTGTGCGAATACGTGGAATGCCCATGGGATAAGGCGAATGGTTATAGGAATACGAATACCCCAGTACGACCGAATGTGTGCTACGAAACAACACATGTAACACTGGACGATTCGTCACTTCTTTCTCTGACAAAATGCCTTCTGCCCGCAAGGCCAAGGTCAAAGGCTTCGTAATCTTTTTGCACAACGCTGACAGTGCTCGGCCATCGTTGGTATCGGTTGTTTCAATCCACAGGCGTCCACACAGCTGAGTATCTTTCAGGGCAGCAACCATCGGCGCAACACGATCATCAACCGACAATTCATTCAGATCAGCAACACGAGCAAATAATTGCCGCGCAAAAATCAGCGAGCTTACCGGCAACTTGCGGGCCAAATGATCGCCCTCTTCCGCTTTGCATTCGTAAGTGACCAAGCCCGAATCTGGCTGTGCTTTACAATAGCCATACACACCGAGAGCACCTGCCCGTTCTTGAATTTCGGCAGCGCACTCGGTTTCAAAACCTGCACGACAATATAATAAAACAGCCATAAATTTTTAACCTTAGTGGTCGTTCAACGCCAAGCGTTGTTAACAAAATTGTTGAATAAATTCGTCGACCCAATCGGCAACTTGTTGCCATGATTGGTCGTTCGTCAGCCCGATTCGTTTTGCTGCAACTAAATCGTGATTGCCTTGAGCAAGCCATTGAATAGCCACATTCTGAGGTAAACCGCGACTTTCAACAAAGCTTGGCCGACCAAAAGGATCCGACGTTCCTTGAATAATTAAATTCGCCGATCGTGTGTTGACGAGATCAGCTAAGCGGTCCTTGTCAGGCTGCCTTGGTGGATGAAACGGAAAACCAAGCGCAATGGCGGCAACCGCATTTGCTGCATCAGCAGTCCGAAAGGCAACCCGCGACCCCATCGACTTTCCCAACAGCACAAATTTATCCTGCGGAAACTGGTTACGCAATGTTTGAACTTGATCCAACATTGCTTGATCTAACGTTGCCGCGCGATCGGGAGGGCGCTTTGTACCACTCTCGAGCACTTTTTGCCAGTAAGGAAAGGCAAAAGTGTGCACTTTATAACCATTTCCGCTTAATTTAGCCGCAACAGACTGCATAAAGTCACTTTCCGGGCCGGCACCAGCGCCATGCGCGAAGACAATCCGAATCATGACAAATAGGTTCCCTGCGCTCGGGTTTCAGCCTCATCAATTTCCACTTCAGCAAGCAGCCAATCGCGAAAACGAGCCACTTTACCGACGTCCGCTTGTGACTCTCGGCAAACCATAAAGAACGCATCGTTGGTCGGCAAGACCTGAGGAAAAACACGCACGAGGTGGCCGCTATCAAGCTCAGGTTTAGCCAACACACTATTCGCCAAGGCAATGCCTTGGCCATGGACAGCCGCTTTCAGAGCCAAAGCGGAATGGGAAAATACCGGACCCGATTTTTTCGCCGGCGGCTCCTCATTGACCAACTCAAACCACTCTCGCCACGCATTGCGAGTCTCGTCATGGAGAAGCGTATGTTTTTTGAGGTCCGCCGGCGTCGTTAATGGTTTCGGCCCCTGCAGTAATAATGGCGAGCACACTGGAATCAAAAACTCTTTATGCAAGCGGTAGGCTTTCACCCCCGTCCAACTGCCGCGACCATAATAAATCGCAATATCAACATAATCGGTCAGTGAACCGGTAATCTCATCGACTGCTTTTAAACGAACATCGACTTCCGGATGCTGTTCATGGAAGCGGCTTAGGCGCGGGACTAACCAAAGAATCGCGAACCCCGGCGGAACACACACGGTCAACGAACCTTGCTCACTAGCGAGCATGATTTTTGACGTTGCTAAGGTCAGTTGTTCGAACATTTGCCGAATCTCAAGGTAATAGCCCTGCCCGGCCTCCGTGAGCAACAAGGCACGGTTACGGCGCAGAAAGAGCGCTATCCCTAAATAGTCCTCAAGCGCTTTCACTTGGTGACTGACGGCTGCTTGAGTGACGAACAACTCTTCGGCAGCTTTAGTAAAGCTCAAATGCCGAGCGGCAGCCTCAAATGAGCGTAATGCATTTAACGGCGGTAATTTACGCATGTTCTAATGAGTCCCCTTGGCAACGAAAGTCGGTTATGTGGCCAGCGCTGCAATCACCCGCAGCGCGTCAAGATGCTTCTGAAAAGCCCGTTGGCCGTCTTTACTTAAGCTATACCAGCTCCGCGGTCGTCCCGTACTTGGCACTTTACGAATCGTTAAATAACCAGCGTCATCCAAATACTTTATTTGCTTAGACAGCACCGAATCGGAAACGCCAAGTTCGTCGCGCAGCAAGGCAAATTCCATTTCATCCGCATTGGCTAACAAAGCACAAATTTGTAATCGATGGACCGGATGAATCACCGGATCAAGTTCAGCTGACATCTTCAGCCTCCATTTCCTTGCGCCATGTCGACATCCATAAACGTCCATAAATCTGCGTAATCACAAAGATCGAAACTGCACTGACCGGAATAATCCAATGTTCACCTTGATTATTCAGCCACATACTACCAAACAGATGGACAAGATAAATGATAAAGAATGCATAGGACAACTTGCGGGTTTTTCCTTTACGCCAACCGGACACCCAAAGTGCTTGATTGGTGTAATGACGCAAAACAAGCACCATACCAATACAACCGACCGCCACTATAATGATGTCAAAAGGCATCGGCGCCGCATGGTGGATGACCAAAATAGCCATTAATAAACCGATCACCGGATCTTGCCACCATGGCACATGTAAATGTTTGACAATACTTTTCTTTTTTTCTTTTACTAGGTTTAACGCCGCGACAGCGGCTTCGCGCTGGGCTTGCAGCTCACTGTTGTTCGTTGCTGCCGAGTCAGAGTGACCTGCACCTTTACTCTCATTCTGCTGATTCATTGGGTTTCTCCAGCTATAGATTATGGCTTTAACTTTCCACCTCGGAAAGTAATAAAACAATAGCGATAACTTTCCACCCTGTCAACATATTATTTTCCACCGTGGAAAATTAATAAGGGCGTATCGCTTCTGCTCGCCATCCCATGTCCGCTTTCTCGATACAAACCGGGTTCCCAGCATCAACAAAAGCTTCGGCAAAAAACCACTCTTTAAATACAGACCACTGTCCGTCAATCGGCGTATAGCACTGTCCATTCGGTTGCTCGGCAAATACATCGGCTGTACACCGAGTTAAGTCATCCGTTGGACCGGACATGGCGTAAGCATAAACCGCTTGGCAATGGTCGCTAAGATAATTACGAAACACCACGAGCCAATTATCTTCATAGCGTACGACACTAAAACTAGGGACGTTATTGGCGACCGCCGCGGCAATCACACCACCTGCGTCACCGTCTTCAACAACGCGGAATTCGCCCTCTTCGCGCACACGCAATTGAATTCGTTCACCGTGACGCCAAGTGAGTGAATCAAATTCAGTTTCCTCCGCAGCAGCAATTAAAGCATTCAAGCCCCGACTGTTTCGCTTCACTTCTTGCTCGATATAGCGCGTCACTTGCTCTGCTTCGGTTAATGGGGCTTGCCCACCGCAAGCGGAAAGAACAAGTGTTAACAGCGCTAAGCCAAGTACTTTTTTCATGACTACGCCCTCAACATGAAGATTATTCACTTTTTCATGCAGCAACATGAATTTGCTTCATGTTGTTGCCACCGTAATCGCAGGAATCATGACCGCGACCATAATTGCTGCCTCAACCGCCTGCACTGCCTCGCGGGCCGCTTCACCGAGTACATTCCCTTTCACGAGCTGTTTAATTCGATCGCGATGCTGACGCAGTTCACGCGCTGAAAACACCTGAGTTAATAGTCGCGCGCCTTGGCAAAGTGCAATGATAATTAAGGTGCGTGCATCAATCGTGCTGCTATCCTGCTCCTCCAATACCGCAGCTCGCATACGTTGACGCAGCTCCTGCTCAGGTTGCGGATTCACTTCCGGGTAAACTCTGCGGGTAAAAAGCCACAGCACTTTCTCTTCGTCGGCACTGACCACGCCATGATCGGCAAGATTTCGCGCCACTTTGTGCTGTATGTCTTTTAAGTGCGCTAACTCATTCACCCACGTGCGCAAAACCTTCGGTCGCTTCGACGTTTTGATTTTCTCGATGCATTCGTTTAATAACGAGTCATCACTGTGGCTGTCGTCGATCAATTCGACATATTTACGTCGACCGTCGGCGATTCGCAGACGATCTTGCAGCATAAGTTCAGCAATCACTGCTGCTGCCACCGCATAACCAACATAACTGCCGCTAATCGTGCCCTTCTCCTCGCATAGCGCGAGCAACATGATTTCTTCATACAGATGCAAAGTGGGTTTCGATCGTTCGCTCATGTTTTATCCTTAGGGGATTGCATAATCCGCTGCAAAATCGAGATAAAAAACGCTGCACCTTTACGCCGGGCAAACTCAATATTTCGCTCGGGAATAGCTTCCGGATCTTGGTATTCAGCCAACACCCGTTCAAGCGATGCTTCACGCAAGAAATGGAGTACCGGGTAAGGTGCTCGATTGGTGTAATTCGCCGCATCCTGCTGCTCACTGTCAGCGAATTGATAATCGGGATGGAAGGTCGCCAATTGATAAACACCCTCATACCCCTGCACTTCGAGCAATTCATTGGCGTAGTCAACCAATTCAAGAAAGTCCTGAAAATCGTCAAATCCGTGGTCAAATATCAGCAGTGTTGTTTCTGTTTGCGGATGTGCGTCAAGCCATTCGCATTCGGCAGCACAGGCTAATAAGGCTGCATCAAGTGTCGTTTGTGAACAAACGACATAACGGATTCGTTGCTGCTCGACTTCGGCTCGCGCAAACGGACAAAAATTATATTTGACGATTACGTCGTTTACCCAAGTCGCCGTGCGGGCGATGACGTCATTCGCGGTGTTGTTCTGCATGATTGCAACCTTCTCGTGCACGCTTCTAGCCAATTTCTGCGAATAGCATAGCATTTTTTCACTTGGTGGTGACGCGTCGGCAGCTAAATTAAATTGCCCCGGCGCGCGGAACCGTTTACTTTTATCAAAGCCTAAGTAATTGCCCTAATTAGAAAATCTCATGATGGTAAGGAGACTCTGCAGTTTTGGGATTAAACGATGACGACAGCTAAACCGACACCTCAACCAATACTACTGCTGCGACACCGTTTGCTGCGCGGACTCGGTTGGCTCACTGCCGCCGTCTGTGCTTTTTTATTGGCCATATTTTTACTCGCGAGTCTCTTTGTTCACAACCAAATTCAAAGTCAGTTCCGGGAACTAGGTATCACCGATGTAAGTTGGTCGGTTACAGCGCTTAGCCATCAACATGTGCGGCTGAGTGACATTCAATTTCGTTATGATCTTAACGACACGATTCTTGATGCTAACAGTACACTCGCCGTTCATATTCAATCACTGCGCCTGAACTTTCATTGGCAAGGAGCAACTTGGCGCAGTTTGCCGGTACTGGAACAGCTGATCATGTCAGATGTAGACGTCACGCTCGACCAGGTGCCCCATCAAATTCTAGAACAACGTTCACCACGAGCCACAACCGGCAGCGACCCTGCAGAGACCAACGAACAATCACTATTAGAAGCACTAGAATCGTGGCAGCAGACGTTATCACTCGAGCAGCTTGCACAGGAACTGAACACGTTTCATTGGCTTGCTAACCAGTGGCAATTCAACCTAGAAAGCCTGAATCTGGTCTTTCCCTGTAGCGACATCAATGATGAAACTTGTGCCTTTCACGCACGAGTCAATGTGCACTACCACCTCGCACAGAAAGCGTCTTTAGATATCAGCCTATCACCGAGTTCTTCGGCGAAGCCACAAACACAACTGCGACTGGCAATGGGGCTCGAACACCACGGGCTGACCATGGATGTAAACTGGCACCAACCCCAATTATTTAATGTGCCATTCACATTCGTATTGCGACCAGAGTCGATTGAGTTTGCCGCTCAGCTCGAGTTGAAACTTGATGACTGGCTTGCTGACGTCGATATCTCTTCAAGTCGACAGCCCATGCTACAAGTCCTTGAGGCATGGCACGTTGCGGCCTTTTCGCCAGCGGCGGTGCAATCACTGCAAGACCAAATTAGCGACGAGCAAGAGCGGTTGATTCAACAGCTTCATACGCAGCTTCTATTACAACCGCTGCAAACGGCGATTTTGGCGAGTGATCTCAGTGCACAGCTCAGTGGCCGGCTGCCTTGGCCAGCTCGTGCTTCGGCTCAAGAAGCACAACTGCAGGTGGACAGCCAGTTGCAGGTTCCGCTTGGCGACAACAGTCAGCTGCACAGTACCCTTGCGCTGACCCATAAGTCAGCCCGCTTAAATCTTGCACTAGAGGTTGAGCCTGAGGTTTTTCATGCACTGCAAGATGCACTGCGCCAGCAGTTTCCAGAGCATGCGGACGCGCTGCAGTCACTGACGGCAGATACGCCATTGCAACTGCAGGTGCTCAGTACGAGCGAATTGGACTTGGTGGCTGTTATTCAGGCACTGTTGACGGATAATTCAGCCGTTAGCACAGAATCGCAATTTGCCAATACAACGATCGATGTGCAGGTAGAACTCAACGACTTTTCTTTTCAACACCAAGATGTTGGTTCAAGTCATGTGGCTGGCAAGACTCACTTCCGTCTGCCTCTTACGCGCATATTGCAATCAGAGTCAACGCTCGCCATTGACTTGCCGGCGCCAACAGAGTTCAACCTCGACCTTGAGCGTTGGGCAATCGACGACGAAACCCAGCTGCAGCAGGTGCAACTCAATAGCGAAATCAGTCAATTTCAATTCAATCGAACGGCGCCGCTGAAGAGTCAAATCAGTGCCGAGGTTGCACTACAGATTGGCGAGATCACTCATCCCAGCCTATTGCCACAAGCATGGAGCGGAAATTTAACCATCAATGCACAACCTGAACACACGGGTACGCATCGCCTCGACGCCAGCCTTGAGAACCAAGCGGGTCTATTAGCACGATTGACCACAATGCTGGCACTAGACACGATTCTACGCGAGCCAGCCGCAACCATTGAATTCGATTGGCAGCTTGAGGATATCTTCCTGATTGCAGGTAATCCCCTCGCCCACACGCTGGTCGACTGGCCGGCGTTACTGACCTTAGAGCGGGGGCGAATCCAAGCACAAGGACAACTCGCATTAGGTAATTCAGACGTTGAGCCGTTTCGTCTCGAAGCAGTATTCCGCCTTGGCGATCTCGTTGGGATTTATGATGTCAGCGCTTTTCGTGGCTTGAATGCTGAGTTTAACGCGACAATGAATACCGAACAGCTGGTCGTGAGCACTGAGCAACTGCGCTTGCTATCCCTGCAGCAAGGCTTTTTAATCGGCCCTATCGAAGCTGGCTTTCGCTATCAAGCGCAACTCACTGAACCTCTTGCTGGGCAGCTACAGCTGCATCATAACCAAGTGCAGTTATTTGATGGGCGGGTCAATCTGCGCAATCAAGTCTATGACTTAAGTGCCGAGCATCTGCTGCTTCCGGTCGAATTCGACGCATTGAATTTGACCTCGCTACTCACGCAATATCCCGTCAGTGACTTCACGGGTAGCGGTTTACTATCTGGCGTGATTCCGATTCGGCTCAGCACAAGCGGAGTTTTCGTCGATAACGGTAATATTCAAGCCCTGCCGCCCGGCGGGCAACTGAGCTATTCCAGCGCAGCGTTAGCCGGTTATGCGGGTAGCAATGTGAGTATGCGAACACTCATGTCAGTGCTGGAGAACTTCCACTATGATTTATTATCCGGTGCCGTCAATTACTATGATGACGGCACCTTGGAACTTCGGTTAAGCTTACAGGGTCAAAACCCAGAGTTAGAAAATGGTCGGCCTGTTCGTTTAAACCTTGTGTTGCAGGAAAATTTACCGGCCCTGCTTACCAGTTTACAACTGACTAACCAAGTCAATAAGGTCATCGAAGAGCGTTTACAGCAACGCTTGTTGCGACAACGCTAATATTTCTCTCGACAAGGAGCCGCTTATGCACCGCGTGACGACCAAGTTAGCCCTTCTGGCAACGCTGGTAACGGGAACGCTCATGGTTTCAGCCTGCACGCCCACTGTGCAGGTCGCTGCGCCACAAGAGCCCATTACCATTAACCTCAATGTCAAAATTGAGCATGAAATTTATATTCGCGTAGCCCGTGAGCTCGACGAGCTCTTTAGCGAATCTAGCGGTTTATTCTAAGGAGACAACCATGAACCTAATGCACTTTCTGCGTGCTGCCTTCGTCAGCTTAGTGATGCTAACCGGTGTGGTTGCTGTGACCGCCATACAGACACCTAGCGCCCAAGCGAATGATATGACTCTTCAGCAAGCCATGAGCGCACTGAGTGGCGCGAAGGCCGACGGCCTTGTCGGCGAAACCGAAACCGGTTACTTGGATGTCGTCAACAATGCTGATAACGCTCGCGCACAACAAATCGTCAAGTTGATTAATGATGCGCGTCGCAGTGAATACGCTCGGATTGCCAGCCAGAACAATATCGCCGTGGCTGAAGTTGAAGCGCTTGCGGGTCAACGTGCCATTGAACGCACCCCACCCGGCCAATATGTGAAAGTCAACGACCGCTGGTTACGCAAACCTTGAAAAAAGAGGGGGCATCAAGCCCCCTCGAACGTCGCTCACTCACTGTCATCGAGCGGTTGGAAACTTATTCATCGGCAGTAAACGTCCGCGACCGCAGAATCTCTGGCTTGAGAAACGGCTTTTCACCGGTATTTTCGTGGTCGCCCAACAACACACCATTTTTTTCTAAGCCATAATAACTATGACGATGAAAGCCTAAGTACTTCTCACGTGTCTCCCTTACATCACCGGTATAACGCGGATCTTGCGGCCGTTCGTGGCTGTTAATGTAAACCGCCACATCCCACGCTTCCTGCTCACTCAGTGAACCCGGTTTACCCAGCGGCATATTCATGTGAATAAACGACGCGGCAGTGAAGATCCGAGCGATGCCAGCGCCCCAGTTGTAGGAGTTATCACCCCACACGGCAGGAAATACCACCTGTCCATTCTGGCGTTTACCTTCACCATTGGCGCCATGGCAAACCGCACAGTTTTCCTGATACACTTGCTCACCGCGATGGTAGTCAACGTCTTCCGGAATTTGCGTACCTAAGTTATTAAAGCCACGACCGGCAATTTGATGCTCATAAACCGGCGCACCTTTTGCTAGCCATTGATGGTAGGCAACCAAAGCCAACATATCGTCACTACCATACTCGGGTGAAATCCCGTTCATTGAATAGGAGAAGCACCCGGCAATTCGCTCCTCCAAGGAATTCACGTGATCATTCTTTGGCCGATAATTGGGTAATGTGGTCGCTGCTGGCCAGACCGGGCCACCCCAGTTCATCCCACCTTCACCGGTATGACATGACGCGCAGGTCATGTCGTTAAACACATAGGTACCGCGATACTGTTGCGTGTTCATGAAAATATCGCGACCCTTTAGAATCACTTTGCGTAATTCTGGGTGCACTGACTCATCGGCCATCAGATCGTCAACCGTCGGTGCCGTATGGACATAACGATCAGGCTGCAGCTCAGGTAAATTAATCGGTACTCGGGCTTCATTGCCTATCAATGCCAAAGCAACCGCTGGTGCGGTAAGACCCGCTGCCACAAGTCCTGTTATCATCGAAATCTTATGCATGACGTCTCTCCTTACTCTGCGCGCATCGGCAACGTGCTTAGGTACGCCGCCACCGCATCAATTTGTTCGTCGGTTAATCGCTCACTAATACCTGTCATTAATTGCACGGTATCATTACTGCGCTGACCATCCCGCCATGCACGAATCTCTTGGGCAATGTAATTTGCATGTTGACCTGCGATGGCTGGGAAGTCGGTGCCAATGCCTTGATTATCGGGACCGTGACACGACGAACACGGCGGAATGTATTGATCCCATGCGCCGCGCTCAGCAAGTTTTTTGCCCAGTACTAACACGTCCTCACTCACTGTTGGCTGCGCCGGTGCTGCAGGCGGTAAACTGGCAAAGTACGCAGCTAAGTGAACGAGTTCTTCGTCACTATAACCGTCGATATTCGGTTGCATCACTGCACTCACGCGCGCACCTGAGTTGTAATCACGCATTTGCTTGAGCAAGTATCCGGCATTAAGCCCTGCTAAGCTGGGAAAACCGGCAAAGGCATTGCCAGTGCCATCCATCGCATGACAGGCCATGCATGGTGCGCCAGAACCGTCGCCCCGATCGGCCAGCATTTTGCCGATTTCAGGATCACCGCCACCGGCTGCGTGAGCTGAAAATGAAAGCAGTAAAAGACCACCACAAACGTGGCGCAAGAAAAGATTTTTTGTGAATTTCCGTTGCATAACGCACCCCTCAACAAACGGCTACGATGTCCGTAACCTGATCGAAACTGAGTGCATATTAGGTGTTTCTAATTTAAATGAAAGGCTTGATTAACCCTATTAAATATAAGGTTGATTTGAAACAATAAATATTAGGACATTCGAATGAAAGGTTGGCTTTCTGCGCAGCCTGCGCGATACTAAGCAAAGTATTGCACATGCCCAAGACCCTTCCGCTTAATCCTCTTTGTTCGAGTCCGTATCCTTGGTTTCCGGAACGACTATTACTGGCGTCGGAGCAAAGCTATAATTGACGAATACATCGGTTAAAATGGACTGTTCAATGAAGCTTCGCTTGCCCGCTTTAACCGGAATCCTCACCACCAAGTGAATTTCTCCTGCGGTCGCCACTTGCAACGTCACACGCGGATCAACCGATGGCGACTCAAGTCCGCGTTGCTCGCTTTTCTTCTTCATGTAACGCCGCACATCTTCAAGATACGGCGCACAGTATTGGTTCGCAGTATCCAGAATAGCTTGTTTGGCTAGTTTCCAATTCTCTTCGCGCTTAAACGGCACGGTGAAGACATGTAAAACCCAATCGTGGGTATAACTTTCATTGATCACGGCTTCCGATACAAACAACGAATTAGGAATCACTGTCATGCGCCCTGTGCGCTGATGCGAAAGCTTACCCGGTCCAACTTCTAATAACGTCGTGGTCAGTAAGTTTTGGTCGACCACGTCGCCGCGAAAGTCCTTCACTTGTATGCGGTCACCGATATTAAATGCACTTCCGGCCGACTTCACTACCGAGCCCGTCAAACAAAGAATTAACTCTTTCGTGGCGACTACAAAGGCCACCGCTATTGCTACCACGGATAAGGCAAAGGTACGTAATTCGGTTGCCCAGATCATCATCAGACCGAGCAACAAAATCAATAACAGCGTGTTGCGTGACTGCACCAACCAACGTTGGCGTAGCTCGGATGAATTGACGCTTTTACGAATAAAGCGCCCCAACAACAACCGCAATACCGAGACAATGGCAATCAATACCACCGAACTCGCCATTAGGCGTAATGTCGATCGCGACAGCTCAAAGCTCGCAAAAAAATCCGTCCAAAACTCCATCAATCACCTCATGCAACGCGACAGCGCCAATCGCCGTAGCGACTGGCGCAGCAACAGACGATGTTATAAACGTACGCCACCGTCAATTTCAATCACGCGGCCACTGAAGAAGTCATTCTCGATGATATAGCGAGCGGAATGAGCAATCTCTGTAGGTTGGCCCCAACGACGCAGTGGAACCATGGATAATGCCCGCTCAACGGCTTCTGGCTTCATTTGTGCCGTCATTGGCGTTTCAATAAAGCCAGGTGCAATCGCCGCACAACGAATGCCGAAACGGCCAAGCTCACGAGCCCAAGTCACGGTCATCGCGACCACACCCGCTTTGGTTGCTGCGTAATTGGTTTGACCGATATTGCCGGCACGAGCCACCGAAGAGATATTGATGATGACGCCTTTCTTACCACGCTTGGCCATGACTGCTGACGCTTCACGGCCACACAAGAAGGTTCCGGTCAGGTTGACATCAATCACCGACTGCCACTGCTGTAATGGCATCTTATGCGTAATTTCGCCGTCTTTGCATTTGATCAGCATACCGTCGCGCAAGATACCCGCATTGTTAACCAGCACATCCAGACCATCAAAATGGGCATCAATAGCGGCAAAAGTCGCTTCAACAGCAGCTTCGTCCGTTACATTGACTGAGTAGGTTTGTACATCTGCGGCACCTAACTTCTGACACGCTGCAGCGGCATCATCGAGCATATCCGCGTTCATATCCAGCAATGCAAGTTTTGCCCCTTGGCTGGCGAAATCTTCTGCCATCGAACGGCCTAAACCTTGCGCGCCGCCGGTGACAACAATTACCGAGTCTTTGATTTGCATAATCAATTATTTCCCTTGCGGTTCAAACGATTGAAAGAGACTAGAGAAGTCTTTACTGCCCCAACCTGCCTCACTGTGCTGACGGAATAGTTCAGCAGCGAGCTGACCCATTGGCGTTGCCGAGCCAGTTGTTTCCGCAGTTTTTGCAGCTAAACCGAGATCTTTCAACATTAAATCGACTAAAAAGCCACCGTTATAGTCATTGCTCGATGGCACGTTCGGCATCACGCCCGGACAGGGATTATACACTTCTAAAGTCCAGTTGCGACCGGAGCTTTGCAGCATGATATCCGACAATACTTTCGGATCGAGGCCATGGGCACGACCTAACTGCAGCGCTTCAGACGTACCTGCCATGAGCACGGCAAGTAACATGTTATTGCAGATTTTGGCTACCTGACCGGCGCCGTGTCCACCCGCTGTGAAAACGTTTTTTCCCATTTTCTCTAGAATTGGCCGCGCTTCATCGATGTCAGCTGAGTCCCCACCACAAATAAAGGTCAAGGTTCCCGCCTTTGCACCACCGACACCGCCCGATACCGGCGCGTCAATAAAACGACGGCCGGCTGCGGTAATACCTGCAGCAAGCTCACGGGCAGACTCTGCTGAAATGGTACTGGAGTCAATCACTAACGCACCCGCAGGAATCGCATCTAGAATACCGTGCTCACCAAAATACAGACCCATCACATGTTTATCTGCAGGCAGCATGGAAACGACCACGTCCGCATTGCGAACTGCATCGGCAGCAGTCGCGGCAACCGTTGCACCAGCGTCTTGCAAGCGCGCTAACGCTTCTGCGGAGAGATCAAACACATTGACGCTGATCCCAGCTTTCACCAGATTGGTGGCCATTGGACCACCCATATTCCCTAAACCAATAAAACCAACTTGAGCCATGATCTGCCCCTTATGCTAAGTCGTGAAGAGGATGTTCACTTTCGCCCCATGGCGCATTGAACATCGCGTCAAGGTCATCCGCGTAAACGTCACTAATGTCATTGTGACTCCACTTCGGCTGCCGATCTTTATCGATTAATAATGCCCGGACACCTTCGCGGAAGTCGCCTCGCGCAGCACAGTTCACGGACAAAGTGAGTTCCAATCGAAACGCGTCGGCTAAACTTAGTTCACCACCGAACTGCAGTTGCTGCCAAACAATGTGAGCAGTCAGCGGACAGCCTGCCTTTAATGTCGCTTGCGCCCGCGACAACAGTTTATCGTCAGTTTCATAAGCCAAAAACTGCGCACTAACCTGCTGAATATCATCACCCGTCATGAGCGAGCTAATTAGATCGCGGCGCTCGTATAACTCAGCCGTTGGCATCAGCTCATCGGCAAGCTTGCGTTGTAACAACGTATCAGTCAGTGTTCCCAGATTAAGCTCATTATCGTCACTCCAACTCGCATTGGTCAGTGCATGCAGGGTGTTGTCACGCATATCACTGGCAATCGCGAAATCAGCTAAGCCGATATATAGGGCATCAGCGGCGTTCACTTGCGCTGCGGTTAAACCTAAGAATAAGCCCATGTTATCGGGCAACTTACTAAGAAAATAGGTGGCACCGACATCCGGGTACAAGCCGATACTAATTTCCGGCATAGCTAGTCGCGAGCGCTCGGTAACCACCCGATGGCTAGCACCATTCATGAGGCCCATACCACCGCCCATAACAAAGCCGTCAGCCCAAACCAATAGCGGCTTTTTGAAGGTTTGAATTAAGTAATCAAGGCGATACTCGGCGTGAAAGAAGTCAACGACTTCCGCGACCGGTTCGTCAGGCATTTCTGCCATCGCATGGTACATGGCAACAATATCGCCTCCAGCGCAAAATGCTTTTTCACCGGCACCTTCAAGCCATACACAGGCGATGTCTTCATCGTCCTGCCATGCTTGTAATTTTGGCATTAACAAGAGAATCATATCGAGACTTAGCGCATTCAATGACTTCTCAACGTTCAGTCGTGCCAAACCAATTTTTTTACCAGAAACCGTCGCTATTTCTTCAAAAACAACCGCGTCTGGATTTTCAATCGTATAGTTCTCTAACATGCTCACTTATCTCCTTGCGGGATTGCGTCGCAGAAAGCAAAAGAGCTACTTAAAGTAGCTCTGCTGCGCCATCCGCCAATAACCGTCGAGCGATAATTAGACGCATGATTTCATTGGTACCTTCGAGAATCTGATGCACACGTACATCGCGCACATGCCGCTCCAGCGGGTACTCTTTGATATATCCATAACCGCCATGAATTTGCAGCGCTTCGTTACAAACTTGGAAACCAATGTCCGTCGCAAAGCGTTTTGCCATCGCACAATAGGCGGTTTTATCTGCGTCATTACTGTCGACTTTAAACGCGGCTAAACGCACCATTTGCCGAGCAGCAACCAGCTCTGTCGCCATGTCTGCGAGCTTAAACTGAAGCGCTTGGAACGCAGCAATTGGTTTACCAAACTGGCTGCGCTCATTCATGTAGTCACGCGCAGTGTTCAATGCCGCTTGTGCGGTACCGACCGAACAAACCGCAATATTAATACGACCACCGTCGAGACCCATCATGGCAAATTTAAAGCCTTCGCCTTCTTCGCCAAGCAAGTTCTCCGCTGGAATTCGCACGTCTTCAAAGGTGACTAAACGCGTTGGCTGTGCGTTCCAGCCCATTTTCTCTTCGGCTTTACCGTAATGAATCCCCGCGGCATCAGCAGGTACAACAAACGCAGATACGCCTTTTGCCCCTTCACCGCCAGTGCGCGCCATGACGACCAGAACGTCGGTCGAGCCGGCACCTGAGATAAACATTTTCGAGCCGTTAAGCACATAGCTGTCGCCGTCTTTCTTCGCCGTCGTGCGCAAGCTTGCCGCGTCCGAACCAGCACCCGGCTCAGTTAAGCAATAAGAGCCTAACTTTTCACCGATCACCAGCTGGCTGCACCACTGTTCAGCCACGTCCGGTTTAGCAAATGAGCCTATCATCCAACTCACCATGTTGTGAATCGTCATCATGGCCGTAGTCGCCGTACAACCCATCGCGAGTTGCTCGAAAATGAGCGCGGCGTCTAGCCGCGACATGCCGAAACCGCCGGCGCTTTCCGGGGTGTACATACCCATGAAGCCCATTTCGCCTGCTTTGCGAAACACCTCAATCGGGAAATGATGCTCAGCGTCCCACTGCCCAGCAAACGGCGCCATTTCCTTTTCAGCAAAGGCGCGTGCGGTATCCACGTAGGCTTGTTGGTCTTCCGTTAAATTAAAATTCACAACGTATCTCCCGACTTATTGCAATTTAATCGTCATGTTCGGGCCATTATCGATTTCGCTTTCTGGCCAACGTGCAGTAATGGTCTTCGTTTCGGTGTAGAAACGAATCGCTTGCTTACCATAGGCGTGCAAGTCACCAAAGAATGAATTTTTCCAACCGGTAAATGAGAAGAATGGCAGTGGCACCGGGATTGGAATGTTGATACCCACTTGACCCACTTCAATTTCGTGCTGGTATTTACGTGCCGACGCACCGTTTGCGGTAAAGATTGACGTGCCGTTCCCAAATGGATTGGCGTTTACCAATGCTATCGCTTCTTCCAAGGTATCGACTTCAACTGCACAGAGCACTGGACCAAAGATTTCTTGTTGGTAAATGGTCATTTCCGCTGTGACTTTGCTAAAGAAGGTTGGGCCTACCCAGTTACCATCAGGATAACCTTCAACGACACAGTTGGTGCCATCGACTAAACACTCAGCACCTTCTTTCTTGCCTTGCTCAATCAGTGAAATAACCCGTTGTTTTGCTTGCGGGCTAATCAACGGGCCGTATGCAGCATTTTTATCATCCCACGCGCCCGGCTGCACTTTTGCTAATTGTTCAGCAAGCTCAGGAATCCACTCTTTCGACTTACCGACGAACACCGCCACTGAAATCGCCATACAACGCTGACCGGCTGCGCCTACTGAAGCACCCACCAAGTTGTTAATGACGGTTTGCTTGTTCGCGTCTGGCATAATCACGCTGTGGTTCTTCGCACCTGCAAAAGCTTGCACACGTTTCAGATGCTCGGTGCCGGTGCGGTAAATGTATTCGGCGACTGGCACTGAACCGACGAACGACAGTGCTTTTACTTCTTTATCTTTCAGTAGGATATCAACTTGCTCTTTACCACCGTGAACCACTTGCAGAACACCTTTTGGTGCGCCCGCTTGCTCGAACAATTCAACCAAACGCGTTGGCGTCAGTGGATCTTGCTCTGACGGCTTCAAAATAAAGGTGTTACCGCACGCAATCGCCATCGGGAACATCCACAATGGAATCATGGCTGGGAAGTTAAACGGCGTAATGCCGGCACACACGCCTAACGGCTGAATGTAGCTGTAGGTGTCAATACCACGCGCGACGTTCTCAGCCGTTTCGCCCATCATCAGCGCCGGAATATTTGCAGCTTGTTCAACCACTTCGATACCGCGCCAGACGTCGCCCTTGGCGTCATCAAAGGTTTTACCTGTTTCTAAGGCTAAAATTTCCGCGATTTCATCATGGTGTTCTTTCAGCAGCGCTTGATAACGCATCATCACTCGCGCCCGCTCTGATACTGGCACTTCACGCCAGGTTTTGAATGCAGCTTTAGCGCTGGCAATGGCTTGCTCAACTTCTGCTTGCGTCGCGCAAGGCACTTCGGCAATCACTTCCTGAGTCGCAGGGTTGGTTACCGGAATATATTGAGTGGCTTGTGAATCCACAAACTCACCATCGATAAATAACTTCACTTTTTTGCTGTTGCTAGCCATGTTGACCTCTTGCTACATACATTACGGATGTAAATAAATTGTAGTTTTGCGTGTTGTGCATTAGAGCAAATGCACCCGGACTTTAGAATCGATAAAATTGCCTGTATGATGGACAATATTGTTATTTTCGATGAGATGCTCACTTTATGAGTCAACCCTCAGATTGGCCCCTACTCGCCGGTAGTTCACGTTTGTTACTGCCACCGAGTTTGATTGAACAACTCGCGCAACATCCGCTCACTGCGGATTTATATCCCGTTGCTTACGGCCATTACTTAGAAGCACTTGATCATCGAGTTCGGCGAACCGTGCATACTGATCATCTACTCATATTTTGTCATGCCGGCCGCGGCTTTTATCGCACTGAAAACCATCAGGGACAGATTTCCGCTGGCCAAGTTTTGTTTTTAAAACAAGGCGTTGCTCATAGTTATCATAGTGATCGCGAACAACCTTGGAGTATCTACTGGGCGCACTTCTCTGGTAAGCATGCCAATCGATTCATGGATTATATTGGGATTTCGACCACCGCGGAACGGCCACCCGTACTGTCGTTACAACGCTGGCAATCACTTTTGCCGGACGTTAACGCGCTGCTCAACCTTCAGCATCAACGTTTAACCTTCGAACGGGCTGTTTTAGCGACCTCGCTACTACGCAAACTCATCACCGACTTGCCGCTGTTAAGCAAGGATAGCGTGCGTCATGAGGGCGGCTTTAATCTCAACGCCTTGGACCGCTTTATGCGTGATAACAGTCATCGAACCTTGGAGCTTGATGATTTAGCAGCATTTGCTGGATTGTCACGCTATTACTTCAGTAAGAAGTTTCGTGAACTGACCGGTGTACCACCATTGCGCTATTTTAATGAAATGAAAATTCGCAGCGCTGAAACAATGCTGACCGAGAGTAATGCGAGCGTTCGTCAAGTCGCGCTTGCGTTTGGCTTTGAAGACCCCTACTATTTTTCTCGCTTATTTAAGAAAATAACCGGCTTAGCGCCGCAACTGTATCGACACCAACATACGGAGGATGGGTGATGAGTCAGCTTGATTTGAACGACACGCTCAATCCGAAGGTTGCGGCCGATCAGTTGGAAATGTTTGAGCTCCCTAACCCCTGTATTGGTGTGTGTGAGTCGGGTCCACGCGGATATTGTCGTGGTTGTTTGCGCTCTCGTGACGAACGCTTTCAATGGCATTTAAAGCCCGCTGCGGAACAAGCTCGTATTTTAAAATTGCTGGCACAGCGACAGAAGCGGCGCGAAGCATTCTTGCGGCAACAGCAAGAGCAAGAAACGGAAGACAATCAACAACAACTCGATTTACTTTGACTCTAGTGATAAAAAAAATCCCAGCAGGTCGACCCTACTGGGATTCTTCAATCACGTATAATCACTTCTTGGTGACACGCTCTCGCGCATACGCTAAGTCGTCTGGTGTATCGATACCACCTAAAGGTTCAATCAGCGCTTCAGCTACATGAATTCGCTCACCGTACCAAAGCACGCGTAATTGTTCGAGTGACTCTAACTTTTCCAGCGGGCTCGGCTTCCATTCGGCATAACGCTCAATAAACCCAGCGCGATACGCATACAAACCGATGTGACGTCGATACATACCACTTTCTAATTCAGCTTTGTCACGAGCCTGATTGAATCGTTCTCGATCCCATGGAATGGCAGCACGGCTAAAATACAGTGCGTAATTTTGTGCATCTGAGACAACTTTAACCACGTTTGGGTTAAACAGATCGTCTGAATTTTTCAGCCTGACGGCCAACGTAGCCATCGGCGCGAGCCTTTGACTGGCAAGGTTCTCAGCAACTTGGCAAATAATCTCTGGCGGGATAAACGGCTCATCCCCTTGAACATTGACTACCACTTGGTCGTCAGCCAAGGCCAAACGGTCAACCACTTCAGCTAAACGCTCGGTGCCCGACTGATGCTCCGCAGACGTTCGCATCGCGCGACCACCGAACGCTTTCACAGCGTCTAATATACGGTCGTCATCGGTCGCCACAATAACTTCCGCAGCACCGCTACGAATTGCGCGCTCATAAACGTGCTGAATCATCGGTTTACCACCAATATCAGCAAGCGGCTTTCCGGGGAGACGAGTCGATGCGTAACGCGCTGGAATAACGACGGTGAAACTCATGACTTAATTTGCTCCAACTCATCGACTGAAACTTCACGTGCAGCGCTGGCAAGCAATGCCGGGATACCATTCTCAACCGGGTAGGCCAATTGCTCACCGCAACAAACCAATTCAGTCTTGTCTTGATTCCAAATCAGCTTACCTTTGCACGATGGGCAAGCCAGAATAGCTAACATATTTGCACCTAACGTCATTTTCTTACTCCTGTTCGTTTGATGGTTGTATCTGCGCCGTTAAATGCTGCAGAAAGTCACCACTAAACTGAGCCTTTACTTGCAAAAAGTACCAATGCGGGCGGGCGAACGAGCGACATTTGACCGCGTCCTTTTCCGTCATTAGAACAGGTACTTCATTACTGACATGATAGAAGTCTTGCGCTTTGTACTGATAATGATCAGGATAGACCCGGGTTTCCTGTAAGTCGATGTGTTGCGCTTTAAGCAGGTTAAAAAATCGCTCAGGATTACCGATCCCGGCAATAGCCAGCGCACTTTCACCATCGGGAACATCGATCGACTTACCATCCCTGACACGCAACCAACCACTGGGTTCAAGCTGCATGGCCAGCAACTTATCCGAATGCGCCGCTAAACCTAGACGCTGACGATAATCATCAAGTTCATTCTCAACCGCGCCATTAATCACCACCCAGTCGACACTACGCAACCGCCGGCGACTTTCACGCAGCGGCCCAACGGGTAAACGCCAGCCATTGCCGAGCCCACGCTCACCATCAATCACCGCAATTTCAACACTGCGACCGAGCGCATAATGTTGCAGACCATCGTCACTAATAATGATGTCGACATCATGTTCGGCTAATAGAAGATCTACCGCTTGGTGACGTTTCGGTGCGACAGCAACGGGGACTTCGGCTAACTGGGCGAGCATCAGCGGTTCATCGCCGACCTGCTGTGGCTGGCTCTCGCGGTCGACAAACTGCGGGAATGGGCCTTCGCCACCATAGCCGCGACTGACGATCCCAGGTCGCCAACCTTGCTGTCGAAGATGTTCAACTAACGCCAGAACCAATGGTGTTTTTCCGGTGCCACCAACGGTTACATTGCCAACAATAATGACCGGCACCGCATAGCGATGCGTGGTCTTTAGCCCCATACGAAAAGCCAAGCGACGTAAGCTGGCAACGAAAGTAAACAGGAAAGTCAAAGGCAGTAGTGGCCACAAGGGTAATGCCAAACGCCGTTGATACCACCATTGCACCAACTTCGGCGGCGATGACTTAATACTTTCTTGACTGCGGCCAAGACTGGCGCGACGACTGTTCTTTTTATTCTGGTTCACATCGGTTTCCTAACATCGGACGCAAGCTCGACGGATAGTCGTTACTTCGCTGCGCCATTTTCACCACCAACCTGAAGGTTATGTAGCTGTGCGTATGCACCACCTTGGTCAAGCAACTGCTGATGCGTACCACGCTCGATAATTCGACCGTGGTCAAGAACCAGAATTTCATCGGCTTTCTCGATTGTCGATAAACGATGGGCGATCACAATCGAAGTTCGATTCTGTTGTAAGTTTTCCAGCGCCAATTGAATGTGTCGCTCTGACTCCGTATCCAATGCCGAGGTTGCTTCGTCGAGAATCAGCAAGGGTGCGTCGCGAAGTAATGCACGCGCAATGGCAATCCGTTGACGTTGGCCGCCACTGAGCATCACACCGTTTTCGCCAACGATGGTTTCTAAGCCAAGGGGTAACTCATCGATAAATTCGTCGGCGTAAGCGAGTTTAATCGCGCGCTCAATCGCTTCACGCGAGACTTTTTCTTGCGAACCATAGGCAATATTATTCGCAATGGTGTCATTAAACAACGTGACGTTTTGCGAGACGACAGCAAATTGGCGACGCAGCGACTTTAACTCATACTCGCGAATATCGACGCCATCGAGTTCAATTGAACCCGTTTCAAAGTCATAAAAACGCGTCAATAAGTTCGAGATAGTCGACTTACCGCTGCCCGAACGCCCGACTAGGGCTAGAGTTTTGCCAGCCGGTACAGTAAAACTGACATTGTCCAATGCCGGATTGTCTTTACGCGCATAGCGGAAGGTCAAATTTCTGACCGTGACTTCACCTTTCACGCGGGCCGCTTGATGATGCCCCGTATCTTTTTCTTGTTCTTCATCGAGCACCGCAAAAATACTTGCCGCTGCTGCAAGACCGCGTTGAAAATCAGCATTGACGTTGGTGAGCTGTTTTAACGGTCTCAACAACATAATCATCGCCGTCAACATGGTTGTAAAAGCGCCTGGTGTAAGCTGTTCGATCATGCTGGGAAAGCTTGCAATCAAGAGCACTGCAGCCAAACTTAACGACGCAATAAACTGAATAACCGAGGTACTCACGGTGCGAATGGTGACCAGTTTCATGTTCTGTTGGCGGGTCGTTTTATTCACCTGCCCGAAACGCTCAGCTTCGTGCTTTTGCCCTTCAAACATCACCACTACTTGATGGCCATTAATCATTTGTTCCGCGGTTGTGGTCACATTGCCCATCGCCGTCTGAATTTTACTACTGACTTCACGGAATTTACGCGAAACGATTGAAACCACTTTACCGATCACTGGGCCAATGACGAGAAATACCAAGGACAATTGCCAACTGTGGTAGAACATTAAGCCCAAAAGGCCAATGACAAAGGCACCTTCCTTAATTAGGGTTAACACCGCACGGCTGGTTGCCTCAGCGAGCTGCTGCGTGTCGTATGTAATTTTCGAAATAAGGTCGCCTGTAGACACTTTGTCATGGTAAGGCACAGGCAGACGCATCAAGTGTTCGAATAACTCTTGGCGCATTTTCGTGACGATATTGAACCCCACATAGCTTAAAAAATACGTGGAGATAAAATTAAACAGCCCGCGCAAAACAAAGATTGCAGGAACAAATAGCGCTGCATAAACCAAAATTTGCGGGTTACCAGCACCTAAGCCGTCATCGATCAGGGTTTCAATATTGGCAAAAAAGAAGGTGTCGATACCGGCATAGCCAATCATGCCGAAGACAGCAAAAGCAAATGCAAAGCGATAAGGCTTGATATAGCTAAGTAAGCGCCGAAAATGTTGTTTTCGTTTTAACTGAGAATCCATTGGCAACCATCATGTTGAAAAGACCGAGCCATTGTAACCGGAAGTTGTGCGCCTTTACTAGCGTTGCCATTCGGGCAAGCGCCTAGCGTACCAACGATTGCGCCAAAATTGATAATAGCTGCGGACACGCCAACGCCCTTCCGTTTCACCCCGCCACCAACGTGCCTTCTGCCAAATCACCGAGACTTGACCGTCTCGCCCGGTGTCATAAAGCGGAATTTGACGCGCTTGATAACGCGCAATTACATCCTGATGCGGCATCCGAAATTGATTCATGAAGCCGCGACTGACAATCGCTATGTCTGGCTGCACTGCCGCGATAAAGTCAACCTGACTGGACGTTTGTGAACCATGATGCGGAATCACCATGACATTCGCCCGCAGTTTATCCGCATATCGCCCGGCCATGCGCAATTCCGTGTGGCGTTGAATGTCGCCGGTGAGGAGCACAACTTGACCTGCATACGAAAGTTGTAAAACACAGCTGTCATTGTTCGGGCCAAACGAAGGTCCCGGCAAAGGCGCTAACGCTTTTATTTGCACGCCCTGCCAGAGCCAGTTTTGCCCCCAACTACAAGGCTGAGTGTGACGTGTAATGTATTCGGGAAACACCTCCGGCTGCCAGCCCCAATCACTTGTCGCGTCAAAAGCAAAACGCGAGCGCAGCGTTTTCAGCACGGGGAACCTCTGTTGCAGTGCTTCTGCACCACCAGTATGGTCTAAATGTTCATGTGAGATCACCAGCCATTCCGGCTCTAGGCGGCGATACCTTAGAAACGGTACAATGACATCGTCGACGAGGTGACTGCCTTGATTGAATCCTGGCCCCGCATCATACAATAAGGCCTTGTTCCCGCGCTGAACAACGATCGCACTACCCTGACCAACGTCGAGCACATGGACAGCAAATTGTTCTTGCTGTTGCAGGGTAAGAAACGGCAGCCCCGCGATAAATAGGCCAGCCAACAGCCATTTTACCTGGCGATTTTGCTGCCAGTGGCTGACCAGCCAAAGCAGGATCCCGAGCAAAGCCCAACGCACATCGGTTGTGCTTAACCATGCCTGCGGCCAATTTGCGGCTGCAGCCAAAAAACTAAATACCGTGTGTAACACCGGATCCAGCTGGGTCAGGAGCCACACGGCCAGCTGATTAAAGACCGGCTGAGGAAACGCAAGGAGACCCAATGCAATAAAACTAACAGGTAAAATGACTGCAGCAAACACCGGAATGACGAGCAGATTCGTCACTGGCGCAATCAGCGATATCCCCTGAAAATAGAGAATCATTAACGGTGCGATTAACACGGTAAGCACTATTTCCAAACGCCATAGTTGTGTGGTCCGTGCAAGCATACTTTTTTGACCCAGTGCCTCGTGCTGCGCAGGTTGCCACCATTGACTAAAAAATATCGCTGCCACGGCACAGACCGACAACCAGAAGCCGGCGTCAAGCCAAGCAAGCGGATCAATAACTAAAACAACAGCGATACAACGCAAGAGTATTTGCGCCATGCTTAATCGACGACCAAAAAGACGCACCAAAGCAACCAAGGTCAAAAGTACCAAAGCACGAACGGTCGACACCGCGAATCCCGACATCGCCGCGTAAAGCCCTGCACATACCAGTGCAAACAGAATCGCGCCAAGGCGAAGGTCCGGTTGCCGACTTACCTGCTGCCAACGCAGCCGCAATAGCCAGCTGCCGCTGCGCCATAGCAAAACAAGCCAAATCTTCGCCAACCACCAACTCACCGCAAACACCAGACTAACGTGCAACCCTGAAATCGCCATAACATGGGCGACGCCTGTGGTGACTAATAATTGCCGGCGCTCTGCACTTAACCAGTGTCGTTCACCTAAGGTCAAGCCGAGGACAATATCTAAATAATGCAACCCGGCTGGAAACTCAGCGCCAGCACGCAGCGGCTGCAGTCGATTATAGAGCTGCTGACGATAGCTCACCTGCTGCGCAGCTAGCATCCGTTCGCCACTGCTTACCGACGCAGTTAGCCAGATCCTATTGCGGACAAGGTAGCTCTGATAATCAAATCCGCCCTGATTAGCACGGGCAGAAATGGGTCGCATACGCGCTTGCAACCACCAAATTTCACCCACTTGGGGTAATGCTTGTTCGGCACCTGAGCTACGAAACCAACTGATTAGAATTGGCTGTTCTGTATCTTGCCCTATTGCTTGCCAGCGACCCGTAAAGCGGATGCTTTCGCCGCGTTGACTAGCAATGCTTGTCACCTGAACCTGAATGTACTGAGACTGGCGCGAATAATTAGCATCCGGCTGCAAACTCAACTGAGCAAGCATGAAGGTGTAAGCACCCCACCAAGCCAACGCAAAAATAGAGAAAAATAAACTTACTGTGCAGATTTTTAATTTGAAAAGCAGTACACTAACGGACAAGAAAGCCAGCGGTGCTAGGCGCGTCACCCATGACTCAGGTTCCATCCACGCCATGCTCAGTACAGCAGCGATCACTGCGCAAGCTATTGCATCCATGTGAAGCTTCATAGGTTGTGCGTCCCTGCGTTTAAGCTGACAATTCGGCCGGATGTTGGAGCTGATAGCATAGCCTAACCACCGATCCTTCGACTTGCTGTGGAACTTGCCGACGTTGACGGAATCGAACAAACGTTATGCCTAGAAAGTTTTTGAAACGTTTCATGCCCGATGTGCATAAGCTCAATGAGTATGGTGTGCTGAAACCGTTTGGGTCTGTTGCGCACAATACCAACTTATGGCACCTCAACCGCAAGACCGCTGCGGGTGGCTTTGCGATCGGCATTTTCTTTGCCTTTATGCCAATGCCATTTCAAATGATCGCGGCCGCTGCCACGGCGATTTATTTTCGCGTGAACCTTCCTTTGTCCGTCGCCTTGGTCTGGATTAGCAATCCGCTCACCATGCCACCCATGCTCTATGGCTCTTATCGAGTCGGCAGTTTTATTCTGCGACAACCGAGCGAACCCTTCCTGTTTGAGTTGTCCTTAGCTTGGTTCAACGCCAGTATAACAACGATTGTTCCCGCATTATTGCTCGGATCTGTAGTCGTTGGCGGAATTGTCAGTGGCTTGGCTTATTTACTGGTTCGCAAATTATGGCGACAAGCGGTACAAAATGCGTGGGACGAACGTGTGCGCAGACGCAAAGAGCGTCTGCAACAGTTAAAAGAAGAATTCCAGCAGCGCCGGCAGAAGATGTTTGAGGAACGCGATTAGTCGGACAACTATTTACCGCGCAATGCTTCCGCAGGCTCAACAGCTGCTGCTTGCCATGCTGGGTATAAGGTGGCCAAGACACTAGTCAATAAAGCCACACTTGCCACTAACAGGACATCACGCAGTTGCAAATCTGCTGGGATACTGCTGATAAAATAAAGCTCGGCAGGTAACACGGTAAAATCAAACGAGCGCTCCAACCACTGCAACGCTGCCGGTAAGGTCACACTAATAAGTGCACCTAGAAGAGTCCCGACTATTGCTCCAAGAACGCCGTTCAGGCTGCCTTGCCAGACAAACGTTTTTAGCAACAGTCGCCGATCCGCCCCCATGGTTTTTAAAATCGCGATACTTGCGCGCTTTTCTTGCACCACCATCACCAAGGTTGACACAATATTAAACGAAGCCACTGCGAGCACCAGAATAAGCACCAAATACATGACGGTACGAACTAATTGAATGTCGCGGTAAAGGTGCCCTTCTGTACGTGTCCAATCATGAATGTAAGCATATTCACGGACATTTTGCGCCACTTCTCGGGCAACCTGAGGCGCGGCATAGACATTGGTGACTTTTAAGCGTACCGAACTTGCCTCGCCTGCCAAGTTTGTCGCTTGCTGTCCCATGGCAAGGTGAATGAAGGCTTGTTGAAAGTCACGTTCGCCCGACATCGAAAAGAAACCACTGACCTGAACGCGAACACGTCGGGGTGAGCGAAGGTTTTGGCCACTATCGATCTGAGGAATCATAATCACCAGTTCATCACCAATTGCTGCATTCAATTCCGCAGCAAGTCCTCGGCCGAGAATAATACCTTGCTCTTGTTGCAAAAATCGTTGCCAATCCGCTGCACTGACAAACCTTTGTAAATCAGAAACCTGGGTCTCAAGTTCTGGATGAATCGCACGAACCTGTAGTCCACGGAATCGCCCCGGTTGTTGTACCATCGCATTGATGACAATAGCGGGCGCCGCGGCTTCCACCTGCGGGTGTTGCTGTGCGACCTCGGCGATCTCTTGCCAATTGTCGAGGCTTCCGCGTACAGCGGTATATTCTACATGCGGCACAAAGGCTAAAAAGTCCTGTTCTAACGCTTTCTGAAAACCATTCATGATCGACAATAAAATGACTAAAATGGCGCAACCAAGGCCGATTCCTATGGTCGACGACGCGGAAATGAAGCTCAAGTAGCGGCTTTTTTCCCGACTACGGCGAAAGCGCTTAGCCAAAAGAAAAGCGAGATTCATCGGTTTTCCTCAACGAGACGACCATGATCCAACTGCAGTTGTCGAGGCAGCTTTGCGGCGAGTTGCGTGTCATGCGTGACCACGATAAACGCTGTGCCTAACTCCCGATTCAGCTCAACAATCAAGTCGTAAATGACTTGTGCTGTGTCCTCGTCGAGGTTACCGGTTGGTTCATCGGCTAATACCAATACTGGCTCATTCACCAATGCCCGAGCAATAGCAACACGTTGTCGCTCACCGCCAGACAACTTTGCGGGCTGATGCTCTAATCGATGACCTAAACCGACGCGCTGCAGTATTGCTTTGGCTTTAGTCTCGGCCTGCTTCATCGGTTCGCCAGCAATGAGGAGCGGCATCGCGACATTTTCTAGCGCGCTAAACTCGCTCAACAAATGGTGGAACTGATAGATAAAACCAATCTGCTCGTTGCGCCACTTGGCTAAACGCTTCTGGCTCAGTTGCAAGGGGTGTTCATTGGCGATCGTCACCTCGCCATGACTTGCCGAGTCTAAACCACCAAGGATATGGAGCAAGGTACTTTTACCTGAGCCTGACGCACCGATAATCGCAAGCATTTCGCCAGCATCGAGGGTTAAGTCAACGCCTTCTAGTACAGAGACCTCGCGCTCACCATCTTGGTAGCGTTTGGTTAAGTTCTGGACGGTAACGAGTGGTTGCACATTATTCATAACGTAAAATCTCAGCCGGTTGAATTTGCGCGGCTCGCCACGCAGGATATAAAGTTGCTAATAAGGTCAGCAGCAAAGCTGCGACGCCGGTTTGAAGCACTTGGGCATAATTAATTAAAACCGGTAACGCCATACCCGCACTGAAAATTTGAATACCAAGTAAGGTTAACAATTGATTGAGTGACACACTCACAACTAAACCCAGAACAGTTCCAAGCACAACGCCGACAACGCCACTGTACATGCCTTGTAACACTAAGGTGGCGTAAATACGTTGTGGTCCCATGCCGAGCGTTTGCAAAATTGCGATATCGCTACGTTTGTCTTGAATCAGCATGATTAACGCAGAAACCGCATTAAATGCAGCTACGATGATAATTAAACCAAGCATGATCATCATCATGCCCTTTTCCATCCGTACCGCTGCAAACAATTGACCGTAGCGCTGTTGCCAATCTTGGACGACCAACTCACGGTCAGCGAGCTGCGCTTGCAGGGTCTGACTGACTGGCGCGGATAGAAAGGCATCGTCAAGCCATAAACGCAAGCCCGAAACCTGCTCGGGTGGGTAACGCAAGAGGCGGGCCAGGTCATCGCCATGCATCAAGACCAATTGTTGGTCAATATCGGCGCCCACTTCAAAAATACCACTAATGCTAAACTGGCGTTGGGCAGGCATCACGCCCAGCGGCGTATGTTGTTGACCTGCTGCTGCCGTAATCCTAATGCGATCGCCAACATGCGCATCAAGCAGCTCAGCCAACGGCCGACCAATGATAAGGCGATACTCGCCTGCCCGTAACGACTCAATTTGACCGCTCAACATCCGTTCCCGGAGAATATTCTGACTCGGCTCTAAATGCGGGTAAATCCCCTGCAACAGCACCGCTTGCAGCTGCGAGTGACCCTGCGCGATTCCCTCCGACTGTACATACGGGCTGACATGCTGCACCTGCGTCGGCCAACGTAACTCTTGTTTCAATTGCTGCCATTCAGCGAGCGCTTGCGGACGTTGGGTACTGATTTGCTGAGGGCTAATCGTCACTTGCGGAACGACACCAAGAATACGAGCTTTCAGCTCATTTTCGAAACCATTCATGACCGACGTAACAATGATCAACGCCATCACCCCAAGCGTAATACCTGCAGCAACAAAATGGCTAATGAAGCGAGTAAATGTCGAGCGTGAACGTGAGCGACTGTATCGCAACGCCAGAAAAACGGGCAATGGCCTTTGCATAAATGAATTTTATTCCAGCGGTTATCGGATAATGCGTAGCATAAAGACATCAGCGCCAACAGACAACCTGTCGTTCAGCTCGCATTCGGTTATACTACACACTTTCAATCTGCGGCAGGTCATAGGAACAAGCAATCCATGAGTCAGATTTCGTTATTACAGCCTCCTTTCCCAACCCATGAAGATACGCGTAAACACGCGAAAGAAATGACTTGGCGCCACCTTGAAGGCAGCAGTGCCGCGCTTGCGGTGAGTCAACTGTACCGTGACAATCAGTTTCCTATTTTACTGGTGACCGCCGACGCGCCCAGTGCTTATCGCTTTCATGATGAATTGTGTTTTTTCTTACCTGAACAGACTGCCGACATTCAATTACTGCCAGACTGGGAAACCTTAGCCTACGACAACTTCTCGCCGCATCAGGATATTATCTCCGACCGTTTGCGCGTCCTCGCTCAGTTACCCCAGCAACAGCGTGGCATTTTGATCGTTACCCTCAATACGTTAATGCACCGGGTAGCGCCGGCGGAATATGTAACCGGCCACAGCTTATATCTCAGTCAAGGCCAAATCGTTCCGCTTGACCAACTTCGCAGTCAACTCGAAAAATCCGGTTACCGCCATGTTAATCAAGTCATGGAACATGGTGAATATAGTGTACGTGGTTCGATACTCGATCTTTTCCCAATGGGCAGCGATGCACCCTATCGGATTGATTATTTTGATGATGAAGTCGACTCGATTCGTCAGTTCGATGTGGAAACGCAACGCTCGGATGATCCCATCGCCAATATCGCTTTGCTTCCTGCGCGCGAGTTTCCGACCGATGAACAAGGTATTGAGCGCTTTCGTCGCCAATTTCGTGAACAATTTTCCGCTTTAACCGCCAAAGAATCGGTTTACCAACAGGTTTCCCAAGGCATTATGCCCGCTGGCATCGAGTACTATCAGCCATTATTCTTTTCGGCCATGGCGACGCTTTTTGATTATCTGCCGGCCAATACGATGCTGCTGACACACGGTTCATTACAACTACAACTCGACAAACTCTGGACCGATATTAACTTTCGTTACGACGAGCGCCGTTGGGATAAACAGAAACCTATTTTAGCGCCACAACAGCTTTTTTTAACCCGCGATGAGCTACTGGGCACGCTCAAGACTTATCCGCGGATCCGACTTGGTGCGATCGACGGCGAGCGTTCACCCGGCCCTGTCGACTTTAAAACCAAAAGTCTGGCCGACGTCATCATCGATGGTAAACAGAAGGAACCACTCGCGGTTCTCCAAGCAGCGATTAGTCAGGCTCTACAGAAACAGCAACAGGTTGTTATTGGCGTTGAGTCGGCGGGTCGCCGAGAAAGCATGTTGGAGTTGCTTGGCAAAGTGAATTTGCACCCCACTGAAGCGCATAGCTTTGCTGAGGTTTTAGCCGCGCAACAGCCGTTTACGATTATTATCAGTCCACTAGACCACTCGTTCTTCGCCCAAATCAGTGAGCAGCAATCCCTTTGCTTCTTCAGTGAAAATGAGTTATTCGGCAATCGAGCACCGCAGCGACGTTACCAAGATAAACGTGCAGCACAAAATGCCGACGCCCTGATTAAGAATTTGGCCGAACTCTCGATGGGACAACCGGTCGTTCACATCGAACATGGCATTGGGCGTTATCAAGGCCTGAACACGCTAACCGCGGGCGGTATTGAAACTGAATTTCTAACGCTCGAATATGCCAATAATACGAAGTTATTTGTACCGGTTTCGTCACTGCATTTAATTAGCCGATACAGCGGCGGTGACCAAGACAAAGTGCACTTGAGTAAGCTTGGTAGCGACAACTGGGAAAAGGCACGACGCAAAGCCGCAGAGAAAGTGCGTGACGTCGCCGCTGAATTACTCGAAGTCTATGCCCAGCGCGAAGCAAAACCTGGCTATGCGTTTACCGTTAATGCCGAAGACCACGATCGTTTTGCTGCTGGCTTTCCCTTTACCGAGACTGATGACCAGCTCGAAGCTATTGCCGCCGTGTTGGCTGACATGCAACTGCCGCGAGCAATGGACCGACTCGTTTGTGGTGATGTTGGTTTTGGTAAGACGGAAGTCGCCATGCGCGCTGCGTTCACCGCGGTGAACGACAATAAACAAGTCGCCGTATTAGTGCCGACAACATTGTTGGCGCAACAGCACTTTGACAACTTCCGTGATCGTTTTGCCGACTGGCCTGTTCGCGTTGAGCTCTTGTCGCGTTTTCGTAGCGGCAAACAAACCAATCAAACCCTTGAGGATCTAGCCAACGGCAAAGTCGACATTGTTATTGGCACGCATAAACTGCTACAACCTGACATCAAATTCAGCGATCTTGGCTTACTCATTGTCGATGAAGAGCACCGTTTTGGTGTCCGCCAAAAAGAGCAAATTAAAAAGCTCCGCACCGACGTCGATATTTTAACCTTAACCGCAACGCCGATACCGCGAACTTTGAATATGGCAATGAATAACATTCGCGACCTCTCGATTATTGCAACGCCACCGGCACGGCGGCTCGCGGTTAAAACCTTTGTGCGCGAATACGACAAAGCCACAGTCCGTGAAGCTGTATTGCGGGAAGTCCTCCGCGGTGGACAGGTTTACTTTTTACACAATGCGGTTGAGAGTATCGACCGCGTTGCCAGCGAACTCGCTGAATTAATTCCCGAGGCACGTGTGCAAACTGCTCATGGACAAATGGGCGAACGTGAACTGGAACGTGTCATGGCCGATTTTTATCATCAACGCTTTAACGTTTTGGTGTGTACCACCATCATCGAAACTGGAATTGACGTGCCATCTGCGAATACCATTATTATCGATCGAGCCGATCATCTCGGTCTTGCCCAGCTCCATCAATTGCGTGGGCGTGTCGGTCGTTCCCATCATCAAGCGTATGCGTATTTGCTCACACCGCACCCAAAACGTATGACTAAAGATGCTGTAAAGCGGCTTGAAGCCATTAGCCAATTGGAAGATCTTGGTGCCGGGTTTGTGTTGGCCACACATGATCTGGAAATTCGTGGCGCCGGTGAATTACTTGGCGACGAACAAAGTGGTCAAATTGAGAGTATTGGCTTTAGTTTGTATATGGACATGCTCGAACAAGCCGTGACAGCATTGCGCGAGGGACGTGAGCCCTCGCTCGATCAACTGCTGCGAGCACAGACTGAAATTGAATTACGAATTCCAGCGTTGCTGCCGGAAGCCTATATTCGCGATATTAACGTACGACTGTCGATGTATAAACGCATTGCCGGTGCTGCTGACGCAACTGAGCTCGACGCCATTCAAGTTGAACTGATCGACCGCTTCGGCTTACTCCCCGACGCGGCAAAGAATCTTTTCCGCCTCAGCGAGCTGCGCTTAATTGCCGAGCCATTAGGCATTCGTAAAATTGAAGTGGGGCCGAATGGTGGTCATCTTGAATTTGCCGATCGGACTCCAGTTGAGCCAACCACGATCATTCAGTTGTTGCAGCAAGAGCCTGACACATTTGGCATGGACGGCTCGCAACGATTGAAGATAAAACGCGCTGTGGTCGATACCCAGGAGCGGATAAAACTGATACAGTCATTATTGCTACGTCTTCAGAATAATGCCGATGAGAGTGTATAGCCGTATGAGATCGTTAGCTTTTTTATTGAACAAACGGGGCCTTTCCAATGCCCATCTATGGTTATTTCTAGCCTTGATCAGTGTTGCGCTATTGACGGTGACTGCATCTGCACAAGCTGACGACGAGGAAATTCGAGACCGCGGTTATCGCTGGTTTGAAGTCGAAGTTTTAGTCTTTAAATACCTCACTGCCGACGATGAACAGCAGCAAGAACAGTTTCCTTTACCGGTACAACCGATTGCCACTGAGGGCAGCCGCGATATTTTCACCCCGCGTTTAGTTGCGGATATTCGTGGATTTATTAATGCGCTACCAAGCTGTTCAGGCACCCTCGGTTATGTTCCATGGCTGCGCCAACGATTGCTGAGCACCGCGAGTTTACGCGCCGAACTGCAGCAATATTCAGCAGAGCGTATTAGCTGTCGGCGCTTACCGCACTTACCGCTAGTGGATAGTTGGTACCTTGGCCAGGAGGAATTCAGTGGTCAATTACCCCAACGCGCCCCACTGCTTTTTTCAGGCTTTAGTGATAGCAGCCGAAGTGAATTATTGCGCGCTGAAATTCCGTTTTTAGTCAATCAAGAGCAATTTGAATTTAATGCCTTGCGGCGTCAACTCGAACGACGCGGCGATACGCAACCCATCGTTCATGCCAGTTGGCGGCAGCCTGTCTTTACGCGCAATGTCGGCCGCAAAATGCGGTTTTTCGGTGGCCGTAATTTCAGCGCTGAATTCGACTATTTTGGCCAGCCAATTTCACCGACACCGCGCCAACAAGCCTTATCATTTATGTATGAGCCGGTCACCTTGGACGAGTTTGACGAAGACCAATTTAGCCGCCTAAATCGGACCTTAGCCGCACTCGATCAAGGAACATTTCGTTTTAAGCCGCTCTCTGCAGCAGAGACCTTGCCGCCGCTTGTGCCTGCGCGTATACCTAGAGGCTTACCTGAAGAAGTCTGGGAACTCGATGGATTGCTGCATCTGTATCTAGTCGGCAATTTTCTCCATATTGATCTCGATTTTAACTTACGCGATATCGTTCAACTTGAAGCCGAAGCTCGTCACTACGACGAGCAAGTCAATGATTTCCTTAGAGACGACCAGCATCAACTCGAGTTCTTGCGAGCGTATCCGTTAAAGCAGCTTCGTCGGGTCATTTCACACCAAACCCATTACTTTGATCATCCACATTATGGTGTCGTCGTCACCATTCGACGTACCGACCTGTCGGCGCGACGCTAAGCAAAAAAAGGCCCCAAGCTGAACAGCTGGGGCCTTTTTCTTATTTAGCTCTTGTTAAGCAGCAACAAGCTGCCGCAAGACATGATGTAAAATACCGCCACTGAGGAAGTATCTCACTTCATTCAGCGTGTCGATTCGGCAGGTCAGTTCAAATTTGACCCGCTCACCATTCTCTTTCACTGCTTCAGCTTGCACTAACTGTCCCGGCTTAATATCTTTACTCAATCCAGTCAGGTGAATTTCCTCCTGCCCAGTTAGGCCGAGACTTTGCGCGCTGTCGCCATTCTTAAACTGCAACGGCAACACACCCATGCCGACAAGATTGGAACGATGAATCCGTTCGTAGCTTTCTGCAATGACCGCTTTCACGCCCAGTAAACGCGTTCCTTTAGCCGCCCAATCACGGCTTGAGCCGGTGCCATATTCCTTGCCGGCGAGAACAACCAATGGTGTGCCTTCCTCTTGATAACGCATGGCCGCATCATAAATCGAGAGTTCTTCGCCGCTTGGAATATGAATCGTGACGCCACCTTCACTGCCTTTGACCATCAAATTCTTAATCCGGATATTGGCAAAGGTACCGCGCATCATGACTTCATGATTACCACGTCGCGAACCATACGAGTTGAAATCTTTCACCGCCACACCCTGCTCTTGTAAATACTTTCCAGCTGGTGAATCAGGCTTAATCGCCCCTGCTGGTGAAATATGGTCGGTCGTAATGGTGTCACCAAATACTGCCAAAACGCGTGCGCCTTGAATATCCTTTGGCTCTGGTGCTGGTTGGTCAATACCGGCAAAGAATGGTGGATTTGCCACATAGGTTGACTCATCACGCCATTCGTACGTCAGCGAATCTGGAATTTCAAGATTCTGCCAATGCTCATCTCCATCAAAGACCTCAGCATATTGTTGACGGAACATATCGCTGACCACTTTCTCCACTTCGTGCTTAATTTCAGCTGTGCTTGGCCAAATATCTTTCAAATAAACAGGGTTACCATCTTGGTCGTTACCCAAAGGCTCTTCGGCGAGGTTTATTCGCGTTGTACCGGCCAATGCAAAGGCAACCACTAAGGGTGGTGAGGCCAACCAGTTGGCTTTCACTTGGGGATGGATTCGCCCTTCAAAGTTGCGGTTACCCGATAACACCGAAGAAACCACGAGGTCACCCTTGTCGACCGCAGTGGACACATCCTCTGGCAATGGCCCTGAGTTACCTATACAGGTTGTACAGCCATAGCCGACTAAATCAAACCCAAGTTGATCGAGGTAGCCATTGAGTCCAGCCGCGGCTAAATAATCGGTCACCACTTTTGAACCCGGTGCTAACGACGACTTCACCCATGGTTTACGCTGCAAGCCCTTTTCAATTGCCTTTTTCGCAACCAGTCCAGCCGCCAACATGACGCTTGGGTTCGATGTATTGGTACACGACGTGATGGCGGCAATCACCACATCACCGTGGCGAAGTTGATGGTCGGTGCCATCTAAAGGAACTAGCGTATCTTCATTGACTTCGGCTTTACTAATCGACTCTTGACCACCCATTTCTGGATCTTCAGCCACGCCCATTGAATCGAGGAACAACTCAAAACTGTCTTTCAGTTTCGGCAACGCTACACGATCCTGAGGTCGCTTGGGTCCCGCGAGCGAGGGCTCAACCGTACTCATATCCAGTTCCAGAGTATCCGTAAATACCGGTTCACTGTCGTCATTTCGCCACATGCCTTGCTCTTTCGAGTACGCTTCAACTAAATCAATCGTTTCACTGTCACGACCGGACAGTTTTAAATACGTGAGCGTTTCTTCATCAACGGGGAAGAATCCGCAGGTTGCACCGTACTCTGGCGCCATATTGGCAATGGTTGCCCGATCGGCCAATGGCAGGTGTTTCAGACCCGGTCCATAAAACTCGACAAATTTGCCCACAACACCCTTTTTCCGCAGCATTTGCGTCACGGTCAGCACCAAATCCGTCGCCGTGACGCCCTCAGGTAAAGCACCTTCTAAGCGAAAACCAACAACTTCAGGAATGAGCATCGATACCGGTTGACCTAACATGGCTGCTTCCGCCTCAATACCACCAACGCCCCAACCTAAGACACCCAAACCATTAATCATGGTGGTGTGCGAGTCGGTGCCGACCAAGGTGTCTGGGTAAGCGAAGGTTTCGCCGTTTTCTTCCGACGTCCAAACAACTTTCGCCAAGTACTCAAGGTTAACTTGGTGACAAATGCCGGTTCCCGGCGGTACGACGCGGAAGTTATCAAACGCTTTTTGTCCCCAACGTAAAAATTCATAGCGCTCTTTGTTGCGCTCCATTTCAATTTTCACGTTATCCGCAAATGCGTCCGGCGAAGCAAACTTGTCCACCATCACGGAGTGGTCGATAACCAAGTCCACAGCCGACAATGGGTTAATTTTGTCTGCGGGTAAACCGGCTTTTGCGACCGCATCGCGCATCGCGGCAAGGTCAACCACCGCAGGAACGCCAGTAAAGTCTTGCATGAGCACGCGCGCTGGACGATATTCAATTTCTTTATCGGACTTTCGTTGCTCAAGCCAAGCCACCATCGCTTTAAAGTCATCAGCTTTGACGGTGGTGCCGTCTTCATGACGCAAAAGATTTTCGAGCAGTACTTTCAGTGACACAGGTAAACGGCTGATATCGCCCAATTTGGCAGCTGCTTTCGGCAAGCTGTAATACGAATACGACTTACCCTTAACCTGAAGTGAGCTGAGTGTTTGTAAACTATCCTGGCTTGCCATGCTTGACTCCTTTTACCTTGAAGACTCCCGTTTATTTGCAACATCGATAAGAGACATGCGTGCACGAGACGAGAGACGAATACATGATTTATTACTTTAAGCTTGGGCTGTTTTTGCTAAAATTCAAGCAATAATGACTATATACGCAGATAATACTGACAAAAGATGACCTTTGCGGGAGGAAAACGATCGCGTTTTGGTGTTTAATGTTTGCCGTCATGCTGAATTCAGCTGGCAAATTGCTGGGAACGATTAATTTTTTTAGGAGTTATCGATGAGTCAGGTGCTCGACGATCTATTGAATTTGTTACATTTAGAGCCTATCGAACAGGGAATCTATCGCGGTCAAAGCCAAGATTTGGGGTTCGCTGCTGTGTTTGGCGGTCAAGTTATGGGACAGGCCCTCTCTGCCGCGAAACAAACCATTCCTGAAGATCGCGCGGTGCATTCGTTCCACAGTTACTTTCTCCGCCCCGGTGACGCCCACAAGCCGATTGTCTATGACGTTGAAAACATTCGCGATGGCAAAAGTTTTTCCACCCGCCGGGTGAAAGCCATTCAATTTGGTAAGCCTATTTTTCACATGACCGCGTCATTCCATGCCCCTGAGCAAGGCGCGGAACATCAATGTGCAATGCCAGTCGTACCGGGGCCGGAAGGTTTGGTTTCCGATCTGGATATTTATCGCGAACATGCAGAGCTAATTCCAGCACCTATTCGCAATAAGTTTATTAGCGAAAAGCCGATCATGATGCGCTTCGTCACTGAATATAATCCATTTAAGCCAGAGCCGTGCGAACCCGTTCGCTATGTTTGGTTAAAGTCCAACGGCACCTTACCCGATGACCAGCGCGTTCATCAGTATTTATTAGCTTATGCATCAGACTTCAATTTCTTACCGACGTCGATGCAGCCGCACGGTAAAACCTTTGCAGACCCGAAAATTCAAATGGCGACAATTGACCACGCCATGTGGTTTCACCGTCCGTTTCGTATGGATGATTGGTTACTTTACGCGATTGACAGCCCGACAGCCCAAGGTGCGCGTGGCTTGGTTCGGGGACAAATATTCAACCGTGATGGTGTTCTTGTTGCTTCCACTATGCAAGAAGGTTTAATTCGCGAAAGAGCTTGATCAATAACAAGAAAAGTTCTCAATACTGTGCCAGACTAATCATTAATGATTCGCCTGGCATTTTTTTATGAACAACAAAAACGCTCCAGCCAATATTGTATTCAGCGCTCGCGGACTGACCAAAACCTATCAAATGGGTGACGTTGAAATTCATGCATTACGTGGTGTTGATCTCGATTTGCACGCAGGTGAACTGGTGGTTTTACTTGGTGCATCAGGTTCCGGTAAATCCACGCTGCTCAACATTCTCGGTGGACTTGATGCGGCCAGTAGCGGCGATGTGCGTTACCAGTCAACTCATCTGACCGGTATCTCTGACCGCGAGCTGACCCGTTTTCGGCGCCAGCACGTCGGCTTTGTCTTTCAATTTTACAATCTCATTCCGAGTTTAACTGCCCGTGAAAATGTCGCGATCGTCACTGAAATAGCCGACAACCCGATGACACCTGAAGAAGCGCTTGAACGCGTCGGTTTAGGGGCACGCATGGACCACTTCCCGGCGCAGCTCTCTGGCGGTGAACAACAACGTGTGGCGATTGCTCGTGCCATTGCCAAACGCCCTGCAGTGCTCATGTGCGATGAGCCGACAGGTGCCCTCGATTCAAAAACGGGGGTGCGAGTTCTCGAGGTTATTCAACACATTAATCAAGAGCTTGGTACGACAACCGCCGTCATTACTCACAACGAAGTGATCGGCGATATGGCCGATAGGGTCATTCGTTTGTCCGATGGTCGAGTCGCCTCCATTCACCACAATCAACAACGTAAGTCGCCTCAGGAGCTATCGTGGTAGGCTCAGCACTGCAGCGTAAACTCTGGCGCGAATGCCGGCAAATGGCCGGGCAACTGCTTGCTATTGCGCTCGTCATTGCTGCTGGTGTGATGGTGCTGGTCATCAGTGTCAGTACTCGGCAGTCGATCTTGTTGTCACAACAACAGTTTTATCAGCAAAACCACTTCGCTGATATTTTCGCTGAAGTCACGCGAGCGCCGAACGATCTTTTACCGTCCATTGCTGCATTGCCCGGCATTAACATTATTGAGTCGCGTATTCGCGCCGGCGCTCGCTTTCAATTGGAGCAGTTTCCCGAGCCCATCCAAGGCGAAATTTTATCGTTACCCGACTACGCGCCGGAATTACTCAACCGTTTACATTATCTAGCAGGTGGTGCTCCAACACCCGGCGCTGGTCACGAAATTGTGGTCAGTGCGCCTTTTGCCGAAGCGCATAACCTCAATGTTGGCGATACCATAACGGCCATCCTCAATGGCCGTATGCAGCCGCTGATGATCAGTGGTGTGGCGTTATCTCCGGAGTTTATTTATCAACTTGGACCCGGCTCCATCATGCCTGATTATGAGCGCTTTGGCGTGTTTTGGATGAGCCGCCAAGCGTTAGCTGCCGCATTTGATATGGATGGCGCATTCAACAGCCTTGCGCTCTCACTGCAAGCACATGCCGATCACCAACAGATTATTGCCGAACTCGATCATCGACTCGGCCGTTATGGTAGCCGAGGTGCTTATACCCGTGATGAACACTTGTCTCATCGTTTCATTAGTGAAGAACTCGCTCAATTGCGTGTGATGGCGATTGTGTTACCCACAATCTTTATTGGTGTTGCAGCGTTCCTGTTGAATGTCTTATTAACCCGCATCATCCAAACACAGAAGCAGTCGATCGCGCTCTTGAAAGCGTTTGGCTACGGTCGCTGGCATATTATTACCCACTACCTACAAATGACCGCGCTAATTTTGTTGGCCGGCTTGATCGCCGGTGTATTGCTGGGCGTGCTAGTTGCTGAACCACTCGCGCAACTCTATGCAGTTTATTTTCGCTTCCCCGAATTTCGTTTCGCGTTACAACTCGAATCCTTAGTCATTGCCATTCTGTTCACCGCCCTCGCTGGCGTTATAGCAACGTTCCGCGCAGCCTCGAACGCTGCGAAAATGGCGCCAGCAGAAGCCATGCGACCACCAAGCCCCGCCCGTTATCATCGCACTTTGCTCGATCATCCGCGCATTGTAAATTGGTGGCAACAACCCACTCGCATTATGCTGCGCAATCTCCGTCGGCATCCATTTCGTTCCATCATTTCCGTGTTCGGCATTGCCCTTAGCGGCGGTTTACTCTTGCTCGGTAGCTATCAGTTCAATGCCATTGATCACATGCTCGTCCAGCAATATCGGCATCATCACTTAATGGATCTCGAGCTGACATTCGCCGAGCCACGGCCACAGCGCAGTTTGTCGACCCTGAGGGCAATTCCCGGTGTCACCTATGTCGAAGGTTTCCGGCAAGTTCCCGTATCGGTGCAACATAACCGCAAATCATGGCGACTCTTATTACTTGGGCTACCAGAATCAAGCGAACTGCGCAGAATCAGTCAGTACCCTGAGAAACTGCCAGCCGACGGTGTAGCGATTTCCCAATACCTCGCTACCGATCTCGAGCTCAAAGCCGGTGATAGGATTGAATTAACCCTACTCGAAGGGCGGCAGCAATCATTTAGCTTAGCCATTGTGCAAATTGTCGATGAGCCTATGGGACTTGGTCTCTATATGCATAAGGACGCGTTAAATCGACTTTTACTCGAACAAGACACATTATCCGGTGCGTGGGTATTGTACGATGAAAGCCAAGCTGAACAAGTGTTTACTGCCCTTCACCAGCTTCCTTATGTCGCTTCGATTGGGCAAATTAGCCGCGCCGAAGCAGATATTCGTTTTTATATCGATAGCACCATGCTCGGTATTATGACCGTGATGTTTCTGTTAGCTGGTTCAATGACCTTTGCCGTGATTTACAATAATGCGCGGATTATGTTTGCGGAGCGGCAACGTGAGCTCGCATCATTACGGGTGCTTGGTTTCCACAAAATCGAGGTGGCCAAAATTCTATTAGGTGAATTGGGCTTGCTCGTGGCACTTGCCATTCCGTTGGGCTGGGCGATTGGCGTGTCCTTCGCTTGGTTACTCACCCAAGCCCTGAGCATGGATTTATTTCGCATTCCATTTGTACTAAGTAGCCAAAGTTTTGCCCTAAGTGCATTGGGTGTCTGTCTCGCAGCTGCGTTCTCGATGTTGTTGATGCTGCGAAAAATTTGGCGCCTCGATATGATTCAAGCGCTTAAAACCGAATAAGACGTTGATTTGGGGATTAATTATGACTGCAAAAAAAAACAACCAGCACAAACGGCCCGTCGCTTTGGCAGCGGTTATTTTGTTGGTCATTTTACTCTTCAGCTGGATGCTGAGACCGAAGGCAGAGCAGGTCCAAATAGCTACCGTATCGTTCGGACATTTTGCCGAAACGATTCGCGAAGAAGGACGCACGCATTTACACGACACCTACAATGTCGCAGTTCCAATCCACGGTTTTCTCCAGCGCGTCACCATCAACGCCGGCGACACGGTTGTTGCAGGTCAGCCTCTATTTCATATTGAGCCTTTGCCTACACCTGCACTTGATGCGCGAAGTCGTGAACAAGCTCGAGAAGCCATGGTTGCCGCGCGCGCTCGCGTCGAGGCCGCACAGGCCGAACTCGAAAATCGTCAAGCTGATGTTCGCTACGCGGAAAATGAATTAAATCGCTTCCGTCAACTCGCTGAGGAAGGTGCGGTTTCGGTCACTGAGCTCGATCGTGCACAAATTCAATTGCTGCGCGCCCAAGCGAGCGAGCGTTCCGCGCGAGCGAGTCTTGGCGCCAGTCAAGCTGAGCTCGAAAACGCACGCTTAGTACTGGCCATTACCGAAGGAACGCGCAGCAGTACCGTAACTGATGCATTGGCTATTCCCTCGCCCATTGACGGCGTTGTCTTACGCCGCTTTCGTTGCTGTGAAGGGGTCGTTAGCGCTGGCGAAGCCATTGTCGAACTGGGCGACCTCAGCGATCTTGAAGTGCGCATCGATCTCTTGTCGCAAGACGCGGTGCGAGTGCAACCCGGCATGCGTGTCGATATTCATCGCTGGGGTGGCGCCGATACGCTAAAAGCCCGCATTCGTCTCGTCGACCCTGCCGGTTTCACCAAAGTATCCGCGTTAGGTATTGATGAGCAACGCGTGTCTGCCTTTGCCACACTTGAGTCGCCACCCGAACAGTGGCAACGCTTGGGCGAAGGCTTCCGCGTCGAAGCCGAGATTGTCATTTGGGAAGATGCCGCAACCACGTTTGTGCCGATTAGCGCTCTGTTCCGTATCAATGACCGCTGGCATGTATTCACCGTCGTTGACGGACGCGCTCGACTCATAGCCGTTGAAATCGGTCGGCGTAGCGGCATCGCTCAACAAATTCTGCGTGGCGTGGAGGGCGGCATGCAAATTGTTAATCATCCGCCCGCCAGTCTCCAAGACGGTGACCGTGTTCGACCGTTGTGAGTTTGGACCATGGTGGGAAACTTGCTAAGCTGTCGATACACAACAATGAGGAGCTATTATTGTGTCTAATCTTCCGGGCAGGATTGCAACCTTCACGCTCGCTGCACGCGATGCAGACACCGACACTTGGGCGATACTTACCGCGTCTAATTATTTAGCTGTGGGCGCGCTCGTTCCTTGGATTGACTGCAAGGCCGGCTTAGTTGTATCGCAATCCTTTGCCAATCCAGATGCAGCAGGCGCTGCACTTGAAACGATGCGCCAAGGACAAACACCAACGCAAGCATTGGAGGTATTTTTAAGTGGCGATACGATTGCCAGCAAGCGTCAAGTCGCTTTAATGGATCTTTCCGGAGAAGCGACCATTTATAATGGTCCTGAGTGCACCGACGAAGTCGAAAGTGTGCAAGGAAATGACTTTCTAGTTCTCGGAAACATGCTCAAAGCCGGAACCTGCGAACAGGTTGCAGAAACCTACAGCGCTAGTCGACGTGCCGGTTATGAAATGGGTGATGCCATGCTCAAAGCGATGATCGCTGGCCAACAAGCAGGTGGCGACAAGCGCGGTAAACTTGCCGCAGCATTACTGATGAAACGTCCCGCTGCTGGCTATTTAGGCAGCTCTGACACCTTAGTCGACTTACGGGTCGACGCGCACCCTCAACCACTATTGCAACTACGTGACTTGTACAGCTTATTCAAGCTATACAATCCGCACCAATTCGACTTACACATGGTTGCACTTGATGACCTCGAAAGCCATCAATTACAATTGCTCTTTGCCATTCTTAGACAGCTCAACAAAAACGAAGTCACCGTGGACATTAATGACACGGCAACCATTAAAAACATACTCGCTGAACACAATCTGAGTGCTAATTTTGACCATGATAATCAGCGTGTCAGTCAAATGTTAATCAATGAAGGCCATGCCCTGATGAGGCTATTGACCTCACCGCTTTGAGAATGTCCCGGAGCGTTTCTTGGCGGCACGGCGCTGTCGCCGATTCAATTTCCCGTTTTCAAAATCCTGCCAATTCTCAACAATGAACTGGTCTTTTTCACGAACAAAACGCGTTCGCATTGCTGGCAGAGAATCAGGAGAGAGCGCTTCAGGAATTTCGTAACACTTCATTTCATAAAAATGCGACTGAATATCCGGAACGTCACCGCGCGCAATAATATAGAGCTCACAAAAATCACCAGCCTTAGTATCCAATAGAAACTTTCGCTCCGGTGTATTGACTTGTATTTTGCCACCTTCCTGAATTGCGACAGAGACACCCTCATTGCGCGGCATACCCATCGGGTTACCTTTAATTTTGACGCGGAAGCGACTCGGTACGTAGTTATAAGGTAATGGATAAAAGGCATCACCATTGAGCGGGATTTCAAACGTATTCATCGGATACAGCTTATCTGAAGCATTCTCTCGACATTTTTCATAGGTTCGCAGAAATGCGGAAAATTGCAGATTAATCAGACGTAAAGACGATGAAATATAGAAGTGAACATTAATGAACTGATCGCCATTTTCTTCAAATGTGTCGCAGCAGCTACGGAAGACAATGTTATCGCGCTTCAGGACAAAAAATTTGTAGACCACGATACCTAAGAATATTGCCGGCGACAATAACGATAACGTCGCCAAAAAGGCGCGAATATTTTGATACATAAAGCGATCGGGAAGTGTCCAGCTCGGCTCCTTTCCAAACAGCTCGGTGTAAAGATAATAAAAATAATTGACGAACTCGGCCGGTTGCCGCGTAATTACGATTAACGCCGTGGCCAGCAGGAGCGCGATAGCCGCATTGACACCGACATATACAATGGTCAGGTGCAGGATTGACTTACTTGCGATATATTGGCGAATCTTAAAGTTTTTACGCGGATGCATCGGTTTATTTCTAAATAGTTTCATGGCTGTTTTAATTGTTCTAGATGCGGATAGCCCTTAACCCTAACGGATTTTCTTACTATGCGCCAATTTAGTCGCGTTTATTTGCCGGCTCTTATAGTTTGCCTCGCCCTACCCGGGGTTACATTCGCCGAAGTCAGTGAGGACGCCGAAAAAGATTCACAGGCGTCAACGATCTCGGTAGACGATGCACTCACACGGTTTTGGGAACTCACCCCGGAGTCAAAACGTGGCGCATTTCGGGTCAGCACATTCGAACCAAATTTTATTTTACCCTTGCACTACACGTCGTCGATCAACAACGCGCCATCCAGCCCAACGCTGGGGGCAACGGAACCGAATGACACCTACAAAAACAATGAAATCAAGTTGCAGCTATCACTGCGAACTAAGTTGTTTGAAAACTTTCTTTTACCGAATGCAGACATTTGGGCCGCTTACACGCAAGTATCTATGTGGCAAGCGTATAATAAACGTGATTCGCGACCGTTTCGCAGCACCAATCATCGCCCAGAAATCTTTTATCTAGTACCGATGCAACCAAATTGGACACCATTACCAGGCGATGTGGAGTTACGCTTCGTTCAAGTCGGCTTAGCCCATGAGTCCAATGGCCAAAGTGACCCGCTTTCACGCAGTTGGAACTACCTTTATGGCGGTGCAACCGCGCAATGGCGTGAATTTGTCATCGAAGGCACTTATAAACAACGCATTAATGAAAAGCTTGAGGATAATGACAATCCCGATTTAATTCGCTACCGCGGCAACGTTGAGGTGCGGGTTTCATGGCTGCCGGGACGGTCGACCGCAAGTGTCACTCGACGCGCACGCGAGCTCTCACAACAACGCGGCTCTTGGCAGCTTGACTATACCTACCCATTGACCCAACAAGCGGATGGTTTGCGTCTTTATCTGCAAGTTTTTTCCGGCTATGGCGAAACCATGCTTGATTACAATCACCGGCAAAATCGGATTGGTATAGGATTTTTACTCCTCAACTTTTAGCGGTTGCACCATATTGGTGCAACCGCTGATCAAGGTTAAGCGACCCCATCGAGCGCAAACTTAAGTGCGCCTTCAACGGCTGCGACTTGCGCTTGAATGCAGGCCTCAGGCGTTGCATTGGCGCTGTCTGGATACACTTCCGTGGTGGTCACGTAGCGGGCGTTCGACAGTCCCATACACAATCCTGCACCCTTACCGTCATAAAGAATCACGCCATGTTCAGCAAGTGGCTCGCCAATGATACGACCGCTATCATCAGCGTCGGCGATGTGCGTCACTTGCTTCACTTGAGCAATAATCGCGCGCTGGAAGTCCAGTTCCGGCTTTTTAGTATCACCGACTAAATAAAAGCCGTCGGGAATGTTCCAATTATCATTAACCGTCCCTTTCAGCGCAGCTAACGCCGGACGAAACTCACTATTGTCCGTGTCCGTCGTTTCATGCAAATCAATATGCAGTAATAACTGATCGCTTACATCCGCAAGCGCTTGCATTAATAGACCTGACTCTGCAGCAGGTGCCACCGGCTGCACAAACGATCGATTCGGATCAACCGCATGCGGGTTCCAACGATTGATCGTTTCATAACCCCAAGGACTCAAACAAGGCGCAACGATGACATTACAGAAATCTTGAAAATAGCCAGCACGAGTTTCCAGAAAACGCAAAGCACCATGCACCCCGCTGGTTTCATAGCCGTGTACACCACCGGTTACTAAAATGGTCGGTAACTGGGTATTCCATGATTTCGTTTTAACCAGATACAGTGGGTAATTCCGGCCGACTTTGTCCGCATAAGCGAGCTCGCCATATTGCTCGACAGCAAAGTCCTGACGAAGTTTTTCAATGCGAGAGACCACATCGTCAAAGTAGCTGCGCTTGACCGTTTGTTCTGCCAGCCACTGTTGTTTCTCGGCGTCGCCCCATGGCTCACCGAGGGTTCCGATATGATAACGAAAAGATTCAGACATGAAGACCTCAGTTGGTTAGTTAGTTGACACATCATGCGTGTATCACAAATCATAACAAACCAACGAGGTCCTTGGCGAGTTTCGTCCCTCTAGCGTGCCACCATACCACCGTCTACAGCGAGCGCTTGGCCCGTTATAAAGCCAGATTGCGGCAACGACATAAAGACAATGGTGTCAGCGACTTCAGCCACAGTACCCATCCGGTTCATCGGATGAAATGCCGCATAGACCGCCTCGGTTTCTGGATCTTGCTTGGTGACGCGGTCGACCATATCCGTTTTAATCACACCCGGGCAAATCGCATTGACACGAATATTGCGCTCTGCGTATTCAACCGCCACCGAACGCGTGATTTGCACGACTGCGCCCTTCGACGCACAATAAGGTGCCATGGACGGGAACCCAACGAGGCCTGCGATCGATGCGAGGTTGACAATCGCGCCTTGGCCACGAGGTAGCATCAATTTGAGCTGTTCTTGCATACAGACAAACAAACCGCGCACATTAATATTCATCACCCGATCGTAGGTTTCCATGTCCATTTCATGGGTTTCCGCTTGCTTGCCCTCAATGCCCGCATTATTACAGGCGTAATCGAGCCGCCCCCACTTTTCCCCAACACGTTGATGAAAACGACGTACAGCAACCTCGTCCGCGACATCGTGGACATCGCTGAGTACTTCCACACCGAATGTTTCGATTTCTTGTGCGACTGCTTTCAGCTTGTCAGCTTGGACATCACTGATCGCCACATGGCAACCTGCTTTTGCATAAGCAAGCGCCGTTGCTTTGCCGATACCGGCGGCGGCTCCTGTCACTAACGCAACCGGTTTAGTTGATGGGCTCATACCGTCCTCCACTTGTGTGATTTTTAATCAGTATAACAAGCGTCCGGTCGATCCATTTGATTTACCGCAAGGAAGTGTGCGATCGATTGTCGCGACAGAGCAGATGAGCGGATTTAACTGCGGTACAGCGTTTTAATCAGGTGATAACCAAACTGCGTTTTTACCGGACCGTGCACGGTCAGAATCGGCTTTTTAAAAACGACGTTGTCGAAGGCTTTCACCATTTGACCCGGACGAAATTCACCGAGATCGCCTCCGCGTTTGGCCGACGGGCAAATCGAATGCTTCTTGGCCAACTCATGAAAGTTTGCGCCTGCATCAAGTTGTTTCTTCAATTGCTCCGCCTGCGCTTTGGTTTTCACCAAAATATGCACTGCAGCTGCTTTGGCCATGATTTAACTCCTAGAAAAACTGTCATTAAAAGCGGCGAGTGAGCTGTAAACCGACACTGCCTTGCTCTGCTGTCGGTGCCAGTTGAAAGCCATGAATCGGCTCTGCAAAGTAATAGCTAGTAAGGAAGCCAATGAGTGCGCCAGCGACAACATCAGCGGTGTCATGCTTATCGCTGTCAACTCGCGTATAGCCAACATAGGTTGCAAGAGCGTAAGCTGGTGCGCCATAGGCCCAGCCATAGCGACGTTGAATAAAAGCTGCCCCTTGGAATGCCATGGACGCATGACCTGATGGAAAGGCATCGTTGTCCGAGCCATCCGGTCGCTGCTTGTTCACGACTTGTTTCAATGCATAAGTACTCACAACCGTCGTGGCAAAACTGTAATAAAACTGCCGTGTTCCCTCATCGTCGTTGGCATACTTGCTCATCCCCCAAGCAGCGGCGGGCAGCGCAACACGGAGGATGTCACCAGCAGTCTCAGATGCTTGAACTGTGGAAACAGCGGTTGCAGAAACAAATATAGCCAGCAATACCCTTAGCGACTTCCTCATGCGAAACCTTCCTTTTCGAAACCTATCGATTAATTTTCACTATTGTTGCGCAAAGCCTGTGGCATGCCAAACAGTTTCCTCGGCTTAGCACGAAAAACTCCAAGCTATAACGTTTTACGATTGATCAAACTAGCAGCAACCGCTGTAATAGCGAACAATCGAAATTTTCTGTAGAGGCTCCTATGAGACCGATAGTTATCATTCATGAAAATGAGGAATGGCTGGTGCCGTTACGAGAAGCATTTAAGCAGCGTGGCGTAACGGCCACCGAGTGGTTTCTTGACACGGGCGTGGTGCCTTATACTCAACAACCCGACGATGCGGTGTATTATAATCGCATGAGTGCGTCCTCCCACACCCGCGCCGAATTCGTCGGCCAACAATTCATTTATACCGTGCAGGTCAATACCGAAAAAGGCTTCGAGCTCTGCCCTGCCGACAGTTGCTCGAATGAAGATCAGTTCTGTCCGACAGATCAAAGGTCAGAGAAATTTAATATCACCCATCGCTTTGATGATCACCCGATTATTCCAGCGCTCGAGCAGTTTTTACGTGACAACCAGATTGGCGTGGCTGGGATCGAATTCATCGAGAATGCAGATGGTGAACTGTTTGTCTACGACGTCAACACCAATACCAATTACAACCAAGGTGCCGAACAACGTGGCAGCGTCAGTGCCACCGGGATGGGCTCGCTTGCAGATTATTTGATTGGGTTGGCTAGCGATTAAAAAAGTTTACGTCCACGGTGGGATTGTTGGGTGATTTAGAACGACCACTGTTATTTACAAACCACCAGTGATGTAAGTCATTGAGGTCCTCATACACAATCGCGTTGTCGATACGAGATAGTGCGCCTTCCAGCTTTCCTTTGTCCGGTGGCCCCTTTTTACCAGGGCCTCGAGATAAAATAAATGCGTTGATTTCAATAACGCGAGCGGCTGGAAATCTAACTAACTTCATTACATAGAAGCCAAACGGTCAAACGTTTTTTGATGGGTCCGAAGTTGGTTCTTTGCCTCAGAAAGCACAAGTTGACGCACCACTGGCGTTGCCACGCCGTACTTGCTTAATTTATGTGCTATTAGACACCTCCAAAAAATGATTTTTAACTCTATCACTTCATATCGATTAGCAATACTCGCTAATCGATTAAATTACCAAGAAACCGTGGCCAAGAGTCTAACCATATAAGTGCGGGTTCTGCATCCACACCAGCAACCAAATAAAAAACCCCACGCCTTTCGGCGCAGGGTTTATTAATTTGGTGGAGCTGGGGGGATTTGAACCCCCGTCCGCAATATCGCCACCCTCGGTACTACATGCTTAGCCGTCTCTTTTAGTTAACGTTTGAAGCGCCGAGGGGCAGGCTATTCAAACGCGAGTCCGATTGGTTTTAACGTCTTGGCTCCGGACAAAGCCGCCACGCGAGTCTGTATAGATGACCATCCGAATCCCGTCTTACAGACAAAGCGCGGGTGGATGGTTAGCGGGGATTAAGCCGCTAAAGCGTAGTTGTCGTCGTTTGCAACTATAAGTTTGAGGCTTTTTACGAGGCCAGCCTCACCTCGGCATGCACCTTGAGCTTTATATATCCCGTCGAATCCTAATCAGCCCCTGATGTTGTTGACAGTATAACTGTTCCACTGTCTGAACGCTATGGAAATTGCGCTTCCAACTTCCAATCGTCGTTACCCATTAAATATGGGCAAAAAATCTAATTTCAAGCCGCCGCACTGTCTTTTTCAACGGTGCCTTCGACTTCGACGTCTGCTTTAACTTCGGGCTTGGCTTTCGTCTTCTTTGGTTTTGCTTTCTTCGCACCGAGCGCAACCAAAAGCGCTTCTCGCTCTTTCGCTAAAAACATCGCGAGATCTTCGATTTGTTGATCGTGACTACATAGTTCGCTGCGTTCCAACAACGGCATGAGGTCCTCTGCCATGTCCAACATTTTGTCGTAGGCATCGGCTTCAGCCTTGGAAGTAAAGGTCATTTTCTGCTCCCCATTGCGAACTACGAGATATTGCGTGACAACTGCCATGCTTGCCCCTTGTGTTGAATTCTGAATACTGGCTATTTATACAGTATTTAATCAATAAAGACAAGAAAAAAGCGAGGCTCGCACCTCGCTTTTATTCTTGCACGTTCGCCTTACATTCGCCGATTAACGGCGTTGCCCTTGGCCGACGCGACAATTTGGCAATGGTAAATTTTTACCACGCGGGTGTGCTGGGCGATTAGCAATCCCCGGTGCACACGCAATTGTCGTGTTCAGTTCAATGACCAATGGATCATGATCTGACGATGCAAATGCATCTGGGCGATAGAACTCCGCTGGCTGCCACAATGAGCTTGACGGTAAACGTTCGCTATAACCAAACGCAGGCGTTTCGTCCGCGTTAATTTTCCATGAACGTGCGTCGACGACGTAACTGAGGAAATCAGCGTTAGCAAAAGCATGATCCAAACTACCTGCTTCACCCATAAAGGTATAGCTATAGACTTCTGGGCTATTGTCATTGGCGTGAATCGCCAAATTCGTCCAACCCGCTGCCATTAACGTGGTTAATGGATCTTCCATGGCATAGGCATTGAAGTCACCAAGGATAACCTGAGCATGCACACCGGTTGCAGTTGGATCCGTCGCTAACCAACGGTCTAAAGCACCCGCTGACTTCGTCCGCCACTCATTCCAACAACCTTGACCATCCCCATTGTCGCTGTTAGCGCTTGAACCCGACGGGCAAGAGCTTTTCGCACGCAGGTGAACAGCAACAGCGGTAAAGGCAAACCCGTTTGCTGTAACGAACGACTGCGCTAACGCTGGACGTTGGCGAGAATCATCAAAGTCAGGGTCAACCGCGGCAGTTAACACCGCATAGTCACCGACTAATTCCACGCGACTGGTACGGAAAATAAACGCCGGCTTAATTGCGTCCGTACCAAGGTATCCGGTTGGCAAGTAAGCCCAGTCAGCATGAGGACTTACTGAGTTTAAACGATCAACCAGCATGGTGAGCGTTGCATCCGTTGCGTCGTTCTCGATTTCAGTTAACGCAACCACGTCCGCCTGGAGCCCAACAATTGCTGCACTTACTTTGGCTAATTGACGGTCAAGCTCATTCGTGTTCGTCGCACCGCGGCAACCTAATGCGTTTGGTCCACACACCGCGCCTGCCTGTGTCAATGTCGCAAACAGGTTTTCAACGTTATAGGTGGCAACTCGGAAGTCACCCTGCGCCTGCAGTTCTGGAGCGTCAGTGCGAGGATTTTCGTCCGTGATAAAGCGCGGCGTGCCCTCGCTGCGTAATCGATATGCGCCAAACGCGTAGCCCATCACGGCTTCAAAACCCGGTTCAATCAAGAAACCGTTACGAATCGGGTTGCTTGCTGACAATTCAGAACTGTTATCGGCACCGGTCATAAATGGGGTGCGATACGAGCCTGAGCGGGCGTTATCAATGATCAAACGGTTTTGCGCGTTTGCTTGCGCTTGTGCCTGAACATCTTCGCCCGGCAACGCCACTTGCGTTGGTGCGAATAAACGGCCATTCGACACGGTAAACTCACCAAAACGCGCAACGTTAAACACGTCAGACACAGTCAGCGCTTGGCTGGTCGTAACCAACATACCGGCGACCGACTCAAGGTCGAGGAGACTGTTCACGGGCAGTTCAACAGCGACTGGCGTGACTTGCTCAAGTTGATAAGAGCCACAAATCGCGACATCGGTAACGTCTTGAATTTGGGTGTGACCGAAGAACTCACTCACCGTACCGGCCACTCGAACGCGATCACCGACGTCAACATGAACGCCGAAACCGTTGTCATAAACAAACACACCTTCCGAAGTGAGCGGATTGTCATCGTGATCTTGGTCTGCTTCCTGTAGGTAAAAACCACCTAAACCACCGTTGAAAGTGTCTTGGAAGTCCGCAACCACAATCGCTTCAACTTGGACAAACGCACCTTGCATAGGGCTTTGGAAACCAGCGCCTTGCAGTTGGTGAATACGGTTGACTTCACCACCACATTGGAAGGTCGCTAGGTTGTTTTGTACATCGGCTGTGACTTCAAAGTTAGCCAAGCGCCACGTGCTGCAGTTACCTTCGTCGAAGGCGTAGCGAAAGGCAATGTATGCCTCACCGGATTCTTGTTGAAGCACATCAAAATCACCAAAACGAACTGGCGTGTTATTGGTGGTGAAGTCGTCCCGTGTCACAGTCGTAATGAGTGTCCAGTCGCTGGTGTCAAGCACACCGGAACCGTCGTACGAAGTTGAGTAGTAGACCTCAAGGTTATTAGTACCGCCGAAACCACGTGCTATGTCGAACGCAACACGCTCGCCGGTCGTTCTATCTAATGGGAATGCTGGTGAGATCATCCACGACTCACTCGCTCGACAGCTACCGCCAACAAAAGACGACATACTTACATTGGCAAATGAACCATCCCAGCTCCACTGGTCAACGCCGTTTAAAGTGACCGTACTCCAGCCACGGGCAAACGGGTCGTCGGCGAAGTCACGATTATACACGGTCATGCGCGTCAAGCTTTCTAAGCTCACGCCAGAAATCAGAATGTTATCCAAGCGGTTGTTGCCACTCGCTGCTGTTGCGCCATCGAACGTTACGCGAATATAAATCACGTCCTGATCGTTCAACTCGCTCACTGCGGATAAGTCATAAGACAATGAGATAAAACTGTTACTGCGTTCAACGTGCTGAGCAAACTCGTGATAGTTCACCCCATCGGTTGACCACGCTAATGTACGCGTGTCAAAACCTGTGCCCGTCGAGCGCCAGCCGTAGCTAAAGCGAATGTCTTGGAAACCAAGGGTACTGGTTTCGAAGATAACCTGAGCACCATTATTGCTGAGCCCTGCACCCGCTTGAATGGATAACGAACCGCCTGCTGGATAACCATCTAAACGGTTTTGCGTGCTACCAGCAAAGCTGGGAATATACTGATATGCACCATTACTGTTCAGCGTTTGATCAAAGTTACGGAGATACAGCAAGCCTTCGCCGACATCTGCCGATTGCGGGAATGAACTTGGTGTGAAACCCGCACCGCCAGACGCCAGCTCGTTATTGTTTTGTGCCCAATAGGCAATAGGCGTATCGGCCCATGATGGCAGCGATACACAGAGAAGTATGACTGCAATGAGAATTCTCATGACAGAGGGTCCTTGTTTTATTGTTAGAAGTAAACAAATGGTAAAGGATCCTGATGACAAAACCGTGACAAATCTATAGGGAAATACCCCTGTTTAAACCGAACAATTGGATTTAATGTCGAGATTATCCTTAGTTTTCGTGTCTTCACGGACGCGATAATTTGCTTGCAATGGTAGCAATGTGCTTGCCTTGGAATCGCGCACCGGCGAGTTCGTTATCACTGGGCTGCCGTTTTCCATCGCCACCGGCAATCGTGCTCGCGCCATAAGGGCTGCCTCCAGTGACTTCACTGAGAATCATTTGCCCGGCAAAACTGTATGGCAAGCCGACCACCACCATGCCGAAGTGCATGAGTACGGTATGAAAATTTAATAAGGTACTTTCCTGACCACCATGCTGCGTGGCACTAGAAGTGAATACGCCCGCTACTTTGCCAATTAATTCACCGTTAGCCCACAGAGCACCGCATTGATCGAGAAAGTTTTTCATTTGTGCCGCCATCATGCCGAAGCGGGTGGGTGTGCCAAAAATAATCGCATCATAGTGAACAAGATCGCTAGGCTTTGCTATCGGTGCGGATTGCTCGAGCACATAGCCAGATTCTTCAGCAAGTTGTTCAGGTACAAGTTCAGCAACGCGTTTGATATCAACATCAGCGCCAGCGGCTTGAGCGCCTTCGGCAACCGCGGAGGCCATTTGTTCGACGTGACCGTAACTCGAGTAATAAAGCACTAACACTTTGGACATAGTAACTCCTTATTGACGGACGATGCTCACGTTGACATAGCTACAGGAGCACTGCAAGTCTGCCGCTAGGCTTTTGCCCCAACGACAATAGCCGTTCGCAACCGGGACATGCCATATGCAAAAGCTTTTTCAAAGGTATTTCGTGGGATGGGTAAATACTGCCGTTCTGTTACGGTTTGCCAAGGCAATAAGTCATCATCAGGATCATTGATATAGACATATTCATCGTCAATGGCTGTAATCAAAACCCAATGTGGCGCTTTTGAGCGGTCGAATTGATAGGTACTAATTAAGGCAATCACAAGATGATTACGCGTTAAATCGCGCTGTAACTGAACAAGACTATAATCGCCAACTTTGATCGTGACACCCGCTTTTTTTAACGCCGCGATATCAACTTCTTGAACCCGGCTCATTACCGTTCTTTTTTCTTCATTACGAACCGAATCAAGCAATACTGGACCCGCTTTACTACTCCATACTTTAACCGTGAGGCCTCGTTTTAGCGCTGCACGAGCCAAACCATGCGGCCCGCAACCACCATGTCCTGAGGTCATATAGATCGTTGTCGCTTCGCGCCAAATTTCGAGCTCTTCATGTTGCGGTTGAGCAACTGGCTGTTGAAACCACGCTAAGGCCATCAATAAACTTGCTGGTCCACAAGTGAATGGCGTGCTTTGCGTTAGATGGGGAACTAAACGCGGAACTCGCGAAGAATCGAAAAAATGTAACTGCTTTTGGAGCACTACTGCGTCTGAATGGTCATCATAATAGTCGCTACGCAAGCCAAGATGGACAAAGCCAAACGCATGAAAAAAGTCGAGCACTTGGTCTTGGTCTGCTTTCACTTCCGTCCGCAAAAACAAACAATGTTCATCTTGCCCACGTTCAATACACCAAGCCATCAATGCGCGACCGTGCCCCTGTCCTTGATGCTCTGGCGCAACCGCAAAAGAGTATAAACGACATAACTTGGTCGCTTGGCGAAAAAGCAAGATGGCGTAACCGATCACTTGGTGATTATGTTCAAGTACGACAAAATCTGCATGCTCATGTTGAATAAAACGCCGAAAACTGCGCTTACTCATGGCGTCATAAGGAAAGCACGCCAAATCGATCGGCAGGAGTGCTGCAATATCTTTACTTTCGGCTGGTCGAATAACGGCCATTCAAGTCCCTTGGGTTCGTGGTAAACAAGCATGAAACAACTATTGGACGCTCTTTTTACGAGGCCGGCAAGAGGTCGGATGAAAAAAATTCGCTTTTCGATTCAAGTCCACGCCCGCTGCTGCTAAAATATGCGCCCGACACCGCCACACTTCCGTTGATTTGCGTTTGGAGCAGTCACGGCTGGCGCCCAACCCGGCACACCAAGCCTTAAGAGGACTCGTCGTGAACGAACAGAAACCTTCCCTCAGTTACAAAGACGCTGGCGTCGATATCGACGCGGGTAACGCATTAGTACAACGCATTAAACATGTGACGCGTCGCACCACTCGCCCAGAAGTCATGGGCAGTATCGGTGGCTTTGGCGCACTCTGCGAAATCCCTGCAGGCTACAAACAGCCGGTACTCGTGTCAGGAACCGACGGTGTGGGCACCAAATTACGTTTAGCGATTGACCTCAAGAAACACGATACGGTTGGTATCGATTTGGTCGCGATGTGCGTCAACGATCTGATTGTCCAAGGTGCTGAACCTTTATTTTTCCTTGATTATTACGCCACCGGCAAACTCGACGTTGACGTCGCCGCAGACGTGGTTGCGGGTATCGGCGAAGGCTGCGTGCAATCAGGCTGTGCCTTGATTGGTGGCGAAACCGCTGAAATGCCGGGCATGTACGAAGCTGGTGACTATGACCTGGCCGGTTTCTGCGTCGGTGTGGTCGAAAAAGCCGACATTATTGACGGTAGCAAAGTCGCGGCCGGTGATGCTCTAATTGCTGTTGCATCAAGCGGTCCTCACTCCAATGGCTACTCACTCATTCGTAAAGTCATCGAAGTCGCTAACGCTGACTTAAACGCAGACTTTCATGGCAAGCCATTGGCTGAGCACCTGATGGCACCCACACGGATTTACGTGAAACCTGTGCTCGAGATGATTAAACAGGTCAATGTTCACGCCATTTCGCACATTACTGGTGGTGGCTTCCAAGAGAACATTCCACGCGTTCTACCGGAGCACTGTAAAGCCGTCGTTGATCGAAATAGCTGGCAGTGGCCGGTCATTTTTAGCTGGTTACAAGAGCAAGGTAACATTGCCCGCGACGAAATGTTCCGTACCTTTAACTGTGGCGTTGGCCTTGTCATTGCTGTGCCTGCTGACCAAGCGGAACAAGCAGTTGCGGTGCTTAATGAGCAAGGCGAGAATGCGTGGGTAATCGGTACCGTCGCTGATCGTCAAGGTGACGAAGAACAAGTTGAGTTTGTTTAATGACAGCGCAACAGAAAAAACGGATCGTTATTCTAATTTCCGGCTCAGGCAGTAATATGGTCAACCTTGTTGAACACTGCCAAGCCGGTAAAATTAATGCCGACGTGGTCGCAGTCATCGCCAATAAAGCCGATGCAGCTGGCCTTGCAAAAGCCGAAAAGCTCGGTGTCACCACTGAGTGCGTGCCGCACCAAGGTTATGAAAGCCGTGAAGCTTATGACCAGGTGCTAGTTGAGCGAGTACAAAGCTATCAACCGGATTTAGTTATACTCGCAGGTTTTATGCGCATATTAACACCGATTTTTGTTCGCGCCTTTGCTGATCGAACGTTGAATATTCATCCAAGCTTACTGCCAAAATACAAAGGCATGCACACCCATCAACGCGCGCTTGAAGCGGGCGATGATGAGCATGGTGTGAGTGTCCATTTTGTCACCGAAGAGCTCGATGGTGGCCCGGTCATTCTCCAAGCCAAAGTACCAATTTTCGCCGGTGATGAGGTTGAAGACCTGCAAGAGCGGGTGCACGAACAGGAGTATCGTATTTATCCACTTGTGGTGCGTTGGTTCTGCAATGATCGTTTGCGCCTAATCAGCGGCAAAGCCCATCTCGATGGTGCCGGGCTTGGCCCACAGGGCTATGCTGCCGACGAATAAGGGGGCAATAATTTGCCTTAAATAACAAAAAACCGCGCCGTGCGCGGTTTTTTGTGCGCTGGATATAACTTAATCAGCATTCGCGAAAATCAATTGCGTTAAGTTCACTTGTGCTTGCTCTTTGCCACCTTCAATTTGTTGCATGCGCACCATGGTGTAATTCAGGTCAGGTACAAACCAAAAGTAGGTCTGGCGGCGATCGTGATCACGAACGCGACTAACACGAATTGCTTCTCTGCGTTCACCCATGACCGTAATTTGTTCACGTTTATCAATCGCAAACGTGTAGGACGTATCGCGACCGTCCTCATCAATAAGAAAGTATTCAAACGACTCTTCGGCGCCAATGGCGACATCAATCTGCAATTGGTGTAAGACCGTATTCGCATCGAGTAAGTCGTCACGCCATTCGGCATGTACAGTATCGCCAGTGTCTGCTCGTAAGGTTTCAGACTCACGTTCAAAGGTGACTTCATAAAAGCGATTGGAGCCAGTGCCACGACGCTCATAGACATAATGTAACGGTTGCACTTGCGCGCCAGCGAGCTGGAACGTCGAGTCGTTGTAGCGCCGATCGGACAAAAATAAAAGTGATGCTTCGGTATTGGTATGGTACTGCCATAGCCCGTCGTCGTTGAATTTGAGTTCTCGCAGCGCTGTGCCATGGGTTCGGCCACGCCGACTGAGGTCATACTCAGCTCGATAGGCACGAGTAATGGCTTGGGCGATGGCTATGGCGTGCTTCTCCACGCGCTGATCAGTGACTGCACTTACATCGGTAACGTCGTCAAGCTCTGTAGCGGCGTTGATCTGCGCCAGCTTATCCCCCTCCTCGTTCGCATACACCACCATCAACACCGACAGCGCTAATAGGAGAATTGCAACCGCCACCGCAATGGCACTGCGAACAATTCCGTGACGTACTTTAAACTGATCCATAGACGACCTTTTCTAAACTTGGCAATTCAGCATGTCAGACTCAGGGTCGAGCTGCAAGTTCAAACACATTGACATTCATTGACATACAGACAGCAAAACTTAGCGAAGTAACTCACTGTTTGCAGAGAACTGCACCATTTCACCACTTGCAAATTCACTCAAATTGTTCTAGTTTTAAGGATTACTGGTCAGACCTCAAACCTCAGGAGATTAACATGAGTGTCGCTATCTGGTGTATTGCTACCCTTATCGTGTTGGGAGCGTTGTTATATCATCGCGTTTCACTGCGCAGTTTTACCCTTGGCACAGTTGTCATGCTGGCCTTAGGTACACTTTTCTCTGTTTTCGCATGGGTCCCTTGGGTGATTGCAGCGATTATTTTGCTACCGCTTAACCTTACCTTTATTCGCAAAGGCGTTATCGCTAAGCGTATTCTTTCCGTATTCCGTAAAATAATGCCGGAAATGTCGCAAACTGAACGTGACGCGCTCGAAGCTGGAACTGTTTGGTGGGACGGCGAAATTTTCTCAGGAAAGCCGAACTGGAAAAAGCTCCACAGCATTCCAGCCGGTAAGCTTTCTGCTGAAGAGCAAGCGTTTTTAGACGGCCCGTGTGACGAAGTCTGTGCCATGTTAGATGACTGGAAAGCGACCCACGAACTCGCAGACATGCCTGAAGAGGTGTGGCAATACCTGAAAGACAACAAGTTTTTCGCCATGATCATCAAGAAAGAATACGGCGGACTTGAGTTCTCAGCCTACGCTCAATCGCGTGTGCTACAAAAGCTTGCTGGCCATTCAACTATTTTGGCTAGTACCGTAGGTGTGCCTAACTCACTAGGTCCGGGTGAACTTCTGCAACACTACGGAACGAAAGAGCAGCAAGATTATTATTTACCGCGCCTCGCTACGGGTGAAGAAATACCATGTTTCGCTTTGACCAGCCCAGAAGCCGGCTCAGACGCAGGCTCAATTCCTGACACGGGCATCGTCTGCAAAGGTGAATGGGAAGGCAAAGAAGTTGTTGGTATTCGTCTGAATTTCAACAAGCGCTACATTACCCTCGCACCAATTGCGACTGTCGTTGGCTTGGCGTTTAAAATGTACGATCCAGACGGCCTCATTGGCGAGCAAGAAGACATCGGCATTACCTGTGCCTTGTTACCTCGTGATATCAAAGGCATGACTATTGGTCGTCGCCACTTACCGTTGAACGTGCCGTTTCATAATGGTCCGATTCAAGGTGAAGACGTCTTCATCCCGATGGACTTCATCATTGGTGGACAGGCGATGGCTGGTAAAGGCTGGCGCATGCTCATGGAATGTCTGTCAGTTGGCCGTGTGATCACACTGCCGTCAAACAGTGCGGGTGGTGCGAAATCACTAGCTTTAGTTACCGGTGCCTACGCCCGCATCCGTCGTCAGTTCAAATTACCCATTGGTAAAATGGAAGGCGTTGAAGAAGCCATGGCGCGGATTGGCGGTAACGCATACCTCATGGACGCAGTGACTAAGTTCTCAACCGCGGGTCTTGACCAAGGTGAGAAACCCTCAGTGATTTCGGCCATTTCAAAATACCACATGACCGAGAAACTTCGTCAATGTATAAATGACGCGATGGACGTTCATGGTGGTAAGGGGATTTGCTTAGGTCCAAATAACTATCTTGGCCGCGGCTACCAAGGCACACCGGTTGCCATTACGGTCGAAGGCGCAAACATTTTGACCCGCAGCTTAATGATCTACGGTCAAGGTGCGATTCGCTGCCATCCTTATGTATTAGAAGAAATGGAAGCGGCTGCAGTTCCGGGTAAAGAAGGTCTCGATCGTTTCGACAAAGCACTATTTGGGCATGTCGGTTTTGTGTTCAGTAACTTTGTTCGTTCACTTTGGTTAGGTTTAACCGGTGCGCGCTTCACAGCAACGCCTGCGAACGACAGCACCGCCCATTACTATCGTCAAATGACCCGCTTCAGCTCAAACCTAGCCCTCATGTCAGACGTCGCCATGGGCGTGTTAGGTGGCGAACTAAAACGCCGCGAGCGCTTATCTGCGCGTTTAGGCGACATGCTGAGCTACCTGTTTATCGGTTCCGCAATCCTGAAACGTTTCGAAGACGATGGTCGCCCTGCTGACGATTTACCACTGGTACACTGGGCGATGCAGGATAGCTTAAACAAATTGCAGCAAAGCCAGCTTGAGTTCCTCGAGAATTTCGGTGCCATTGGCTCTGTACTGAAAGGCATCATGTTCCCATTTGGTCGCATCGTCAAAGCGCCAAGTGACAAGCTCGGGCACAAGATTAGCCGCATGCTGATGGAGCCCAATGCGACTCGCGCACGGCTAGGCGAAGGCCAGTTCCTGTCCGAGAAAGGCCCATTTGGCTACGTCGAGCAAGTTCTGCGGGACATTATTGCCATTGAGCCACTGCATGACAAAGTGCAAAAGGCGGCTGGCGAGCGCTTACCTTTCATGCGCTTACATGAAATTGGCTTGAAAGGAAAAGAGCTCGGTGTCCTCAATGACGAAGAAGTCGCACTGTTTAAGCGTGCTGAAGAAGGTCGTTTACGTGTGATTAATGTCGATGACTTTGACCCAGCGGATTTACTGGCAGGTCAAGCCGCGCGTGATCATGCGCTAGCGCAAGTCGGTAAAGAAAAATCCGTAGCGTAAGCGCTGACTAAGCACGGAACAAAACAAAAACGCTGGCCGGTCTTATAAAATGACCGCCAGCGTTTTTTCTGGTCTCGTTTTGCGGCGTGACTGCTAAAAGTAAAGAAACAGTAAACCAAGTCGCATTACTGCCAAATTACTTTAAAGTGAATTCTGCCGATCGCAATCAATCGTGCAACCCTGATTCGCTTGTCCAGCAAGCGACTTCTCTACGCCCCATCCTTTGGGGCGTTTTTTTTGTCTAGACGTCGCGCGGCAACTCACGCTGAATCTCTCGATCTTTACGTGCTTGCGCGGACAAAGCGTCCAAGGTTTGTCGCCATGCTTCCACCCACTCGGGTAAAGTCGGTGATTCTAAATGTCCTTGTCCAGTGGCGGCGATCAAATCTTCAGGACTCAACCCACCTTTCTTTTTACTCCAGAACATGCCGCGAATAACAATCAAAGCAGCAACCCGATTGTCTTGATCGAAAATTTTGTGCTCCAGAAACGCCCACTTTTCATCCCATCCCAATAGGCGTGACTCCACATAGAATCGATCAAACGCTTTAAGCTGGCGAATAAAACGTGCATTCACATCGCCAATCACTGGAATAAAGCCTTGCTTGCGGGCGACATCCCATGCACCACTGCGGAAAAACCAGTCCACTCGGCCGAGATCGGCGAAGCTTAAATACCGACCGTTGTTCACGTGCATGTTTAAATCAAGGTCATTTGGAAACACCCTAGAACGAACACGGAGCGTATCAAACGCTCCGCATTGAGGCTGTTTCCGACGTTGAAAGAGAATCCACAACAATCGAAGTAAAAGATTCATGCCACTGCCTTATTTGACCAGCCCGATCTCGCGTAGTCGTTCCATTAGGTAATCATCAGCGGTAATCGGCGGCCATTTTGCTGGATTTTCGTCCGTCACACATTGAGGCAGCGCTTCAATCACTACGTCTGGATTGAAATGTAGGAAGAACGGAATTGAATAACGAGAAACTTCGTTAAATGGTGCGGGTGGATTAACCACGCGGTGCGTCGTTGAAGGCAGAACACCATTCGTTAAACGCTGTAACATATCGCCGACGTTACAAATAATTGCACCTTCCAAAATGGTCACTGGAATCCACTCACCTGACTTGGAAAGAACCTCTAAACCCGGTTCGCGTGAGCCAATCAGCAACGTGATGACATTGATGTCTTCATGCGCGGCGGCCCGAACTGATGGCGTCCCTTTGTCAACGATTGGCGGGTAATGCAACGGACGCAAAATTGAATTGCCTTTATTCACGCGAGTACGGAAATAATCACGCGGCTGACCTAAATAGACCGCAATTCCTTCGAGCACTTGGTTACCCAGATCGTCTAACGCAGCAAACAGCTCGGTCGTTGTAGTTTTAAAGGAGGGTAGTTCTTTGGGCCATACGTTCGGAACCAAACCAGGGTAATCGGTATCGTTCTCAACTTCCCGACCGACATGCCAAAACTCTTTTAAATCAACATGCTTTGCATCTTTGGCGATTTCAGTACCAAACGGGGTATAGCCACGAGCACCACCTAAACCCGGCTGATGATATTGCTTCTTCACTTCCTCGGGTAAGTCGAAAAGCTCGCGAGTCGCGTCGAGAGCACGGTGAATTGTCTCACTCGGGATGCCATGATTGGTTAACGCGACAAAACCATTCACCTCATAACCTTCACCGATTGTTTGAACAAACTTCGCAAAGTCGGACTGAAATACCGACATGTCAACATGTGGAATAGATTGCATGAACAAGTGCCTACTAAATAGCCAATGGAAAACTGATGATGTCTGTTAATACTTTGTAACATATTCATCAATGAAGTTAATCGGATTTTACCACAGATTCGTTTAGTATCACGAATAGGAGTCGTGTTTTACGCCTCGCTTGTCTGTATCAACAACAGGAAAATAATAATGACTAGACGTACCAGCCAAAATTTGAAGCTGAGCTTAGTCGCCGGAGCTGTGCTCTCGGTGGTCTCAGTGGGCGTTTTCGCCAGTGGGCTTGAGCAAATTCAACCGCGTGATGGTTTTAATGCCACCGAAGTCGTGTCACCTTTGGTCGACAAAGAGAAAAGTCTTCGTACGCATGAATTTGCTGAAGCAAATTACTTAATTATCGAGTTAGAGCATCAACCGGTTGCCACCTATCGTGGCGGTATTGACGGATTTGCAGCGACTGCACCTCGTGCAGGCATGAGCCCAAGTGAAATTGTCAGCTCAGCAGCGGCTGTTAGCTATCAACAGTTTTTGCAAAATGAGCAAGCCGCGTTTGTCAGCCAACTTGCTAACGTGCTGCCCGGTGTAAGTTTCGTTCAAGGCTTTCAAGGTTTAACCAACTCAGTTGTTGTCGAAGCTCCAAATTCGGCGAAAGCTCGCGCTGAGATTGCGCGCATGCCCGGCGTGAAGCGCGTGTTCCAAAATGAACGTTTCTTCGCACAAATGGATGCGTCGAATAGCTTGATCAATTCGCAAGCCGCATGGGATATGGTCGGTAGTCGCGCTGAAGCCGGCAAAGGTGTTCGTGTAGCCGTGATCGATAGCGGTATTCTTCCTAACCATCCAATGTTCGCCGGCAATGGCTTCAGTGCTCCAGATTCTCTGCCTGGTAACGATTACTGTGCAACGACTGAGCCTGAGTTCTGTAATGACAAGTTAATTGTTGCTCGCAGTTTTCCGCCAGCAAATACATCCACCCTGCATCCACAAGAGACTGTCACGCCGCATGATTTAAGCGGTCATGGTACACACGTTGCCGGGACGAGTTCAGGAAACTTAGTCAGTACCACACATGAAGGTGTTGCATTAAGCTTTTCTGGCGTTGCCCCAGGCTCTTATGTCATGGCTTATAAAGCACTGTTTGTCGGCCCCGACGGCCGCGCAAGTGGCTTTAGCAATCAGTTGGCTGCCGCACTCGAAGCTGCTTTCTTTGATGGTGCGGACGTCATTAACAACTCATGGGGTGGCGGTGCCGGAACGCATCCTTCTGCCAGCCCTTACCCACCGATTTTTGAAGCCTTAGAAAGCTTAAATGTCGTGGTCGTAACCTCCGCTGGTAACTCAGGTCCGGGCGATAAAACCATTGGTTGTCCTGCCTGTGCCGAATCCGGTCTAGCGGTAGCAAATACGCAAACTGGCCGTACTTTTGGTGCGCCTTTCCGAGCATCTGGCTTTGAAGTCAATGCAGCTATTGGTAGTGGTGATTTTAGCCTTGATGAACCAATTACTGGCCCATGGATGCCTGTTTCTGAAGCGCTAACAGACGAGTCAGAAGGTGACGTTCTAGCCTGTTCAGACTTCGGTGACGAAACGCTATTTGATGGCCACATCGTCATGGTTCAACGTGGCGAGTGTGCGTTCACCGAAAAAGCAACTCACATTCAGAACGCCGGCGCGATTGGCATGGTCGTTTACAACAACGCTGCCGGTGCCTTTGGTATGACAATGGAAGACACAACCCTTCCGAGTATTGCTATCCCGCAAAGCGCAGGTGAAGCCATGATTGGCGCGTGGTCACAGGGTGACACGGCAACCATGAACCCAGCTCAGCAGCTGATCAACGCGACCAATGTCGACATTATGGCAGCGTCAAGCTCGCGCGGACCAAACGGTGATGCTTCATTCCTGAAGCCTGATGTTGCAGCTCCGGGTACCAATATCTTGTCTGCTTACCCGACGGCTACTGGTTACGGTGCTATTTCAGGTACCAGTATGGCAAGCCCGCATGTCGCGGGTGCTGCTGCTTTACTACGTCAATTGCGTCCGGAACTCGATGCCTATCAGATTAAATCGGTACTGATGACCTCGAGTAACCCGAATGTGCGCATGCAAAACGCTCAAGACCTAGCCACACCGTTCGCGATGGGTGCAGGTCGGTTAGACATCGAAGCGGCTCTAGGTACTGCGATTGCATTTGATACTGCATCTATTGCATCGACTGCATGTGCGCCAACCTGTTCTTTCGATCGCACCATCACTAACTTGATGGGTGAGACAACAGAGTGGACCTTTAGCTATGTGCCTTACAATAGCCATACTATGGTTCAGTTCGATATAGATGACGTCATGATCGATGCTAATGGAACGGCGGAAATTAATATCGAAATCGACACGACTTATGCACCTGAAGGTTGGCAGTTTGGTCACATTGTTGCCACTGATCGTGCTGGTCACTACGCCACTGCAATTGTGCCTTTTGCAGTTCACGCCGTGAAATCGGACAACAGCCAACTCGTGAGCACCTCAGTGACTTCTGGTCCGGTGCAAGCAGGTGAAAGTGTCACGATTGAGTCTCGGGTTAATGGTGAAGATATTGACGGTGCTGTGGAAATTACCGTTGAACTTCCAGATAACGTTCTCTTGATAGCCGACAGCATTAATGCCGACGAAATGAATGCCAGCCGCACCAGTTTAACGGTGGCTGCCGATCAACGTTCGTTTACTTGGGTTGGTGAAATGCTCGATGGGACTGCCGCGACGGATCTTAACGCAGCAAACCTGCCATCGAATCTTAACGGTCGTTCGTTGACAGAGATTCTGACTGGTGCTCCACAATCATTCGGCTGTTCGGAAGGTTGTGATGACGAGCGTTTGACACTGACAGTTAGTGGCGTTGGTGGATTTACCTATAATGGCGTTAATTACGATCAGATTCAGATTAGTCCTAACGGCTTCCTGAACGCTGGTGATCAAAGCCACAATGGTTCTTTCCAGCCGCAAACCATGCCAGACAGCACCCCACCGAATAATGTACTTGCTCCGCTTTGGGCCGACTTTGCCCTCGGTGGTGACCTTGGTGGTGAGATCTACTTTGCAGCAGTCACCATCGGTGGTGACCAGTGGCTGATGGTTGAGTGGAATGAAATTCGTTATTGCGAAGGATGGACCGCAGCAACAGGTTGTATCCCAAGTGATGACCAATACACATTCGCACTTTGGAGTAACTTAACCACAGGTGAGCAGTACTTCAATTACATCGACATTCCAAGCACGCTACCTTCTGAAGCCCGTATCGGTTTTGAAGACGCTGCCGGCACTGTTGGTTTCAACTATACCGGTTCAATCAGCAGCGGTGATGTCCGTAAAGTGAGCCTGACGCCAGCCGATTCGTTTGTCAACCTGACCTATCAAGGCACTGCTGGATTGATGGGTGTTGCGCCAGCGTTAACTGCTGAAGGCACGCCAAACGTTGCAGTAAGCATTCCTGTTGGCGAAGGCTTTACCGCAGCCGATGAGCGTGCGTTAGGCCATGTCACTGTCGCAAACGACGGTGTTGAATACTCAGCGTTTGTACCAGTATCTGTTGAAGCTGGTGAAAGCTTCAGCGCGGAAGTGGTTGGACAAGCCTCGAGCGGTGTTGCGAGTATCAGCAACGGTGAGCTAACCTTCACCGGTGCAGCTGGTCGTAGTGGTGACTTCACTTTCACCTATCGCTTAGTCGACAGTGCTGGTCGTTTCACCATGCCAGGCGAAGTGACGGTGACGATTGAAAACTCAGCACCGGTTGCTGCTGCTTCTGCTTCTGCAACGGCGGCAAGTGCAGGTGACACCGTCAATCTGAGTGCTGCGGGAAGTTCCGACCCCGATGGTGACCCAATCACTTACACTTGGCGTCAAGTAAGCGGTCCGACAGCGGAAATGAACAACACCAGTTCGTCGACAGCCAGTTTCATCGCACCGAAGTCAGGCTCTGCATCGACTTTAGTCTTCGAAGTCACGGTATCAGATGGTGAATTATCTGACACCACACAGGTTTCTGTAGAACTAAATCGTTACAGCAGCAAAAAGTGGTACGAAGGTAGCTTCGGTGCACTGATTGTTTTACTTGGCTTACCACTGGTGTGGTTACGTCGTCGCAAGGCGATTAAAATTGCGTCATAATCGCCGAGTTTAATGTTAAGAACATCAAAAGGGGCTTGCGAGCCCCTTTTTATTAAACTAAACGATGATGTACACACCGATAAAAGGAAACGTTCAATGAAGATGAATTCAATTCGCTTACTAATTCCCTTGAGCCTGTTAGCCGTTCTCGCCGCCTGTTCACCAAGTACCGATGAGCAGGTAATCGACGTAACCGAGGTTGAGCAGCTGAATGAAGCGACTTTAAGCGAGCAAATCAGCGACAAAGCGGCTGAAATATTCCGTTTAGTGGGTAATCCGCAGGCGGATCATCCGAATCAATGCCAAGCGGTTGAGTTTGGTCGCAACGCCTGTGGTGGTCCTGCAAGCTGGTTAATCTATTCAACTGCCGTCACCGACGGTGAGACTTTAGAAGCTTTAGTCGCCGATTACAATCAGCTCAGCGCTGCCTATCAGAGCACCTTAGGTCAAGTCTCTGACTGTGCCGAACTTGCACAAGTTCAATTGACAATTCGTGACGGAATTTGTGTAGGTACTTCACTGTCTTATATGTAAGATTGCTCAAGTAATGAATGGAATTCAAGAAGGAGTATCCGCATGTTTGCAAAACCTTTGTTAGGGGCTCTTGTCGTGACGGGTGTGTTAGCTCTCTCGGCTTGCGTCGACAGCCAGCAAATTGCCGAGCAGGAATATGAACGCTTGAGTGAGAGTGGTTATCAAACCATTGATGTTAATTTTGTAGAACATATCGATCAGGTTTTAAGTGAAGGACAACAAGTGGACCGTCGAGATATCTCTACTCTCAATCAAGAGATTCAAACTTTAGTGGCAACACCAGCTGCAGATAATGTCCAAGCTTGTCGAGTTGTCGGATATGGGAGTAAACCGTGTGGTGGCCCAAGTTCTTGGTTAATTTACTCAAGCCAAACTACTGATGACACCCTACTTTTACCGCTGGTCGAGCGTTATAATCGCCTTACCGAACAGTTTAATCAGCAACAAGGATTAATGTCCGATTGCGCTGTGCTTGAACCCGTGCAAGCACAGTTAATCAATGGTGTTTGTGTTGCCGGCTCGCGACACTTATCTGAATAACTGCAACACCAATGCCACTTAATACGCCATAGAAATGGGCTGCAACCGCAAGTGATTCGGTTGCAGCTGCATTACCGAGGGGGCCGACAAACTGCTCCCAACTTACTTTAATCAGTAGACCCAATAAAAGTAGATAGCCAAGCTTTATCCGCTCGCGAATGTCGTGACACGCGCCCCAAGCAAAGATGGCATATAGGACTCCAGAAAAACCTACATAATACTGCAATTCTGGAGCCAGCCAATACACACCAATCCCAGTAAATAATATAAGGGCGAACACCACCTTTGCATAGCGCCATGCTGGGGCATGTTCAGCAAAAAGTAAAAACATTACCCAAATACCAGCGACATTCAACAATAGGTGCCGCCATTCAAAGTGCAGTAGCTGCCCGGTCATGATTCGCCACCACTGCCCTTCGTCAATGAGCTCTCGCTGATAACTCAGCGCCTCATGCAGGTTTGCCGGTAACAGATAAAAAAAGACCAGCAGCAATGACATCACTGCTGCTGGTACGAGGTATTGCCGCTCAAGAGGCAGTTGAATCACTTAATTCTTCTCTGGATATAAGTAATCCCACCACTCTGGCTGATCTTTCAGGTGCTTATCAAACCAAGCCATGTAAGTTGCCCACCAATGGAAGCGCGCATCACGGCCAATAATATGATGGTCTTGGCCTTTGTACTCCACCAACTCCACTTCCTTATCGAGCAGTTTCAGCGCGGTATACATAATATGACTCTCGCCCGGTGGCACGTTTGTGTCCGCATCACCGTGAATCAGTAACATCGGCGCTGTCACTTTATCTGCATGAAAGACAGGGCTTTGTTGTGAATACAAGTCGGCGTTATTCCATGGGAAGCTACCCTTGCTCGCTTCGCCAGAATACAAGAAGCCCCACCAGCCATGGCCCCAATACGAAGTAATATTCGAAATACCGGCGTGAGACATTGAGGCCGAGAAAATATCCGTCATCGTCGCCAACAACATCGTCATAAAGCCACCATAGGATGCACCTAAATGACCAACGCGCTCATCGTCAACAAATGGATGTGCAGCAAGAAATTCTTGCGTGCCTTGGATGATATCTTCCGCCGTGTATTCGCCCCATGCGTTGACGTGACGCGCTGAGAACTCTTGACCATAGCCAATCGCCCCGGTTGGCTGCAACACATAGACGACATAACCTTGATGAGCCCATAAATTAAACGGATAGCGGCCAGTAAAGCCCCGTTGCACGGGTGTCGTGCCGCCGTAGTAATAAACTAACGCCGGATAAGTTTGCTCAGGGTCAAAATTATGTGGATAATACACTCGACCATGAATTTCATCACCATGCCGATTGGTGAAGTTCCACTCCTCAACCGGTGCGATATGATTCGCAGCATAGGCCACATCAGCACTGTCCCATAGGGTTCGTAAACGCCCTTCTTGTAAGTCCAAGCTGACTACTTTTTGCGGAGCCGTTGCGCCACTGCCGGCAATCACCAACTTTGGCAAGGCTGATTGATTGTGCGTCACGTTTGAAACGACTTCGATATCGGTGCTCACTCGCATAAAGCGCGCGTTACGTGGGTCGAAACGGTATAGCTGGGTGCCATCACGCTCTGTTACACGCAACAATAATTGCTGATTACCGAGAACAGCAACGCTACTAATCGCCGGATCAAACTCTCGACTCAATGCAGTGACCTGTTGATTTGCATCCAAACGATAGAGCTGACCATCATAATTATTGGTTAGCAAGTCATCTGCTAAACGTGGATCACGACCGGCGTTGTCGGCAAATTCAGGACCCGCAACAATATAAATACCGTCTTCGCCATAAACCGCTTGGTTAAAGGTCCGATGGGTGCCCAAATCACGAGTTTCACCCGTAGCCACATCAACTTCTAACAGCTGCACTGCAAAATGCGGTGGCGCCGCGTAGTCCACAAGACGGCTACTGACTAATAAACGGTCGCCATCGCGATGCGTATCGGCCAAGCTATGCCCAGAACCACCAAAAGTGAGCTGTTGAACCAGTCCATTTTCAACCTGCACCGAATAAACCTGGGTCACGTTGCGAAAACTTGACCAACGATCTTCGAGTGCTTGAAAACGTTTACTGAGACTTGAATCATTCTCTGCTGTTTTCGTCCAGTTGAAAACGAGGTGATGGTTATCCAGCCACCGTAGTCCCGACATTCCACGTTGCTCTGCCGTAACTGTTGTCACCGACAAATCGGTCAAATCTAAAATTTCTATTTTATTGCCGCTGATGTATGCGACCTGCGGAGCGCTCGGGTGCCAACTAAACTGCCCAGCGTTTGCATTCTGCCAACGATAAACGACCCGATTTTCGCTGAGATCCTTAATCACTAATTCGTTTTGCGCAGTATTCCCTGTCGCGGGTGAATAGGCGCTTTCTCGCCAGACCAAATAACGGCCGTCGGCCGACAATTCGAGAGAACTCACCGTCGGCGCATCGAACATTGCCTGTTCACTCAGACGCCAATGCTCCGGCCATTGTGTCGTAACGCTGTCGTGTTCACCTTTCCCTTGCCAGTTCAACGTCAGTGCCGACCAATCGTCAACTCCCTCAACCAAAATCACGAGCTTGTGATCACCGGTTTGCAGCTGCACGTCAACATTATCTTTGCCGCTGGCAATGCGACTCCCATTGAGATAGACCGATGTGTGGCTTGCTCCTGACACTTCGATGCTACCACGCGTAAAGCGATCGACGCTGAGTGGTAGCCGTAAAACACTGCTTTCGCCAGTGATGCTATCTGCTAACGAGGAAGAGGAAGCGTTAAAGTCTGCCAACCAAGGGCGTACAGCACTGTCACGCAATGCTTCAGCTTGGTCCGAGTCACTGGTGCTGATTTTAACCGGATGAACACGCACATCCTGTTTGGCTATTTCTATTTCCGCTGCCGATACTGACGCTACGGTAAATAGACCCGTTGCGGCCAAAGCTATGGCGACGCCTTGCAATGAAAATTGTGAACCTAAAATTCGCATAGGAAACCCTTGTTGACGCTCTTATCATTAAAATTTCACCGTTATCTTACACATTTCCGGTGAAATCGGCAGTTTTCGTCGCAAAGAATGCGATAAAACTAACGGCAAACACGATTATTTTGGCAAAAAAGGAAATCTGATCGCAAATTCACGCCCGACAAGGCTACCGATCAAGGCTTTAAGGATGTATGCTAAATGCGATTTTTGCTCGAGTTCTAGGCAAAACGATGCTTATACGGCCGTTTTAACTAGAGAATTATTCGAGATCACACCAAAACACAACAAAAACAGTGGTTAACCACGGGGACTCATTATGAGCGCTGACAAGCAAGTCAAGGATACAGAAAACGGTCTGCTCAACCGTTTCCTCAATAAAATCGAAGTTATCGGCAATAAACTCCCTGATCCAGCCGTCATGTTTGCTGGATTATTAGTGATTGTCTGGGCACTGAGCTTATTATTCGCCCAATTTAGTTACAGTGAGATCGATCCGCGAACAGGTACTGAAATTGTTGTCAATAACCTACTCGCACCGGCCGCCCTCGCGAACTTCCTCGCCACGATGGTTACAACATTCACGTCATTTGCACCCTTAGGTGTCGTGCTTGTTGCGATGCTCGGTATTGGTGTGGCAGAGCGCAGCGGTTTTATTAACGTTGGCATCAAGTTGCTGTTGAACAACACAGCAAAATTCTTACTCACGCCAATTTTAATCTTAGTGGCCATTGTCAGCCATACTGCTGTTGACGCGGGCTACGTGCTTGTTATTCCGCTCGGCGGGATCATTTTCTATGCCGCTGGTCGTCATCCTCTGGCTGGTATCGCCGCCGCGTTTGCCGGCGTTTCTGGTGGTTTTTCTGCGAACTTCGTGCCCAGTGCGATCGATCCGATGCTGCAAGGCATTACCCAAGAAGCAGCGCGCTTATATGACTCAACGATTCTGCTCAACCCACTAAACAACTGGTACTTTACCGCAGCGTCAAGCATTGTCGTGGTATTGGTCGGTTGGTACTTAACCGATAAAATCATTGAACCACGGCTTCAAGGCACTCAAGTTGACGGTGACCCAGAAGAAATGCCGAAAATCGAAGAAGTTTCGGCAAAAGATCGCAAAGCCTTTACTGCTGGTGGTTTGACCATGCTTGCGGGTATTGTGGCACTGGTGGTCATGACCTTGCCTGAAACCTCAGCGTTGCGTTCACCGGACGGCGAAATCGCCGCTTTTGATGCGCCTTTAATGCAGTCGATTGTACCGATTATCTTCTTGCTGTTTTGGGTACCAGGCATTGTTCACGGTTATGTCGCTGGCACCTTCACCGAGTCCAAAGACGTGATCATGGCGATGTCGAAAACCATGGAAACCATGGCGTACTACCTCGTTATGGCGTTCTTCTGTGCGCTCTTTATCAAAGCATTTGGTGACTCGAATCTCGGCATTCTATTGGCCATGAAAGGTGCGAATTTCCTCCAAGCCATGGCGGTTCCGGGGCCAGTGACCTTAGTCGGGATCATCATTTTGGTTGCGATTATTAACCTCTTCGTTGGCTCAGCGAGTGCGAAATGGTTGCTGATTTCGCCAATTTTCGTCCCCATGCTCATGCAACTCGGTATTTCACCCGACTTAACTCAGGCCGCGTATCGGGTCGGTGACTCGGTCAGTAACATCATTACGCCGTTACTGCCGTACTTCCCACTCGTTGTTGTTTACTGTCAGCGTTATGTGAAGAGCACCGGTATTGGTACGCTGGTTTCCATGATGCTGCCATACAGTGTGGCCTTGGGTATAATTTGGACTATCTTCTTGTTGCTTTATTGGATGATCGGTATCCCACTGGGTGTCCAAGCAAACTACATTTACCCAGCAGGTTAAGCTTCACTCCTTATAACCTCTGGTTAAAAGATAGACAAAAAGGAGCTGAACTCTTCACCGAGTTTAGCTCCTTTCTTTTCAGCACCATGGTAAGATGATCGCCTCGACTTGCTAAGGAGTTTTTATGCATCGCACATTGCCGTCATTCATGGACATGTACCGTGATTTAATTGCCGCCCCATCGGTCAGCTGCCTTGAGCCCACTTGGGATATCTCGAACCGACAAGTGATTGAATTACTAGGTCTATGGTTGTCGAGCTTAGGTTTTCATGTCGAAATTCAAGAGTTAGAGCGCCAAGCAGGTAAATATAACCTACTCGCAAGCATTGGCCCTGAGCCACACGACGGAGCAGCCGCTGGTCTGCTATTATCAGGCCATACCGACACGGTACCCTGGGATGAAGGCCGCTGGACTCGCGATCCTTTTACCCTCACTGAAGCTGACGGCAAAATTTATGGCTTAGGCAGTGCCGATATGAAAGGTTTTTTCGCCTTCGTCATTGAAGCTGTAAGGGATCTCGATCTCAGCAATCTTAAGAAGCCTTTACGCATTCTTGCTACCGCGGACGAAGAAACGTCGATGGCCGGTGCCCGTGAATTGCACCGTTTCGCCAATTTAAAACCTGAATATGCAGTGATTGGTGAGCCCACCAACATGGTGCCAGTGCGCATGCACAAAGGCCACTCGACCGACTGTATTTGCATTACTGGTAAGTCTGGTCACAGCTCAAATCCTGGCGCCGGTATCAATGCCATTAGCATCATGCATGAGGTGCTTGGCTCGCTGAAAAAACTCGAGCAAAATCTCCAAGAAAAATTTCATGAACCCGCGTTTGAGGTGCCCTACCCAACCTTAAATTTTGGTCATATTCATGGTGGCGACGCCGCTAATCGAATTTGTGCCTGTTGTGAGCTACACATGGATATGCGGCCATTACCGGGGATGCGCATTGATACCTTGAATGAAATGCTGCACGGTGCGCTTGCGCCCATCCGCGAACGCTATCCGAACGCATTGGACATCATCGCCATGCATGAACCGATTCCCGGCTACGAGACCAAAGCGGATGCAGCTCTCGTGCGTCTTGCCGAAGCCATTAGTGGGCAGAAAGCAGAGCCAGCCAACTATTGCACTGAAGCGCCGTTTATTCATGAGCTGGGCTGCGAAACGATTGTCATGGGACCAGGCTCGATTCGCCAAGCGCATCAGCCGGACGAATACATTACCCTAGCGGAAGTGAAGCCAGCGCAACAACAGCTGCGCGAACTGATCGTGAAAACCTGTTTTTAAGCTGCTTATTTTAATTTGAAAAAGGAATTGTGCGTGCCTGAACAACAACGCCCCCTGCTTACTTGTGGTGTCGACGAGGCTGGCCGCGGTCCCATCGCCGGTCCAGTCATTGCTGCAGCAGTAATTCTTGATCCCAACAACCCGATTGTTGGCATCACGGATTCGAAAAAACTGAGTGAAAAGAAACGTGATGCGCTTAACCTCGAAATTCGCGAAAAAGCGTTGTGTTGGGCAATTGCCCATAGTTCTGTCGAGGAGATTGACGAGCTCAATATTCTCCATGCAACGATGCTCGCAATGAAACGTGCTGTCGAGGCCTTGCACCAGCGTCCCGAACTCGCATTAATCGATGGTAATCGCGTTCCTAAATTAGCCATTCGGGCTGAGGCCATCGTCGGCGGGGATCTACAAGAAGCCTGTATCGGTGCCGCTTCGATTTTGGCCAAGGTAGAACGGGATCGACAAATGTTGGAATGGCATGGCCTGTATCCACAGTATAATTTCGCCAAACATAAAGCCTACGGCACGGCTGAGCACTTAGCCGCACTCAAGGAACATGGCGTTAGTCCGATTCATCGCAAGAGCTTTCGGCCAGTGCGGGACTTGCTCTAGCGCTTTACTCGTAGCGACTAGTCCGCAGCTAGCCCAAAACTCAATACCGTAAAAAAAGGCCATACTGCTGTGCAGTATGGCCTTTTCACATTGTTTTAAGGTTTTTAGCGCAAAGATATTAGCGCGGTAACTCGTTGTAACCCATATTATATAAAATAAACGAGAATACGTCGGCGGCTTGGTCGATCACCATCGACACCGGCATACCTGCACCGTGACCTGCATTGACATCAATGCGAATCAACTGTGGGTTTTCGCCACCGTCTTTGGCCTGCAATTCTGCCGCATACTTAAATGAATGCGCTGGTACCACACGATCATCATGATCCGCTGTTGTTACCATCGTTGCCGGGTGATTGACGCCCTCGCGCACATTGTGAACCGGTGAATAGCCAAGTAAATACTCGAACATTTCTTCGCTGTGCTCAGACGTGCCGTAGTCATAGGCCCAACCGGCGCCAGCCGTAAAGGTATGATAGCGCAACATGTCTAACACTCCCACTGCAGGAATGGCGACTTGGAACAGCTCAGGGCGCTGAGTTGACACGGCTGCAACTAACAGACCACCATTCGAACCACCACGAATAGCAAGCTTGTTACTACTGGTATAATTTTCTTCAATCAAGTACTCGCCCGCAGCAATAAAGTCGTCAAACACATTCTGACGATTCAGCTGACGACCCGCATCATGCCATGCTTTGCCGTACTCACCGCCACCACGGATATTCGCGACAGCATAAATACCGCCCATGTCCATCCACACGGCATTGGCAACGCTGAACGACGGCGTCAAACTGATATTAAATCCGCCGTAGCCATAGAGAATCGTCGGGTTGCTGCCATCACGCTCAAGGTCATTCCGATAGCTAATAATCATCGGAATACGGGTACCATCTTGTGAGGTGTAAAACACTTGTTCGGAGGTGTAATTCGCTGGATCAAACTGAGTGTCTGGACGATTAAACAGTTCGCTCTCGCCGGACGCTGGATCAAAGCGGTAAATACTACTCGGTGTGGTGTAATTGGCGAAGCTAAAGAACAGTTCTTCTGCATCCGGTTTGCCACCGAAGCCACCCGCACTGCCGACACCCGGCAATTCAATATTGCGCACCAAGTTGCCATCTAAGTCGTACTGCTGAACCTGCGCGACCGCGTCAACGATATAGTTAGCAAAGATATAGCCGGCGCCCGTACTTGCGCGTAATACATGATTCGTTTCTGGAATCACTTCTTGCCAATGCTCAGGCTGTGGGTTCGCAGCACTTGCCTTGACCACACGACGGTTCGGTGCGTCACGATTGGTTAGGAAATACAACGTATCACCATCCGCAGTCAACAAGCTGACGTCGTGACTTGGTGTGTCAACAATCGCTGTAAAACCAGCCTCTGGATTCTCAAGGTCTTGAATAAAGAGCTTGTTGCCCGACGTTGAGACTGACGCCGAAACTAGTAAATAACGGTCATCACGGGTAACACTGGCGCCGACATAACGGTGAATTTCTTCTGGCTTTTCACCAAAAATAACCGGGTCTTCAGCCTGTGGAGTACCCAAGCGATGGAAATACAGCTTGTGCTGCTCCGTCATCGCCGACAATGCACTGCCATCGGGTTTGTCATAGCTAGAATAGTAAAAGCCTTCATTGCCAACCCAGCTGATACCACTGAATTTAATGTCTTCAAGCACATCACCAATTTGCTCGCCAGTCTCAACGTCAATGACAATAATTTTGCGCCAGTCACTGCCACCTTCAGAAATCGCGTAAGCGGCTAAACTGCCATCGCGGGAAAAGCTCAGCGAGGCCATCGACGTTGTGCCATCCGCACTAAATGTATTCGGGTCTAGAAATACTTCCGCATCACCATCGTCTTTCTGGCGATACAACACAAATTGGTTCTGCAAACCGTCGTTGCGGTAAAAATAGGTGTAGTCGCCTTCTTTAAACGGTGCGCCTAAGCGCTCAAAATTCCACGAGTCTTGCAAGCGCTCACGAATCGCACTGCGATAGGGAATCTGCTCCAAATAAGAGAAAGTCAGCTCATTTTGTGCTTTGACCCAAGCGCCTGTTTCCGCGCTGCGATCATCTTCCAACCAACGATATGGGTCCGAAACTTCACGACCAAAATAGGTGTCGACCACATCGCCCTTGCGGGTTTCCGGGTAAGTTAAGTTGGTTTGTGCGGACTGTGTATCTGCAGGTGCTGGGGCTTCACTGCAAGCAGTGAGCAACGCAACCGTGAGTAAAGGAACGGCATATTTCATGAAGCAAGGCTCTCCAAATGTTGTTATATTGAACTCAGATTAACAAACAAAGTGGCGAAAGCCTATGCCATTCAACGCATAAAAAAGCCAGTCAACAACAAAGTAATCGACTGGCTTTCAGAAGCTTACGTTCGGTGATAAAGCGCTTAACGCATAACCGTCAGCATTTGCATTGGATCTTCCAAGAATTGCTGCCAACGCTTATTGAAGTTGGCAATAGTAGCGCCGTCGATAATGCGGTGGTCGCCAGACCAGCTTGCAGTCATCATGTCGCGTCCCACTACACTGCCGTCTGCGGCAAAGCGCGGTAGCGTCTGCACTTTACCAAGCGCAACAATCGCCGCCTCCGGCTTGTTGATGATCGGTGTCGTCACCGTACCACCCACAACACCGATATTCGAGATGGTAATTGTGCCACCTTTCATATCTGCTTGGGCGACTTTACCCTCGCGTGCTGCGGCGGTTAAACGATTCACCTCTTCGGCAACTTCAAGCAATGACTTGTTCTGCACCGCTTTGATATTCGGCACCATCAAGCCTACTTTGGTGGCTACGGCCATACCGATATTATGATCGTCGAAGTAGGTAATTTCCGTTGCATCGTCATTCAACTGGGCGTTCATAATGGGGAACTCACTCAGTGCCAACGACATCGCCTTAATGAAAAATGGCATTAAGGTTAAGCGCACACCTTGCTCGGCATATTGAGCCTTTAATTTCGCATGTAAGGCACGCAACTCAGTTAAATCAAACTCTTCGGCATAGGTAAAGTGTGGAATAGTGCGCACTGAGTCAGCCATTTGTCGTGCCATTGCTGCTCGCACGCCACGCATTGGCTCAGTTCGCTTGCCACCCGTTGCTGGCATTACTGCTGAACTTGCCGCTGGGCTTGCTGCTGCAGGCGCTGTGGACGTCTCAGCGGATGCGGCTGCTGGCTTCGCACTGCTCAGATCTTCTTTGAGAATACGCCCTTTCTTACCACTGCCCTGCACTGCAGTTAAGTCGATTCCCGCTTCACGAGCGCGACGACGTACAGCAGGGCTCGCTAACACTTTGCCGGCGGCAGCTGGCTGAGGCGCTTCAAATTGACCACCGGCTGCGCGGGTTGGCTCTGCGGTAGGCGCTTTGTCGTCTGTCGGCGCAGAAGCCGCAGGCGCTGCAGCACCCGAGTCACTCGTCAAAGCAAACAACGGCGCGCCAACTTTGGCAATGTCACCTTTGGCATAATACAATTTGCTGACGACGCCATCTGACTTCGCGGGAATTTCGACGACCGCTTTGTCGGTCATCACTTCCACCACGACTTGGTCTTCTTCAACCTGCTCGCCTTCACTCACTCGCCATTCAACAATCTCGCACTCAACAATCCCTTCACCAATATCTGGTAAGATAAAGTCATTGGCACTGCCTGCGGCAGCCGCTGGAGCGGATTGAATTTCCTCTGGCTGGGAGTCAGCAGGTGCGACCGGCGTTGGCTTGCTTTCCGCTTGCGCGGGTGCAGCGTCAGTGCCTTCGGCATCAATCGCAAATAATGGCTCACCCACTTTAGCAACGTCGCCTTTGGCGTAATAAAGCTTGGTGACAATACCGTCGAATTTCGCCGGAATCTCAACCACCGCTTTGTCGGTCATGACTTCCACGACCACTTGATCTTCTTGCACTGAATCGCCTTCCTGGACTTGCCATTCGACGATTTCACACTCAACGATACCTTCACCGATATC